>Ga0138256_10005504_pt1 | contig 13380 bp, 13 predicted proteins | sample KNB2016incub_MG_FD_105486 | JGI IMG/M metagenome (GOLD analysis project Ga0138256, IMG submission 105486) | Active sludge microbial communities from wastewater in Klosterneuburg, Austria - KNB2014incub_MG | ecosystem: Engineered > WWTP > Activated sludge > Unclassified | place: Austria...
GCCCTCGAGGGCGCCCGGCGCGAGGCGCTGTCGGCCTTCGGCGACGACGCAGTCTACCTCGAGAAGGCCATCATTCGCCCGCGCCACGTCGAGATCCAGGTCTTCGCCGACAGCTACGGCAACACCGTGCACATGTACGAGCGCGACTGCTCGATCCAGCGCCGGCACCAGAAGGTCATCGAGGAGTCGCCCAGCCCGGCGGTGACCGACGACATCCGGGCGCGCATGGGCAAGATGGCGGTCGACGCCGCCAAGGCGTGCAACTACCGCGGCGCCGGCACCATCGAGTGTCTGCTCGACGCCAGCGGCAACTTCTACTTCCTGGAGATGAACACCCGCCTGCAGGTCGAGCACCCGGTGACCGAGATGATCACCGGCCTCGACCTGGTGGCGCTGCAGATCCGCGTCGCCGAAGGGGCCAAGCTGCCCTTCACGCAGGCGGAGATCCCGCGCCGCGGCGCCGCCCTGGAGTGCCGTGTCTATGCCGAGGATCCCATCCGCTTCCTGCCCAGCCCGGGGACCATCACCTACCTGCGCACACCGGCCGGGCCCTATGTGCGTGACGACTCCGGGGTCTACAGCGGGTCGGAGATCTCGACCTTCTACCACCCCATGATCTCCAAGCTGTGCGTGTGGGGCGACACCCGCGAGCAGGCCATCGCGCGCATGCGCCGCGCCATCGGCGAGTATCGCGTGCGGGGGATCAAGACCAACCTGCCGTTCCACCGCCGCGTGCTGCAGAACGCCGCCTTCATCGCCGGCGACTACGACACCAGCTTCATCGAGCGCCACAAGGCCGATCTGCAGCCCACCGGCCTCGCGGCCGACGAGCTCGACGCCGCGCTGGGCGCCGCCGTGGCGGTGCGCGCGGCCGCCGCCCTGACGCCTGCGGCGACAGCGACCCAGGGTGGCAGCGCGGACAACCCGGCGGGATACTCTGGCTGGCGCCGCGGTCGCACTGGCTGGCGCGGAGGACGCGGATGATGGAGGCGAGACGGATCGGGCGCATGACGAAGCTCGGGTTGACGGCGCTGCTGGTGACCGCGGCGCTGCTGGCCGGCTGCAAGAAGAAGAAGAAGGCCGCGGCGCCGGTGCCGTCGACGCCGGTGCAGTTCACGTCGACCCCGGGGGCGGTGTCGCAGAACGAGCCGCTGACCTGCGACAGCTTCAAGATCGCCGACTCGTCCAAGGCGCGCAGCGCGCTGGCACATCTGGCCGAGCGCGCCGGGGGCAAGACCCCGACCGGCCCGGACCTCGGCTGCCTGCTTGCTGGGGCGCTGGCGGGCAAGACCCCCGCAGAAGTGCTCGACGCCACCAAGGCGCAGGCGCTGGTCGAGAAGGGCGACTTCTTGCCCTGGGTCATCGAGGAGGCCCAGTCGAAGCCCCCGCACTGGTCCACCAGCGTCACGGGTGCGAGCGAGTGCCAGCGCCTGTCCAAGGACGGCGCTGCCGCCTACTTCTGCAAGATCGCTGGGGTTTATCGGTTGATCCAGGTCGAGAACCTGGGCCCCGGGTTGACCGCCCCGACGAATTGACGCATAAAGACTGCCAAAGGGCCACGACTTGTACACCATCATCGACAACTGCACGGGCTGCACCGCATGCGAGAAGCGGTGCCCGACCTCGGCGATCCATGGCGTCAAGAAGGAGATGTTCTACATCGATGCCGAGCTGTGCATCGACTGTGGGGCTTGCGGTGTGGTGTGCCCGGATGACGCCATCCTCGACTCGTATGGCCGGCTGTGCGAGCAGATCAAGGGCGCCGATCGCCCCAAGGCCTTCGTCGAGCTGGAGAAGTGCACCGGCTGCGTCTACTGCGTGAACTCGTGCCCGTTCGACGTCATCACCATGGAGGTCGCGCCCCCGGTCCTGCAGGGCCTGGGCGGGATCTCGGAGCGCATCGCGGTGGTCGAGACCAAGCGCTGCACCGGCTGCACGGTGTGCGAGCTCGACTGTCCCTACGACGCCATCCACATCTGGAAGCAGTCTGATCCCCGCGCCAAGCTCACCGAGCAGCGCACCAAGGAGCTCTGGGCCGGTGGCCTCGAGCTCGCGTCACCGCCCGAAAAAGCGGCCTGACGCCCCTACGCCTCCTTCGAGGCACCCCCCCAGGAATGTCTGAACCCTCCAGTATCGCGTCCCAGAAACAGTCGAAGACCGCACGCACGCCGACCGATCCCCGCATCCTCGATGCCCGGGTGCAGTTCGATCGTGGCGACTTCCTCGCCACCCGGCGCACCCTCGAGATCCTGCTGCAGGCCAACCCGCCCGAGCCGACCCGCAAGGAGGCCGAGGACCTGAAGCAGCGCCTGGGCACCGACCGGGTCTCCATCGGCCTCGCCATCGCCTGCCTCATCCTCTTCGTCGTGGTCGCCTTCAGCTACCTGTCCTGAGCCGCTAGGTCGCGCTCTCCTTCAACCCAGACTCGATCAGCGGCGCCAGGATCGCCGCCAGCTCGCCGCGGTCATAGAACGTCCCGTGCGCGGGGCAGACGTCGATGCGCACGGCGTCGCCGTGTTCGCCCATGGCGTCGCCGCACTGCGGACAGGCACGGGGGGCGTCGCGCGGGGTGTGATCCGACGACGTCACGCTGATGCGGATGCCCAGCTTGCGGCCGAGCTCGCCGAGCTGATCGTGCGGCATCCAGACGCCGTCGCAGCCCTTGCAGACGAAGCGGCCGACGTCGAGCCAGACCACCCAGTTGAGCGAGGCACGACACCCGGGGCACGCCATCCGTTGATCGCGATACGGCAACGGGGCCTCACGAGGTGGATCCCGACCATACCACGATTGGTGATCACACTCACCGTTGACTCCTGTACGTCCGATCCGTAGTGTCCGCGGGCGAAGAGGGAAGGGAGCAGCGCATGGGCAAGGCGCCGAAGCAGACCAAGTTCATCTTCGTGACGGGTGGCGTGGTGTCGTCACTCGGCAAGGGGCTGGCGTCGGCGTCCATCGGGATGCTGCTCGAGAATCGTGGCCTCAAGGTCACCATCCAGAAGCTCGACCCCTACATCAACGTCGACCCCGGCACCATGAACCCGCTGCAGCACGGCGAGGTCTTCGTGACCGACGACGGGGCCGAGACCGACCTCGACCTGGGTCACTACGAGCGCTTCGTCAGCCAGCGCATGACCAAGCTCAACAACACCACCACCGGCCAGATCTACAACACCGTCATCACCAAGGAGCGCCGCGGCGAGTACCTCGGCGGCACGGTGCAGGTGATTCCGCATATCACCGACGAGATCAAGTCGCGCGTCCTGAAGTGTGCCGAGGGCAACGACGTCGCCATCATCGAGGTCGGCGGCACCGTGGGCGACATCGAGTCCTTGCCCTTCATCGAGGCGCTGCGCCAGCTGCGCGTCGAGCTCGGCCCCCAGAACGCCATCTCGGTGCACCTGACGCTGGTGCCGTACATCGCGGCCGCCGGCGAGCTGAAGACCAAGCCGACGCAGCACTCGGTGATGAAGCTGCGCGAGATCGGCATCCAGGCCGACGTGCTGATCTGCCGCTGTGATCGCCCGCTCGACGCCGCCATCAAGAAGAAGATCGCGCTGTTCTCCAACGTGGCGGCGGACGCCGTGTTCACCTCGCAGGATGCGCGCACGATCTACGAGCTGCCGCTCAAGCTGCATGACGAGGGGCTCGACGACAAGCTGTGCGAGCTGCTCAACATCTGGTCGCGCGGCACCTCGCTGGACTCGTGGAAGGACGTCGTCAAGAAGGTGCTGGAGCCGCAGAGCCGGGTCACCGTCGGCCTGGTCGGCAAGTACGTGCACCTGGTGGAGTCGTACAAGTCGCTGAATGAAGCGCTGGTGCACGGGGGCATCGGCAACGACTGCCGCGTGGTGGTGCGCTACATCGACTCCGAGGAGATCGAGAAGCAGGGCGCGCAGGCGCTGCTGGGCGACGTCGACTGCATCCTGGTCGCGCCCGGCTTCGGCGAGCGCGGCACCGAGGGCAAGATCCAGGCGGTGACCTATGCGCGCGAGCGCCGGGTGCCGTTCTTCGGCATCTGCCTGGGGCTGCAGATCGCGACCATCGAGTTCGCTCGCAACGTGGTCGGCCTCAAGGACGCCAACTCGACCGAGTTCAACCCCAAGGCGACCCACCCGGTGGTCGACCTGCTGCCCGAGCAGCGCGGCGTCAGCGACAAGGGCGCGACCATGCGGCTGGGCGCCTGGCCGTGCGTGCTGCTGGAGAACACCCACGCGCTGGCGGCCTATGGCGAGCCAAACATCAGCGAGCGCCACCGCCACCGCTACGAGGTCAACAACACCTACCGCGAGCAGCTGCAGAACGCGGGGCTGGTGTTGTCGGGGCTGTCGCCCGACAAGAAGCTGGTCGAGATCATCGAGCTCAAGACCAAGGACCACCCGTACTTCCTGGGCTGCCAGTTCCACCCCGAGTTCAAGAGCCGTCCCTTCGCGCCGCACCCGCTGTTCAAGGCCTTCATCAAGGCGGCCCTGGAAGCGCAGAAGCGTCCGCGCGCCTGAGTCCTGCTGCCGCCGCCGCGCGTCGGGCTTGGGCGCGGCTGCGCGGCCGGCTAAGATGGTGACGCCCGCGGCATGAGCGGACGGGGGGAGGGATGAAGCAGCGCTGGATTGGCGCCGCAGTGGCGTTGCTGGCCGCGGGGATGCTCAGCTGGGCGCTGGTCAGCCCACGCTGGATCGTGGTCGACACCGGCGCCGGACGCATCGAGGTCGGGCTGCGCAACGTGCGCGTGTGCGCCGACCGCTCGACCCTGTCGCCCGAGCAGTGGGCGGCGCTGTCGCAGCTGGGCACCGGCGGCTGTGTCGAGGTCAGCATGGACATGGTGGCCAAGATGGCGCCGGCGTCCCGGCTGACGGCGATCAACACGCTGGGCTGGCTGACGTTCGGGATCGGCTGGCTGACGGTGATCGCGCTGGTGGGCTCGGGGGCGCTGGCGGCGCTGGGCAACCGCGTGGTGGCGCGGGTGACGCCCGGGCGCATCGCGCTGGTGTGCTGCGCGGTGCTGATCCTGGTCATGCTGGCGCTGCTGTTCGTGGGGCTGCCCGGCGGCGCGCACAGCGGAGGCGGCGCCACGGCGGGGCTGGCGAGCTGCGTGATGGGCGCGGTGGGTGCCGTGTTCCTGCATCTGTGGAACCTCGACCGGGACGGCGGGACCTACCAGCTGGTGGGGCTCGACCTGCCCAAGCGATCGGTGAAGTCGTCGGCGATGTCGCTGCCCGGGATGTTGCCCGAGGGCGTGGTGATGCAGGCGGCGCCGGTGAAGCGGGCGCCGACACAGCCGCGCGAGATCGTGCTGCCGGATGATCCTGATCTGGCGCCGATGCCGGCGGTGAAGTCGAGCACGAGCCCGAGCACGAGCCCGAGCACGAGCACGAGCACGAGCACGAGCACGAGCACGAGGCCGAGCGTCGCTGCGGGCGTGGCTGCCGAGCCGGAGGCGCTCGAGCTCCTCGATGAAGGCGTGGTGCCTGCGAAGCCGGCGCGGCTGGTGCCGCGCGTGGAGGCGCCGCCACCTGCGCGGGCGCTCGACGAGCGCGACTCGGTGGCCATCCCGGCCGATCTGCTGGCGGGGGTCGATCTGATCGCGGGGGCGGAGCTGTACGGCGCCGACCCGCCGCAGGTGGAGCCGCCACCGGTGGTCTTCAGGCAGCCCAGCAACCCGTCGCAGCTCTTGCCCGCGGCGCGCGCGGTGACACGACCATCCCAGCTGCTGCCCGCGGTGGCACCACCCCAGGCGCGCGCGACGACCGTGCCGCCCAGCACCTTGCCGCCGACACGCCTGCCACCCGCACCGTCGGGGCTGCACGCCGTCGTCACACCCCGCGTCCCCGAGCCCAACCCGGCCGAGGCGGTCGGTCATGCCCTGGCCGGCGCCGCGGCCATGGCCGAGCAGAAGTATGCCGACGCGGTCGCCAGCTTCGATCGGGCGGTCGCGCTGGACGCGCAGATCACCGAGGTCTGGGTCCAGCGCGGCGATGCCCTGGTCAAGCTGCGCAAGATGGAGGACGCCCTGCGCTCGTACGAGAGCGCACAGGTCCTGAAGGCAGATGATCCCGCGGCCTGCTTCGGACGGGCGCGGGCGCTGACCCACCTCGAGCGCGGGCCGGAGGCCAAGGCCGCGTTCACCCACTACCTCACGCTGCAGGACGTCCCCGGGTACAGCGAGGGGGCCGCCACGGCGGCGCGCACCTGGCTGGCGAGATATGCGCAAAAGAAACCCGCCTGAGCCCGTCGGGCCTGCTATCGGAGCGAAACCTTGGCTCGCGACGTGGCCCGGCCGCGTTTTGCCCTAGCAACACCCGTACCATCACGGTAAATTGGATCACGGCAGGATTCAGGCCGCCGAGATCAACGACATGTCCATCGAGATCAAGCAGCAACCGAAGCTCAGCCAGTCGCTGGTGATGACGCCTCAGCTGCAGCAAGCCATCAAGCTTCTGCAGCTCAACCGCATGGAACTGGTCGAATTGGTGCGGGAAGAGATGATGGAGAACCCCATCCTGGAAGATGGGGTGGACACCGCGTCCGAGCAGACCCGGGAGCAGCAGGCCGAGAACCAGGCCGAGGAGATGTCGGGCGAGACCGAGATGGCGCCCCCCGAGGCCCCCGGCGCCGCCAACACCGAGACCGAGGTCAAGGGTGACGCCCCCAGCGCGGTCACCGAGGTCGACTGGGAGAGCTACCTCGACAGCTACTCGGCCGGCAACGCGCCCTCGACCGGGCCGCGCTCGCAGAGCGAGGAGCTGCCCTCCCTCGAATCGACCCTGACCAAGAAGACCTCGCTGTTCGACCACCTGCAGTGGCAGCTCAGCATGATGCAGATCTCCGAGGAGGAGAACCGCGTCGGCATGGCCATCCTGGGCAACCTGGACCAGGACGGCTACCTCAAGGAGCCACCGCTCGAGGACATCGCCAACGAGTGCGAGGTCTCGGTCGAGCTGGCCGAGAGCGTCTTGAAGCGCATCCAGCTGTTCGACCCGGTCGGTGTGGCCGCGCGCACCTTGCAGGAGTGTCTGCTCATCCAGGCCCGCCATGCCGAGGTCGATGACGAGATCCTGGTGCGCATCATCACGCACCACCTGGGCAACCTCGAGAAGAAGAACTACGCCGCCATCGCCAAGGATCTCAAGGAGCCGGTCGAGGAGATCTACGAGGCCGCCAAGGCCCTGATGGAGTTCGACCCGCGCCCCGGTCGCCAGCACTCGACCGACGAGCCGCACTACATCACCCCGGACGTCTACATCCACAAGGTCGGCGACAAGTACTTCGTGGTCGCCAACGACGACGGCCTGCCCAAGCTCAAGATCTCGTCGTTCTACCGCTCGGCGCTGTCCGGGTCACCGCAGGCGCGCGAGTACATCCAGGACAAGCTGCGCTCGGCGCAGTGGCTGATCCGCTCGATCCAGCAGCGTCAGCGCACCATCGTCAAGGTCACCGAGAGCATCATCAAGTTCCAGCGCGAGTTCTTCGAGAAGGGCATCGCGCACCTGAAGCCGCTGATCCTGCGCGACGTCGCCGAGGACATCAGCATGCACGAGTCGACCATCTCGCGCGTGACGACCAACAAGTATGTGCACACGCCGCAGGGGATCTACGAGCTCAAGTTCTTCTTCAACAGCGGCATCAACCGCATCGCCGGCGAGGACGTCGCCTCCGAGGCGGTCAAGACCAAGATCAAGCAGCTGATCTCCGGTGAGAACACCAAGGTGCCGTACAGCGATCAGCGCCTGGTCGAGCTCTTGCGCGACCAGGACATCGACATCGCCCGGCGCACCGTGGCCAAGTACCGCGAGCAGCTGGGGATCTTGAGCTCGTCCAAGCGTCGCCAGGTGTTCTAGGGCGACCGGGCAGCGGGGCCGGGGAGGTGACTCCTGCATTTTCGGCTTTCGGCTGCAGGGCAGCGGGTGTAGGAACGCATCCATCGATTCGCGCGGACGTAAGAGACGTAGCAACGGAGGCTCGGACTATGCAGCTCTCGGTGACTTTCCGGCACATGGACTCGACCGACGCCCTCAAGGAGTACGCGAAGGACAAGGTCGAGCGGATCCGGAAGTACTTCCCGGACCCTATCTCGGCGCATGTCACGCTCTCGACCGAGCGCGGCTATCAGCACGCCGCTGATGTCCTCATCCAGCTGCACAACGGCCTGACCATCAAGGGGCACGAGGCGACCGAGGACATGTACTCGTCGATCGACCTGGTGATGGCCAAGATCGAGCGCCAGGTCCGGCGCTACAAGGAGAAGCTGCGCAGCCACCAGGGTCAGCAGCACCTGGGCGAGATCAAGGTCGCGCACCACGTGCTCGGCGACGCCAACGAGGCCACCGAGACCACGCCGGCGACCAATCCGTCCTTCCAGATCGTCACCACGTCCAAGGTCGCGGTGCAGCTCCTGGCCGTGGACGATGCCATCATGCAGCTCAACCTGGCCGGGGAGCAGTTCCTGGTGTTCCGGAACGCCAGCACCCACCAGGTGAACGTGGTATACCGACGTGAGGATGGGAACTACGGTCTGATCGAGACCAGTGGTGAGGACGCGGGCCAGGGGAAGAGCGGGCACTCGGCGGCGGCACGAGCGTAGAAAGAGGCAATCGGCGGGGCTCCTCGCCAGGCAGCGCGCCCATGAAGATCGTAGACTTCATTCGAGAAGATCTCGTCATCCCCGCCCTGGTCGGTCGGAGTAAAGCCGATGTCCTGGGTGAGCTGGCGGCCAAGCTGGCGTCCACCAGCACCCAGGTCTCGCAGGCCGACCTCCTGCGCGTGCTCTCCGAGCGCGAGCGGCTGGCGTCCACCGCCATCGGTGATGGCGTGGCCATCCCGCACGGCAAGCTGGACGCCGTCGGCCACCTGGTCGCGTGCATCGCGCGGGCCCCCGAGGGCGTCAACTTCGACGCCATCGACGGGCGGCCGACGCACATCTTCTTCGCCCTGGTGGCGCCGGAGAACTCGACCGGCGCGCACCTCAAGGCGCTGGCCCGCATCAGCCGCCTGTTCAAGGGTGATCCCGAGTTTCGCTCCAAGCTGCTGGCAGCGCAGACCGCGCCCGCCATCTACAAGCTGATCGCCGACGAGGACGCCAAGTACTGAGGGGCGAGCGGGGCCCATGTCCATGACCGTCACCGTGCTGCGCCTGGTGGAGGAGACGGCGAGTACGCTGTCCCTGACCTGTGTCGCGGGGCGGCGTGGCATCACGCGCGAGATCTCGGTGCCCCGGGTGCAGAAGCCTGGCCTGGCGCTGGCCGGGTTTCACCGCCTGGTGCACCCCGAGCGCGTCCAGGTCATCGGCAACACCGAGACCAGCTACCTGGCGACGCTGAGCCCGGAGGCGCGCTGGTCGGGCGTCGAGGGGCTGTGCGCGCTGATGCCGGCCTGTGTGGTGGTGATGCGCGCGCTGGCGGTGCCGCCCGAGCTGGCCGAGGCCGGCGAGCGGCATGGCGTCAGCGTGCTGACCTCGCCGCTGATGTCGTCGGTGTGCATCGATCGGCTGCAGAAGTACCTCGAGGACCAGCTGGCCCAGGTGACCTCGGTGCACGGCGTGCTGGTCGACGTGCTGGGGGTCGGGATCCTGCTGCTCGGCAAGAGCGGCATCGGCAAGAGCGAGGCGGCGCTGGACCTGGTGGTGCGCGGCCACCGCCTGGTGGCCGACGACATCGTCGACATCCGCAAGAAGCCGCCCGACACCATCTTCGGGCGCGGCAGCGACATCATCCGGCACCACATGGAGATCCGCGGCCTCGGCATCATCAACATCAAGGATCTGTTCGGCATCAGCGCGGTGCGCGACACCAAGAAGATCCAGCTGGTGGTCGAGCTGGTGGAGTGGGATCCCAAGCAGGAGTACGACCGCCTGGGGCTGGATGACCTGTCGTTCCGGGTCTTCGACATCGAGGTGCCCATGCTGCGGGTGCCGGTGCGGTCGGGGCGCAGCATCTCGTCGATCATCGAGGTCGCGGCGCGCAACCAGCTGCTCAAGTTCCAGGGCCACCACAGCGCGCGCGACTTCCAGGACCGCCTGAACCGCGCCATCGCCGAGTCACGCCCCGGGTCGCTGGGCCCGGTCGGCGACGAGGTCGAGTAGGGTGCGCATCGTGGTCGTCACCGGCATGTCGGGCGCCGGCAAGTCGACGGCGCTCAAGGCGCTGGAGGATCTCGGCTTCTATTGCGCCGACAACCTGCCGATGCCGCTGCTCAAGCAGTTCGTCGAGCTGCTCGGGCAGATCAAGAACCTGGCCAAGGTCGCGCTGGTGGTCGATGCCCGCGCCGGCGAGTTCCTGGGCGGCTTCCAGGCCGTCTTCGAGGCCATCCGCGGCGCCGGCCACACCGTCGAGGTGCTGTTCCTCGACGCCCCGGACCAGGTGCTGCTCAGGCGCTTCTCGGAGACCCGGCGCCGGCACCCGCTGGGCGGCGACGATCTGCGCAAGGGCATCGACGAGGAGCGCCGCCTGCTGGGCGGGCTGCACGACTATCCCGGGGCCGCGGTGGTCAACACCGACGGCCTCAACGTGCACCAGCTCAAGGGCATCGTGCAGGAGCGCTACGGCAAGCGCGAGGGCGCGCTGGGCATCACGCTGCTGTCGTTCGGCTTCAAGCTGGGGCTGCCGCCCGAGGCCGACGTGGTGTTCGACGTGCGCTTCCTGCCCAACCCGTACTTCGAGCCGACGCTGACCTCACGCACCGGCCTGGAGACCGAGGTGCAGGACTTCGTGCTGGGCAGCCCCGACGCCGAGGCCTTCCTGGGCCTGGCCGAGCGCATGCTGCGCTTCACGATTCCGCGCTACGAACGTGAGGGCAAGGCCTACCTGACCATCGCGATCGGCTGTACCGGGGGACGTCACCGGTCGGTGTCGATCGTGGAAGAGCTTGCGCGCCGCCTGGGAGCGGTGCACTCGATCACGGTGAGACATCGGGATCTGGAGCCGGCACCATGAGCACGACACCATGAGCACGATTGCAGTCAACCGGAGTGGGCGGGTCGGGGTCGTGCTGGTCATGCACGGAACAGCCGGCGGCGCGCTGGTCGACGCGGTGGCCGAGGTGCTGGGCAGCGCCGGGCGCGACCTCGACTGGGCGGTGGTCGATCACACCCAGGCCGAGTCGCGCGCCGCCCTGGCGGGCCGGGTCGCGGTGGCCAGCGCCGGGGTCGATGGTGGGGTCGGCTGGCTGTATGTCAGCGATCTGGTCGGCGCCACGCCGGGCAACGTCTGTGTCGACGCGGCGGCGCTGGCGCGCGCGGCGGGGCGGCCGGTGGACGTGCTGTTCGGCGTCAACCTGGCGATGCTGGTCAAGCTGGCGTCGCTGGATCGGGACCACCTGGCTCCGTCGGAGCTGGTGGCGGGCGCGCTGGAGACGGCGCGTCGCACGGTGCGCGCGCTGCGCGACACCGCATGTGGGGGTAGTGCCGAGGTGCTGGCCCAGGCCAGCGAGAGGACGCGGACGCAATGACGCCAAGCGACGACAGCGCAGAGGGCAGCTTCGACATCGTGAACGACCTCGGGCTGCACGCCCGCGCGGCGTCGCGCTTCGTGCAGGTCGCCAACGGCTTCAAGAGCGAGGTCCAGGTCGAGAAGGACGGCCAGACCGTCAACGGCAAGAGCATCATGGGGGTGCTCATGCTGGTGGCCTCCAAGGGCACCAAGATCAACGTGCGCACCAAGGGGGCCGACGCGGCGCCGGCCCTGGAGGCGTTGCGCGTCCTGACCGCCGACGGCTTCGGCGAGGGGAAAGGGAAGTAACAAGGGTGGGGGGAAGCTTGAGTCCAGAGGAGCGGCTAAGGGGGACCGGGGCGTCGGCGGGCATCGCCATCGGGCGTGCCTACATCGCCGACCGGCGCGCGCTGCGCGTCATGCATCGCCACGTCGAGGCCGAGGAGGTCGCCGCCGAGGTGACCCGGCTGCGCGACGCCATCGAGGTCGCCGACGGCGAGCTGGAGCGCGCCAAGCAGAAGCTCGAGGAGCGCCAGGGCGAGGACCACTTCCGCATCTTCGAGGCCCAGCAGCTCATCCTGCACGACGAGCACCTGGTCGACGAGACGGTGCGGCGCATCACCGCGGATCGCATCAACGCCGAGTGGGCGCTGGAGAAGACCGCCGAGCACATCCGCAAGGTCTTCGCCGCCATCGAGGACGACTACCTGCGCGCGCGCGGGGAGGACGTCACCTGGGTCATCCAGCGCATCATGCGCAGCCTGACCGGCGAGGTCGAGGTCGACCTGTCGCCGCCGCCCGACGCCATCGTGATCGCGCACGGGCTGTCGCCGGCCGACGTCGCCGGCCTGCGCCGCGCCGCCATCTCGGCCATCGTGACCGAGGAGGGCGGCGAGACCTCGCACACCGCGATCCTGGCGCGCGCCTTCGACATCCCGACCGTGGTCGGGGTCGAGGGTGTGATGTCCAAGGTCGGCACCGGCGACCTGGTCATCGTCGATGGCGACGGCGAGGTCATCATCCACCCCGGCGCCGAGGTGGTGAAGGAGTACCGCGGGCGCGCGCGGCGCCTGGCCGCGCTCGAGCAGGAGCTGCTCAAGGACCGCGACCTCGCCGGCGAGACCGAGGACGGCGTCCGCATGGGGCTGCTCGCCAACATCGAGCTGGCCGACGAGATCGAGAGCGCCATCAGCCACGGCGCCGAGGGCATTGGCCTGTATCGCACCGAGTTCCTGTTCATGAACCGGCCCGATCTGCCCACCGAGGAGGAGCACTACCACGTCGCCTGCTCGGTGCTCGACATGCTCAAGGGGCGCACCGCGACCTTCCGCACCTTCGACCTGGGCTCCGACAAGGTGGCCAGCTTCCGCAACGATCACCTCAAGGAGCAGAACCCGGCGCTGGGCATGCGCTCGATCCGGCTGTGCCTGACCGAGGAGGGCCGCCCGCTGTTCAAGGCCCAGCTGCGCGCCTATCTGCGCGCCGGGCTGCGCGGCAAGATCCGCATCATGTTCCCGATGATCTCGGGGGTCGACGAGCTGCGCGAGGCCAAGCGGGTGCTCGAGGAGGCGCGCCGCGAGCTCAACATGGAGGGCATCCCGTACGCGGAGAACCTGCCCGTGGGCGTCATGATCGAGATGCCCAGCGCGGCCATGACCGCCGACCTGCTGGCGCGCGAGTGCGACTTCTTCTCGCTGGGCACCAACGACCTCATCCAGTACTCGCTGGCCATCGACCGCGAGAACGAGCAGGTCAGCTACCTCTACACCCCGCTGCACCCGGCCATCCTGCGCCTCATCAAGGGGGTGGTGGACGCCGCGCACGCGCGCGGCATCCGGGTCACCATGTGTGGTGAGATGGCGGGCGAGCCGACCCTGGCGCTGCTGCTCTTGGGGCTTGGCCTCGATGAACTATCGATGAACCCGGCCTCGCTGCCGGTGGTCAAGCGCGTGCTGCGCGA
>Ga0138256_10005505_pt1 | contig 13379 bp, 10 predicted proteins | sample KNB2016incub_MG_FD_105486 | JGI IMG/M metagenome (GOLD analysis project Ga0138256, IMG submission 105486) | Active sludge microbial communities from wastewater in Klosterneuburg, Austria - KNB2014incub_MG | ecosystem: Engineered > WWTP > Activated sludge > Unclassified | place: Austria...
AAAGACCGACGCAGGCACCAGCCCCCGAAGCGCGTGCCGTGGCGGACAACGTAACGAAGAAGCACTCTCAGGTGGCCGCGGTGCCGGGGCCGGACGCCGATCCCAAACGAAAGCTGCGCAAGACTTCGAAGGGCGAGGAAGGCAGCCGGAAGCCCGGCACCGAACTGACGAAGGCGGAGCAAAGCGCCCTCTGAGTCGCACGTCCGCGTGAGCGTGGGTAGCATCGGGGGAATGAACCCCGTTGATTGGCTGCTCGAATCCGACCCGGCCATCCGCTTCCAGGCCATGCGCGACCTTACCGACGCCTCGCACGGCTCTCTGGCCGCGGAACGCGTGCGCATCGCGCGCGAAGGACTAGGCGCGGCCGTCCTTGATTGCCAGGGGCAGGATGGAGCGTGGCATCGCCCCGATGAGCCCGACTGGCTGCCGACCCTCTTCATGATGCAGCTCCTCCGCGCCACCGGCGCCGACCCGGACGACGCCGCGGTGGAGTCGTCGGTCGCGCGCCTGGGGGCCGGCTACAGGTGGGATGCGGAGTTCGGAGCAAAGCCGTTCTTCGACGGGGAAGTGGAGCCCTGTATCAACGGGGGCGCGCTCGCGCTTGGCGCGTACTTCGGGCGTCCGACCGAGAGCCTCGCCCGACGCCTGATGGGAGAGCAACTGGAGGACGGCGGCTGGAACTGCGAAGCGCCGCGGAGCGTTCGCTCGTCCTTTCACACCACGATCTGCGTGCTCGAAGGACTCCTCGAGTACGAGCGCGTGGCCGGGTCCACCGCGGAAATCGCGGCGGCAAGGAAACGCGGCGAGGAGTACCTGCTGGAGCGGAACCTCTTTAAACGGCGGTCGACCGGCGAAGTCGCGAATCCGAAGTTCCTCGAGTTCGCGTTCCCCCCGCGCTATGAATACGACGTCCTGCGCGCCCTCGATTACTTCAGAGCCGCCGGTGCGCTTCGCGACGACCGCATGAGCGATGCCGTCCGCGTGGTCGAGAGCCGGCGTCAGCCTGACGGCCGATGGTTTTTGGATCGGACGCACAATGAGGCCCTCTGCTTCGCGTTCCCCGAGGCGGTGGGTGAGCCGAGTCGGTGGAACACCCTGAGGGCGCTGCGCGTGCTGCGTTGGTACGGCTCCCGGCAGGTCCTGCGAGGGTGAACTTTCCCGGCGGAGCCCACGTAGATGAACACGTGAGGAACCACCCACCGACCGGTCCCGTGGGCCCACGATGATCCCGGACTTCGGGCCGCAGGCGGCCCTTGTGTCCTGCGTCGCCGCCGTTCTCGTATCGGGAATCAGCGTGCTCGGCACGTGGTGGTTCGGGCGACGAGCAGCCGGCTACCGCCACTTGCGTGACACCATCAGCGAGCTTGGAGCCGCGGGCATGAAAGACGCGCGGGCGGTGGCGTGGCTCTGGTTCGCGCCGAGCGGCGTGATCTTCGTGGTGGCCGCGCTGGCCCTTGGCCAGGCCCTCGGGACGGATGGCGCGATGCGGGCGGCCTCCATCCTGGCCTTCATCGGCGTGGGGTGGATCGGCGCTGCGATCTTCCCCTGCGACCCGGGAGCGCCCGCCTTCGGCACGGTGCGGAACCACTTCCACAATCTGCTCGGTGGGGGCGCCTATCTGGCAGGCGCAGCAGGAATGATGGAGATGGCGCGGGGCCTCGAGGACACCCACCCGCTCCTGGCGACGAGCGCGCAGGTATCCGGTCCGATTGTCCTCCTTGGACTCTTCCTGATCAGCCTGCCGGAGATTCCGATGCGCGGACTGATCCAGCGCGTGATGGAGGCGATCCTTCACGGCTGGCTCGTCTTCGCGGCGATCGTTGTTCTGGCGATCCGGTGAAGCGGGCCGTCAGGCCTGCCGGTTCACGCCATACGCGGCCGGCGACTGGTGGCTCGCTCGACAATCCCTCGCGCCGCTTTGAGGGCAACCGGGACCGCGGTGCCGAGGAGGAATTTGTGAACCCTGCGGGACTTCTGCGCCACGGTGGGCGCGATGCGTCCCAGTTGCGCCGGCAAGAGCCGCGCGGCCTTCCGGCGCGAACGGACAACTCCCGCAACCGCACCCGCCGCGGCAGACACCGTGGCAGCGCCCACACCAATCGCGAGAGCCTTGTGCTTCCTGAGTTGAAGCTTCAGATCAAGCGCGTCGCGCCGGCGTCGGTCCAGTTCGGTAACGTAGAAGCCCAATCCGTCGCGCGCGTCCTCGATCTCCGTGCGGAGGCGATGGACGTCACCGACAGGTTTCTTGTGCGCCCCGGCCCTGGTCTGTTGCGGGGCTAGGCGAGTCGATTGTTCATCCATTGCACATCCTCCTTCAGGCTGGCTCGAGTCGCCTCGAGCGGGTTCTTCAAACGGTTGCTCCAGGCGATGGCCCCGACTGCCGCGCCTAGCGCGAGGAAGGCGGCGCCGACGATGAGCGCGGACGTCCAGGGCTCGATGACGGTCGCGAGGCCAAGCACGGCGGCGACCAGAAGCATGTTGAGCCCGAGCAGGGCGCACACCGCGGCGACGCCCAGACTCTTGGCCGTTCCGAGGCCCGCTTTCAGATTGGACTGAAGCTCAGCCTTGGCAAGCTCGGCCTCCTTGGACGCCAGCACCTTCACGCCATCGGTGATATGCGAAAGAAGTTCCTTGAGCGGAATGTCCCGCAAGGTGTCGTCTGTCGATGTGGGGGTGATCATTACTTCCTCCTAAGCAAATGTCGGCGCGATGTGCGGGTTTTCCGCCAAAATGGGTTTGTCTGCAGGAAGACCATGATGTCTAAGTAGAGCAAGATGCGAGCCAGCCGCCGGTTGCTTGATTGGATTTGGTCGTCGGCGCTATTGTCGTTTCATGGCCGTCTACTCAATGGAGAACGACGCCGCTGAAATCGCCGCCTTCGAGGCGCTGAAACCGAGACTGCGGACGTTGTGGAGCGACGTCTTCCCGCACGAGGATCAGCCGTACACCTCAGTAATCGTGCCTTCGGTGACCCTCGACCCGGGTGAGATCGCTCAAAAGCCCGGCGCGATCCACTTCGAAGAGGCCCTGCTCTTTCTCCTGATCCGGCTGCGAAACCCGCGCGCGCGGGTCGTCTACGTGACCTCCGTGCCGATTGCCCCGACCGTCCTCGAGTATTACCTGCAGTTCATGGCCGGGGTACCGGCGAGTCACGCCCGAAATCGCGTGACCCTCCTCTCCGTGCAGGACTACAGTCCGCGGCCGCTGACCGAGAAGATCCTGGAGCGGCCACGTGTGATCGAGCGGATCCGGGCCGCGATCTTCGATCCTGAGCGCGCCTATCTCACGGTGTTTCGGTCGACGCCGCTCGAGCGACGCCTTGCCGTCCTGCTCGGCATTCCGCTCAACGCGGCGGATCCCGGCACCGATGCTCTCTACGGAAAGTCCACCGCGCGCACCCTGGCGCGGGAGGCGGGGATCCCCGTGCCGCTCGGGCGCGAGGACGTTCGCGTCGAGGCGGAAATCGTCGACGCGGTGGACTTCCTGAGGAGCGAGCGCCCGGGCCTGCGCCGCGCCGTGTTGAAGCGAAACTCAGCGACCTGGGAGCAGGGCCATGCCCTGATGTCCTTGCCTGCGGGAAGGTCGTCGGACGACACGCGCCGAGCCCTTCGCGAACTCGCGTTCTCGACGCCGGGCGAGACGCCCCAGTTCTTCCTGGAGAGGTTCGCCCGCGAGGGCGGCGTCGTTGAGGAATTCATCGATAGTCCCGATCTCGGCGCGGCAAGCGTTCAACTGCGGATCAATCCGCTCGGGAAGGTCTCGCTTACCTCGACCCACGACGAGTTGCGCGGAGGCCCGCTCGGTATGGCCACGACGGGTTGCCTCTTCCCGGCCGCGGACCCCTATCGCCTCGAAGTTCAGCGCGCCGCGCTCAAGATCGGCGGCCTTCTCGCGGCGCGAGGGTTGATCAGCCGCGTCTCGATCGAGTTTCTGGTCTGGCAGGGCGGTCAGAACATCGCGCTCAGCGAGATCAACCTGGGCATCGGCGGAACGACCCATCCGCTGCTCGCGGTCCGCCTCCTCGCCGGCGGCGAGCTTGACCCCGAGACCGGGCTGTTCAACTCTCCGACCGGCCGGCCGAAGTACTACCGGGCCACCGACCACCTGGCGAGCGAGCAGTATCGTGGCTTGCTGCCCGAGGATGTGATCGAAACCTCGACCCAGAACCGCCTGAGTTACTCACAGCGGGACGAGGCGGGCGCCCTGTTCTACATGCTCGGCGCGCTCTCCGAGCACGCCTGGGTCGGGATGGTGGCCATCGGAAACAGTCGCGAAGAAGCCGAGGCGGTCTATCGCCAGGCCGTTGCCGCCCTCGACCGCGAGAGCCGCACCCGCTGAGCTGTTGCCCAGGAGGGGACCCAATCCCGCCGCCACGTCCCCTAACCTCCACGGGTGCGCCAAACCCCCACCGGCCTGAGCCTCTCCGCCACCGACCTCTCAAACTCTCTCGCCTGCCGCCAACTCACCGGCCTCGACATGAGCGTGGCGTTCGAAGGCCGCAAGCGCCCCTTCAGAAACGACCCACTGGCCGACATCCTGAAAAACCGCGGCCTCGCGCACGAGAAGGCCTACGTCGATCACCTCAAGGCCCAGGGCCGCGAAGTCCTCGACCTCAGCGCCCTCAAAGACCCCGAAGCCGCGGCCGCCGCCACCCTCGAAGCGATGCGCAAAGGGCAAGCAGCCATCGTGCAGGCCGCCCTCCTAGGCGATGACGGCCGCTGGTACGGCCGCCCCGATGTCCTCCTCCGCACCGACAAGCCGGGCACGTGGGCCTGGTCCTACGAAGCTGTGGACACCAAGCTCGCCCAGGAAACCAAAGGCGGCACCATCCTCCAGCTCAGCTTCTATTCCGAGCTGCTGCGAGCCGCCCAAGGTTTAGCACCCGAGCACTTCCACGTCGTCACGCCGAAAAGCGGCTATGAAGGCGAGACCTACCGCACCGCCGACTACGCCGCCTACTTCCGCACCGTGCGCGCCCGGCTCGAAGCCACCACCGCGCAAACCCCCGCCGAGGTCATCGCGAACAGCTACCCCGACCCCATCGATCACTGCGACGTGTGCGCCTGGTACAAAGAGTGCGACACAAGGCGGCGCGAAGACGATCATCTGTCGCTGGTGGCGAACGCGTCGCGCAGCCAAAGGCGCGAGTTGGAAACCAACGGCATCGCCACACTCGAGACCCTCGCCCGCTGTGGCGGAATCACCTTCAAGCCAAAACACGGCTCCCGCGAGGCGCTCGAGAAAGTACGTGACCAGGCGAGGGTGCAGTTCGAATCGCGCGGTCGAGAAATCCCGCTCCACGAACTGAAGCCCTTCATAAAGGACGAAGGCCTGGAGCTCCTGCCCGAGCCCACACCCGGCGACGTCTTCCTCGATCTGGAGGGCGACCCGTTCGCGGCCGAGGGCGGGCGAGAGTATCTCTTCGGCATCATCACGCTAGACGCCGCGAGCAAGCCCGTCTATCGCGAGTGGTGGGCGATGACCGAGGCCGAAGAAAAGCAGGCCTTCGAGGCCGTGATGGATTTCATCGATGAACAACGCGCGAAGCACCCGGCGATGCACGTCTATCACTACGGCCACTACGAGCCGACCAACTTCAAGAAGCTCATGTGCCGCCACGCCACCCGCGTCGAGAAAGTCGACGAGCTGCTCAAAGGCGGGCACTTCATCGACCTCCTGGAGGTGGTGCGTCAAGGGATCATCGCCGGGGTCGAGAGCTACTCCATCAAAAAGCTCGAGCCCCTCTACGGCTTCGTGCGCGACGTTCCGCTCGAGGACGCGCGTTCTGGCCTGCGTCAGATGGAGCGCGGCCTGGAGACCGGAATCGCCGACATGCCGGCCGAAGTGCGAAGCGTGGTGGCGGGCTACAACCGCGACGACTGCGTCTCCACACTGCGCCTGCGCGACTGGCTCGAGGGCCTTCGAGCCGCGGCTATCGATGCGGGAGCCGACCTCCCGCGTCCCGATCCGAAGGACTCGAAGCCTGCGGAGGAGGTCAAAGAGAGGGTGAAGCGCGTCGAGGCCCGCCGCGCCGAACTGCTGGCGGGCGTGCCGAGAGAGAAGGCCGATAGAAATGAAGAGCAGCGGGCCCGCTGGCTGCTCGCCCACATGCTCGACTGGCACTCCCGTGAAGGCAAGGCAGCGGCGTGGGAGTACTTCCGGCTGAAAGATATGGCCGAGGAAGACCTCTTCGACGAACGGCAGGCGCTGGCCGGCCTCGACTTCGTGGAGCGAGTCGAGGTCACCAGATACAAGGGCGGCAAGCCCACCGGCACGGCGATCGACCGCTACCGTTACCCGCCGCAAGACATGGAGATGCGAAAGGGAGACGAGCTCAAAACCCAGGATGGGGAAGAGCTCGGCAAGCTCGTCGCGTTCAGTCGCGACACGCGCACGATCGACGTCAAGAAGACCAGGGCCCAACTGGACAACCATCCGAAGTCGATCTTTTCGCATACCGATCGCGATTCCAGGGTGATGGAAAAAGCCATCGACCGCCTCGCCCAGGCCGTGATCGCCGACGGCGGCGTCAAGGCGGACTCCACCAGACAAAACCCCGTTGCAGCGAGCCTCCTCCTCGCCAAAGCCCCGAAGCTCAAGTCAGGCGCCTTCGAACCCCTCACCACCGAGACCGCAGTTCAATTCGCGACGCGCGTGGTTCGCGACATGGAAGGCGGCGTCCTCGCCATCCAGGGCCCGCCCGGAGCGGGGAAGACGTTCACCGGCGCCACGATCATCCGCGACCTCGTGAAGCGGAGGAAGAAGGTCGGCGTTATGGCCACCAGCCACAAGGTGATCCTGAACCTCCTCGAAGCGGTGCTCGACTTGAACCCGAACGAACCCATCGCGGTCGCCCACAAGGGAGACGAAGGTCAGATGGACGGAGCCCACCCGAAGATCATGCCCCTGGCCAGCAACGAGGCCGCGCGGGAAGCCCTTTGCTCTGGCGCCGCCAACGTGGTCGGCGGCACCTCCTGGATGTGGGCGCGCGAAGACTTCGCCGACTCCATCGACGTCCTTTTCATCGACGAAGCGGCCCAGATGTCCCTCGCCAATGCGCTTTCGGCCTCCCACGCGGCGACCCGCGTGGTTCTCCTGGGCGACCCTCAGCAACTCGAACAGCCCAGGAAAGGCTCTCATCCGGAAGGCGTCGACGCCTCGGCTCTGGGCCACATGCTGGGCGATCACCCCACCATCCCCAAAGACCGCGGCATCTTCCTGCCCATCACGTGGAGGCTCGCGCCCGCCGTCGCGGGCTTTACCTCTGAACTTTTCTACGATGGCTTGCTCAAATCGAAGCCCGGCCTCGAGAACCAGGCGCTCACGGGCGCCGGAGACCTCGACGGCGGTGGCCTGCGGCTCCTCGAAGTGCCCCACGACGGCAACCGCAATTCGTCAGAGGAGGAAATCGATGCGATCGCAGCGCTGGTTTCCCGCCTCACCGACGGCTCGGCCGAGTGGATCAACGAAGAGGGCAAGGCTGCGCGTTTGACCGGCGAAGACATCCTCGTGGTCGCCCCGTACAACGCCCAGGTGAGCCGCCTCGCGGAGCGCCTGGCGCCGACCAGGGCGAGGGTCGGCACGGTCGACAAGTTCCAGGGCCAGGAAGCCGCGATCGTCATCTACTCGATGGCGACGTCGCGTCCGGAAGACGCCCCCCGCGGCATGGAGTTCCTGTTCAGCCTGAACCGCCTCAACGTGGCGACGTCCCGCGCGCGGTGCGCGGCAATACTTGTCGCCAGTCCAAGGCTCTTCGAGCCGGAGTGCAAGACGCCAAGGCAGATGAAGCTGGCGAATGCGTTGTGCCGGTTCCGGGAGATGGCAGGGGACAGGTCATCGTATGGTCTGGTTCCACACATGGAGGGTGCATGAGCGGGGACGAATCGCTTCAGGAGATCATCACGCGTCGGCTCGAGGTCGAGGCTCCGAGCGAGGCCAATTGGCCCTACTTCGTCCTCGCCGCCCTCGATGGCGCTGCTGCCTTCGAGGCCTCCCTTCAGCCTGACGCTCAGGTCGGCCCTCTGAAAACCGCGGGTGCGGCGCCTCCCTTTGTCCAGCCGAAGAAGACGTTCCTTCAGGAGGTGCGGGTTCGCGGATTCCGCGGGATTGGCCCCGAGGCGGTGCTCGCAATCAACCCCGGTCCCGGGCTCACGCTCGTGGTTGGCCGCAACGGAAGCGGAAAGTCGAGCTTCGCGGAAGCGGCCGAGCTTCTGATCACGCGTGGAAATGCCCGGTGGGATGCGCGATCCAGCCAATGGAAAGATGGATTCCGAAACCTGCACGAGACGCAGGCTTCGATCGGCGCGCGTTTCACGGTGGAGGGAGGGCGAAGCTGCGAGCTGCGTGTCGATTGGGCCGAGGGGGCCGGTCTTTCCGAGCGGACGGATTACGTGCAGTTCACCGGAGAGCCGAGGACCACCTACGAGGCGCTTGGATGGTCGGCCGCCGCGGCCTCATATCGCCCGGTGCTTTCGTACAACGAACTCGGTGGAATGCTCGACGAGACGCCGTCGAAGTTCTTCGATGCCCTCGCGCAGATCCTGGGGCTCGAATCTCTGGCCGAGGCGGGGGCGCGGTTGCGACAGGCCCGGCTCGACCGGGAGAAGCAGCAGAAGGAGCTCGTAAAGACCCAGAAGGAACTCGCGACAAAGGCCGCGGCTCATGCGGACCCGCGCGGGGCGCAGGTTGGAGGCCTGCTCGAGAAGAAAGTCGCGGATCTTGCCGCCATCGAGAAGGTTCTCGAGGGGGATGCCAGGGGCGAGGGCGTCGGGGGCGAGATGGCGACTCTGCGCCAGGTGATTGCCCTGCCCGACGCGACGGCCGAAGCGGTCGCGCGAGCGGTGGAGATGCTCAAGGTCGGAAGCGAGGCTCTCAAAGCGCACTCCGGAACCCTCGCCGCTCGCTCGGCTGACCTCGTAACCCTGCTCGACTCGGCTCTGCAGTTTCACAGGAAGCATGGCGATGGGCCTTGCCCGGTGTGCGGGGCGGCGGGTGCGCTGGACTCCGGCTGGCATACCCGGCAACAAGCGCAGGCGAACGAACTTCGCGACGCTGCCCGCGCGGTGAACGACGCCCAGGCGCTGATCAAGGCCGGACGCGAGGCGCTCAAGGGGCTCTCTTCGCCGTCGTCGGGAGTGCTGCAGGCCGCCACCGCGTTGGGTCTTCCCGCCGCGGTGGTGGGGCAGGTCGCCGAGCGTGCGCGAGCAATCGCGGCTCTCGATACCGACGAGGGGATCGCGCAGATCGAAAGCGCCATGGCTGCCCTCGCCGCCGCGACCACTGAGTTGAAGCAGCGGGCCGCAGCCGAGACGGCGAGGCGCGAGGACCTTTGGCGCCCGATGGCGCGCGAGATTCAGGCCTGGCTCGCGGTGGCTCGCAAGGCACAGCCCGCGATCGCGCGACTCTCCGACATCACCGCGGCGGAGAAGTGGCTCAACGGCGCCACGGACGATCTCCGCAAACAGCGCTTCGCGCCTCACGCCGCCGCGGTAAAGCAGATCTGGAATCAACTGCGCCACAACAGCAATGTGTCGCTCGAAGACATCCGCCTCATGGGCACCGCCGTGTCCCGACGGGTTCAGGTGGATGTCGCGGTCGACGGCACCGCCGCGGCGGCCGTGGGTGTGATGAGCCAGGGCGAGTTGCATTCGCTGGCCCTCGCCCTCTTCCTCCCCCGCGCCACCATGGCGGCGAGCCCTTTCGGTTTCGTGCTCATCGACGACCCGGTGCAGTCGATGGACCCCTCGCGCATTGACGGCCTCGCGTCTGTGCTGCGCGACGCCGCGAAGACGCGCCAGGTCGTCGTTTTCACTCACGACGATCGTTTGACCGAGTCGGTGCGGCGTCAGGGTATCGAGGCCACCGTTCTCGAAGTCACGCGGCGCGAGAAGTCGGTGGTGGAAGTGCGGAAGAGCGCCGATCCCGTGCGGCTGTATATCGAGGACGCGGCGGCGGTGGCTCTCACGAAGGATCTACCGGGCGACGCGCGAAAGCGAGTGGTGCCGGGTTTGTGTCGAGCGGCTCTCGAGGCGGCGGCCACGCGTGTGCTGCGGCGGCGCTGGCTGGGCGAAGGCGTCGAGAGGGAAGTGGTGGAGAAGCGGCTCGATGATGCCGAGAAGGTCGCGCAGAAGCTGGCGCTGGTGCTCTTCCGCGATGCGGCGCAAAGCGGTGACGTGCTGAGCCGCCTCAACAAGGAGAAGAAGGAGTTCGCCGATGTTCTGCGCGCGGCCAACGAGGGCTCCCATGGCATCGCCATCGACATGGAGCCGATGGAGCTGGTCAATGCCACCGAGCGGCTCGCGGGGTGGCTGGGGGTGCAGAAATGACGGGCTCGCTCGAACTGCTGGATCTCGCGTCGGGCCTGCTCACGCGGCAGTACGTGCAGCGGCCGGGGCTGTGGCCGCGTGCTTCCGCCCTTCTCGTGCGTCAGGCCCTGGAGGAATCGCTCGCCGGCTATTGGATCGTGAAGCGAATAGCCCTGGAGCACTGCTCCACGCGCGCGCAGCTCATCTGCCTGCGCGAGTATCTCCGCGAGGGCGATCTCGCGTCGCGCGTCGCTCATACCTGGTCGGCCTTGTCCCGCGCGTGCCATCACCATTCCTATGAACTCCCGCCCACGGTCGACGAAATCAAGAGCTGGATGGAGCCGGTGCGGGAGTTACACGAAGTTCTGATTCGAAGGTGAGATCGAGGGAAATATGGCAACCGTTCGCACGTCCGCGTCGCATCCGATCCTGGTCGACTACCTTGCTGAGGAGGTCGCGCCGTTCCGCGGGCGCATCGGACTGACCTTCGCGCCGGGGAAGTACCAGCCGGGAGGGACGACGGCGCACTGGGAGCGGGACTTGTCGATCGACTCACGCGACCTGGCGGAGAAGTACAACACGCGGTTGCTCGTTTCCCTCGTCGAGGATCACGAACTGCGCGAACTGAAGATCGAGGGGCTTGTCGCGGCGTGCGAGGCGCGGGGCGTCCGTGTGCTTCGGGCGCCCTTTAAGGACCAGGGTGTCCCCTCCTTCGATCTCGCCAAAGCCGCGGTGACGGCGGTGCTCGAGAGTGCCGCGCGTGGCGAGAACGCGGTCATTCACTGCAAGGGTGGGCTGGGGCGGACCGGGCTGATCGCGGCTTGCGCGGTGGTGGCCCTCGGGATCGATCCGGCGACTGCGATGCGCGCGGTTCGGAAGGCCCGCAAGGACGCCATTGAGAATCCGCGGCAAGAGGACTTCGTGCGGGCGTTCGCGAAGTCGGGCTTTCGCTTCGCGTCGGCGGAGGTTGTCGAGCCTCTCGACCGTCTGCGTGTCACCGCGCAGGAACTGATGACGGAGCACCCGCCCCAATGGCGGAACGAGAACAAGCGGGTTGTTTTCGAGATCTCGTCGCCGTCTGGATCTGTGCACCGGGGCGAACTCGAGTACAGCCGCTGGGCGCCGATGTCGGTTCCTTCTCGTGTCGATGTCCGCGCGGCCTCGAAGCGGCTGCGTCCCGTTCCGGGCTTCTTCGACTACACAGCCACCGCTTCGCCCGCCGTGGACTGGCATGTCAACTTCGCTGATGCGTCTCTGTTCGGCTACTACTCGGGCGGGCTCTTCGCGCAGGATGAAATGCAGGCGGTCGAGCACCCGGCCCTGGGCGCCCTGCGCCGGGCCCTGGACGCGAAGGGCATGAAGGCGCTGACCGAGGAGCGCGGTCGGCCGACCCCCGTGCTGGTGATGGGCGTCGAGCGTCGATGTCGTGTCGCCACGAACCCGGACCGCGCCGCAGGCAGACCCGAGGGCCTTTACGGGAACGCGTTCGCGCACGCGAGTGAAGACGCGATCCGGCTCGCCACCGAGCGCATCGACCCGCCGACCCGGACGAACCTGATCTGCATCGCCGCGCCGCACGCGACTCGGGGCATCTACACGACGGCCCAGATCGAGCATGTTCTCCTCACCGCCTACACAGGGTTCCGTGCGGCCGTGATCGAGTCGAAGCGGGCATCGGCTTCCGACGTGGAGGCTGCGGTCGCGGTTCACACCGGGTGGTGGGGCTGCGGAGCCTTCGGCGGCAATCGCGTTCTGATGTCGATTCTTCAGGTGATCGCCGCGGAGATGGCAGGTGTCGAGCAACTCGCCTTTCACTACGGCGGGCCCGGGGAGGAGGGATCGCTGAAAGAGGCCGTGGGAGTCATCGAAGGAACCCTGGCGGCTTCGGGGGAGCGCGGCGCAGCGACGTTGATCGAGCGTCTGGCCGCGATGCGCTTCGTCTGGGGCGTGGGGAACGGGACGTAGAAGACGCGGCAGGCGTCGTAAAATCCCGCGCCTCATGTTCGACGCGCAGACTCTGTTCGCCCTTCTCTCTTGAGTTCCCGCCAATGATGCGGACACTCCAGTATGGCCCGTCCGCTGATCAGCAGGCCGACCTCTACCCTCCCTCGTCGACGAAGCCGCCCGTGGTGTGTCTGCTCCACGGCGGCTTTTGGCGGATGCCACACGGCCGCGATCAGATGGACGCGATCGCGCGGGACCTCGCGGCCCACGGTTTCGCGGTGTGGAATCTCGAGTACCGGCGGCTTGGGGCGCCTGGCGGCGGCTGGCCCGGCACATTGGACGATGTCGCTGCGGGGATTGATCACCTCGCGAGTCTTCCAGCACTGGGCTTCGACATCGATCTTCGGCGCGTTGCGATCGCGGGACATTCGGCGGGAGGCCATCTCGCGTTGTGGGCGGCGGGACGCCGGCGCGCCTTGACCTCGGCCGCCACGGGGGTGAGCGTGAGCGGCGTGGTGGCGATGGCGCCGCTTTCAGATCTCGCCGAGGCTCATGCTCGCAAGGTCGGGGGCGAGGTTGTATCGGAGTTTCTCGGCGGCGCGCCGGACCTTCTGCCGGACCGGCTGCGGGCGGCTTCACCTTTCGGGATGTTGCCGCTCGGCGTCCCACAACTCATCCTTCACGGCTCGGCTGATACCACGGTTCCAAACGACCTGTCCCGCCGGTACGCTTCGGCCGCGAAAGCCGCGGGTGATGCGATCGAGTTGATCGAGTTGCCGGGGGTCGGGCACATGGAGTTCCTCGATCCAGGGAGCGCTGCTCACACAACGCTTCGGGGCTGGTTGGCGACAAATCTGCGGATGAGGGAATGAGCAGCGGTTTGCCTTGGGTTGGTAGTGGTTGGAGGGGGTTGCTTCGTGGCCCGAGGCCAGGCGTCGCCCTGCCCTGCGGGCAGCGTTCGCGCTCGCCCGCTTCTCGCTGGGCTCCTCGCGATGACGTAGGGAACGATGGGCGGATAGTGGCTGGGGCTGGTCTCGCAATGACGGCATGGATGTCCTTGTTGCTGATGGGCTGCGGGGGGACATCCACAACGCCTTCGGCCGCTGCCCAGCCAACCGCTGCGACTCCCGC
>Ga0138256_10005506_pt1 | contig 13379 bp, 11 predicted proteins | sample KNB2016incub_MG_FD_105486 | JGI IMG/M metagenome (GOLD analysis project Ga0138256, IMG submission 105486) | Active sludge microbial communities from wastewater in Klosterneuburg, Austria - KNB2014incub_MG | ecosystem: Engineered > WWTP > Activated sludge > Unclassified | place: Austria...
ACACATTGCCATTTAAATTTCCATAAATTTGAGAACGATATAGATGAAGTGATTGGTCGTGCTCTTGAAGCTGGCGTTGAGATTATTGTAAATACTGGCACGTCAATTCCCTCGAGTCGTCAGGCAGTTGAACTAACACAAAAATATAGCCAGCTTTATGCAATTGTTGGAATTCATCCACATCATGCTGATAAAGCGGATAAAGAGTTTGAGGGCGAGATTCAGAATGATTGGTTAGAAAAACTTGAAGAGCTTGCCAGACAGCCTAAAGTTATTGGAATTGGAGAAATAGGCATGGATTATTGGAATTACAGATCGAATGGGATCGTGGATAACACTCTTCAAGAAGATGCATTCCGTAAACAGATAGAACTTTCAATACAGCTTGGATTATCACTTCAAATTCACACACGTCTTGCCTGGGATGATACGTTGATAATCCTAGAAGATTACAAAAATGAACTTCAAGAAGCACCTGGTGTATTTCATTGTTTTTCTGGAAATATAGAATTTGCTCGGAAAGTTCTTGATATGGGTTTCTATGTCGGGTTTGATGGAAATATTACATATCCGGGTATCCCCCCAAGGGAGACTACGTCACTCATTGATTTGGTTGATTATGTGCCACTTGATAGAATACTTACTGAAACGGACAGTCCATTCCTGAGTCCAGTCCCAAAGCGCGGTACAAGAAATGAGCCTCAAAATGTTATAATAGTTAGTGAATTCATAGCAGATAGAAAAAAAGTACCTCTTTCCAATTTCAACAAAATCATACATGATAATTTTAATGAAGTATTTGGAAAGAAATTAAAAGAAAACGATGAGAGACGCAGTTGATACATTTTTTGCCCGATATCCCCGAAAATCAATTCGGCTCTTAGAGTTATTGCCTCCATTGGCCGCAATGTTTTTGATAAGTCTTCCGTTTTGGGGATCGTATCTTATTCCTCAGGAATTGTCATATTTTATTATTTTCTTTGATGTTATTTGGCTTTACAAGTCAATTACTCTTGCAATTAACTCGTATCAATCTTCAAAAAACATTCGAGAAGCAGAAAAAGTGAATTGGCTAGAAAAAATAGTTAATCTTCCGCATTACAAAGAAGTAAGACATCTTGTGATAATTCCTTCATATAAAGAGACAGCAGAAAAAATTCAAATGACAATTAATGCTATTGGGGATCAAACATTTCCAAGAGATAGGATCTTTATATGTTTGGCTCTTGAAAAAAGAGAAGAAGGAATTCTTCAAAAAGGGGAGAAATTGGTAGGAATGAACAAAGACACATTTGGCGGATTTTATTATACGCTGCACCCTGATCTGCCAGGGGAGGTTAAAGGCAAATCTTCAAACCAAGCATTTGCTGTTAAGGAAATGGTTAAGAAGCTTATTGATAAAGGAAAATATGATATTAACTACTTTACGGTTTCATCTTGTGATGCAGATAGTCTTTATGATCCTCAATTTTTTGCAAATCTTACCCACTCTTTTCTGACTACAGAAAAACCTCATCTTACTTTCTGGCAGTCTGCAACTGTATACCACAATAATTTCTGGCAGGTACCATCCTTTATTCGTGTGATTTCATTTTTTGGAACCCTTTGGAGAACTGGCCTTCTTGTGATGCAGCATCGACTTGTTCCAAATTCTACTTATACGTTATCCCTAAGGTTACTTCGAGAAGTAGGATACTGGGATACTGATGTAATTCCAGAAGATTACCGGGTTTTCTTCAAAACATTTTTTAAGAAAAAAGGTGATATTCGCGTTGAGCCAATATTCTTAAAAACATCGATCGATTCAGCACAAGCATCGACATATATGGGAAGTCTTATGAATAAATATCATCAGGAGCGGCGGTGGTCATGGGGAGTTGCTGATGATGCTGTCTATATGCGATGGTATCTTACCGAGCGGGGAGTTCCTTTTATAAAAAAGACTCGGCTTCTTGGCGGAGTACTGATAGATCACATTCTGTGGCCAGTTAATTGGTTGATCATTACACTTTCGGCTAATCTGGTTGCACTTCTCAATCCAAATTTTACGAAGACGTCTCTTGGGTACATGCTTCCAAAGCTTTCTGCTTTTATTTTAACGTTATGTTTGATTTCACTACTAATCATGATTTATGTTGATTACACATTGCAGCCTAGTAAAAAAGATAAAAAACCGAAGAAAATTCGCCAATTCCTTTTTCCTCTGGAATTTGTTCTCATGCCAGTTGCTGGATTTTTTCTTTCAGCACTCCCTGCTCTTATAACTCATGTTCAACTCATTCTGGGCAAGAGATTAGAATATAAGGTGACAGAAAAAGTATGAGAAGACTTTTTCAAAAAAAAACACTTAAAGATCTTTCCTCATTTTCCATTTGGTATATTATTGTGTTTTTTGTAATTCTAAGACTCCCATCACTTATCGAACCGATTTGGTATGCAGATGAAGGAATTTATGAAGTTATTGCCCACGCCATGCATAACGGGAGAGTTCTCTATTCTGAGGTATGGGACAACAAACCGCCTCTGTTATATATTCTGTATTTTCTAACTGGAAATCTTTTTGGAATAAAATTGCTTTCAATCATATTTGGAATTGGTGAAGTATATGTCTTCTACAGAATTGCAAAACTATTATTTAGCAAGCAAAAAAGCATATTAATTTCAACAATTCTTTTTACAATTCTTTTGGGGAGCCCATTTCTCGAAGGGAATATTGCGAATGCAGAAAATTTTATGATCCTGCCAATACTCGGAAGTTTTTACATTCTGCTTCAAAAAAATGCGCTACAAATAAAGGATGGAGTATGGGCTGGAATATTTTTCTTTATAGCACTTCTTTTAAAGTTTGTTGCAGTTTTTGATTTGATTGTATGGGTATTATGGGCGAGTGTCCATGAGTCATGGGCAAAAATCACGTCATTTTCTTTTGTATTCAAAAAAAGTGTAATAGTTATGATAGGAACCCTGGTCTTTTTAAGTGGGGTTACAGGAATAATTCTGCTAGTGTCGGGAATTTTTGATGATTTTTATAATGCTGTATTTGTTGGAACGATTTCATATGTAAGTGAAAAAAATACTGCGGGTCTAAGTAATAGTTTGCTCATAATTAAAATAATTTTACTCCTGATATTTAGTTGGATTATATTTTTCTACAGAAAAAAACTATCAAAAGAAACGATATTTATACTGCTCTGGACAAATTTTAGTCTTTTTAATGTTTTCTTCTCACAGCGTCTTTTTCTTCACTACCTTCTCCTTCTTGCTGCCCCATTTTCATTATTGGTAGGGAGTGCGTTTGATGCGATAGGTAGAAAAAGGTTGATACTTTCCTCAGTCACGGTAATTTGTACGATATTAGTGTTGATTTCATTCACTTTTTACCATAGAACTTTTGAATATTATGGGAATTATTTTCAGTTTGTATTCATGAATAAGAAAATAGATTCGTACCAAGGATTTTTTGATAAGGATACCCCAAGGAATTACGAGATTGCAAGAATAATTTCGAATACCATGAAAGATAAAAATATCCTTGTTTGGAGTGATGGTGGACAGATATATGCCTTATTGGGGGGTTCACCTTTTGGGAAATATGTTGTTGCGTATCACATGCTCTTTTACAAAAGTGCCTACGATGAAACAAAAGCGTTATTTGAAAAGAGTAAACCAGATGTTATAGTTGAAGTCACAGAAATTCCAAAGGAACTCGATTTATTGGATGATTATCAGGAGAGTTTTCATATTGAAGGGGTAAGGATTTATGAAAGACAATTTTAAATTACTATTAAAAGATAATGTTGTAAAGGTTTCACTAGTTTTTTCGCTTGTACTTATTTTTGTAACAGGACTTTTAATGCTGTTTTTGTACAATACCCTACCTCCTTATGCTCCTTTATTGAACAGTCTTAGTTGGGGGGAGGACAGAATTGTGCCAACAAGAATTCTTTTATTTCTAATTCCCTTTACCCTTTCAACAACAGCTCTTAATTTTCTGTTGGGAGGTCTTATATACAAGAAAAATCCATTACTTGGAAGAATTGTGATTTTTAACTCATTTCTGGTTTCTTTGTTAGTATTTCTTGCGGTATGTGAGGTCCTGTTTTTAATTCTCTAATAAAATAATGATTGCTGATCTTTTTTTAAAATCTCTGCTTGTCAGTCTTGCTATTTCATTTGTGGCAACTCCTTTTGTTATCAAGCTAGCACGCCGGTTTAACCTTCTTGATGATCCTAAAAAACATAAGCACCCGGCTATTCTTCACAAAAAACCAATTCCAAGAGCAGGGGGTCTTGCAATCTTTGTGGGGATTGCCTTGGCAACCATCCTTATAGTTCCAATGGATACTCAGATTGTAATAATACTTTTCGCCGGGTTTTTAGTTGTAGCAACAGGTCTTTTAGATGATAAGTATGATCTATCCCCCTATGTAAGATTTGGATCCAACATTTTTTGTGCAATTTTGGTTGTCGCAACAGGAGTGAGTCTTCCTTTTATAACTAATCCACTTGGTGGAATTTTATCAATTGAGAATTTAGTTCCCATGCTCAATTTTACAATTGGTTTACCACAAATCCTGGCTGTTATTTGGATAGTGTGGGTTATGAATATGCTGAATTGGAGTAAGGGGGTAGATGGGCAAATGCCCGGAATTGCAGCAATTTCTGCTGTAATAATTGGAATTGCATCACTTAGATTCCCAGTACTTACGAGTGAAAATATTCAAGTATCACAGATTGCATTTATTGTTGGAGGAGCATCTTTGGGATTTTTAATTTTTAATTACTACCCTGCAAAAATTTTTCCAGGATATAGTGCAACAATATTGGGTTTTTTCCTCGGGATTCTATCCCTTATATCCGGGGTAAAACTTGCCACTGCAATACTTGTTATGGGGGTTCCAACAGTTGATGCTCTCTTTACAGTTGTTAGGAGAATTGCGTCTGGCAGATCGCCTTTTTGGCATGACAGGCAGCATCTTCATCATCTCTTGTTATCACGAGGGTGGGGACATAGAAGAATTGCAGCATTCTATTGGTCTATGTCTTTACTACTTGGTGTTGTTGCATTAAGTCTTTCAAGTAAAGGAAAGTTATTTGCTATAATGGTGTTGATAGTTTTAGTTACGGGTATGATATTTAGTCTTAGAATTTTTAATAAAAAAAGTCTTGATGATGAGTCATAGTTTTCAAATTCTAAAACTCCTCCGTCCACGTCAGTGGATTAAAAACCTTGCTCTTTTTGCTGCTCTTACTTTTTCAGGACAAATGTTTGATTTGGATCTCCTAACAAAAGTATCAATGGGATTTTTCGCATTTTGTTTTTTATCTTCCTCAACATACGTTATTAATGACATTATTGATGTCAAAAAAGATAGACTTCATCCATTTAAAAAGGCTAGGCCAATTGCGAGTGGAAAGGTTTCTATTCCAGAAGCAATTGTTGTCCTCATAGCAACCTTATCAATTGCATACTATTTTTCGACATTGGTAGGAGGATTTTTCATTGGAATTGCCCTTGTGTATATTCTTTTGCAGCTTTCTTATTCTTTCTTCTTTAAAAATATTGTTATCTTTGATATTTTCTTTATTGCTGTTGGTTACATTTTAAGAGTTGTTGCCGGAGATATAATCAGCGGTTATCATATATCTGTCTGGCTTTTATTGACTACAATTTCCCTGTCACTTTTTCTTGCTGTTGGCAAAAGAAGGTCAGAGCTTACATTGTTGAAGAATTTTCAAAGTGCACGAATAACAGATGTCAGAAAAAGTTTGTCTCACTATTCTGAGGCACTACTTGATACATATACTGCAATGTTTGCAATCGCAACATTCCTTTTTTACTCAATGTTCACATTTCTTGAAAATCCAAGAGGAATACAATTGGGTTTTGATCTTCTTTTGCCCGAATATCTACCATACTACCTGCAAAGAAAGTGGTTGATGGTAACTATTATCCCCGTGCTGTACGGTCTTATGCGTTATCTTCAAGACATTTATGAAAGGCAGGAAGGGGAGAGTCCAGACAAGGTCTTACTTTCTGATAAACAATTACTGTCTTCTGTTATAGTGTGGGTTTTTCTTGTAATATTTATAATCTACTTTATTCAGGGGTAGAAATTGACACAAAATCAGAAGAAACCCACCCCGAGGTTTGAGCATCAATTTGAATTTTAACCCACAACTCTTGTTCTTCAAGAACTGGATACTTTTCACTAGGTTTGACCTGTGCTACTTCTGCAAAATTTTTACCCGCGCCCTCTCTAACTCTTAAGAATCCAGTAGGAGTAGATGAAATTTCTGCAATTTTTTTGGGTTTTGCTGCAGCTGCTTCTTCCGGGGCTTTTTCCTCAGTTGGGGTAAGTATTTCTTCTTCCCCAGACTCAACACCCAAAAGTGCATTTACGATAAGTGTGAATCCGGGAACGGTTCTTACTCGTATTGTTTTTTTTGCAAATCCTTGTTTTTGTATTTCGATCTCATGTTCTGATGGCGGAAGTGTTTTTTCAGTAAGCGGTGTTACGCCGCTTGGATTGCTGTCGATTGAAACCAGTGCTCCGTCAGGAATGGCGCTGATAAAAAGTTCTGCATCATTGGTGCTTTTTTCTTCCAGTGTGATAATATATGCGCTCGCAAATGCACCCGGTAAAAAAGTGCGGTCAACTGCAGTTAAAACATTAGGTAGAATTTTTATGCGAGCATTAAATTCAGAAACTGATTTATCCTGAGGAATTATTTTAAGTTCATATTCTCCAATTGGGATAACATCTTGTGCGTTGCATTTACAGAGTGGTGCTTCTCCCACGTACTTCCCATTTAATAGAATTTGAGCCTTAATATTGGTATTTATTTGAAGAGCACCTTTTTCTTGTGATCGAGTTAGTATAAAAAATTTATAAATCAAAAAAAGTCCAATCAAGATTATGGCTCCAGCTGCAATACCAATAAGTATTCTTTTCATAGCAATTAATCATAGCAAAAGACAGTCTTTATTAACAATTTATTTGTGTGTTTGTCGAATGCAGATTATAGAATTGTTATTTTGGAATTTTGAATCCAAAGTAGGTAAAAATTATTGTCGAAACAAAGGCGAGTCCGAGTATCTTTGCGGCATCTGCAGTTTCACTCTGGGTAAGGATAAAGACCGTTGCTATCCAATGGGCGACAATAATAAGCGCAACCCAAGGATACTTACTGTATATATTCAAAAACTTTTCCATATTTTACTGTACATTATACTTTTTGATGTAATCATTCACAAGTTTGTAGATCGTAACATCCTTTTCAATAAGGTATGCAAGCCAGTTGCTCAGCTGTTCCATTGCTTTTTCGCGGCTTATTCGTGTTTGGATATCTGTTGTTCCTAGATCTGGAAGGTAGGGAAGGTTGGGATTTTCCTTGAAAAATCTTTGAATTTCCATTTTTATTTCGTACCGATTGTTAAGTTGTTTGGATACAAAACCAAGAGTTGCAAGAAGTTTTATAAATGTTGCAAGCTCTCTTGGGACTTTAAGTCTGTAGCTTTTGGCAGCGGAGAGAAGCCTCATAAATACAACAGAATAATCTGTTTTCATTTCCTTAAGATCAGCAACGCTTCCCATGATCGTTTTTTCAACAGTTTCTGAAAAATGGTTCGTAAGAACTCTTAAAAAGTCATCTATATCTTTTTGCTGGACGCTGGCAGGGAGCGTGCTTCCAATCATTTGTTTTAGATCCTCACAGACAATATCTGCAAAATAGTATGTTGCTTCTTTAAAATTAACATCTCCCATATTAGTCATGAATTTTATAAATGATTCGTGTTGTAGCGGGCGCCATTCACCAATAATCCCAAAATCAATGAGTCCGATTTTGTTGTTTTTTAATAGAATAATATTGCCAGGATGAACATCGGCATGAAAATAACCGTGGTAGAATTCTTGTCTTAGAATTGCTTGAGAGAGGACGCTTGGGATTTTTTCAATATCAATGTCATATTTCAGAAGATCTTCACGTTCGAGGTTTCCATTTTTAAGTCCGAGAAGAACTTTACTGAGATGAATTCCATCAATGTAGTCTTGCACTAGTATTTTTCTGGTTGAGTATTTTGTGTAGGTTTTAGGAATTACAACATCCGGATCATTTTTCAAATTGTTATACATTTTTTGTGCGTGTTCTGCCTCTGTTAGGTAGTTAAGTTCTTCAAGGGTCCACTTTTTGAATTCTTGGGCGAATTCGTGCCAGGAAAGAGCAGGAATTTTGAAAAATAGGTCAATAATAAATACAAGCATACTGATTACGATCATATCGACTGCCACATCAGATTCAATTCCGGGACGCATGATTTTGATTGTTACAACAGTTCCATCTTGAAGCCGCGCACGGTGCACTTGCCCAAAAGATCCGGAGGCAAAAACTTCCTTTTCGACATCACGAAAAACATCCTCAGGAGGTGCTCCAAGTTCTGAAGTGAAAATACCGCTAAAGGTCTGATATGAAAAAGGACGGACGTTATCTAGGAGATCCAAAATTTCTGCCGAATATTCATTGGGAAGAACATCAATTCGAAGAGCGAGCAACTGGCCGAATTTTATAAAAGATCCTCCTGCTTCTTCAAAAAAGCTTTTTAAAATTATTTGTGTAGGTTTTTTATATAAGGATAATTTGAGCAGGATAAAAATAATCCCATACTTAACCAACACGCCGATAATATAAAAAAATCTAAACATCGAACAGTGTTAGCCTCGAGCGTATCCCAGCATGAACATTACAAGAACTGTGATAGTTATGTATACGTAGAGAGTGGTGGAACTGACAATGTCAAAGCTTTGGATGATAACTCCTGCCGTATATACCCCAAAAATTGAAAGACAAACCCATGGGTATCGCATGGCCTAATTATAGTTTTTTGAATTCAGAATGTAAACTATTGAATACGAGGGAAAAGCGGATCTTTTACGGCTGAGACTTTCGGACCTTTAAAAATTTCCAGAATTTTTTCAGAAGTCTCTGGTAAAAATGGTTTTAGATCAATAGCAATTGTGATAATGCTTGAAACATATTTCAAAAGCATCTCATTAAGAATTATTTTGTCGGTAATTTTCCATGGCTCATCCTTACTTAAAATTCCGTCTGTAAATCTAACGCCGTCCCAAATACCCGATATTTCATTCAGAAAGTTGTAGCTAAATTCGAAAGACTCTTTTTTTTCGTAATTTGCAGGATTATTTGAAAATGTAAAATCAGCATTTTCACAAAGTTTTGCAACTCTGGAAACAAGATTCCCCAACCCATTAACAAGATCAGCATTATATATAATTTTTAATTTCTCCTCAGAAAAATCACCGTCATCAGTAGATGGGATTTGACTTAATAAATAGTAGCGCAAAGCATCTGTGCCAAACCGTGCAATGAGATCATTTGGATCAATGACGTTGCCCAAAGTTTTTGACATTTTTTGTCCGTCAACTGTAAAGTATCCATGAACGAATAGTTTTTTAGGGAGTTCGTATCCAGCAGAAAGTAAAAATGCAGGCCAATAAATTGCATGGAATTTAATAATTCCTTTTCCAATGACGTGTACGTCTGCTGGCCATGCATCAGTATCCTCAACGCCGCTTCTATAGATGTTTAAAGCATCAAACCATACATACATCCTCTGTGAATCATCTCCCGGGACAGGTACTCCCCAATTTTTTGCTCGTTCATTGGATCGGGAGATGGAGATGTCTTTGAGCCCTTGACGTAAAAACCCTAGTACTTCATTTTTCCTAGATTCTGGAATGATTTCAATTTGGTTGGAATTTATAATATTTTCAATTTGAGTTTGATACTTCGAAAGGGAGAAAAAATAATTTTCTTCTGACACTTCATCAAGTTTTTTACCAGGATGTTCAAAACATTCACCATCTACATTTAATTCCTCTTTTTCATAGAATGTTTCACATCCGACACAGTAAAGTCCTGAGTAGGTTTTTTTGTAAATATCCCCTTTTTCTAGACATTTTTTCCAAAGTTCTTGTGAGGAGGTATGGTGCTCCGGGCTGCTCCCTTTTTGAAATACATCAAATTCTATATTGAGGTTTTGAGCAAGAATTTTAAATAGTTGGCTATTTTCATCCACAAAGGACTGTACATTTTTTCCCTCTTTTTCTGCTGCTTGGACATTCTTAAGTGCATTCTCATCGCCTCCGGAAAGAAGAATTGTGTTTTTTCCAATTAGGGTGTTGTAGCGTTTTATTACATCTGCCTGTACAAATTCAAGTGCATGGCCTACATGAGGGCGTGCATTTACATATGGGATCGCGGTTGTGATGTAGAAAGGTTTCATATGAGCCTGATTGTATCAAGTGTAGAGCCTGAACTCAAGGCTGGCCATTTTTTTTCATTCGAAAATAAAGTTCTGTTCCAGTAATAATGAGAAAAAGCATCAGAATATATTGGATTCGGTCAAGATCCAGAAGCTTGAGTATTACAATTCCTGTCAAAAAACAACTTACTAAAATTCCCCTTCTAACTTTTTTGAAAAGAAAGGTAAAGAATGAGGCAATGCAAAGAAAAAACACAAGTATAAAAATATGAAGAAATGTAATTTTTATTGGCGAAGAAAGAATCACAGATTCGGGGTCAGCCAAAAGGATGAGTAGTATTATTGGAATGGTGAGAAGGGTGCTTAGGTATATATATTGAATATATTTTTTTCGTATTCTCATAGATATAGCCTATCATAGCTAGTAAAAAGAATCATCTCTTGACAAGTATTAGCACTCATGATATATTATTGCTAATCTGCTTAATCTGATATGTACGACCTGACACAGCGCCAAATCGAAATTTTAAAATGCATAGTTAAAGAATATATTGACTCTGCAGAACCTGTTGGTTCTGAAACAATCGAGAAAAAATTTGATCTAGGGGTTAGTCCTGCAACAATCCGAAACGAAATGGCTGCAATGGTTAAAACTGGATACTTAGGCAAAACACATTCTTCAAGCGGCAGAATTCCCACAAGCAAAGCTTTAAAGCTGTATGTGAATGAGCTTATGAAAGAGCGTCAAATGTCTGTTGCTGATGAGGTAGAAGCAAAAGAAAAAGTATGGGACATGAGACAACACGAACCTCAATTTTTGCGTGAGATGGTATGTAACTTGGCTCAAAAAACAGGAACTCTTTCACTCGCAGTAACCGATAAGGGTGAATTATTCTATGCCGGATATGCTCACATCCTTGAAACTCCTGAATTTTACGATATAGATATTGCAAAGAATTTACTTACAATGCTTGATAATTACGCATTCTTGTATCAGGTTATGCAAAGAATCGAAAGCCAATGCTCAATTTTTTTGGGTGACGATTTCCCAGAGGAATCATTTCAGCCGTATGGATTTGTATTTTCGCGTTTTCAAACCAGACACAATAGAACCGGATCAATTGGAATTATTGGTCCTGCAAGGTTGCGTTATGAAATGGTAATTCCAACTGTTCGATATTATGGATCATTAGTTGGAGAGATTGCTGATTGGTAAAAATTATGACTGCAAAAAGTAAAAATCAAAAAATTGATGAGAGTGCTGTAAAAATTGCAGAACTTGAGGAATTGGTAAAAAGGACTGTTGCTGATTATCATAATTTAGAAAATAGAATGATTGAAGAAAAAAAGTCGATGAGTGCCTATTTTGTAACAGAGCTTTTAAAAAGACTTCTTCCAGCATTTGACACACTCTTTTTAGCAGCAAAATATACAAAAGATCAGGGAATAGAGTTAACAGTAAAACAACTTCTTGATGCACTTAAAAATGAAGGAGTTATTAGAATCGAGACTGAGGAAGCTGTCTTTAACCCTGCGTTTATGGAATGTGTGGAAGTCGTCGCGGGAGACCCTGGAAAAGTTATAGAGGAAATTTCTCCAGGATTTACATACGCTGATAAATTGTTACGAGCTGCAAAAGTAAAAGTTGGAGCAGAAGAGATCTTAACTGAGACAAAAAATTAATATATAATCTATTTAATAATATGGGAAAAATACTAGGAATTGATTTAGGTACAACAAATTCATGCATGGCCGTTATGGAAGGTGGAAGGCCAAAGGTGATTCATTCTTCTGAAGGAAGAAATGTAGTTCCATCAGTTGTCGATCCAGTTGAAAGAACGGTTGGAGATGTAGCCAAACGCCAAATGGTTTTGAAACCAAAGAAAATTATTTCTTCAGTAAAGCGTCTTATTGGAAGAAGACTTTCAGATGAATCTGTCCAAAAAGATATAAAGCTTCTTCCTTATACGGTAAATTCAGGAAGGGATCAGATGGCAACAGTTGAAGTTGATGGTAAGACCTATACTCCTCAGGAAATATCTGCGATGATTCTCCAAAAGCTAAAAGCAGATGCGGAAAGTTATTTAGGAGAAAAAATCACCCAAGCAGTTATTACAGTTCCAGCCTATTTTGATGATGCACAGCGCCAAGCGACCAAGCAGTCTGGTGAAATTGCAGGTCTTGAGGTCCTTCGCGTTATTAATGAGCCAACTGCTGCCGCACTTGCGTATGGACTGGATAAGAAAGGCGCCAAAACAATTGCCGTGTACGATCTTGGGGGCGGAACTTTTGATATTTCTATTCTTGAACTCGGAGAGATTGATGGTCAGTCAGTGTATGAAGTTAAAGCAACAAATGGCGACACGCATCTTGGCGGAGATGATTTTGACCAAAGAATAATTGATTATCTTGCTGATGAATTTAAAAAAGAAAACAATATAGACCTCCGAAAAGATCCACAAGCACTGCAGCGCTTGAAAGAGTCAGCAGAAAAAGCAAAGATTGAATTGTCTTCTTCAGTTGAAGCAGAAATTAATCAGCCATTTATTACCCAGGGTCCCGCAGGTCCACTTCATTTAACAACCAAACTTTCTCGTTCCAAACTCGAAAGTCTTGTTGAAGATCTTATTCAAAAATCACTTGTTCCAGTTAAGGCATGTCTGAAAGACGCAAAAATTGAGACTTCTGGAATTGATGAAGTTGTTATGGTGGGGGGTATGACAAGAATGCCAAGGGTTTTTGATGAAGTATCAAAATTCTTTGGAAAAGAACCGAATAAAAGTGTCAATCCTGATGAGGTTGTTGCAGTTGGGGCAGCAATCCAAGCAGGGGTTTTGGCTGGAGATGTGAAAGATATTCTGCTCGTTGATGTTACGCCTCTTACCTTAGGTCTTGAAACGCTCGGCAGTGTCTCAACCCCTTTAATAGAAAAAAACACAGCTATTCCTACGAAGAAATCTCAAGTTTTCTCAACCGCAGCGGATAATCAAACCCAGGTAGAAATTCATGTCTTACAAGGGGAAAGACCCATGGCACAAGACAATAAGTCGCTCGGACGTTTTATTCTTGATGGTATTCCACCAGCTCCTCGTGG
>Ga0138256_10005507_pt1 | contig 13376 bp, 6 predicted proteins | sample KNB2016incub_MG_FD_105486 | JGI IMG/M metagenome (GOLD analysis project Ga0138256, IMG submission 105486) | Active sludge microbial communities from wastewater in Klosterneuburg, Austria - KNB2014incub_MG | ecosystem: Engineered > WWTP > Activated sludge > Unclassified | place: Austria...
GAGCAGCGGTCGATCCGCCCGCCCCCTACCGCCAAAGTGACGCTATTCAGGCGAAAATCCCGCCCAGATGTTCGTCAAGGTAAGAGACATTTCAATGACAGCGAAGGGCACTCCCCATGGACACGGAGTTTGTCATGTCGATTTCGACGTCATCGACAGAACCCATGCGGCGATGATTCTTCGATCGGCAGGTCCGAGGTCGAGCGCATCCGCGACGAGAGCGTCGATGTCGGATTGTTCGGACGGTGCAATGCCCAAGTTACGTTGTCCCATGCGACGACCGATGTCTTCGATACGAGGTACTAGAGCATTGGAGCGGGGAGCCGGGAGATTTCGCAAGTGGGCAATCTTGACTTGAGGCATTCCTTGACGCGCGTCACGATTTTGCGCGTAATGATACCAGCGAATGGGTGACGAGTTGAGCCATGCGACCAGAAAGAACGCGCTCCATGTTTCGGAAGAAAAACCTGCAAGGATCGAATTACGAAATGCGCCACCATCGGACAATGCCGCCATGGGAAAACGCGCCGTTTGTCGAATGAGCAGCCGGACATTTTGCCATTCGGCATCGGACCGAAAACGCGAGCCAAAAACAGCGGGATCGCAATAGAATTTCGGCGGCTTTCGTCGAAATGGTTCGACGTCGCCTCCTACGCGCACGCCCACGCAAAACGCTCCGCTGGGCGCGTCCAGCACCTGAAGGTGTGCAATGTCGTCCCCCATGGATTGAAAACCGCGTTCACCAAAAAGCTCGGGCGGCAATTTTGTCATTGCTCCAAAGCGCGCGAGCAGGTCGGAGGCGGCTTCGTCGAGATCCGATCGATGAAGCGGCCAAGGTTTTGGCACGGATACTTCAATGGTCGCGGAACGCCTCGTCGAGAGCAAAGCCATGCTGGGTTGAAAAACATCGTCGAATACATCGCCGAAGTCGGGTAAATCAGCATCGCATTCGCACAACTGCTCGTGCGCGCGCCTCGTGGGCGCATATCCGCCGAGCTCGGACATGGAAGAAGGCAACACGAATCCCAACCTCCCGGCGGGGCGAAGCATACGAGCGCAGCGCCAAACGAACATTCCCTGCAAATTCCGATATCCAGAAAAAGCGGGGTTTGTTTTCATGTAATACGCTCGCAAGCCATCATCGAGCGGTTGGGCAGCACGACCCGCATAAGAGACCCACGGCGGATTGCCAACGAATGCATCGAAGCCGCCGCGCTCAAACACTTCGGGAAATTCCGTTTCCCATGAAAATGGTCGATGGCGACGCCGAAAATCGTCCGCAACGCCCAGAGAGAACTGCGCTTGTTTCGGTGACGAGTCCACAAGCGAATCGCCGGATCGCAAATGTTCGTCGAGCACCGGGGATTCATTTTGCGGATCCGACGCGAGAAGCCACAAGGCCCAACGTGCAAGCTCGGTGGCGCGAGGGTTCTTGTCGACACCGTACAGGCATTTCTGTGCAACGAGGCGTCGAGCATGCAGGGTCACGTCCCGCCCAAGACAAACATCTTTGGTTTGCCCTGATCGATCCCACGCCATGACAAGCTGGTCGGCGAGATATCTGCATACCTCGAGGAGAAACGCGCCCGAGCCCATGGCGGGATCGCAAACTCGAAGTTCGCATATCGATTCGGCCGATGCATTCGATGGGACGAGCGGGGAGAGCGCTCGCTCGACGACGATTTGCGTGATGATACGGGACGTGTAATGGGCACCGAGTCGACGGCGCGCGTCGCTCGAAACGTCGCGAAGATCCACCGTGGCGTCGATATCGTAATGGCTGCTGGAATCGGTCGAGTCAAACCCCATGAGCCCTTCGTACAATGTCCCCAAGTGCTCGACGTCGAGTTCGGAAAAGTCAACGGATGCGTCGTCGTGGTGAAGCAGCGCATCGAGGGCCTGAAAAACGGCGACGTCGGATATCGGCGCGGCAAGAAATGGCGTCTGTGCAGGATCGAAAAGCGCAACAGCGTCGGGCGATCGCCTGCATGACATGAGCATTCGATGAAACGCATCCTGAATGCAATGCCAGGCATCGCCGTGCGAAGGGTGCGCGGCGGTCAATTGACTCGCGGACAACCGGCCATGCAGCTCGCGCAACCGCACAGGCACGATGGGCAGCGTCGGAACGGGGCGCGATTCTGCAAAGAGCAGGACGGAAAGACGCAGCACGTCAGTGACGATTCCAGGGTATACTGCTGTTTCTCGACCCGCGGAGAATGCGCCTCGAGCTTGGCGATCCGCTTCTTGAAACCCCGAAAGGAGTGCGCCAAACGCCGTGCGTGCCCGCGTGCGCAAGGAGGTGGCGAGGCGACCTTCGGGGATGGTTTTACCGAGCGGGGGAGATGATCGAGAACTCAATGTTTCGACGGGCGAATTCGACGGCGAAGAGAACCAAGGGCGATGGCGAGGAATGCCACGGCCCAGTTCGAAGAGGACGAGCCGACGGGATTGGTTTGGCATACTGGACCTCCGCCGTAGAGAGCCAGGTCTGCGGGCGGCGGGGGATCGACGCATTTACCGTCCTTGCAAATCTTGGTACCTGCTTGGCAAGGAGTGTCATTTCGGACGAACCGATCTTCGGGGCACACGTCGTCGCCACCGCAGTATTCGATGGCGTCACATTCGGGGTCGACACCCGTCTCTGCACCCGCCGGACGACACGGAATGTTCGAGTCGACCTTGCCATCATCGGGACAGGTGGGGCTTTTGCCGTCGCACGTTTCGATGAGGTCGCAGACACCGAATTGCTCGCGACAAACCGTACCGGCAGGCCCAACTTGGTCGGCGGGGCATTGCGCGCTTTGGCCGGTGCACGCTTCCGCGATATCGCAGATTCCTTCAGCGGGACGACAGAGGATACCACCCAAGGTGAGTTTGTCGGTGGGACATGCATCGGATTTGCCGTCGCAACTTTCGGGTTCGTCGCAAAGCCCTTTGGGGGCGCGACAGAAGATACCGGCGGGTGTTTTTTGGTCGACCGGACAATCATTGGTCTTGCCGTCGCAGAATTCGAATTCGTCGCACAGGCCCTTGGGCAAACGGCACACTTGACCGAGGGGGAGTTTTACATCGGACGGGCAAGCATCGGCGACGCCATTGCAGGTTTCAGGCTGATCACAGATGCCGGCCGACGCGCGGCATTGCGTGCCCGAAGGCGCTTTCGCGTCTGGCGGGCAAACACTATTGATGCCATCGCACGTTTCGGGTTGGTCGCAAAGATCGGCTGCGGTTCGGCAGAGAACGCCAACGGGCGATTTGGTATCGTCCGGACAATTGTCAGCAACGCCATCGCAGAGTTCGGGCTGATCGCAAATGCCTTCAGAAGCCCTGCACAACGAGCCGGTTGGAAGTTTGGTGTCGGTGGGACAATCGTTGCTGCTGCCGTCGCATACTTCAGCGCTGTCGCAAGCACCCGCGGAAAGTCGGCATTGCGTACCGGTGGGGAGTTTCGTGTCATCGGGACAGGCATCGCTCGAGCCGTTGCAAACTTCCGGAGAATCGCAAGCGCCGGCGGAAGTTCGACATTCGACGCCTGAAGGGAACTTGCCATCGGCGGGACAAACGCCGCTGGCACCATCGCATATTTCGGCGACGTCACACGACCCGGCGGAAGACCGGCATTCCGTGCCGGTGGGAAGTTTGGTGTCGGGAGGACATGTTGGAACTAACCCGTTGCAGGTTTCGGCGACATCGCATGCACCGATGGCGGAGCGGCATTCGGTGCCCGCAGGCGCGGAGACATCGGGAGGACATTCGTTTGCCAAGCCGTCACATTCTTCTGCGGAATCGCAAAGATCCACGGCAGCTCGGCATTCGGTTCCGGCGGCGATTTTTCCATCTGCCGGGCATTCGGTGTTCACGCCGTCGCAGGCTTCTGCTGCATCACAAGCGCCTGCGGAACCACGACAAGCGACGCCCGCGTCAATGACGGAACATGTGCCGTCGACAGAACCGCCCGCGTTTTTGCTGCACGCTTGGCAATCGTCGGTCTTGCCGCCACCGCATGTCGTGTCACAACATACGCCGTCGACACAGGAATTGCCACAGCATTCTGCATCCGCGGCGCACGCCTCGCCGTTCGACTTGCATTCGACGAAGATGTAAACGGAGCCGGGATTCGAGCTCTTGTGATCGTTATCAAACGGGGCACCGACGGCGACCGTACTGCCGGAAATGCCGACGGTCCAGCCGAAGTTTTCGTTTGCCCCGCCGGGCGACACGGGCAAACTATGTCGCAAGGTCCAGGTGGGGCCCGAACGACTGTACCAATAGGCAGCGCCCGAATTGGTCGCAGGTGCGTCGACTTGCTGCGCCCCGACAACCGCACCATTGCCTTCGACGGCGACGTGCGAGCCATACCAATCGTTCGCCTTTGGACTCGGCGCGGTCAATTCCTGCAACAAATTCCAATTGCTCGCGCCTTTGACGAATACGTAGGCCGCACCGGAATCGACGATGCCGTTATGGTCGTGCAATGCAGCGGTCACGAACAGCGTGTCGTTGGAAATCGACGCCCAGTAGCCAAAGTAATCATTGGCTACGCCGTCGAATGCGGTCAATTTTTGCTTCTCGACCCACGTGACACCATTCGACTCAAACAAATACATCGAACCGGAGTTGATGCCTTGAGCTGGATTGTCATCGTATACCGCACCGACAGCCGCCGTGTCGGATGAAAGCGCAACGGTAACTCCGAAGAGGTCCCAAGGTGCACCGTCGCTCGCTGTCAGCTTTTGTTGTTGCGTCCATACGCCGCCCGTTCGGGTGAAAAGATACGCGGCACCAGAATTCTCACCATGATCGTCGTCACCATGTGCGCCAATAAGCGCGGTGTCGCCGGAGAGCGCTGCGGAGACGCCAAAGAGATCGCCAGGAGCAATATCGCTCGAGACAAGTTTCGCCTCGGGTACCAGATTCCAAACCGTGCCATTGCGAACGAACACATAGACCGCACCCGACGGGCGCCTGGGCTGGGGAGGCACAGCGGGCAAACCATATTCCATATCTTGCGGTGCACTGACGAGCGCGGTATCTCCCGACAATGCCACGGAAAAACCAAACCATTCCTGCGCTTCGGCGTCTCCCACCGGCGGCAAGAGTTTGGCCTGCTGCGTCCACACATTATTATTGCGAACGTACACGTACGCCGACCCAGCCTCGGTTGCCAACTCGCCGCTCTTGGGCGAACCAATGAGTACGGTTTCGCCAGAGAACGCCAAACCATAACCGAATTGTCCGCCCGGCACATTGCCTGGAGTCGGAATTTTCTGTTGCAATACCGCAATCAGCGGGTCGACGTTCAATGGATACGTGGCGCCCTTGTCGTCCACATGAATGGTAATGGTGCCGGATTCGACGGCCATTCGTGCGGGTAGCATGTCACCATTCGCGTCGTTTACATAAAGATGCGACACGAAAAGCACGGCCTGGCCGTCGGCCCCGACGAGCTTGATCGATTCACCGCTACCGTCACCATCCGCATCATCGATTTCCGGGTGAAGATTCCCGCCCGTCTTCATTTGAATGATCTTCGTGCCCTGGCAATTCGGAGCTTGGTCGAGGATGAACCCTTGCTCGATACCGAACGGGCCATTCAAATACCATTCCTCGATGCCCGGCCGCACATAACGAACTCGATTGCCGTCCGCATCGACCGTCGGTTCGGCAAGTGATACCAATGCGTTTTCACAACCAACCGCCGTCGTACGAAGCGAAAATGACCAGGATGCCTTGGGGGGCGAGATATCGATGCCGCTCCCATCCATCGCCACGTCGAACCTGTGCGCTGGGTTCGCCATGCGAAACTCATTCGTGCTGGTTCGATGCGCCGCATAACTTTCCGGCGCGTCTTCTTGAATGCTTCGAATATAGGCCGCCTGAAGCTCGGGAGGCACCTCCTTGGAAGAACGCAAAACAGGACGCGGCACAAAAGGCACAATCGCTTCGGCCTGCGACTGCTCTTCCCACTCTTCCGAAATCCATTCAGGAGCTTCGGAACCACATGCTGCAATGGACGCCAATGCCGAAAACGCCAACGTCCAACGAAGAAAGCAACCGCTTTCGAGTTTTGCACGTCGAATCATGACTCACCTCGCAAAAAATAGCCGAATGCCAAGGAAAAAGTGATCATGGCGACTCATCCTTCCCAAAGGTTCAGCATAGAGGTTGGTGCGGTGCGTTGAAGCGAGGACGCGATGTGACAAGTCACGGTAACAGAAGAGTTGCCCGAGGCGCGAAGAAAATTCAGCGGAAGTTTTGTAGATCGTGCGATTTCTTCAAGTCCGCGAAAATTCAGCCGAAAATCGAATCCCCTCTTTCCTTGCATCGCCAATCGACGACCAAGATGGAATCCAGTTCTGCGAGATCGCAAGATTGCACGCATAAATCGAGGTGCACATGTGTGTGGTAATTCGAGATTCTGTGTTTCTCCGAAAGCAATGACACACTCAACGCTCATTGAGCCTCGTCCCCACACTGTTACAATGCCGCTTGTTCGTATCCCACCGATGCCTCGGGTCAACCGGCGGCTTCTTATGCAAGTTCATAAAGAAGGAGCGCCGTCGCAATCCCGTTCGATCGATGTCGAACGCCCGCCATGAATCTCTGCTCGGATCATTCCTGCTCCATGCCTGCTCACTCGACCAGACGGAAAGCACGAATGCGCCGGTAACCGCAAGCTCGCGCACGGGTAGCGCGGAGAAATTCCTCAACCCCTCGGCTGTAAAAATGTTTCACCGTGGGCATTGTCCTCGGAGAAGCCGTCGATGACCAAATTTTTGATGTCGTTTTTCGATGCTGCGCCTGGATCTGGCTCGGGCCCCATGTCCCCCGATTTGCCCCCGATCGAAATGAACGCGCCAATGCAAAATCAATCCTCGTCGTCGGCATCTTCGACGACTTTGCCCTCACGAAGCACGTAGGCAACGTCGAAGCCGTCCTCCTCGAATGCCAGCGCAACATCGTCCACCGACGCTCGCTCGTGAAATCCAAACTCGATGGCATCCGTCGAGCCGAGCACCATTTGGAGCGCATCGCTTTCGGATGCAGCGAACGCTCGCAACACATCCATGATGGTTCGCGACAAACCTTGCGGCACGGGCCGTTCAGGATGCTGGTCGAAAAGCGTGACGAAGTCGGCATCGTCCTGAATCAAAAACCACACGGGCCGATCGCCATGCTCACGAAGCAACGCCGGATCACCAAAGCCTTTGAGATCCGACAAACGTCCCAGCACCACGCACGGAACGTCCTCGTCTTCGAGATCCTCGTCGACAGCGTCTTCGAGATCCTCGTCGACGGCATCGTCGAGCGGCGCTTCTTCGCCGATGATCATTGCATGCTTGTCAGGTTTCGCGCGACCCATGGCTCACCGATGGATGACACAACAGGGAAAATTCGTCGAGACGATAGCACACACGAGCTCGCTCAGGGACGAGGTGCCGTCAAACGTTTGACGACCAAGTTTTCGGGTGACGTTGCGTCGAGCAGGGCAACGCGAAGAAACTCGAGCAGGGCGCGCTTTTCATCCGCAGAGAGGCTCAGTTTGCGCACGTCGGGATCTTGGTTGGGCACGGACAAACCAAGCCCGCGCCCACCGCCTCGGTCGTAAAAGTCGACGACTTGCTCGAGCGTGCGGAATGCGCCGTGATGAAAATACGGCGCGGTGCGCGCGACGTTGCGCACCGTGGGCGTCTTGAAAGCGTGTTCGTCCGCGGCGCGATGCGTTATGGCACCGCGACCGAGATCGGGATCGATCGTCGTGGCATCGGGAGTCGTTGGAACACCAAGGACTGCAAAGACGGGGACGGCGAAGTCGCGTGGGCGGGAGCCTCCGAAGAACGGCGGAACATGACATCGTGCGCAACGACCTTTGCCCGCAAAGACGTCGAAGCCTGCACGACTTTCGGCCGACAAGGCGTTTTCGTCGCCTCGAGCGAAGCGGTCGATGCCCGCATCGGCCGGGACGAACGCGTGTGCTTGGAAGGCTGCGAGAGCACGTGCGACGACGTCGGGAGTGACCTTCGGCGCCGCGAGGGCAGCGAAGAGCGGCCGCAGATCATCGGCTTGCTCGAGAGTTCGGACGATGTCGGCATCGGACAAACCCATCTCGGCCTTCGCATGGATGACGCCGAGCGCCTGACGTTCTGCGGTGAGCACTCGGCCGTCCCACAAGTACGCGGCTTGCAAGGAGCCATAAAGGAGCGATGGCGTGTGACGAAGTGTCACGTTTGGATCGAGCGATCCTGGGCGAGGGGCGGCATCAGACAAACCTTGTTCCGGTGAATGACATGTTGCGCAAGACCTGACGTCTCCCTTGGAAAGTCGTTTGTCAAAAAATAATGCACGACCGAGTGCCACGAGGGCATCGGCCGAGGCATCGTCTGCAACATGTCGCGCAGGAACCGTGAAGGCGGAGACGGGTTCGTCGATGTCGATCGGGGTGGTGCTCACGCGTGGCCGATACGGGATTTTTGGCGTCAATCCAGCGCTCGTGGCCACGTGACGAAGTGCAACACCGAGTTTTCCTGTGAGAATGACAAACGATGCACGGTCTTCGAGGACGCCTGATGTGGACGCGTCGTCCAATCGCTTGCGCAAGGGTGCGATGTTCGATGTGACGGTTGCCAGAGCTTCTGCGGTTCTTGCCGAAGCCGTGGCCGCGAGCAGCAGAGCGCCATGACCGATGAAGTCGAGTGTTCCCTGACAATCAGCGACGACTGCGGGCAAACCGTCGGGAAGTCCGGGCGTCGATTCGATTGCAAGAGCGCCCAAGTCATAGGCTGCGGAGGAAAGGGCATGTGCGAGAATGGTTGGGGGAAATGAAACGGACTTCGACGTTTCGACAAACAACCGCAAGGGTGCTGCCAAGGTGTCGAGCGCTTCGCGGCTTTCGCGAACATCGGCTCGAACGAGCGCTGCGTCGAGTCGAGACAGGGCGCCTCCGGCTTCGTCGATTGATCGCAATGGGCCGAAGATGACTTCACCGGCGAGCATTTCACGGCGGCGCCAGAGCGGGGCTCCTGCCGCAAGCGCTCTGCGAAAACCGAGGTAGTCGGGATTGTCTTGAGAAACTGGCGCCGAAGACAAACGCTTGACGAGGGATGAGTGCGTGTCGAGGGCGCGGCGTGCGGGATCGCCGGTCAAAGGAGCGAAAGGGGAAACAGGGGTCGTGATGATCGCACCGGACGAACGAGGCGCTGGAGAAGCGTTCGCGTCGGGCGCGGCGGAATCCGGCGACGCGTTGCGACAACCGCCAACCATCAACGCGAAGGCGAAAAGCAGCTCAGGGGTCGTAAAGGGCTTTGCACGCATCGAGTTTGGCTTGATCGACCGAGGGCGGGAGCGCAATCGCGGGAGGTGTTGCATGCGGAGGGTTTTCGAAGTCGAACATGTCCCAGGGTGCCTCGGCGTTGGCATCGCGGTTCGAGAGGGCGGGCATTTGGAACCTGGCTTCGATGAATCGTGTAATCGAAGTATGGTCGTACGCGCGATGGTCTACGTGATGCTTTTTGGCATACGGTGAAACCACGATGAAGGGAACTCGAACGCCGAGCGTATCGAATTTGGCTTCGGAATCGCCACTTTGGAGCGTGGGGGCGATGTCGTCGGGAGGGCATGCTTTGGGCGGAGCGACGTGATCGTAAAACCCTCCATGTTCGTCGTACGTCAAGAAAAGCGCCGACTTGTTCCACTGTGGGCTTTTGGTGAGCGCATCGATGGTGGTCGCTACGAAGTGTTCGCCAATCATGGGAATGGCCGGGGGATGCTCGTCATTCTGATCATAGGCTTCGCGCGCTAGGCCCGGATCGACGAATGCAACGGACGGGAGCGTTCCTGCTGCGGCATCGGCGAAGTAGTTTTCGATCGGGACGAAGTGTCCATCTTTGGTGTATGTCAAGTATTTGTCGATGAAAATGGCGAAGCCGGGCGTGGTCGAAACGTACACTTTCCAGGAGACCTGCCGCTGTTCGAGGTAATCGAAAATGGTGTCACTGGGGGTGACGAATTCATTGTGAACCGCGCCAAAGGACGATGCAGCATAAAGATACATGCGGTTTGGCCACGTGGGACCGGCAAGGGACGAAAAGTATCGATCGCCAATCGCAAATTCATTGGCAAGCCAGTAATAGAACGGCAAATCTTCGGATGTGTAATAGCTCAACGCTCGTTTGCCCGAGTGATAGCTTGGGTTCATGTTTGCCCCCGCCGGAAGCTCGTGCCATCCGTCGTTGGTCGCAAAGAACCCGTTCATTTGGCCGCCATTGATCTGCTCGTGGGTGCCGGTCCATTCGTGGTTCGTATCGACGATGCAAAGGTCGGTGTCGCGATATGGTGCGAGCGGCATTCCGTTTGCGTCGGGATTGGTGTAGTTTGCCGGCGCGACGTCGACGTCGGGTTGACCATACTCTTGCAATTTTTGGAAGTAATGGTCGAACGAGCGATTCTCCATCATGAGCACGACGATGTGATCGACGGGAATTTGTTTGCCGTAAGGACGGGATTGGCCCTGCGTCTCGGCTGCAAGCGCACCTCGTGCATATCCACATGCGGCGCGTGCGGTCTCCGCGTCGGTATCGGTTGGCGCTACGACGTCACGATTCCACTCGGGCGGTCCCGGAAGCACCTCTGGGCCAGAGTTCTTTTCATCGATCACCACGCAGCCAAACGTTTGCGACGAAGAAAGAAACGCGAGCAAGAGCAGGTCGGATCGACGCATGGGGCGATGATAGATCACGAAGGAACGAGTTGGCGAGGGGAAAATGATGTCACTTTTGTGATGGCGACGATGGCGCATCTGTCGCTTCTTTGGCGTCTTTGGTATCCTTCGCCACGATCGTCGGTGCTGACTCGTGAGGCGAGTCGCTGGGTGGGGCGACTTCGGGCGCGTCGTCTTTGTGTTTGTCCGTGGGCTTGGGTGAAGGCGCGGCATCGCCACTGCCGTCGCTCGACGCGGCAGGATCCCCTTCGGCTAGAACGGCCGGCAAGGGTCGGTCGGGTTTTTCCTCGGGTTCGGATGCCGGAGGCTTCGGGGCTGTTTGCGGCGCTTTGGGCTTGGCGGCAGCAACGTACACGACGACTTTTTCACCGGGAGCAAGGGAACTGGAGCGCGAGCGATGATTGATGCGCTCGAGCATGCCAAGGCTCAGGCCGTAACGTTTGGACAAACTTCGCCAGGTATCTCCGGCGGCGGCGAGGATTTCAATGCGTTTGCGACCCTTGAGACTCTCGAAGTGGTCGAAAAATTCGGCCGATCCGACGGCAAGCACACGAGCGTTTTCTTGTTCCGTGACGAGCGCATGCGAAAACGTGACCGTCTTGGCGACGAATGCTTGCAGAAGCATTCCGTCGTGAAGTGCAGCCGAAGTATCGATGGCATTCCAGCGACACAGATCGCCGGCCGAAACGGACAAGGCAAACGCGATGTCGCGCGGAGTATCACCAGCAACGACGCGATAAAAAATGCGCCGGCGATCAGGATACGTGAACTTTTCGGCAGGGACGACGACGACGGGTTTGTCTCGGTGCGTCTCCATGCGAGGCGCCGCGCCAACGGGATGTGCAGGAACGAGGAGCACGGTTCCCGGACGAATCTGCTCGCCGGAGCGAAAACCATTGAGTGACAAGATCGAGCTGCGGGTGGTATGCCATGACGTTGCAATGTCCTCGACGGATTCGCCCCATCGGACGACTTGGCGATCGAGTTTGTCTTCGCGTTGGGCCAGCGTGGTGACCGCCTTGGCCGCGGCTTGGCCCGTGCCCGCGGGAACACGGACGACGTACGCAGGGATTCCCTCGGCAGGCGCAGGAAGAGGGGGCGTGCGGCCGATGGGATATTGTGGATTGAGGGCGGCAATCGTGTCGGAATCGGTTCCTGCAGCATGGGCAACGACGTTGAGCGAAACGCCGGCGCCAACGGTAATCTTGTCGAATGTGACGGCTTGATCGAGCTCGACGCCATCGCAACCGAATACCGAGCAGTTTTTTGCGACAATCGCCATGGCAAGGATTTTGGGGACGTAAAGCGCGGTTTCGAGAGGTAACCCCGCTTCGAGACGGCCAAGCTCCCAAAAGTCGTTGGTGCCGTATTTGCGAATGGCAGCCAAAAGACCGCCATAGCCCATGTTGTATGCGGCAAACGCGAGCTCCCAATTGCCAAAACGTCGATGTAAATCGGACATATAACGCGCCGCCGCAATGGTGCTGCGTTCCGGATCGAGCCGTTCGTCGACCCAGCGATCGACGGTCAGCCCATAAATGCGCGCTCCCTCGGGCATGAATTGCCAAAGGCCCGCGGCACCCGCGGAAGAATGAATGGTGGGATCGAATCCGCTTTCGACGAGCGCCAGCCACAAGACGTCTTCGGGAACGCCTTGTTCACGAAGGGTGCGCCGGACGAACGCTCCATAACGACCACTCTTTTTCACCCAACCTGCAACCATCGACCGACCACGCGGGTTCTTTTTGTAAAACTCGAGGTATCGAATGACGCGGACGTCCCAGCGAACGGGAATATCGGGAAGCTGGAGCTTGCGCAGCCACGAGAAGTCATTCGAAGGAGCTGGGGCGAGAAGCGGGGGCAAAGGAGCTTGCGGGGGCAAACCCGATGCAACGAGCAACGGCGCGTCCCGATGAAGGCGCGGGGGTTCTTCGGAAGGCCACGGCAATCCCGAGTTTGGCGCGGTGGAAAAAAGGGCGAGGTCAATCTCGCGAAGCGCTCGAAGCTCGGGCGATTCATCGACGGAGTTGTGCGCAGAAGTCGGGACGCCTGCAATGACACGTCGAGCGTTTTCGTCTGGAGCGCGAGGTTCACCGGACTTGCGCGTTGCCGTGGGCTTGGACGATGGTTTTGCCGAGACGGGCTTTGCCGCAGCGGAGGCGGGTTTGGCCGAGGCAGGTTTGGCCAGAGCAGGCTTCGGTCTTGCGGGTCGTTTGACGGTCTGTGCGGGTTTGCCTGCGGGCTTGGCAGGCGTGGCGGCAGGCTTGCCGGTGGCTTGGGCCAATACGGGACAGGTCGCAAGCATCGACGCGACAAGGACGCTGGCGACGGCAAAAACGCGTGCGGCAGTGAAAAAGCGCATGGCAGATGGCGATGATCTCACACGCGTAGGGGCTCGGGTCAACTTTCGGACAGAGATCTTCGGTGGCGAGCATTTGGACAGCATCCACGAGACGAGCGCCTACGGCTTGCCGAGGGATTCACTGGAGCTGTGCAACATAATCCGCGATCTGCGGCAGAGGAAGGCTTTCGTTGACAACGCCGGCGCGTACGGCAGCTCGAGGCATGCCGTAGACAACAGCGGTTTCCTCGCTCTCGGCGATGATGGTGCCGCCACCTGCTCGGATGGCGCGCGCTCCGGCAACGCCGTCGTCGC
>Ga0138256_10005508_pt1 | contig 13375 bp, 12 predicted proteins | sample KNB2016incub_MG_FD_105486 | JGI IMG/M metagenome (GOLD analysis project Ga0138256, IMG submission 105486) | Active sludge microbial communities from wastewater in Klosterneuburg, Austria - KNB2014incub_MG | ecosystem: Engineered > WWTP > Activated sludge > Unclassified | place: Austria...
CCCGGAGTTTGGGATACGTCCAAATCGCGAACACGATAAAAGCGTTTGAATATTCGCTTCAGTTCGGCCGGCGGAATGCCGAGGCCGTTGTCTTTAATTACGATCTCGACCCGTTTATTGAGCGCCGCTTTCTTTGCCCGGATCGAAATTTTGGGTTCGTCCTTTGAATACTTCACCGCATTTTCGAGTAGATTTGTGAATGCGGTTTTCAGCTCTGCCTTGTCGCCCAAGACAATTAGCGGCGCGGCCGGTTCCGTAAAGCGGATGATCGGTTCGCTCAGGTTACGCTGTGTGCGGATGGTCGCCACACAGTCCTTAAGAAGCTCGGCAATATCGACCTCGGCAACATTGTGCGGCGGCAGTTTTTCTTTTGCGCCGCCTGCCGCCAGCACCTGTTCAACGGTGTTCAGAAGGCGGTCAGTGTCGGCAAGCATCACATTATAGAACTCGATTTGTTTTTCCGCCGACACGTTTCTGGACTTCAGTGTTTCGAGATACAGCTTTATCGAGGCGATCGGGGTCTTTAGTTCGTGCGTTACTGAATTAATAAATGCATCGTGCTGTTCGTTACGCCGAATTTCGCGGACGAGAAATATCGTATTCAGGATTATGCCCGTAATGATCATCGCGAAAAAGACAATGCCCAACACAAGCAATGCTACCTCGCGCAGGTTCAGCAAGATCCAGCCGACGTTCAACGCTACCGCCAGGACGCTGAGGCCTATGCCGAATATCAGAAAAAAGATCGCTGTTTTGCGGCGGCGCATGTGGTGAAAGAATAAAGGATAAAGAGCAAAGGACAAAGGAAAACGGAAAGCAAATTCCGCGAATTTGCCTTCCGTTTTTCTATTTCTACTCTAATTTGAACTTTCAGCCTGTCTCTAGGCGGCGTCCTGTACCGGTTTCAATTCAAACGGTTCATCGGCATCATCCGATTTCAGGTCGTAGGCATAAACATCTTTGACAAGGCCTATTTTTTCAAGCAGCTTGATCTCGATCCAGTTTATATCCACTTCAAACCATCGGAGACCGTGGCGGGCCGAACGCGGATAAGCATGGTGGTTGTTGTGCCAGCCCTCGCCCCACGTGAGCGCGGCGATCAAGCCGTTATTTCGTGAATCGTCGCGTGTTTCAAAACGCCGCGAACCCCAAAGGTGAGTTGCCGAATTTACCAGCCAGGTGCAGTGCCAACCGAACACCACGCGAAGGAATACGCCCCAAAGCACCATCGGCAGGCCGCCGACAGCAAAAAGCACGCTAGCGACGACCGCGATCGGGACCCAATAAAACTTGTCGAGTTTAACAAGGAACGGGTCGCGCATCAGGTCAGGCGAATACCGCTGCATTGTCTGAATAGAATTGTTCTGTGCGGTCCCGCGGAATATCCAGCCCATGTGCGACCAATAGATGCCGTGGACCGGGCTATGCGGGTCGCGGTCCGTGTCGGTGAACGCGTGATGCAGGCGATGGGTCGTGACCCAGGTTATCGGGCCCGACTGTATCGCAAGCGTGCCAAAGACCGCAAGTGTTCGCTCCAGCCACCGCGGTGTTTTAAAGCCGCGGTGCGTCAAAAGCCGATGATAACCGAGGCCGATGCCCAAACTGCCGGCAAGCCACCAAAGGATTACCGCGGCGGTCAGGTTCTGCCAGCTAAATACGAAAAGGGCCGACACTGCCAGTAAGTGAAACACGGCTACGCCTATTACGGTATGCCAGTTTATCTTTTTTGAATCTTTTTCAAGCATGCTTGCTTTTTGCTTTCCTTCTTATCCTGCCAAATTGAGATCTTGATCTGAGCGCAATATCCCGCTCCATGAATAATAGGCTAACAGGTTATCGGGCGGCTGATTGTAACAGTTTCGTAATTTTGCGTTTCGTCGCCCAAATTCGTATTGAAAATGCCGCACGCAAATGTCAGGTATGGTTCCGCACGGTACAATGCCGTCCGGTGCCGTCATTGATAATTGAAATAGATCTTTAGGGCGGCGGACGACGCTTAGTTCTCTGTAAATGATCTGATAACCTTTGGGTTCATGAACAGATGGCCAATGCGGGCCAACAGCGGCACGGGATCACCAGGCATCAGTGTTACGGGAGGATACGATGGGCAACCGCGATATTATCGTGATGGGGGCTTCGGCCGGCGGGTTAGACGCACTCAAAACGATCTTTGCCAAACTTCCGGCGGGCCTTCCCGCCTCAATATTTATTGTTTGGCATATGTCGCCGGACATCCGCGGCGTCCTGCCGCAAATACTCAACAGCTATCACGATTATTTCGCCGCTCATGCGGTTGACCGCGAACCTATCGAGAGCGGCCGCGTCTATGTCGCGCCGCCCGACCATCACCTGATTATCGAAAAAGGACACATCCGCGTCACACGCGGCCCTAAGGAAAACCGGTTTCGGCCGGCGGTCGATCCGCTCTTCCGTTCGGCGGCCTACCATTACGGTCCGCGTGTGATCGGCGTCGTGCTGTCCGGCGCGCTTGACGACGGTATGGCCGGTTTGTGGACGATCAAACATCTCGGCGGCGTCGCGGTCGTTCAGGACCCCGCGGACGCCGAAGTGTCCTCGATGCCGGAAAACGCCATCCGCGAAGTTGCGGTCGATCATATTCTTCCGGCCGCCGGGATACCCGAGATGCTGGCGCGGCTCTCGCGTGAAGAAATAGAAATACCGAATGAGGCCAATATGGGGAGCGATGATAAAGAGACACAAAAGACCGAAAGCGAGATCCGCATCGCAATGGAGGATGACGCACTTAAGGCCGGCATTTTCGGCCTCGGAGAATTAAGCCCATATACCTGTCCCGAATGCCACGGCGTTCTTTCGGCGATCACCGAAGGCAAGTTGAAACGTTTTCGCTGCCACACCGGCCATGCTTATTCGACCGACGCTCTTCTCGCCTCGGTTTCCGAAAATATTGAAGAGAGCTTGTGGAGCGCGATTCGCGGCATTGACGAGTGCATCATTTTGCTGAATCATATGGGCGACCACCTTGCCGAGGTAAATCAGCCAAAACTGGCGGCGCATTATTTCAAAAAGGCGAATGAGGCATCGCGGAGAAATGATCTGATGCGGCAGGTCGTAACATCGCACGAAATGCTCACCAAGGACGGCATTCGCCGCGAGGTGGAACTCGGGAACGGAGACGGTGCCGCTCACGTGAAAAAGCAGGATCCGGTATGACGAAAAAAAAGAGTTCCGAAAAAACGGCGGCCGGCGATGGCCGGACAGCGGATAGCTTGGAAAAGCGGCCGGAGGGTTTTCTTGTTGTCGGCATCGGAGCGTCGGCCGGCGGCATCCAGGCACTCAAGGCGTTTTTCGAGAATGTCCCGAAGGATTCGGGCATGGCGTATGTCGTGATACTTCATCTTTCGCCTGATCACGACAGCCGGTTGGCCGAGGTGCTTCAGGCGGCGGCAAACATCGAGGTCACGCAGGTGACTGAAACCGTAAAGGTGGTCCCGGACCATGTTTATGTTGTGCCGCCCGACCAGCATCTGACAATGCTTGACGGCCATATTACCGTGTCAAAGAATACGCTTGTCGAGGAAAGGCGAGCACCGGTCGATATTTTCTTTCGCACGCTTGCCGAGTCGCACGGCCAGCGTGCGGTTGCCGTCGTTTTGTCCGGCACTGGTGCAAACGGGTCGATGGGCGTCAAACGGATAAAGGAGCACGGCGGCATCGCGTTTGTCCAAAATCCGCGCGAGGCCGAGTTCAGCGAAATGCCGCGCAATTCGATCGCGACAGAATTGATCGACGAGGTGCTGCCGGTCGGTGAAATTCCGGGCCGCATAATCAGTTACCGTCAAAACCTTGGGACCATTTCGATCCCGATCATGCCTGAAGAGCGGGCCGAAGAGCAGCAATTGGCATTGCGCGAAATATTTACCTTGCTTCGATTAAAGACGGGCCACGATTTTTCCAATTACAAACGCCCGACGCTGCTTCGCCGGATCGAGCGCCGCGTCAATGTTCGCGGTTTGCCCGACCTGCCGTCATACGCAGCATTTGCGAAAGAAGATCCGGATGAGATCCGTTTACTGTTGAAGGACCTGCTGATCTCGGTCACCAATTTCTTTCGCGACAAGGCTTCATTCGATTATCTTGAGGCCGAGATAATACCGCGGATCTTTAAGGACAAGGGAAGTCAGGACGAAGTAAGGATCTGGACGATCGGGTGTGCGACGGGCGAAGAGGCGTATTCGATTGCAATGCTTTGCGCGGAACGCACCCTCGGGGCGATCGATGCCCCGAAAATTCAGATCTTTGCGACCGACATCGACGATGCTGCCATCGCGGCGGCCCGTGACGGGCTGTACACCATAAACGATGCTGCCGATGTGTCGCCTGAGCGGCTGAGGCGCTTTTTTGCAAAGGAGGGCGATGAATACCGCGTCCGCCGCGAGATCCGCGAAATGGTGCTGTTCGCAAACCACAATGTGATCAAGGACCCGCCGTTCTCTCACCTTGACCTCGTAACCTGCCGCAATCTTTTGATCTACCTCAACCAGGCGGCAAAGGAACGGGTGATGGAAACGGCCCATTTTGCGCTTGAGCCGGGCGGCTATCTGTTCCTCGGGTCGTCAGAATCGATCGACGGCTCGACGGACATCTATGCTCCGGTGAGCCGAGAGTTTCATATTTTTCAAAGCCGGCAAACCGGCCTTCGGCCTTATCCGATACCGGAATCGGTCCCTTCTTTCAGGCTCGACCGGCCGATCTACGACACATCGCACCGGCAGGAAAAAAAGGTGCTCGAACGCCTGACGTTTGGCGAGCTGCACCAGCAGTTATTGGAGCAATACGCGTCTCCGTCGGTTGTCGTAAATGAAGAATACGACATTGTTCATCTATCGGAACGGGCCGGGCGGTATATGCAGGTTCCGGGCGGCGAGCCGTCTGAAAATCTATTGAAGCTCGTTATTCCCGATCTTCGTCTCGAGCTTCGTTCGGCGCTTTATCAGGCGGTCCAGCGAAAAACCAATGTCGAGGCACGAAACCTCAAGGTCAGGGTCGATGAGCAGACCGAGAATATCAATATTCATATTCGGCCGGTGCTGCAGGACGGCGACACGGCACGCGGTTTCATCCTTATTATTTTTGAACAATCCGCCGCGGAGGCGGTCGATGACGAGCGTGTCTATGCGTCGGAAGAGCCGCTTGCCCGAGCTTTGGACGAAGAACTGACGCGGGTAAAGTCGCAGCTTCGCACAAGCAGCGAACAATATGAGGTACAGGCCGAAGAGCTGAAGGCCTCGAACGAAGAGCTTCAGGCGATGAACGAAGAGCTTCGCTCTGCCGCCGAAGAGCTTGAGACGAGCAAGGAAGAATTGCAGTCGATCAATGAAGAGCTTCGCACCGTAAACCAGGAACTAAAAGTAAAGGTCGAGGAAACGACAATTGCCGGCAACAACCTGCAAAACCTGATCAATTCGACCGATATCGGCACGATCTTTCTGGACCGGGGCTTTCGCGTTCAGCTTTTTACACCGGCGGCGCGTCAGGTTTTCAACCTGATACCGGCCGATTTCGGGCGGCCGTTGAGCGACATCACCAGCCGGCTCAGATACGAACATCTAACCGATGATGTTGAAACTGTGCTCGAAAAACTTGTAATGGTCGAGAAAGAGGTCAGCACGGTTGACGACAAAGATCTTCTGATGCGGATTCTGCCGTACCGCACCGACCAGGACCGGATAAACGGCGTCGTTCTCACATTTATTGATATTACCGAGAGCAAACGCATTCAAACCGCCCTTCAAATAGTTGAAGAGCGAATGCGATTTCTTGTGGAAAGCGCCAAGGATTACGCGATCTTTACGGCTGACGTTGACCGCAATGTGACAAGCTGGAATGTTGGGGCCGAAAAATTTTTTGGATACGCCGAAAGCGAAATTCTCGGACGCTCGGCCGACATACTTTTCACGCCCGAGGACCGAGACAACTCAATACCTGAGAAGGAAGCGGAGTTGGCATTGAAAACAGGCAGGGCCGAAAATGAGCGTTGGCACAGCAAAAAGGGCGGCTCGCAATTCTATGGTTCCGGCGTGGTCATGCCGCTAAGGAATGACGCCGGTTCCGAGATCGGCCTGGTAAAGATAATGCGCGACCTAACGGAACAAAAGCGGGCCGAAGAAGAATTGGCGCGTTACACTGAAGAACTTGAACGATTTAATGTTGCCGCCGTTGGCCGCGAAACGCGGATGATCGACCTGAAAAAAGAGGTCAACCAACTGCTCGCACGCCTGAATGAGGACCCGCGATACGGGCTCGAATTCGAAAATTTTGTAAGCGGTGAATAGGCAGTGCTGACACTCAGCCGCCCGGTAACCGTGATGCCGGCACGCCGCGGCCCGTAAGGACAAAAGGAAACAGCCCGGCGATTCATCGCCGGGGAAAGGGAATGCGTTAATCGAGTCCCGAAAGGGACGGCTGAACCGATGAGGTGCTTTCAGCCGTCCCTTTCGGGACTCATTTCTCTGTCTCTTGCCGCACCCGGCGATGAATCGGGCCAATTTCGAACGTCGATGCCGGGCTTGATCCCTTTGCCGACACACCCGAACGGCCGTGTGTCATGCGACGGCCGAAAAAAAATCTTTTTGTTTTGGGTATCGTGGTATAGACTAAGGAAAATCAGCAACTCACTACTCCCCGTATGAACGAAGAGCGCGAGAAGGTAATGTCGGCCAGGGCGGGCGGACGCGAAACGCCGGCTGAAGAGAACGGCGCCCGCCTAGAGTTCGATCAAATGAACGACTCGCGCCGGGCCGCGCTCAACCTGATGGAAGACGCGATCGCGGCCCGCAAAGAGGCCGAGACGATGTACGCGGACCTTCAGGCGTCGGAAGAAAAATACCGCATGCTCTACAGCTCGATGGACGAGGGCTATTGCATCATCGAGTTTTTCGACGGGCCGCACGGGCCGCTGAGCGATTACGTTCATATCGAGGCAAATCCGGCATATACGGTGAATGCCGGCATCCCGGATATCATCGGTCAAAAAGTGCGCGAGATGGTTCCCGACGAGGCAGACGGCTGGGTCGAGATCTACCGCAAGGTGCTTTTGACGGGCGAACCCGTCCGATTCGAGCGTGAGCTGGTCGCCACCGGTCGCCAGCTCGAACTTTCCGCGTTCCGCATCGAACCCGCCGAGCTTCGGCAGGTCGCCGTGCTGTTCAAGGACATTACGATGCGCAAGCGGGCTGAGGAAGGCACGGCGAGGCTTGCGGCGATCGTTGAGGCATCAGACGATGCGATCATCAGCAAGGACCTTGACGGCATTATCAAGACCTGGAACACAGGGGCAGAGAAGATATTCGGCTACACGGCGGCCGAAGCCGTCGGCCGGCCGGTCACACTGCTGATGCCGCCTGACCGGCTCGACGAAGAGCCGTATATCCTCGAACGCATCCGGCACGGCGAAACTGTCGTCCATTATGAGACCGTCAGACGGCGAAAGGACGGAAGCCAACTGCACGTTTCATTGACCGTCTCGCCTATCCGCGACGAGTCAGGGAAGGTTATCGGCGCGTCAATGGTTGCCCGCGATATCAGCGACCGCATCGAACGTGAAATTGAGCTTCGCCAGTCGTACGATGACCTCGAGATACGCATCGAACAACGCACAAACGAACTTTTAGTCACGAATTTGGCACTTTCCGCCGAGATCGAAGAGCGCAAGGAGCTTGAACAAAAGCGCATTGAGCTTGTTCACAAGATCGTTACAACGCAGGAAGAAGAACGAGAGCGCATCGCGCGCGACCTGCATGACCAGCTTGGCCAGCGGCTTACCGCACTGCGGCTAAAGCTCGCTCATTTGCGCGACAATGCCGGCGGGCCCGCCCTTGACATCGCGGACAGCGTTCGATCGCTTCAGGAACTGTCTGAGCAGATCGACCGTGAGATCGGCTTTCTCGCCGCCGAACTTCGTCCGAGCATGCTGGATGACCTCGGCCTGCGCGAAGCCCTTGATGCCTATACCTCAGAATGGTCGAGGCATTTTGAGATACCGCTCCATTTTCATTGCAATTTGAAAAAGGGCAATCGGCTGCCGGGCGACACTGAGACCCATCTCTACCGCATTGTTCAGGAAGCGCTCAACAACACGGCAAAATATGCAGAGGCCGGTGAGGTAATGGTGACGCTCGAAAGAATGGCGGATGAGGTCATTCTGGTCATCGGCGATGACGGCGTCGGTTTTGACGCAGAGGCCCGCCGCGTCCATGAATCCGGCCGCGGGCTTGGCCTCGTCGGAATGGCGGAAAGGGCTGAATTGATTCGGGCAAAATTAACCGTCGAATCTCAACCCGGCGCCGGAACGTCGATCATTGTCAGGCTTCCGGTCCGCGATCCGGCGGCGCAGGCCAATGTTCGATCTGCCGACGGAATTGTTACCGGAACCGTTTGACCGAGGCATTTGCTTACTGAGCAAATTAGGGAATGGTCCCTTTGCCCGCGAATTGCGCGAAAAAAGTAAGCGAAATACAGACTTATCATCCTGATCTATAAACGTTAAGGGCCGCTGCTCAATGCAATTTATTCCGAATTCTTTTCTTCGAGATCTTTCGGATATTTCGCGGGCAATGCTCCTTACGCAAGATTTGAGGATACGAAAAGCGGACACAAAATCAAGACGCAAAAGTTTACAATTATCGAGATCGGAAAGTTGTCCAAAATGAAGTGCTGACCGCCGCCATGGACGTTTGCAATCAAAGCGGCTTTGGCATATATTGAAAAAACTTACCGGCCCCACTCCGGCTGCAAAAACCTGTCTTCCCTGGTCCAAGGAAATTTAATTCGAAAATGGCGGCATTGCGCGCCTTAATTTAATCGAGGTTTCCAACATGGGCTCAAAGCTCGGCTTCGACGTTCACAAACATTATCTTCACGTAAAACACCCGCAGGGGTTTGTCATTACGCCCGAGACCGCACGCGATCTCTGGGCCGAGATCGGCAAGCTGTGCCGCGAAAACGGCCTGCACAAAGTGTTAGTTGAAGCCGACCGGCCGGAGCGCCGTTTGGACACTATGTCGGCATTCGATTCCGGCCGGATCCTTGCCGAAAGCACTTCGGGGCTCACGGTCGCTATCTGTTATCGCGATTACGAATTCGACGACATTTCCACATTCTTTAAGACCGTCGCACAGAATCGCGGCGTTAACATCGAGTTTTTTAACGACCTTGACGCCGCCAGAAAATGGCTGGATGTTGACACCGGGGAGAATGCTGCCGGTTCCCAATAGGCCGGCCCGGCGGAAAGCCCAACTTGCATTCCTGCTTTTGCAAGGCTAACAATTCAATGTGGCAAAAAAGAGCAAAGCCGTGGTTTGGCTGGAGTACACCGCTGTTCGCGGGCTGCTTGGGTTTCTTGGCATTCTGCCGCGTCGGGCCGCGCTTCGTGTTTCCGCCGGGGCGGCGGCGATCGCCTACCGACTTTTGGGAAACCTCCGCCGCGTGGCCGCGGTCAACCTCAACATCGCCTTTCCCGGCCTCGGGCCGGCCGAGCAAGATCGACTCGCAAAAGGTGCGTTCAGAAACCTGGGCCGCGTACTCGGCGAGATGAGCCAGTTTCCAAAGGCGACGCCGGAATCGCTCAATGCCTTGATCGAGTTTCAGATCGACCCCGACGTTTACGCCGAATACCAACGCCTCAAATCCGAAGGCCGCGGTGTTATAATCGTCAGCCCGCATCTTGGCAATTGGGAAATGCTCGTTTTCGGATGGGCCGCGTTCGATGGCCCGATGAGCTATCTTGCAAGGCCGCTCGATAACCCCGGTATCGAGAAATTGACGCACGGCATTCGCACCAAGTTCGGCAACCGGCCGATAAATAAGACCAACTCGGTGATGACCGCCGCCCGCGTGCTGCGTCACGAAGGTTTGCTGGGCATACTTGCCGACGTAAATGCCCACCCGAAAGAAGGCGTCTTCGTGCCCTTTTTTGGAGTTCCCGCCTGTACGTCAACCGGCGTTGCCCTGCTGGCAATGCGGACAAACTCGGCGATTCTTCCGATGTGCGGCGCGTGGGATGAGGCAAAACAAAAATATATCGGCGTCCACGGCCAAATGATCTTTCCGTCCGATACCGGCGACCGCCAACGCGATATTCTCGAAACGACCGCCGCCTTTACCTCCGAGGTCGAAAGGCTGATCCGCCGATTTCCCGATCAATGGCTCTGGATACACAAGCGGTGGAAAACCAGGCCGCCGGGAGAGCCGAAGATCTATTAAAGGTTGAAGCAGGACAATGGACAATAGATAACGGATAGCGGAAGAAGGGCGGGCCTGCCGGCCGGACGTATTGCGGGTTGGTGCAGATCGCGGATTCGGGTTATATTCTCGGCAAATGAAATGGACTATTAATGGAATTAAGATCGGTCTGTCAACCCGCGTTTCGCGCGCGGCCGCCGGTGTATTGCTGCTGCTGATTTTTGCCGCGGCGGGTTCTGCCCAGGCAAAAGACTCGGCCGAATTGACGCTGCTTCTGAACAAATTTCTTGCCGGGGCCGGACGTAATGATGCGGCCGTGCATGACCGTTTTTGGGCCGACGATCTGATCTACACACGCGGTTCGGGAGAACGGGCCGGCAAGGCTGAAATTATGAAAAGCGTCCGCTCGGCGCCGGCGGCAAAACCGAACGAACCCAAAACCGTCTATACCGCCGAAGATGTGATGATCCAGCAATACGGCAGCGCTGCCGTGGTCGCATTCCGACTCGTCGGCACCACCGACAACGCGGGCAAGATCACGGTTGCGAAATTCTATAACACCGGAACATTCGTAAAACGGAAAGGTGAATGGCGCGTTGTTGCGTGGCAAGCTACAAGAATTCCAGAAAAAGCGGAAACGGCAAAGGCCCAATAATTTATCCCCTTAAAATAAGAGCCCCGGAACCGGACTATGAAACCTAAGCCCACTCTGAACATCCTATTGCTCCTTATCACTGTCTTTGTTCAGTTTGCCGACGGCCAGCAGCGGCTGCTGGTTGTTGGCGGCGGCGGCCGGCCTGACGAAGCGGTAAAGAAATTTGTCGAATGGTCCGGCGGAGCGAATGCCCGGCTCTTGATGATCACCTGGGCGAGCGGCGTGCCCGAAGAAAGTTTCGAGGCGCTGAAAAAGGATTTTTCTATTATGCCCGGCATTACGATCGAGCATGCGGCAATGCGGCCGCTTGATGCTCAAAAACGTGCAGGATTTGTCGAACAGCTCAAACTTGCAACTGGTGTGTTCTTTTCCGGCGGCGATCAAAACCGCATTATGGATGTGCTCGCCGATGAAGGACTTTTGAAACTGGTCCGTGAGAAATATGCGGCCGGAACCCCGTTTGGCGGCACGAGCGCCGGTGCGGCGGTAATGTCCGACCCGATGATGACCGGCGATGCCGATCTAAAAATACTCGACGGCAAAAAGGTCGGCGTCCGCCGCGGCCTCGGCCTGATTCCAAACGTAATATTTGACCAGCACTTTCTCGTCCGACAACGGCATAACCGGTTGTTTGGCCTGGTGATGGTGAACCCGCAAATGCTCGGCATCGGGATCGATGAGGACACGGCCGTTATGATCGAAGACGGCCGGCGCCTCAACGTTATCGGCAATACACAGGTGATGTTCATTCATTCGGCAAAAGCCGAAGGTACATACACGCTGAACATTCTGAATGCGGGCAGTTGGTTCGATCTAAAGAAAAGAAAAATAATCTCGGCCCGCAATCGATGACCAACTTTGTTGAAGTGTATTGGTGCAACTGATAAAGTGCTGTGGGTTCAATTATGACGACATTCGACACCATCCGAGACGCGATAGCGGTCCGAAAAGAAGGCCTTTTCCGTCGATTTCGGGTCAAGAATTTGGCCGTTTTCGGCAGTTTTGCACGAAACGAAGCCGGTTCGGACAGTGATGTCGATCTTTTGGTCGGGTTTGACGGACCGGTCGGAATTGAATTCATCGATCCTGCGGACCAGCTTGAAGAAATATTACAACGGCGGGTCGATCTGGTTTCGCGCGGGGCGATCAAACCCAAATTTTTCGAACGCATCCAGCCCGATTTGAAATATGTCTAAACGGAGCTCAACACTCCTTCTCCAGGACATCCTCGAATCCGCCCGGAAGATCCGGCGGTACACGGCGGGCCAGCGATTCGAAGATTTCGAAAGCGACGAAAAAACCGTCAATGCGGTCGCACGCAATTTCGAGATCATCGGTGAGGCCGCGAGCCAGTTTCCCGAAACATTCAGAATGACTAACACCAACGTAGATTCGACGCGCATCCGCGGATTCCGCAACAGGATCGTTCACAAACTTTGGTATTGATACTTCCATCGTTTGGACGATAGTTAAAGACTATTTGCCCGAGTTGATAATCGCAAAGGATGGCTTGCTCGGATCAACTGACTTCGAATGAGCTGGAGGAAAGGTAATCATGATGCGAAAGATCTTGGCATTAATTTCAGTATTGATCACGACAAGCTGCGCCGCGAGCATAGATCCAAAATTTCCCGATGGCCGCTGGGTCGATCTTTCACACGATTTTTCTGATGAAACCATATATTGGGTAACTGCCGAACCGTTTAAGCGGACGACCGTCGCCGAGGGAAAGGCAGAGACGGGCTATTACTATTCGGCATATAACTTTTCGGGGGCCGAGCACGGCGGGACGCATTTGGATGCGCCGGTACATTTTGGTGAAGGAAAAAAATCGGTCGATCAGATCGGCCTTGACCAATTGACCGGCGAGGAGTTGTGATCGACGTAACCGCAAAGGCCGCCGCCGACCGCGATTATGAGATAACCGCCGACGATATTCGCGCCTGGGAGGCCGTCAACGGAAAGCTGCCCGAATGGAGCATTATCCTTTTCCGTACCGGATTTGCGTCACGCTGGCCCGACAAGAATACCTACCTCGGTACCGACCGGAAAGGCCCCGATGCCGTAAAGGATCTGCACTTTCCCGGCCTGCATCCCGATGCCGCCAAGTGGCTGGTCGAAAACCGCAAATTCAAAGCGGTCGGCATCGACACCGCCAGTATCGACCGCGGACAATCAACGACATTCGGTTCGCACGTCGCCCTTATGACAAACAACCTGCCGGCGCTTGAGAACGTCGCTGAACTCGACAAACTTCCGCCCAAGGGCTTTCATGTTTTTGCCCTGCCAATGAAAATAAAAGGCGGCTCAGGCGGCCCGGTCCGCATTGCGGCCCTTGTTCCTGATGTAGAAAAATAAGGCTGCTTTCACCGCCGGCCAAGCCCGCAAAACGATGGCTGCCTATAAACGCAAAAAACGTACCTGAATAGGGCCCTGACTATCAAAGGCGTCTATTTTCATTCACATATATCGTTGATCTTCGCCGCTTTCGGTGGAAAA
>Ga0138256_10005509_pt1 | contig 13375 bp, 11 predicted proteins | sample KNB2016incub_MG_FD_105486 | JGI IMG/M metagenome (GOLD analysis project Ga0138256, IMG submission 105486) | Active sludge microbial communities from wastewater in Klosterneuburg, Austria - KNB2014incub_MG | ecosystem: Engineered > WWTP > Activated sludge > Unclassified | place: Austria...
TCCGGTATTGCAAACGGCACCACCCACGCACGGATTCGAGCGCGCCGTTGACATTTCAGTGAACGGCATGGGTTATACCAGCGTGGTTCCGGCGGACCCCTGTTTGGATGTCGGACCGAACCACGTGATCCAGATGATCAATGGTGGTTCGGGCGGATACTTCCGCATCTACAACAAGAGTCTTGTAAGCGTTGGTGCGCAAACCTATCTGGATACCTACACGGGTTCAGTTGGTGGCGCGGGGGATCCTATCGTACTTTATGATGCGTTGGCGGATCGCTGGGTGATGACCGAATTCTCAGCGAGCGGGAACAAACTCCTCGTTGCGGTGAGTCAGACCGCCAGTCCGACCGGCGCGTGGTACGCCTATTCCTACCAAGCCACCAATTTTCCGGACTACCCGAAATACGCGATCTGGAATGATTGCTATGTGGTCACCTCCAATGAGAACAGCCCTGCGATCTACGCTCTTCCTCGTGCGAACATGCTGGCGGGGACCGCAGGATCGGTAGTGAGGTTCACGGTTACCTCCTTCGGGAGCATCGGCTTCCAAGCTGCTACCCCTGTGACGTTCGATGGAGGCACCGCACCACCGACGGGTTCTGCTGCTATGTTCATGCGCATGGAGGATGATCTCTGGTCCGGTGGCTCAAGCGTGGACCGATTGGAGATCTGGAAGATCAATTATAACGCAGCAACACCAGCAAGTTCCTCGATCACCGGGCCGACCTACTTGAACACTGCGGCATTCGATTCGGATCTCTGTGGGTACACGACCTTGAACTGTATCGATCAGCCCGGGACCCAGAAGATGGATCCGATCCGGGAGGTGCTGATGAACCGGATCGTGTACCGGAACATCGCTGGTTACGAAGCCTTGGTGTGCAGCCACACGGTGGACGCTGGCCCGGGCAATGCGGATCGTGCGGGTGTCCGTTGGTATGAACTACACCGCACTGGTGGGTCGGGCGGGGCATGGAGCATCTACCAGCAAGGCACCTATTCACCGGACGCGAACGATCGTTGGATGAGCAGCATCGCGATCAACGAGAACGGCGACATCGGCTTGGCTTACAACATCGCAGGCACCACCGGCGGCAATGTGTATCCGAGCGTGCGGTACACGGGACGCTACAAGAATGATCCGCTGGGACAGATGACGATGGCGGAAACCACCATCATCGCGGGCACCGCGTCGCACGGCAGCAATCGTTATGGGGACTACAACTCACTGGATGTGGATCCGGCGGATGGGCTTTCGTTCTACGGAACCGCCATGTACAACGCGGCATCGTCCTGGAGCACGCGCATCTTCAAATTCTCCTTTCCAACCGTGGGTTGCACGTCGCCAACGGTATCCACCAGTGTCACGGATAATTGTGGCGCAGGCACCTTCAGCATCAGTTGCACCATCGGCGCGAATGGGGATTCTCCCAATTACGACGTGTATACCAGTGTGAACGGAGCGGCACAGACCTTCCACAGTATGCGCACACCAAGCACATTCACGGTCGGAAGCTATCCGTTCGGCACTAGCGTGGTCATCCAGGTCCGGCACAATGCGAACAGTGCGTGCAACCAGACGCTCGCGGCCATCACCAGTGCGGGCACCTCGTGCTGTACGGCGCCATCCGCTTCTGTCTTCGGAGTTTGCACGGGATCCAACTATGCGATGTACGTGACCCTCGGTTCCATGGGCAGCGCCACGTCGATCAATATCCAGATCGACCCCGATGCCGGTGGACCTAGCGTACCTGTGAACATGCAAACCGTGACCACCGCAGGCACCTATGGCCCTTTCGGAAGCTATGCGAGCGCATCCGCGATCAACGTGATCCTGGTCCACAACCTGTTCGCACAATGCTCGCTCACCTTCTCCAACTTCACCAAGACGTGCGGGGTACCGGGCGCTGGATGTGGCTTGTTCACCAATGGCACTTCGACCGCCATCGCTGATAATGCGACCACCACGAGCACGATCGTGGTTCCGTCGCAGAGCGGAGCGACGATCACGGACCTCAACGTATACGTGAACATTTCGCACACCTATTGCGCCGACCTGCGCCTTTCCTTGAAGAGTCCGGCCAACACCACTGTGAACCTGATTAGCTCGGGACTATGCACCAGCAACGACAATATCATCGCGGAGTTCGATGATACCGGTGCCAACGGTGCTGTTGGAACAACCTGTCCGATCAACAACCTGTATGTCATCCCAGCGGCAGCGCTCGCTGCGTTCAATGGTCAACTCTTCGAGGGAACATGGACGCTCACGGTGCAGGATGTCGCCGCGCAGGATGTGGGCACGATCAACACCTGGTGTTTGATCCCGACGCTTGTCTCGCCCACGGTGAACGTTTCGCCCAAGGTCTTCCTGGAAGGCCCGTACGTCAGCGGGTTGATGAGCGACACCTTGCGCTTCAGCGGACTGCTGCCTTTGACCGAGCCCTACACCGCACTCGGATACCCGCACGCAGGCGGTGGTGGTGGGGAAATAACAACGAGCGGAGTGCTTGCCGTTACAGGCAGCAATGCGATCGTGGATTGGGTGGTGGTGGAGTTGCGCAACTCCGCGAACAGTTCGCAAGTGCTGGCCAGTCGCTGCGCCCTGTTGCAGCGGGATGGCGACATCGTTGCCATGAACGGAACTTCACCGGTCAACTTCAACAACACGAACGGGAACTACTTCATTGCCGTGCGTCATCGCAATCACTTGGGATGCATGAGCAGTGCGGCCCTGCCCCTGACCAACTCGACGTCGACGGTCAACTTCAGCGCTACGGCCACGCCGGTGTATGGCACCGCAGCGCGGAAGGATATTGGTGGCGGGGTCAGCGTGTTGTGGGCGGGCGACGTGAGTTTCAACCATACCCTGCTGTACGTGGGTGCTGGAAACGACCGTGATCCGATCCTCGCACGCATTGGTGGATCCATCCCGACGAACGCCGTTACGGGCTACTACCAGGAGGATGTCAACCTGAACAGCCAGGTCAAGTATGTGGGCGCTTCGAACGATCGCGACCCGATCCTCGCGAACATCGGCGGTACCATTCCAACCGCGAACAAGGTGGAGCAGATCCCGTAACGATCGAAAGGAGTGGACCGTCCTCATTCCCGAAGGCGGAGTGTATCACGGACGGGTTGCGGAATGCACCTTCCTACATTAGTGCCATGTTGAAGTACAGCCCTGCATTGTTGATCGTCGCGTTGTCGGCATGCTCGAACGGCCAACCCCAAGCAGCAACGAATGACATCGCTGCGGATAACTCGCACACCTCGATCTCAGTGGATCTGGCCGGACATGATCTGCCGCTGGTGGTTGAAATGGGTGATGCCGCAACGCTTGGCGTGGATACACCGAGTGTTACATGGAATGATCAAATAGGCATGCTTGCGATCAAAGCGGGTGATAGGTTCAGCATTCTGATCAGCGAAGAGCCCGGTGGGATCTCCCGGTTGCGATCATCGCTCGATCAGGACCCTTTGCAGACCCACGTGGTCACCGAGGAGGCCGAGGATCGGATCATCTACCGCTCTTCCTTCCCGGATGATGCGTTGGTCTTCGTTCATTTCTATCGGATCATCCGTTCCGGCGGGCGAGAGTTCGTGTTACGGGATGACCCGTCCGGCCAATTCAACGAAGCGGACATCACCCGGATGATCGGTTCCGTTCGCACCCAAAGACCAGCGTGATGCGGGTGTTCATGGTCGGGGCGCTCTTGAGCTCCCTTGGTGTGTTCGCGCAATCGCCGGATCGCGCATGGCAGGATAGCCTGCAAGCGTATTGGGACCATATCAATATGGAGTACCGGGATGCGGACCACTCGCCGTTGCTGCCGGAAGCACGCACACACTTCGTGGAATTGGAGCGTTTCGCTCCTGATACGCAGTTCCGGATCAAGGCTTCCTTCAAAGCCAAAGCAGGCAAGGCGTTCGAGATGACCACGACCACCGACCGCAAGCCGATGTACGAGGCGGTTGGCGTTCTCCGGTTCAAGATCCTAGGGCGCAAGGAGAAGCTCACCGTGTATCGCAACATCGACCTCTCCAAACGGCCGGAGTATGTGAACCACCTCTTCATCCCGTTCACCGACCTCACCAATGGAAGCCTGACCTATGGAGGTGGCCGCTACATCGACCTGCAAGGGCCCTTGGGAAAGGAGGTTGAGCTGGACTTCAACCGGGCCTACAACCCGTATTGCGCATATGGGGGCCGCTATTCCTGCCCCATTCCGCCCTTGGAGAACCATTTGGAGGTGCATGTGGAGGCTGGTGTGAAGGCGTATGACCACTGATGAGGGCCATTTTCCGAAACCCGGCGATCAGCCCAGCGTACACAGCCCGCGTTCAAAGCAGCTCCTACTTCGCCTGAACGATTATCTTCGTCCGCCCGAAGTATATCCAGCCATGCGCCTCAGTACCCTCCTCATTGCCGCCTTGATCGGTGCACGTGCCGTAGCAGGCACTATCGTTCTCGATGGCCATTATCAAGGCAAGAACCTGTTCATCCAGAACCCCTTCTCGGAAGCCGGCGTTGGTTTCTGCGTGTTCGAGGTCACGGTGAACGACCAGATCGCCACGGACGAGATCAACTCCAGTGCTTTCGAGGTGGACATGAACAATTTCGGCCTGAAACTGGGCGACGCCGTGGTGGTGAAGATCCGCCACAAGGATGGCTGCACCCCGGTGGTGCTGAACCCCGAGGTGCTGAAGCCGAAGAGCACCTTCGATATCGTGAAGCAAGCCATCAGCAGCGATGGGGTCTACCGCTGGACGGCGACCAATGAGACCGGCGAACTGCCATACATCATCGAGCAAAAGCGCTGGAACAAGTGGGTGAAGGCTGGTGAGGTGATGGGCGTGGGGCGCCCCGGTGAGCACAGCTATGAATTCAAGGTGACGCCGCACAGCGGAGAGAATACCTTCCGCGTGCGCCAAGTGGACCTCACCCGCCGCAGCCGGTACAGCGAAGCGGTGAAGTACACGGACCAGTCCGTTGCACCGGTGACCTGGGGTCCTGTGAAGCCCAAGGAGGAGATCGTCTTTACGGCCAACACGCTGTACGAGATCTACGACCAGTACGGCAATATCGTGAAGCGTGGCTACGCGTCACGGATCGACATTTCCGGATTGAAGAAGGACCTCTACTACCTCAATTACGACAGCAAGATGGGTGAGACCTTCTTGAAGCGTTGAGGAAGACAACGTATCCGAGCGAAGCCCTGGACCATCCGGGGCTTCTTCTTTTTGGCGGTTACTTCGCGACATGGTACGCATCGAACACATCGGCATCGCCGTGAAGGATCTTTCGGCAGCGGAGGAGATCTACGCCAGATTGTTGGGCGGTCCGAGTTACAAGCGCGAAGCGGTGGACAGTGAAGGAGTGGTCACGTCCTTCTTCCAGGCCGGGCCGAACAAGATCGAATTGTTGGAGAGCACCCGCCCCGACGGACCCATTGCGAAAGCCATTGAAAAGCGCGGCGAAGGGATCCATCACATCGCATTCGAAGTGGAGGACATCGAAAAGGAAATGGCGCGATTGAAGGCCGAGGGTTTCACCCTGTTGAACGAGGAGCCCAAGCGCGGAGCCGACAACAAATGGGTCTGCTTCATCCACCCGAAGAGCGCCAACGGCGTGCTGGTGGAACTCTGCCAGGAGATCCGGTGATCGCCGACAGCTTCGTGGTCCGTGTCACAGATCAGGCTAGCAGGCCAAGCCGCTTGGTCATGGCGATCACGTCCTCCTTGGCCAGGTCCAGGTGTTCGGCTTGGAGTCCCGCACTTCGCGCACCGTGTACATGTTGAATGCTGTCATCGATGAACAACGTTCGCGACGGATCGGCGTCATGCATCGCGAGCACATGGTGGAAGACCGCCGCATCCGGCTTGCGCATCCCCAGTTCACAACTGTAGTACGCGCCGTGGAAAAGGCCCTTGAAGTCGGTCACGCCGTTCGTCCGTGCCACGATGGCTTCAAAGGCGGGAATGTGGATCATGTTCGTGTTGCTCAATAGCAGCACTTGGTACTTCTCCTTCAGCCGTTCCACCAACCGAAGTCGCTCGTCGGGGATGGTCCCCAGCATCGCGTTCCAGCACGTGTCCACCTGTTCGTCCGTGATCGATGCGTTCAAGAGCGAGCGGATCCTGTTTCGGAAGGCTTCCGGTGAAAGCTCGCCGGTTTCAAATGCGTCGAACACATGATCCTGTTTCGCTTTGCCGTACAGCGCATCGAAATCCAAAAAGCCCAGCTCCGCGAACGTTCTCGCGGACGCGTGGTAGTCCACATCGATGAGCACACCACCCAGATCGAGCAGAAGCGTGTGGGGCGTGGTCTCCATGATCGGCGAATGTACCTGCACCCGTTGTTGCGGCTTCTACATTTGCGCCCCATCGGGCCTGTAGCTCAGCGGTCAGAGCAGGGGACTCATAATCCCTTGGTCGCAGGTTCAAATCCTGCCAGGCCCACCCGGTTCAGTACGGCCGCACCGCCGAGATGCGCATGAACACGTCGTCGATGAGCACTTGTGCATCGCCGCCTTGGTTCCAGAAATAGAAGGACAGCCGATCACCCGGCAGCAGCGCAGGTACCGGAATGCGGTACTCCACCTGCTCCCACTTGCCAAGCGTTGCTGGAATCGGATTGATGTGGAACGGTTCGTAGTACGCTTGTGATCCATCCGCATGCTTCACGTCCGTAACAGCCAGCAGAGGTTGCGAAGCCCCCCGGGTTCGTTCCAAGCGCTGTAGGCCGACCTCCATGTAGAGCGCGTGACCTGAGGGAAGCACACCTGCCGGGACACTGAAACCAAGACCGTAGTCCAAACCTTTGGTGAAGACAACCGCGTGCGATCCGCTGAAAGCTCCTGCGATACGTTCGATCCCGGCGCCGCTCCAATGCGTGCATGTGTGTTCGAAGTCGCAGCTCTCCTCCAACACCACATCCATGCCCTTGGGGTTGAACGGAGGTGACTGGTAGTTGCCCGCCAACGCACCGCGATACCGATCATCCCAGCGAAGGAAGGTGTACGCATACTTCTCCCGGTCCATGCTTTCATGGTGGAGGATGAAGACGTGGTACTGCCACATCTGGAAGAGCAATAGTGCGCAGCACAGAACGATGAATATGCGAGTCGCTATCCACCATCGGTTGCCGAGGTCGTTCAGCAACATGGCCATCGGAACAACAAGCACCGGGTAATGATCCACGAACACGCGACTGCCGAAACCGCTGCCGTAATACCAGATCCACCATGCGCTGATCACATAGACATTGATGCCCCAGTACAGCGCCATGCTCCATGCGCGGATCCGATCCTTCCTGAACAACCACAGCGTGCCGACCGCCGAAAGGGAAAGCACCGGGGTCCACAAGAACAGGCCGCGACGGAAACCGACCAGGACCTTCAACACCTCTGGCCGATCCCAGTGGAAGCCTTCACCGGCATAGCCGTACGCGAACCACTTTCCGATCTGCGCATGCCACAGCAAGGGTTGAATGGAAAGCACGGTCAAACCGGCCAGAGCAGCGGTCAGTAGCATGACCTTATGGCTCAAGATCCGTTTCATGAAAGGAACCAGATCGGCTCCGGCGATGACCGGTATCGCCAGCAGTACAAGTCCATTCACCGGCCGGATGAGGATGATGAGCGCGAGCAACGCACCCGCAACGATCAACCACCGTGCCCGCCCTCCACTGATCAGTCGTTGCACCACCAACAAGAACAAGCTGATGGCGCAAAAGGAGTACACATGTGACCATCCGGGCTGCAACGCGGTGTACTGTATCACTTGGGTGCCAAAGCCGAGCGCGATCAGCAACCAGACCAGGACGCCTTCCCGAACCCCGGATCCGAGGAGCAGCTTTCGCAACGCGAGCAGTCCGATGAACAAATAGAACCATGCACCGATGCTGATCGCCCGCATCTCGTGGATACTGAGTCCATCATGCGCGGCCTTTGGATCCCCCAATGCGATGTCGTGTCCGATGGCGAACCACGGTGCCATCATCATGGCCGTTCCGCAGAAATACTTATTCAGAGTTCCCGTGGGTGTGCGCCGAACGTACTCCCACTGGTAGGGTTCGTTTCCGAGGTCGTTCCGGATGAAGAGTGCTTGCAGGTAGCCGTAGTACCCTTTCACATCGCTGCGCACGATGGCCCGGGCCATGTCCTTCTCGTTCCCGACCCACAAGCCGCGGACGGAGATCGTGATGGTCACGACCATCACAAGCAGGATAACAAGAAGGGAGTTGGGGGGGCGCCGCACGGGAAGAGGTGGTGAAGATCGCGAACGGGCTACTTTCGTCACCTACGCATGAAGAAGGTGATCGTTACCGGCGGGGCCGGGTTCATCGGTTCCCATACGGTGGTGGAACTGGTAGCGGCGGGATACGAACCCGTGATCGTGGATGATCTGCGCAACAGCGAGGAACGGATCCTGAACGGTATCGAGACCATTATCGGGTTCCGTCCCACCTTCCACCGCTTGGATTGCACGGATCCGATCGCGGTCAGCAGCATGTTGGATGAAGAAGGCGATGTACACGGAGTGATCCACTTCGCGGCGGACAAGGCCGTGGGGGAAAGCATGTCGCGGCCTGCGATGTACTACCGCAACAACATCGGATCGCTTGCCGTGTTGTTGTCGCTGATGCGGGAACGCTCCTTCAAGCACATCGTCTTCTCGTCGAGTTGCACTGTGTATGGCCAGCCGGATAGCCTGCCTGTATCGGAGGACTCGCCGGATCGCAATGCAAGTTCACCGTACGGTGAAACGAAGGTGGTGTGTGAGCAACTCGTGCGGCGCCAATGCGAGGCGGTGCCGGGGTTGAAGGCGGCGCTTTTGCGCTATTTCAATCCCATCGGCGCGCACCCATCGGGCCTCATTGGCGAGTTGCCTCGAGGGGTGCCGAACAACCTGGTCCCGTTCGTCACACAGACCGCCGCCGGTCTTCGGGATCGATTGCGTGTGAACGGCGATGATTACGACACGGTGGATGGTACGTGCGTGCGCGACTACATCCATGTGGTCGATCTCGCACAGGCGCATGTGACCGCCCTCGCATGGCTCGAACAAGCGGAACCGCAGACCTGTGAAGCCTTCAACCTAGGCACCGGGAAAGGGAGAACGGTGATGGAGGTGGTGAATGCCTTCCAGAAGGAGAACAAGGTGATTGTTCCATATGTGGTAGGACCAAGACGCGCTGGTGATGTTGTGTCGGTCTTCGCGGACACCACCAAGAGCCGTGAGGTCCTTCGCTGGGAACCGCAGTTGACCTTGGAGGATGCGGTGCGCGATGCGTGGCGTTGGCAACGCGCACTGGCCGTGAAGGCCTAGCGCTGGGACCCTAGAACCAGACGATGCTGACGAAGGTGCTTGCGAAACCGATCGCTGTACCCGTGTAGATCTGCGCAGGACTGTGGTCGCTGGTGAGCAACCGTGCAGTACCCAAGGCGCCAGCCACGATGATCAGGACCATGATCGGAATGATGATGGGCAACGCGTGGATGGAGCGCAGGGCCACAAGTGCGCCCAAACACCCGCCGATACCGACCATGTGCGCACTGATCTTCCAGCGCAAGGTGATGAGGGTGGTGATCGACAGCGCGGCGAAAGAACCGCCGAAGAGCAGGATCGCCGCAGGGTGCAAGGCCGTGCGTGCAAGCAGGTACCAGATCATCCCGTAGTAGAGTAAGGTCATCGTGTACGGTGCAATGCGCTCCTGCCGTGAGGGCATTTCCCAGCTGCGCACAAGGCCCGCACGGATCAGCAATGCCGTGCTGGTCATCGGGAAGGCGATCGTCATCAACGCCACCATGCCCACCATCATCCAATGCACGCGTTCATCAAGGAAGTAGGACAAGCTCCGGTCGAAGTAGAGTGCCAGCACGAACGTGTACGTCGGCATGAACAACGGATGCAACGCAACGGATAGCGCGCGTGCGATAGCGTTCATGCCGGTCACAGTTCCTTGCGCAGCCGGGCAACAGGAAGGCTCAACTGTTCCCTGTACTTCGCCACGGTCCGCCGCGCGATATTGTACCCTTTGCCCTTCAACAGCGCCGTGAGTTCGTCGTCGGTCAAGGGCTTGCGCTTGTCCTCCGCTTCGATCGCGTCCTTCAGGATCTTCTTCACCTCGCGCGTACTCACCTCCTCGCCGGCCTCGTTCGTAAGACTTTCACTGAAGAAGAATTTCAGCAGGATGGTACCGTAGTTCGTTTGCACATACTTGCTGTTGGCCACACGACTGATGGTGCTGATGTCCAGCTTCACCTTCTCCGCGATGTCCTTCAGGATCATCGGCTTCAACTTGGTCTCATCACCGGTGAGGAAGAATTCGCGCTGGTGTTCCATGATCGCCTCCATGGTCACGAGCAACGTGTGTTGTCGCTGCTTGATGGCATCGATGAACCACTTGGCGCTGTCCAACTTCTGCTTGATGAATTGCAGTGCCTCGCGCTGTTCCTTGTCCTTCTTGTTGCGTTGGTACTCCGCGATCATGTCGCGGTACGCCTTGCTCACACGGAGTTCCGGCGCGTTGCGTCCGTTCAGGGAGAGTTCCAACTGGCCATCGATCGCCATCACACTGAAATCGGGCACGATCTCCTGCACGGGTTTGCTGGTCTCTCGCTGGGTGTTGCCCGGCTTCGGGTTCAGCCGGACGATCAATTCGATCGCACCCTTCAGTGCGTCCTCGTCGATCTCCAAGCGTTCGAGAATGCGCTCGTAATGTTTTTTGGAGAATGCCTCGAAGTGCTTCTCCAAGAGCTCCTGCGCGATGCGTTGATCCAAGCTGTGCGGCAGCCGACGCACCTGTAGCAACAGGCATTCGCGCAGATCACGCGCACCCGTCCCTGCGGGATCGAGCGACTGCACCTCTTTCAGCGCCAATTCCAACTCGTCCTTGGTCGCGCTGATGTTCTGGGTGAATGCGAGGTCGTTCACCACAGCGTCCAACTCACGCCGCAGGTATCCGTCCTCATCCAGGTTGCCGATCAGGTGTTCCGCAAGGATCTCCGTTCGTTCATCGCAACTGCGAAGGCTGAGTTGCGCACGCAGTGAATCCTGGAAGGTGGTGCCGCCGCTGAGCGGGGTCTCCCGCTCCTCGGTATCCGGCCCGGTGTTCTTCGCCGTTAGCTTGTAGTCCGGCGTGTCGTCGTCCGGAAAATAATCGCTCATATCGAAGTCGTCCCGCTCATTCTCCTCGTCGGTGGATTCGTTCTCCGCGATCGCCTGATCCTCGGTAGGCTCATCCTCCTCCTCATGGTCCTCGCCTTCTTCAAGTGCGGGGTTGTCCTCGATCTCCTGTTTGATGCGCTGCTCCATATCGATGGTGGGCAACTGCAACATCTTCATCAGCTGGATCTGCTGCGGACTCAGCTTCTGCTGGAGTTTCAGGTAAAGGCCTTGCTTCAACATGCGGGGGTGAAATTACGGGCGCTGCACGCCGCTCCTCCTGAGCAGGCCACTCCAGGGTGAAGGAATGGGCTGAAGGGGGACAAGCCCCGGCCTGTTAGCGCTGTGCGGCCTCTACCATCGCCCTCACCACGTTCTTCCCATTGCCGATGAAGATCTCCTTGCCGATGACCATCACCGGTCGCTTGAGAAAGGTGTACTCCTCCAATATCAGTCGGCGGTAGTCCTTCTCGGTAAGCGCGACCTTGTTCAGGCCGAGGGCGCGGTACTTCAATGCGATGCGGCTGAAGAGCGCCTCGTAGCTCCCGGCCAATTTCTTCATCCCGTCCAATTGCTTGGGCGTGATGGCTTTGGCCTTGATGTCCTGCAACTCGAAACGCGTCAGCTTCGGGACCTGCTTCAGGATGCGCTGGCAGGTGCTGCAGGTGGCGAGGTGGTAGATGATGCGGTCCATGGGGCGAAGGTCGCGGCTAAGGGTTTCCTTGGCACAATAGCAACAAGAGTTTTGGATATCCTCGGTAATGGCGGGATAGAGTTGCGTGTCAGCGGCAACCATTGCGCTTGATCGGCCTTGTCAATGGCAGAAAGCAGAGCCATCGGCCTGGTGCTGATGATCTCGCGCATCCGTGGGTGGCGTGGTTATATACGCGCACGATCCAGGTCACCGACCGGGCTCCATTGATCGGAGCAGGTCCACCACCATGCGGCCCTGGTCGGACAAGGTGTACTCCACGTGCAGTGGTTTCTGTTGGACCACCGTTCGGATAAGAAGTGCGTCGTTCTCCAATTCGCGCAATGCGTTGGTGATCGCCTGCTTGTTGCTATCCGGCAGATCGCGCAGCAGTTGGTTGAAACGCACCGGAGCATCGGCCGCCGCACGCAGGATCTGCGGTTTCCATTTCCCGCTGATGCGGCGCAGCGCCTCTTCTGCCGGGCAATCGGTCGAATGCGGGGTGGTCAACTTCGTTTGACTGCTTGCAGGCCTTGTCATCCACAAGGATCTTTGTGGCGCACAAGGTACCCGACCATGCCACAAACTCCGCTCGCTGTGACCATTGCCTTGTTTGCTGGCCTCGTTGCATGCGCACAACCCGATACGAACATGAAAAAGACAAGTAACGTCATGCTTTGCGACACTGTTACCGGTGCCTGCACCGTGCCCGGCCATACCGATGGTGCGGACCATGGCCACGAGCCTGCGCCGCACGCCACCAAGCCCATCACGCTGCTCTACTTCACGGACCCCATCTGTTCCAGTTGCTGGGGCACCGAGCCGCAACTGCGCCGCTTGAAGTTGGAGTACGGTGACGCGATCGATATCCAGTACCATATGGGTGGCTTATTGCCCGGCTGGGATGTGTATAACAGCGGCGGCATCAGCAAGCCGAGCGACGTGGCCGGGCATTGGGATGAGGTGAGCCCGCACTACCGCATGCCCATCATCGGCGATGTGTGGTTGGAGGATCCGCTGCCCAGCAGCTATCCTCCGAGCAGGGCGTTCAAGGCCGCCGAACTACAGGACCTTAGCAAGGCGCTCGTGTTCCTGCGCCGCCTACGCGAGCAAGTGTTCTTGGAGAAGAAGAACATCACCAAGTGGCCGGTGATCGCAGAAGCCGCCACCTTCGCCGGGCTCGATACCGCGCGTCTGCACGCCGACTACACCGGAGCGGGCGAAGCGCTGTTCCAAGCGGACCTCACCTTGGCGCGTGCCATGGGCGTTCGTGGCTTCCCCACGTTCATCTTCAGCAATGCGGAAGGCGCTCGGCAACAGGTGTATGGCGCACGCCCTTATGCGCAGTTCGAAGACGCTGTGAAGGCGATGCTTCCCCGTGCGAATCCCGCACCACTACCCACCACCTTGTCTGAACTGTTCGCGTTACACGCATCGTGGTGCGCAGAAGAAGTGGCTGTGGTTCTGGGCATACCGCACGAGCAAGGCCTTCAACAATTGAAGCAGGCA
>Ga0138256_10005511_pt1 | contig 13372 bp, 12 predicted proteins | sample KNB2016incub_MG_FD_105486 | JGI IMG/M metagenome (GOLD analysis project Ga0138256, IMG submission 105486) | Active sludge microbial communities from wastewater in Klosterneuburg, Austria - KNB2014incub_MG | ecosystem: Engineered > WWTP > Activated sludge > Unclassified | place: Austria...
ATCAGCCGATCACAGAGCCGCTTCCCGGTTATAAAGAAGTTAAGCCAATGGTATTCAGCGGAATTTATCCTTCATCAACGGAAGACTTCGAAAGTCTCCGCGATTCGCTTTCAAAGCTAAAGCTTAATGACGCCGCTCTGACATTTGAGCCTGAAACTTCTGCAGCGCTGGGATTCGGATTCAGATGCGGATTTCTCGGTATGCTGCATCTTGAGATCATACAGGAAAGACTCGACCGTGAATATAATCTTAATATTATCAGCACTGTACCTAATGTGGAATTCATAGTTTATACAACTAAAGGCGAAAAGTTAATAGTTGATAATCCCTCTCTGATGCCGGATCCGCCTAAGATAGATTATATTGAAGAGCCGTATATTACAGCAAATATTATTACCCCTACTGAATTCATCGGGAATTTAATGAAGCTTGCTAATGAGAGACGCGGAGTTTTCCTTGCAACAAATTATGTCGATGCGAAAAGAGTTGATCTTCAGTTTGATTTCCCGCTGAGTGAAATAGTATTTGATTTTTATGACAAGCTGAAATCCTACTCCAGAGGATATGCATCCTTTGATTATGACTTTAAGGATTTCCGTGAATCAAAATTAGTAAAGCTTGACATATTACTTAACGGCGATCCTGTGGATGCGCTTTCGACTATTGTACACAGGGATAAAGCATTTGAATGGGGAAAAAAATTATGTTCCAAACTGCGTCAGCTCATTCCAAAGCAGATGTATGAAGTCGCTATACAGGCTACAATCGGCTCAAAGGTAGTAGCAAGAGAGACAATAAGCGCAATGAGAAAAAATGTAACTGCTAAATGTTACGGCGGTGATATTTCAAGAAAGAGAAAACTACTTGAAAAACAAAAGGAAGGAAAGAAGCGTATGAAGCAAATAGGTTCCGTAGAAATTCCGCAGGAAGCTTTTCATGCAGTACTTTCTCTCGACAGTTAAATTAAGTTCTTAGTTAATATCAAAAAAATTATTCAATAAAATTTCTAAGTGGATACTTCTAATAACAGCAATAAAAATATAAAGGACACGGATAAATATAGATCAAAGACTTCAGGTGTAAGCAGTGAAAGACCGGATAAAAAAGGAAAAGACGATAAAGTAAAAAAAACAAAATCCCGTGAGTTTTTTGATGCTTTAGTTTATGCGGGAATAGTTGCATTCATAATAAAAATATTACTGTTCGAAGCTTTCAGGATTCCGACCGGTTCAATGGAAAAGACTTTATGGGTCGGTGATTTCTTACTTGTAACAAAATTCACTTACGGAGCTACTACTCCCAGGAACATACCATTCACTGACATACGCATTCCATATATTAAGCTTCCCGGATTTAAAGAACCGCAGAAAGGCGATATTATAGTGTTTGATTTTCCCGGTGACCGTGACGACATTGAATCACAGGAAGTTGTCAATTATATAAAAAGATGCGTAGCCACTCCGGGTGATACGCTTGTAATCAGAGATAAAAAGCTTTATGTAAACGGGGAATTATATCCAAATCCTCCCAACACGGTTTTTGATAAAGTTAACAGACCGGAGAGTTTTGTAAATCCGAGAATGTTTCCGATCGGCGCTAAATGGAACGAAGACTGGTACGGACCAATACGCGTTCCGAAAGCAGGTGACAAGATTAAAATCGATTCTTCAAATTTTGACGGATGGAAAATGTTTATGATTAAGGAAGGTAATACGGTCAGAATGTCCGGAGACGGGAAAGTTTATATAAACGAAGCCGCACTTCCTGACGGGGAATACACTGTGAAAAGAGATTATTTATTCATGATGGGAGACAACAGGAACAATTCACTTGACAGCAGATTCTGGGGTTTCATGCCTGTTGAGAATATTGTAGGAGAGGCGTTAATAATATACTGGTCATGGGATCCAAGCATTTCTTTTCTGAATTTTTTCGATCTGCTGAGTACAACTAGGTGGGAAAGAATCGGAAATATAATCAGATAACGAATACAACTACATTCACGAGTTATATTTTTACCCGGTACAATTTTATTAATAAAGCATGTCCGGATTATACATACACATACCTTTTTGCAGAAAGAGATGTAACTACTGCGATTTCTTTTTTATTACAAATACTAAGCGCAAGACAGAATTTCTGAATGCATTAAGCGCAGAGATCTCTCTCCTTTCAGATCAGTACTCCCTTGAAAAATTTGACACAGTTTTTCTCGGAGGAGGCACGCCGACAGTTTTAACTTCAGATGAGATCAGTGATGTTATAAAAACTTTGAGAGACAATTTTAATATTGATCATAATTCTGAGATCACAATGGAATCCAATCCCGAGGATTTTACGGACGGCAGCATAGAAAATTATCTGAGAGCCGGAATAAACAGATTCAGTTTCGGTGTTCAGTCATTCATAGACAGCGAACTGAAATTCTTAACACGTCAGCATACTGCAGAAATGGCGGAGCATGTGATCAGAAATGCTTCGGGTCTTACCAAAAATATCAGCGTTGACATTATTTATTCATTGCCTTCGCAGACAGACGAGGATGTTAATTGTTCAATAAGCAAAGCAATTGAGTCCGGAGCAAATCACATTTCCGCTTATTCATTAACATATGAAAAAGGAACAAGTCTTTATAAATCAACTGAAAATGATCCCGGGCTGCTAAAGGATCCGGTCAGGGATTCTGAATTTTATTTTAAAGTATCGGAGAGATTGTGTGCAGAAGGATTTGAACATTATGAGATATCTAATTTTGCAAGACCCGGATATAAAAGCAGACATAATATGAAATACTGGACATATGAGAATTACCTTGGTCTCGGACCTTCATCACATTCTTTTTTTTTTAAGAAGAGGTGGAATAATGTGAGATCATATTCGGGATATGTAAATTCTTTAACTGAAAAAATACTGCCGGCGGAAAATCTTTATGAGCCGGATACAGATCAGGTAAAACTTGAATATATAATGTTAGGATTAAGAAGCGAAGGAATTAATTTCGAGACATACCGGAAATTAACAGGAGAGGATTTCGAGACCAAATATAAAGCGCCGGCTGAAGAGCTATGTTCTGCAGGTCTTGCTTTTATATGTGATGGTAAACTGAAACTTACGGAGAAAGGATATTCAATAGCTGATGAAATTACGGCCCGGTATTTTTAGTAATTATTTTACCGAATGTAATTTTCCCTTTATATAATTTATTTGCAATAATGATTGTAACAAGAACAAACGGAATTCCTCCGATCAGATCAATAACATAGTGGTATCTGAGATATACAGTTGAGAAGATCATTAAGACTGAAAAAGGAAGATAAAAATAAAACGAGTTTGATCTGATTTTATGAGAAAGATAAGTTATCAGAATAATGATGATAGTATGTCCTGAAGGGAAAGCGTCTCTTTGTGCATACATTTCCGGGTTACTTACATTTTTCGGTATAGATTCACCGAAATCAATAATTCCTCTGATAATTTCTGCGAAAAAAATTCCGGGTAATTCAATATTCAAATCTGAGAAATCATGCAGAGTAAACCGCGGACCAATAGCAGGAACAACAATATATCCCAGAAACGAAAGATAGAAACCTAAAAATACTACAAAGATAGCATACTTTAATTCTTCATATCTGTGCCAGATATATAATTCCATAGCGTAAATTACAGGCATCAGATAAAAAAGTCCATAGACAATCTGAAGCAGTTCAGTTAAAAACGGGTTACTGAACGCTGACAGAAATTCAGTAGGATTAACGCCAAACATCCATTGATCTATACTGATCAGTTCCGGATCATAAAGCTTTGTATCGAAACCTGTCATGATCAGATAAATTTCCTTAAAGCAAAACAAGATCATAAAAGATGGGTACCAGAATCTTAAGAATCTTGACCAGGACTTTTTCTTTTTCTCAGCTTCCGTTTTTTTTTCATAATGTGATACAAAATAAATTATGAGTATACACAATAATATATTCAGAAACGGAATAAGTACTGAAAGCAAAACATTACCTGAAGAGAAAACAACAAGCACTGACAGGATCAAAAGAAATATCTGATTTGTGATATCAGGAAGTTCCAGATAACTGAAATTTTTTTTAAGGGATCTGAGCAAAGATAATTTAAATATTCATTAGTAAAATAGTAGAGACGCTCAGAAAGATAAAGATACCTATCACATCCTGAAAAGCAGTTTCAAACGGACCTGAAGTAAGAGCCGGATCGAATCCAAGTTTTTTGGATAACATTGGTGAGATCGTGCCGATTATTCCTGCAATATTAATTGATACAAACATTGAGATACTGACAGATGCGCCAAATCTGAGTTCATTGGTGTCACTGATTATATACCCGAGTAATCCGACGATCAGCGCAACTACCGAACCTATGATCAGGTTGGTTTTCATTTGTCTGAATAACGGTACATACCATTTACTCAGAGTGACATTTCCCGTATCAATACCCCTGACCATTATAGCAGCGGACTGAAGTCCTGTGTTTCCTGAAATTGCGGAAATTATAGGCATAAAAGCAGCCAGCAGAATTATTTTTTCAAGCATTTCATCATGCATCCTTACAATAAAGACTGCAATGAATTCAATGAACAAAGTAATAAGAAGCCATGGAAGTCTCAGTTTTGCGATCTCAAAAGGAGATTTTTTCTCAAGTTCTTCCGCGTCGGTACCTGTCATTCTTGCAACATTTTCGGAATACTCTTCTTCAATAACATCAACAATATCATCAATAGAGATCATGCCTATTAATTTATTATGACTATTGACTACGGGAGCAGAAACCAGATCATAACTCTGAAATATTTTAGCAACTTCTTCCTGATCAGTATTAGCTTCAATGCTGATCACGTCAGCGTTCATTACATCTTTTATATGTACTCCGGGATTTTTTAATGCAACAATAAGTCTTTTAAGTGATATAACTCCTTTCAGAACATTTGCCTTGTCGACTACCCATACATTATAGAACTGATCTACTTCATCAGCTTTTTCCTGAATTTCATTTATTGCTTCCGTAACAGTACAGTATTCATGAACGGAAATATACTCTTTTGCCATGATACCGCCGGCGGTATTTTCGTCATAGCTGAGTAACTCTTTAACTTCCTGATAATCTTCATTATCGATCCTGTCTAAATTTTCAAGTACTTCATCTTTTTTATTTTCATCAAGATCCGAGACAAAATCAGTTGCATCATCGGAATACATTTCACTGACGATCCCGGAAATTTTTTCACCGCTTAATTTTTCGGTGATCGCATTTTTTCTGTCATCACTGATTTCTAAAATTACTTCACTTGCAATTTCATCCTTCAGAAGAGAAAAGATATAAACTGCATCGTCATCTTCTTCAATATTTTCGATCAGAACAGCGATATCAAAATCATACAGATCAGCTAAAATATTCTTGAGAGCAGCATCAGATTTTTCACGGATAAGTTCAGTGATATCATCAAGCAATTCTTTATCTACTTCAAGGACAGATAATTTATTTTTATCAGCTGACAAGGGAAATTGAATAAAATAGGATTAAAAAATGAATTTCAAATTACTTATAAAGATGTGATTAATCAATTGAAAATAATTAATTAGGTACCTGAAAATGAGTATCATTATCTCCGGATTAATGAAGTATATAAATACAATCTTGTCATACACTTTGTACATGTCATATATCATTATTTCTCAAAAACAAATTAACTAAATTTACAAAACCAATTTACACTACCATGGATAAAAAAAATTTATTTGAACTCAGAAAAGAATTTCTCAAAAGAGAGTTGTCAGAAGAGACAATAAGTAACAGCCCATTCGAACAATTTGAAACCTGGTTTTCTGAAGCCCGGAAGCTCGATGAAATGGAAGCAAACACAATGTATCTCGCTACATGCTCAGCTGACGGCCATCCAAATGTCAGGACAGTTCTGCTTAAAGAATACAGCAGTAACGGATTTATTTTTTATACAAACTACAAAAGCAGAAAAGGAAAAGAGCTTGATGAAAATCCAAATGCAACCCTGCTTTTTTACTGGAAAGAACTTGAAAGACAGGTTCGCATTGAAGGTATCACAGAGAAAGTCAGCATGGAAGAGTCCGAAAATTATTTTAAGAGCAGGCCTTTTGAAAGCAGGGTAGCTGCAGTTGTTTCCGAACAGAGTAAAGTGATCTCAAGCCGTGAAGTCCTTAATAAAAAATTTGAGGAATTAAAAATAAAATTCGCGGACGGCAATGTGCCGAAACCGGATAGCTGGGGCGGTTATATTTTAAGACCGTCAATGATAGAATTCTGGCAGGGCAGGGAAAGCCGGCTTCATGACAGGATCTTGTTTACAAAAAAAGGAAATGAATGGATCACGGAAAGACTGTCGCCTTAAAATTAATTTTAAATATTCTGATGAATTTTCATTACGCGCTGATTATCTTTTTTACTCTTAATTTTTTTTCATGCACATCTTCTGAACCGGGCAATGAGATCAGTTCATCATTTTATGAAACAAGATGGATATTAAGATCACTTGACGGAAATAAAGTCTATACTCCCGAGAGTCTGGAAGAAGCTTTTATAAAATTCTCAAAAGACAAACAGAATGCAAATGGATTCGGCGGATGCAACAGTATCGGAATGACTTATTCCCGTCAAAACAGATCCCTGAAAATCAGCAATATTACGGCCACGGAAAAATACTGTGATTTCATAAAGGATCAGGAAAAAAAGTTTTTGGATGCGCTGAGTAAAACCGATTCGTATAAGATCTCAGGTAACAGGTTGAGCCTTTACGGCGAAGGTAAGTTACTTGCCGTTTTTGAGAATACCGGAGTGAAGTGATTGTCAGAGATAATCGGTTTGATTTAATTTTTCAAATTAAACATATTGACATGCCTTTTTACAGAGTAAAATAGGCGGATCAAATTATTCCCCGGAAATAAATATTAAAGTGATGCAATACGGGATGTAGATCAGTTGGTTAGATCGCACGTCTGGGGGGCGTGAGGCCGGCAGTTCGAGTCTGCCCATCCCGACTCACCTATTTGAAATCAAACACGATAACTATGAAGAATGTAAACAGAGAAACCGATGACAATGTTATTTGCGTAAATGACCTGCCTCTTTCCGAAAGACCAAGGGAGAGATTAAGAGAATACGGAGCGGAGAAACTTTCCTCCGCAGAGCTTCTCGCGCTTCTCATAAATACCGGCACCAAAGGAGAATCAGTAATTACTTTAGCGCAGAGGATCCTCGTAAAATTCGGCTCACTGTCTATGATAATGGATGCTTCCCTTGAAGACCTTAAAAATTTTAAAGGACTCGGCGAAGTGAAAGCGGCAAAACTTATGGCAAGTTTCGGCATTACAAAAAAAATCATCAAAGAGCTCCGCGAAAATGAAAATACAATCCGGGAAAACAAAAAAAAGTACAATGCTGTCACAAATCCCGAAGAGCTGTATAAAATTCTTATCTCAAAAGTATCAAACTTTACCAAAGAACATTTTTATGTCATTTCACTCGACTCAAGAAATAATTTTATTGGACTGGATGAAATTTCGGTAGGCACACTTACCGCCAGTCTTGTTCATCCGAGAGAAACATTCGAATCCGCGATCAAAAGACATGCAGCGCATATCATAATAGCGCACAATCATCCTTCAGGAGAAACTGATCCTTCGGAAGATGATCTTAAGATCACGAAAAGACTGGTGGAAGCAGGTAAGATAATGGGTATAGACGTGCTGGATCATTTAATTTTTACAAACCATTCCTATATGAGCTTTAAGGAAGGTTCGCTGATTTAAAATTTGTGAAACCGGAAAAGTGAATTACAGCTCTTCCCCTGTTTCAAATTCATTTGTCATATCTTCAAACAGGATCATTGCCTGATGATAATTGCCGTCCTGTGAGATCGCAACACCGCCTTCTGTTTCCCAGCCCTGATTAAGCATTTCATTTACTTTCTTTACAAGCTCTTCATTACTGCCTGCAGTTACAATAGTGTATTCCATGATAAGTTAATTTTTGATTTTTAAAAAATTCTGAATTGCTGTTCAAATTATAAATAATTTGGTTTAATAAAAACTCCTATTTTGATTTCTTTTATTATCAAATAAATAAATTCAGATCTGTAAATTTTTAAGAACTGCAGAAATAATATACTGCCTATTAATGTTTTCATTGATAAATAATTCTATTAAATCTATTTTGGATTTAAAAATTTGATGTCAGCAGAAGAGGTAAGGACTGAATTTTTCAGATTGGTGAACAGGGGAATTGTACTCGGAACTGTTTGGATATTCGGAATAGGATCGGTCATCGCAATAATATCAGGTTATCAGGCAGGCAGACTTTTGAAAGAATCCGGTGTTTCAATAGCCGGCAGTAATAAAATTCAAAAATGTTATATGATAGGCGCGCTGGGTATTTTAGTTGATCTCGCAGTGATTTTTATCATAGTGTTTTTCAGGAAAAAATAATTTCTTTAAATAATTATTAGATGGAATATAAAGATTATTATAAAATTTTAGGTGTAAGTAAAAACGCTACTCAGGATGAGATAAAAAAATCATACAGAAAACTTGCTCTGAAATATCACCCCGATAAGAATAAGGACAATAAAGAGGCGGAGGAAAAGTTCAAGGAATTGAATGAAGCCAACGAAGTATTAAGGGATAAGGATAAAAGAAAAAAATACGATGAACTCGGAGAGAACTGGAAATACTATCAGCAGTCCGGAGGTTCACAGGATTTTGACTGGTCACAGTATGCAAATCAGGACAGCGGTTACACACAATACACTTATGGTAATGACAGCGGAGACAGATTCGGCGGAGCAGGGTTTTCAGATTTTTTTGAAACACTTTTTGGCGGCGGCGGCTTCCGGTCTTCAGGAACAGGCGGAAGGAAAAGAGCTGCAAGAGCTAATCTGCGGGGTGAAGATCTGAGCGCTGAAATGAGTATTACTCTCAATGACGCATATAATGGATCTGAAAAATTATTTGATCTCGACGGTCAGTCCATTAAGCTGAAAATTAAACCCGGGATTGCAAGCGGTCAGACTTTAAGACTTAGCGGTAAAGGAGCAGTGACATCGGGCGGCGGAAGTCCGGGTGACCTGCTGTTAAAAATTCATGTCTTACAAGACCCTTTGTTTGAAAGAAAAGGGGACGATCTCTATACTGATGTCAGAGTCGATCTCTATACTGCAGTGCTCGGAGGCAAAGCGTCTTTAAAAACTTTTAAAGGAAATATTAAAATAAATATCCCAAAGGAAGCTCAAAGCGGAAAAGTACTGAGACTGCAGAGACTCGGTATGCCGAAATACGGAAAGACGGATGAGTTCGGAGATCTTTATGCCAAAATAATTGTAGAAACTCCTGTAAATCTCAGCGATAAAGAACTTAAACTTTTCGAAGAGCTTGCTGAGCTCAGGAAGTAAAAGGTATTCATATTTTATAATTTCTGTAAGAGGATATAAAGTTTTTTTACAAAGGAGAATGAATACAGACCAGAGCGGCAGAATTCCTGTCTATAATTAAATAATCTTCAATATCAGTTATGTGATCATTATTCAGATCAGTAACCGACTCCCCTTTTACAAAATTAAAAACCGCATTATCGGATATACTCATATCATCTATGTCAACTAATCCGTCTGAATTCAGATCGCCGTTGAATATACAATACACATTACCAAACCTTACCTGATTATTTCCAAATGCGGATGAAGCTTTGAGTGAAAAGTCATACTGATTACTCTGGTCAGAATGGAAATAACTCCCGCCGGCTTGACTCCAGGTCTCAAGATAATTTCCGTCATCTATCACAAGATAATAATTTCCTTCATCTGCGTTCATAAAATAAAGATCGGTTTGAAATTCACGGTCAGTTAAAAATGAAACAGCGGAATCAACTATCTCATAAGGAATATCCGTATTTCTCAGAAAGACTTTTAATTTATAAGGATAGAATTTATTTTTACCTGCAAGACCTTCCGGAATTACTTTTAAATTCACGGAAAGCGATGGTATTCCAGTTCTGAATTTCCATGCTTCATTAAATTCTCCCGCAGGCGGGATCCCGCCCTGTCTTACTCTCCAGTAATATTCCGTTCCGAATTCCAGGTCTGAAGTAAAGTATGTCACCGGATCAATACCATCAGGTCTCTGCAGAGTGTCATCTAAAAGTATTTCTGTAAACAAAGAATCAGCCGCTACCTGAATATTAGCAAAATAATTTACAGGAAATCCTTTTTGCCATTCAAACTTAAACGGATGAAAATTATTCTCGGAATTATTCAATGGGAATGTCCTGACAGGCGGAATGAGAGGTACACTCAGACAGCAAAACTGATCACTGCAAAGATCACGGGTACTGAAAGTGTTTTGAGAATTATCCAGTCTGACTATGCTGTCTGAAACGTTTGCATAAATTTCCGTTATGCTGCCGGGAGAATTTATTTTCCATACAAACTGCTCTTCAAACAAACATGAATTCAAATACAGATCAGGGTTATAAAATTTTATTCTTGTTACCAGTGTCCCGTAGGTACCAGAGATCAAAGGCTCCGTCCCTGCCGGGAAAATAATTCCCTGCTCAATTATTAGCGTATCCCCGTTTCTTACCAGCGCGCCGGTATTTGCAGGAGGAATTCTCTCAGAGCCGTATGTAGCCGTGTCTTTAGTGTAAATATAACTTAAATGATCCGGTAAAAATGATCCGTCAAGTATGATCACATATTTACCGGAGGAATATCTGAATTCTGAATTTTCATAATTTGTATTCTTTAACATTACATCAAAGTATCCGGAGTTGGATGATAAGTAGGTTCTGTTTGAAAGCTTTAATTCAAACAAAGGATGTTGTGAAAATACTGCTGATAAATTTGAAAAAAGTAAGAATAATGAAAACACAGTTATTCTTATTTTCATAAGTCAGTTAGTTTAAGCTTCTGATAATTTATACAAATTCTAACATACATAAGAATTCACTTTGAAATTCTTACAGCATTTTAAATCAGTACAAATGAAAATTAGGTAAAGAGATCAATTTTTGGGGTTGATGCTTTGGCCTTATGTAAAAATAATAATTTTAATTTAAACTAAATACAATATTTTTTAGGAGAGCGTATATTTTCAATAAAAAAAAAAAGCCGTAATATAAATTACGGCTTTTGATTTGTAAAACTATTTTTGCTTTATTAAAACCCGGGCAGAATATTCTTATAATAACCTGAATTTTCGGGCACCGTTTTCTTAACTGTATTATTTCTTACAGCATGATCCTTGACTTTTGGAGCAGCTCCGGGAGGAGCCTGTCTCGTGATAAAATTAAATGCATTGTTATCTGCTATTGTCAGATCAGACAGATCTACAAGATAATCACCTGTAAGATCAGAAGGAATGTATCCTGTCGCAAAGTTAAAGGCGTTGTTGTCAATATCCTGAAGATCGGACAGATCTATAATTCCGTCCTGATTTACATCACCGCTGTATATGGTGTGCCTTGATCCCAAAAGCTTTAAATTGTTTCCGTAAGCCTGTGAAGAGGCAGAAGTGAAATTGTATACCAGCGTACTTCCTGTTGTATAGGTTTCTCCGCCCGCCTTACTCCATGTCTCTATACAGTTTCTGCTTTTTACCTGCAGATAGTATGTTCCGTTAGGAGCGTTTGCAAACAGGAATGAACCTGTAAAGTTAAGTGAATCTATAACGCTTTTTGCAGAATCGACAACGGCATACGGCGGTGAAGTATTCCTGAGGTATACCCTTACCGTGTCTCTGATATTAAGATTGTCCGCTAAATTATAGTATCCTTCATTCACAATAGTGAGCTGTGCAGGAGCTGCCTGTCCGACATATAACTTTACGTTAACGTTCTTAACCGGTGTAGCGGGATCATTTGAATTTACTTTTACAACTCCGGAATAAGTACCGACTGCAAGTCCCGTACTGTTGAATGTTACATTGACATTCTGATTTGACATAGCATTCAAACTACCGGCAGCAGGTGATTCATCAACCCATGGAATTCCTCTTTCAAGTTTCACTGCAAAATTATTTTTCGCATAAATATTATTGAAAACAAGCTGGGTGGAAATGGTGCCTGTAGAATTTTCAATTCCGATAGTATTGGAATTATTCGGCGACGTTACATTCTGATACTGATAATAAATTCTGCCGTCTGCATATAATAAGATCTGAAAAGTGTAAGGACCGCCCGTGCTGTAGTGCGGTACGTTTTTGTATTCTACTATGAATCTGTTATTTACAGCGTCATTATAATAAAATACCTGACCGGAGGTTCTCACATCCAGATCATCCCAGAATGCATAGAGAGCATTATTAGGCTCGGCTGCTGACGGTATAGCAGCATTGGTAAAAGCGACATTTGTAGAAGCGACATCAAAACTTGCCCAGCCGTTCGTACAGACTTTCAGACTGCTGTAATTATTTCCGTAATAATTAAAACTAAACGGCAGAGGCAAAGTAACCGCGCCGTCATCCCCTGTGCCTGTAGTCCAGGTTGTAATGGCAGTACCGACACCGGATATATCGACATAGTTATAAACCGGTCCGCCGGGTTCATCACTGTCTATCCAGCTATATCCACCTGCATCAGGTCCGCCCATTCCGTCGAGGACTTCAGGACCGCTGTATATATCAGCCGCGCCTTTAGGCATGTTTTCAATCTGCCTTAAAATATCTGCGCTGAAAATATTTTCCGTTCTTGCATTATCAAGTATCGTAGTTGATTCAGTCATTACCCAGTTCAAAGTAAACTGTCCGATATTACCAACGTTCAAATTCTTAACTACATTGTTTGAACCGAAAGGAAGATATGCTACAAGTGAATCAGCGGAAGTTGTAACTGTTGGCGGTAATCCCCTTCTTAGTGTTAGATTATAAGTCTGGGATGAAGCCAGTGAGTCGCCTGCGCTGTAACCGTAAACTCTCCACTGTCCGATGCTTGAATCTCCCTGAGCAATTCCTATACCTGCAAGCATAGAATCAAGTTTGGAATTTGTAACAGTCGTAAGAGTATCAAATCCCCCGCTGTTGGAAGTTACTGAAAATTTTACATTAGACTGACTTGAAAAATTTGGTCTTGCATAAAGCCATTTATAAGTTACAGCTGCTCCTGACCTTGTCCAGATAAAATTCTGCGGAGTTGTGTTTGTCGGCAGTGTCAGTATAGAAGTATTATTCAGTGGAGATGAAAGATTGAATGCAGTAAGAGCCGGTTTTTTTCTTTTTAATGTAATTGATCTCGGACCGTTGTTTGCTTTCAGAGAATCATTCGTAATATTATTTCTGAATGCCCAGACATCCCACTGACCGACAAGAGAATCTCCCTGCGCTAATCCGAGTCC
>Ga0138256_10005512_pt1 | contig 13372 bp, 14 predicted proteins | sample KNB2016incub_MG_FD_105486 | JGI IMG/M metagenome (GOLD analysis project Ga0138256, IMG submission 105486) | Active sludge microbial communities from wastewater in Klosterneuburg, Austria - KNB2014incub_MG | ecosystem: Engineered > WWTP > Activated sludge > Unclassified | place: Austria...
ACGCTCTATATCTTCATAAAGAACGATTACTTCTAAAAGGGTGGGTGTGCATGGACTCAAACTATGGACCTCTGTCTAATCAGGACTGCGCTATAACCAGCTGAGCTACACACCCAAAACATGCACCTGTTCGACGTATCGTCGGACCGCTCTACCAGGCTGTCGTAGATTCCGATTTGCGAAGCAACGTCGGAAAGCTACACACCCGTTCATAACAGTCCACATTATAATATCGCAAGACACTAATTGCAATGAATTCCACACTTTGATACAGTAAATTCCAGTAGAAAAACCAGATCTCACTCATGTATACTCTTGGCCATGGTCCTCTCAGATAGAGATATTAAAAAAAAGCTCAAAGATAAAAGCATAGTTTTCCGCCCCCAACCTAAGGACGATCAAATTTCAAGCTTCTCAATAGACCTCCATCTCTCAAATGATTTCTACGTGTTCGAATATTCAAAAAAGCCATTTTTAGATCCTATGGATAAAACAACCGAAATGCCTGTAAGAAAGATTACTGTAAAAGACGGCGAGCGCTTTATCATGCAAACAAATGCTTTTGTTCTTGGCTCAACTGTTGAGCATATGGAGCTTCCTGATGATCTGGTTGGTAGGGTAGAAGGACGTTCATCGCTAGGAAGACTTGGTATCGTTATTCATTCGACAGCACCCCACTTTGATCCAGGTTTCCGTGGACAACTTACACTAGAGTTAGGAAACATAGGCTCTATGCCTGTTGCTTTGTATCCTGGTATGCGTATCTGTGCTATTTCGTTTGAAGAACTTTCCTCACCTGCCGAAGTTCCATATCATATGAAAAAAACCGCGAAGTATAACAATCAAAAAGGACCTACCATCAGCAAAATAACCGAAGACGCACACTAATTTAGTGTAAAAACTATGAAACTAGATATAAAACTCGTTGATCCAACACTTCCAAGCCCCTCATATCAAACAGATGGAGCTGTTGCTTTCGATCTTATGGTCAGAGAAGATACATTGATCGAGCCTAATAAACCGACACTTATTCCGCTAAATCTCATTGTAAAAACCCCACCTGGTTATTTTTTCTTGCTTGCAGCTCGAAGTTCGCTGCCAATGAAAAAAAATCTCATGGTTGCGAACAGTGTTGGAATCATTGATCAGGACTACTGTGGGGAAGAAGACGAAATAAAGTTGCAAGTTCTTAATTTTTCAAAAGAACCAGTAAAAGTAGAGCGTGGGGAACGCATCGCACAAGGAATGCTAATTAAAATCGATAAGATAGATGAATTTATTGTCCACGATACAATGTCAGAAGTTTCTCGGGGCGGCTTTGGGTCGACCGGGGGTCACACAGAAAAATAATTATGCCACGATACACAAAAGAAGAGAAAAAAATTCTTCAAAACTTCTTTACATCGACGGAAAAGGACATATTTTGTCTTATAAACTTACCAGAAGTAATTAAAGGTACTCTATTCTCACGCTATTCAAGAACAGATAAAGACGTACGCCGACTCTTTTTAGATGATTTCTACCTTTCCAACGAAGTCGGTGCAATGCTCCAAAAGCAAAATTCAGGAAAAAAAACGACAGTAAATCTTCAGAAAGCTGAGGATTTTTATGAAAGAATTCTTGTCGGATATGGCGACGATTCTATAGCTGAACTAGGAGGTGTTCATATTGCAGTAGAAAATATTTCTAATGTTGTCGTAAAGATAATTCAGGACGCACGTATAGGAATTTCACCTCTTGAGAAGTCGAGTCGATATGTATTCTTCGATCAGAAAGATGATAAAGGTCGATACAAATATTATAGAGATAGCGTTCTTCTTGACAGTAAGTATGGAAAAGAATACACAGCGTTTATGGATAGAATTTTTGTTTTCTATACCCATACAGTTAGAACGCTTTACGATTATCTTTTGAAGACCGAGACTAAACCCGATGGTGTTCCTGATATTGCTTTTAAAGCATCTTGCAGAGCTAAAGCCTGCGATGTGGTGCGCTATATTTTACCAATGGGAACACAAACAAACACAGGGCTATATGGTAATGGAAGAGCTTTTGAATATTTGCTCACAAAAATGCTTGCGCATCCGCTAGAAGAAGTTCGTATGACAGCTGAAAGCATGAATGAAGAATTGAGAAAAGTAATACCTGCATTTGTAAAACGTGCAGATAATGATAGGGGAAAGCGATACCAACAATATTTACAAGCGTCACAAGCAGAGCTAACTAAACTTTCAAAAAAATTCAGAGAAAATGGACCAAAAAAACCTTTGTCAGCAAAAAATGAAATAAAACTTTTACATTATGATAAAAAGGCCCTCGATAAAGTTGTAAGCTCCTTACTTTTTGCCAAGAGCACACTATCACTAAAGGAACTCAATAAGGAAGTCAAGGATATGGGCCAGAAGAAGAAGCAAGATATTTTCTCATCTTTCGTTAAACTGAGAGAAAATAGACACAATAAGATGCCTCGTTCACTTGAAAATACCACTTACACCTTCGAAATAATCTCTGATATTGGCGCATTCCGCGATGTGCATCGCCATCGTATGCTTTCCCAAGAACGCCAACCATATACGACTGCTCTCGGATACGTTATTCCTGAAGAAATTAAAAAAGTGGGATTAGTACATGAGTACGAGGAAATTATGACTACTGCGCATGACCTATTCAATAAAATCAACAAAATATTGCCTGAGCAGGCTCAATACGTTGTCCCATTTGGTTTCAGAATTCGCTATTACTTTACGATGAATCTTAGAGAAGCGGTTCATTTTACTGAGCTACGTTCGATTTCCCAGGGGCACCCGTCATATCGTGAAATTGCCCAAAAAGTTGCGAGTTCGATAATCAAAGTCCACCCTGACTTTAAACCTTTGTTTGGTTTTGTAGACTATAAAGAGTACGCATTAGAGCGCCTTGAAGCCTTCAATAAGATCGCCCAAAAAGCTGAAAAACTTGGTATTCAACCCTTCTAAAATCAGCTATACTGAGATAACATGCATGCTTCGTTCAATCAGTTTCTGCAAGGAAGGCTGAGTAATTTTAATATAGCCGTCGTCAATCTTTTTATGTGGATGCCACATTTCTTTTCTGTGGAATATTCCTTAAAAACCCTGTTTCAGCCTTGGAAAAACATAATTACTATAAAGAAGACTCCCGGATTTTCATTCAGCGAAGTGTTCCAAAGAGCAATGGATAATTTTATTTCACGATTAATGGGTTTTATCGCGCGCTCCAGCATTATTTTCGCATATTTTACTATTCAAATTATCTTTATTATTTTTTTGCCATTTTCATATCTGTTTTTTTTCCTATCAACCCCACTTATGTATCTTTTATACGCTTCTCAACCAACCGAAGAAGAATTTAAAAAACAACAATACGCACGATTTATGAAGGCTCATCTTGCAGATAATGAAGATACTCCTGCCGTTACTGCCTGGTTTGAAGCGTATTACGCCGAAATTCATCAAAAACCGTGGTGGCATCTTGATGTACTGATGAAACAGTTGCCGCTTGGAAGAGATTTAACTGCAGGATACACCCCTAATCTTGATCGCTATGTTGAAGAACTCACAAAAGCACGACCACACTACCAACATCTAGTAGGCCGCACAAAAGAAATTGAAGTACTTCAGCAGGTATTATCAAAGTCTGCAGAATCGAATGCTATCGTGTCAGGGCAACCAGGAACAGGAAGAAAAACTATTATTGAAGGCCTCGCAAAAACTATTTATGAGGGTAGGTCAATCCCAGTTTTAGCTTTTAAGCGTATTCTGTCACTAGATATGGATAAAATCCTAGCTGAGCACACAGATAAGATAAAGCGGGAGGAATTTTTATCGCAGTTATTTGATGAAGCAGCACAAGCAAAAAATATTATTCTCTCGATCAATAACTTTGAACGCTATGTATCAACAGAAGCTGGTGGTGTCGACCTAACATCGGTCTTTGACAAGTATGCGCACTTACCAACTCTACAGTTTATCGGCATAACAACACCCTATCATTATCAAAAATTTATTCAAGGAAATAAAAGTGTTACAAATTTCTTCGAGAAACTAGATATTGCTGAGGTAACACAAGATGAATCACTTAAGATCTTGCTCGATGAAGCAATAATCTTCGAAAAAAGATACAAACTATTTATTACGTATGAAGCTGTCAGGCAAGCTGTAATCCAGTCTGGTATTTTTATTAACGATCGGCCCTACCCTGAAAAGGCAATTCATTTGCTTGATCAGGCATGCGTATTTGCGCAACAGAATAAGGAACAAATCGTTACGACTCATATAATTAATAAGGTATTAGAAAATATTACTCACATTCCTACAGAGTTAAGTCAGTCGTTTAAGGAGAAGCTGCTCAATGTTGAAGGCGAACTGCATAAGCGAATAGTAAGTCAGGACGATGCTGTTAATGAAATCTCAGCAGCTTTAAGAAAGTCGTTTGTACTCGTGGGTTCCCACAAGAAACCGATTAGTTCGTTTCTTTTCTTAGGACCCACTGGTGTGGGTAAGACGGAAACGGCAAAGGCAATAACGCAGGTTTTATTCGATAATGAACAAAATATTATGCGTTTCGATATGTCTGCCTATCAAACTATTGAGGGTATCGGAACGCTTATTGGATCGCCCCAAACAGGCGAGCCAGGTTTATTATCACAGTCAATCCGTCAGCAAAAGTATGGCACACTGCTTCTTGACGAACTTGAAAAAGCGCATAGAGATTTACTTAATATATTTCTCACCGTTTTGGACGAAGGATACTTTACGGACGGATTTGGTAATAAAGTTGACTGCACCCATCTTGTGGTGATCGCAACTTCGAATGCGGGTGCAGACTTTATATATCAAGCACTCACAAACCAAGATATTGCAGGAGTTGAGCGCAGTCTTTCGAAAAAACTCATTGACTATCTTGTTGCTCAACACATTTTCTCACCTGAATTCTTAAATCGTTTTGACGGCGTTATTATATACAGACCGCTGCAACAGGATGCTATATATACGATTGCGCAGCGGCTGCTTCAAAACCTAAAAGTCGACCTCCTTAAATCACACGGACTTACAATCGAATTTTCACATACCTTTATTGACAATCTAATTAAACAGGGGTATGATGCTCGTTTTGGAGCACGTAACATGCAAAGAATTATCCAAAGCGAAGTTGAGGGTAAAATTGCAAAGATGATACTAGCAACTCCAAATATTAAAAATCGCACACTTATTTTCTAAAGAGAATGAAAATATATTTCACCGCTACAACCTCGCAGGATACTTATAAAAATAATTACCAACAGATTCTCTCACAGCTCGAAAAAGTAAAAGGTGTTAAAGTACTTTCAGGAGAGCAAATACTTAGTAAATCACTACTTTCAAAAGATAAAAAACTCCCAAGCAAAAAGATTTTCGAACGAGAAAAATCACTTATTGATAAAGCCGATGTAGTAATCGCCGAAGTCACACAACCCTCAACAGGAGTCGGCGGCCAAATCGTGTATGCACTTATTCACAAAAAACCTGTTCTTGCGCTTATCTTTGAAGAAAATGACGATGCACTAACCCCAATGGTAGAAGGAAACACCTCGGATAATTTATTTCTTGAGCATTACACACTTGAGAATCTTCATTTAAAGCTTCAAGATTTTCTTACACACGCTAAAAAAACTCAGCAAAAGAAAGGAAAGCTCATCGTTATCGATGGGGGAGATGGTTCAGGAAAAGCCACCCAAGCAAAGCTGCTCATTGATTATCTAAAAAAGAATAAGTACAAAGTAAAGTCCGTAGATTTTCCTCAGTACTACTCATCATTTTCAGGAAAGACAGTCGCTATGTTTCTCAGAGGTGAATTTGGAGAACTAGATGCGGTTTCACCATACCTTGCATCAATGCCCTACGCTTTAGATCGCGCGTCGGTAAAAGAAGAGATGGAAGAATTTCTTGCAGAAGGCGGTATTATTGTCGCGAATCGATATGCCACTTCAAATATGGCACATCAAGCCGCAAAAATCCCTTCAAACGCTGAGAAAAAGAAATTCTTAGATTGGGTATATGAGCTAGAATATAAGGTCTTAAAAATTCCTAAAGAGGATGTCGTCGTGTATCTGTATGTTCCATGGGAAGTTGGGTATGAACTTACCAAAAATAAAAGTGACAGAGCATATTTAAAGGGTAAAGCTCACGATATTGCAGAAGCTGACATGCAACATCGTCAAGATGCAGAGAAAATGTATCTTGCGCTAGCGAAAGAAAAAGGTTGGGTTCAAATAGACTGTACAGTCAAAAACAAGCTATTAACAATTGAGGAAATTCATCAAGAATTACTGGCTCGTTTGACATTTGTTTAGAATGTGATATCCTAACATTAAGAATGGATAAAAAGCTATCATTCCTGGTCCTCATATTTTTCCTCGTACTTGGCGCTTTTGCGACTGTTTTATTCCAAAAAGAAACTCGATTAACCCGTGCAGCAAGCCAAGTTCCAGATGCTATTCAGTCATTTATTATCGTTTCAACCAAAGACAATGAATGTACGGTTAACGCTGTAGTACGTGATCAAGAACAAAAAGGTGTACCAAATAAAGAAGTGTGTTTTACGGCTACAGTTGGAACGCCCTCTGCCCCATGTGCACTGACAAACGAGTCGGGTATAGCTGAAATAGTTGTTACTTCTACTACACCAGGCAGTGGACAGATTTCAGCTCAAGTTACAGACCACTTCCAAATTCCAACTCAAGTTAGTTGCCTATTCCCACAATAATCATATGAAAAAGATCACAAAAGCAGTAATACCTGCAGCTGGCTTTGGTACTCGCTTTTTACCGCAAACGAAGGCAATGCCAAAAGAGATGTTGCCAATTGTTGATAAGCCAGTTATTCAATATGTTGTCGAAGAGGCAGTTGAGGCAGGAATTGAGGATATTGTTATTGTTACCGGCTGGAACAAGCGCTCGATTGAAGATCATTTTGATTACCCATATGAGCTCATTATGAGGCTCCAGGAATCTGGAAAAGAGAAACAGGTTGAAGTTGTTAAAAGTGTGGCTGAAATGGCAAATTTCATCTATATTCGCCAAAAAGGCCCACTCGGAAACGCCACACCAATATGGAATGCAAGAAATATCATTGGCGATGAACCATTTATGGTGCTTTTTGGCGATGACTTTATTATTTCTAAACCGAAAAGTCGTGCACGACAACTTATTGAAGCCTATGAAAAATATGGAGCGTCAGTACTATCCTCAATGAGAAAGCCAACTCCAGAAGATTCAAAGCGCTATGGCTATGTCGCTGGCCAAGAAGTTGACCCCGGAGTCTATAAAGTATCCGATATCATAGAAAAACCTGGTCCTGATAATATGCCATCTGATATGGCTATTATTTCTGGCTATATATTTACACCTGAAATCTTCGACTGTATTGATCATATGATAAAGAATCAGATGGTTGGACACGGGGGCGAATACATTTATACAGATGCATTAAATCTTTTAAGAGCTCAAGGTCAAGACGTATATGCTAAAGAAATTGAAAATGCTAAATATTACGATACGGGGAATAAGCTTGAATATATGAAAACTATTGTGGAGCTCGCGATGGGTCATGAAGAAATTGGAGAAGATTTTAAGAATTATTTAGAAACTATAGAGACTAAATAGTCGGATTGCATCTTTCTGCCCCTCATGCTACAATAGGGCATTGAAGTTTTCTTGAGCACATCTGTTTTCGCATATTTCCTGTCCGTTAAGCGGATTTGAAAACAGAATTTATTATTAAGGAAATATACATATGAAAAATACTGATCCAGCAGAGCTACTTACGTATGGTCTTCATTTAGGTCATAAGAAAAATAAAATTCATCCTAAAGCCCAACGATATATTCACAGTATAGAAAAAGGTGTTTCTATTATTGACCTCTTCCAAACCGCAGATTATCTCGATAAAGCTAAAGCATACGCTGAAGAATTAGGTAAAAATAACCAAACTCTTATCGTTGTCGCTTCAAAAAGAGGAGCTCGCGAGGTCGTTACCGAACTTTGTAAAGAACACAATGTTCCTTATATGACGAATAAATGGGTAGGTGGATTCCTTACTAACTTTGACCAGGTTCTTAAAAATATTCAAAGAATGAACAAAATGCGCGAAGATGAAGTCTCAGGAGAATGGGAAAAAATGCCAAAACACGAGCGTGTAGCAGAACATAAAAAACTACACCGTATCGAAACAATATATACCGGTGTGGCAACTGCAACAGCCCTTCCTGATGCTCTTTTTGTCGTAGACATTCGTAAAGAGCACAATGCGGTAAATGAGGCCGGCCAAAGAAATATTAAAACCATCGCCATTGTCGATACCAACGTAAACCCAGAAGACATAACGTATCCAATTCCAGCAAATGACGATGCTGTGCTCAGTATTAAATTCATTTCTGAAGCAATCATAAAAACATATGCAGAAGCCAGAGCAAAAGCTCAAGCAACTGCTGTTAAAAGTGAAGAAAAAGCTACAAAATGAAAGATATAGAAAAAGTAAAACAACTTCGTGAAGAATCTGGCGTATCATACGCCATGTGCTCACAGGCTCTTAAGGATGCAGAAGGCGATATTGCTAAAGCCCGTGAGCTTCTAAAGAAAAAAGGCGCTGAAGTCGCAGAAAAGAAATCGGGAAGAGAGACTGATCAAGGTGCTGTGTTTACTTATATCCACCATAATAAAAAAATCGGCGCAATGGTTACTGTGCTTTGTGAAACCGATTTCGTCGCAATGAATGAAGACTTTCAAAAGCTTGGCAATGATATCGCCATGCATATCGCATCTATTTCTCCTGAAAGTAAAGAGGCCCTCATGTCCTCAGCATTCATAAAAGACCCAAGTCTTACTATTGAGCAATTGATTAAAGACGAAATTCTCAAAATCGGCGAAAACATCACCATTGGTGAGTTTAACCGCTCAGAAATCTGATACAATTGATCGTATCTATGGATACACAATCAATTGAACAGGAGTTTAAATCTCAGTCACAGCATTCTATTACTCAACTTAGCGACGAAATTCGCCAAATTCGCACAGGAAAAGCCAGTCCATCACTTGTCGAGGACCTTGATGTAATGACCTATGGAGGACAGATGAAAATGAAGCTCAAGGAGCTTGCAAGCATTTCTACTGAAGGCCCAACAACAATATTGATTGACCCTTTCGATCCATCAACAATCCAAGATATAGAAAAAGCATTCTTAACATCACCTTTACAGCTTAGTCCTCGAGTAGAAGGAAAGATGATTCGTCTTATTACACCGCCACTTTCAACAGAGCAAAGAGAAAAGTTTGTAAAACTTGTCAATCAAAAAGTTGAGGAAACAAAGAATAATATCCGATACCATCGCGACCATGCCAGAAAAGGATTGAAAACACTTCTAGATGATAAAACTATTACCGAAGATGAAAAATTCCGTTTCGAAAAAACAATTGACACTCTTACAAAAGATTTCTCCGATGATCTCGAAGTGCTTAAGAAGAAAAAGCACGATGAGATTATGAGTATATAATTTCAATATGTTCACAATATTTGTTTTCTTTATTGTCCTCAGTATTCTCGTTATTATCCACGAAGCTGGTCACTTTATCGCAGCTAAGCTTAACGGCATAAAAGTTGAGGAATTTGGCTTTGGTTTACCACCTAGGGTGTTCGGTTTTCATATCGGTGAAACACTTTACAGCTTAAATGCATTGCCTTTCGGGGGCTTTGTAAAAGTCTTGGGTGAGGAGGAAGAAGAACTTACAGGCAAGAAGCTTTCTAAAGAAGATTTAGGACGAGCATTCTCACGAAAAAGGAGCTGGCAGAAAATTATGGTTCTTGTGGCTGGTGTAACGTGTAACTTTCTCTTGGGTTGGTTTATTATGTCGTATCTTTTTACGAGAGGTGTACCGGTCCCCAGCGAAATCGTTAGCGTTGAGGAAGTTGTGACAAACTCACCAGCAGAAAAAGCTGGACTTCTAAAGGGAGATAAAATTCGCTCGATGCAATTTAACGAAACAGTCGAAACTATTGAATCGACAGAAGAACTTACCGCTTTTGCTAAAGCGCATGGTGATGAAGAAATTACTCTAACTGTTCAAAGAGGCGAAGGCAATATTTCACTTTCTATAATTCCACGCAAAAACCCACCTGCAGGGCAGGGTGCACTCGGTCTCGTTATCAGCAACTATGAAATTAAAAAGTATTCGATAACTGAGGCCCCACTATTAGGACTTACCGAGTCCGTAAAAATGACGAAGCTGATTTTTACAGAATTCTCGAAGACTTTATTTAGATTCGTAACGTTCCAGAAACAGGAGGCTGAAATTGCGGGTCCTGTTGGCATTGCGCGTCTAACTTCTGCAGCGGCACGCCAAGGTATGGACGCGCTACTACAAATGATTGGACTCCTTTCACTTAATCTTGCCGTCATTAATATTCTGCCGTTTCCAGCGCTTGACGGCGGCCGTCTCGCACTTGTACTCTATGAGATGATCTCACGAAGAAAAGTAAATCCAAACATTGAGCGAAAGTTAAATATGGCTGGATTTGCATTTTTGCTTTCTCTGATTGCTCTCGTAACGGTGAATGACATTATTAAATTAATCAAAGGTTTATGAACTATAAAAACATAACGATTTCTGGAAAGATTGGAGTTGGCTCCACAACACTAGCGAAGAGAGTTGCAGAAATTCTTGGTTGGAAATACATTAACGCCGGAGCACTGCAACGAGAATATGATCGCCAGCAGGGAAAAGATGAGAATCTTCAAGGTGCTCTTAGGCGCAGCGATGATCATGAAAAAGAGATGGAGGCGCAAGCAAAAAAAGTGCTTAATGAAGAAAGCGATGTTGTATACGAAGCATGGCTTTCAGGATTTGTCGCCCGTGATATTCCTGACGCTCTAAAAGTTCTTGTCATATGTTCAAAAGACGATGTACGCGTCGATCGCGTTATGAATAGAGAAAGCGTTAATCTTGAAACTGCAAAGCAATATATTAAGACACGCGAAGAAGAAAACATTGCGAAATGGAAGGTGCTATACGGTACCGATGACTTCTGGAATCCTAAAGATTATGATCTTGTTGTAGATACATATTCATCCGGTCCACTTCAAACGCTCGGAAAAGTACTCGACACACTTGGCTATAAAGGCCCTCTCTAATATGAATTTTTCACATATAACCATTGCAGGTAAGATTTGTACAGGTAAATCAACGGTGCGTGAGTACTTACAAGACGCACTTGGATGGGAAGGCTCTTCCACGGGTGAAATTTTCCGCGCATATATAAAGGAGCATAACCTGCAACTCGAACGTGTCGAAGAACAGGATAAGATTGGAAGAGACGTTGATGCGATGATCCAAAAACGCCTCAGAGATGAGGAGCACCTAGTCATTGATACCTGGATTAACGGGGTTCTATCATCTAATCTTCCTACGGTATTTAAGGTTTTACTTACGTGTAATGACGACGAACGCATTAAAAGATTTATGGAACGAGAAGAGGTAAGTGCAGAAGAGGCACGCGAGAGAATTTTTAATCGCGAAAATGCATTGCTTACTAAATTATCGTCAATGTACGGAATAGATGATATACTAGACCCAAACCATTATAATATCGTCGTTGATACGAGCAGTGCCACAGTAAAAGAGATAGGCGATCAGATTATTAGCAAAATGCAATCATGAAACAAGAAAAGGAATTACTCCCAAGAAAAAGCGAAGATCTTTCAAAATGGTATCTAAGCCTTATAGATCTTGCAAAGTTGGCAGATTATGGACCAGCAAAAGGAACAATGGTCATACGCCCATATGCGTATGCAATTTGGGAGCAAGTTCAGAAGGTTCTCGATAAGTGGTTTAAATCAGACGGCGTTCAGAATGCGTACTTTCCTATGCTTATACCTTCTTCTCTTCTTGAGCGAGAAAAGAGCCATGTAGAAGGATTTAGTCCTGAACTAGCAGTCGTCACCATTGGTGGTGGTAAGCAGTTAGAAGAGCCACTCGTGGTACGACCTACATCAGAAGCTATTATGTACGAAATGTTCTCAAAATGGATTGCTTCATACAAAGATCTTCCATTGAAAATTAACCAGTGGGTTAACGTTGTGCGCTGGGAACTCCGCACATTCCCATTTCTACGAACTTCAGAATTTCTTTGGCAAGAAGGTCATACTGTTCACGCAACTGAAAAAGAAGCAATGGAGATGACGCTCAAAGCACTCGAATGGTATCAAAAATTTTATGAAGATTACTTTGCAATCTCCTCATACATTGGAGAAAAAAGTGGATCTGAACGATTCGCTGGTGCAAAAAGAACCTTTTCTGTTGAACTAGTGATGCCAGATGGAAAAGCATTGCAAGGAGCAACTTCACATTACCTTGGCCAAAACTTTTCACAGGCATTTAATATTCAGTACTCTGATGATCATAATAAGCGTCAATTTGCTCACCAGACTTCTTGGGGTCTTTCGACACGATCACTTGGGGGCCTCATAATGGTTCATGGTGATGATCATGGACTTATTCTTCCTCCGCGCGTTGCACCATACCAAGTCGTACTCATTACCGTCAACGCTAAGGACGACGAGACTGATGCAAAAATTCGCGCATATACGCGCACAATAGAAGACCTACTAAAGAAGGCGCGCATTCGCTACATCGTTGATGATAATAACGAAAAAGGTTTAGGTTACCGTATTAACGAAGCAGAAATTCAAGGAATTCCGGTGCGACTTATTATCGGTAAATCTGAATATGAAGAGAAGTTCGTAACCTTCTCTCGCCGAGATAAAACTGCAGCAAAAGAAAAGGTTCGCATTAATGGCCTCGGCGAATTTATCACCACGCACATGGAAGAAATGCAATTAGATTTACTCGCAGCATCACGCAAGAAAAAAGAGGAAATGACCGTTGATGTCGAAACATTTGAAGAATTCGAAAAAGTAATGTCAGAGAACAAAAAGTTTATTCGAGCCTATTGGGACGAGTCACAAGTTGTAGAGGCGAAGATTAAAGAAAAAACAAAAGCAACAACGAGAGTTATTGAAATCGACAGAATGCTTAATGAAGAAGATGGCACATGTGTCTATTCAGGCAATAAAGCTCGACGAAAATGGCTCTTTGCTCAGTCATATTGACATAATACTATGAAAACAGTCGTCACACATCAGTCTCCTGATTTAGATGCAATTACTGCAGTATGGCTTATTCGACGTTTCCTACCTGGTTGGAAAGACGCCCAGAGTGCATTTGTCTCCGCCGGCGAAACGCTTGATGGAGCAGATCCAGATGCTCACCCGGACATTCTACATGTAGATACAGGCTTTGGCCTTTATGACCATCACCAGAGCA
>Ga0138256_10005513_pt1 | contig 13369 bp, 4 predicted proteins | sample KNB2016incub_MG_FD_105486 | JGI IMG/M metagenome (GOLD analysis project Ga0138256, IMG submission 105486) | Active sludge microbial communities from wastewater in Klosterneuburg, Austria - KNB2014incub_MG | ecosystem: Engineered > WWTP > Activated sludge > Unclassified | place: Austria...
ACCGAGCGGTTGCGCGGCGCTGGATCGATCAGTTCTCGAACGTGCAGAACGCCGTGACTGCATACGAGGCGTTGCTCGAGGTCGAATCGAACGACGACGAAGCGCAGCAGCGGTTGAAGGAGCTGTATCTCAAGCGTCGTTCGTGGCCGCAGCTCTACGCGCTTTACGAGAAGCAGCTTCCGGTTGTGGAGGGTGCGGCGCGCATCGAGCTGCTCACGGAGATGGCGAAGCTTGCGGCGGAGCGTCTCGATCGCGGTGCTGATGCGATCCTTCACTACAAGGCGATTCTCGAAGTCGATCCGTCAGCGAGCGGAGTGCTCGATGCGCTCGAGAAGCAGGCTGAGCGCGACAAGGATTTTGCGACCGTTGCCGAGGTGCTCGAGCGGCGTGTCGATGTGGCGAACGACGATGCAGCCAAGCTCAACGCGCTTCAGAAGCTTGGCACGGTGTACGCGGAGAAGCTGAAGGATCCCGTTGCTGCGGCGCGTACGTGGCGACGTGTGCTTGCGCTTCAGCCGGGGCATGCGCGTGCGCTGCGAGTGCTTCGCGAGGCGTATGTCGCGTCGGGCGATTGGGATGGTCTCGAAGAGCTCTACGCGTCGCAGAACGACTGGGAAGGCCTGGTGGAGTTCCTGTCGTCGGCCGCGGACAAGTCTTCGGACGCATCGGTCAAACTCGACATTTCGTTTCGCGCGGCGCGCATTTTCGAGGAGCAGCTTGGAGCGCCCGAGCGTGCAGTTCGTTCGTACGAACGTGTACTGAGTGTTGCGCCGACGGATGCTCGCGCAGCCGCTGCGCTGGTGCCGATTTACGAGAAGGAAGAGAAGTGGTCTCGGCTTCCCGCGCTGTACGAGATCCTTCTTGGTGCAACGGACGACGGTGACGAGCGTGTTGCGATGCTCCGCAAGCTCGCGGCAGTCACGGGTGGGCCGCTGGCGGACAAACAGAAGGCGTTGGGTTATGCGCGTCGTGCGTACGAGCTCGACGCGAGCGAAGATGGTTTGTCTTTGCTCGAGGCGTGGAGTCGTGCGGCGAATTCGTGGGGACCTTTCGTCGAGGCTGTCGAAGCGAGGTTGAAGCGCGACGAAGAGATCGATGCGGCGCAACGTCGGATGCTGAAGCTGCGGCTCGCCGAGGTGTACGCGCGTGAGCTTGGCAAGGTGGACGAAGCTGCTGCGACGTACCGCGAGTTGGTCCAGGCGGATCCGACGGACGAAGAGACGATCCGCGAGTTCGACGGTTTGCTTCGCGCGAACGAGAAGAAGGACGATTTGCGCTGGCTGTTCCAACTTCGAGCCGATCAGGTTCAAGAGGAAGCTCGCGCCGAGATTCTCGAAGAGTGGGCAACGCTCGAGGAGGAAGTGTTCGGGGATCAAGCGCAAGCGATCGCGTTGCTGCGCAAGGTCATCGAAGTGACGCCGACGCGGGGCAATGCGTTGCGGGCGCTGTCGAGGCTGCTGATTGCGGCTGGAGAAGCAGCGGCGGCAGCCGAAGTCGTTGCACGTCATAGGGACGTATCGGATGGCGATCAGCGTGCGCGTTGCGAGGTCGAGCTTGCGACGTTGTACCTAGAAAAACTCGAACGGTACGTCGATGCATTCGATGCGGCCGTACGGGCTCTCGAGATCCTGCCGCACGATCGTGAAGCCGTGGGTATCCTCGCGCGGCTCCTGGACAAACCCGACACGCGAGCTCGCACGGCGCAGGTGTTGTCGATCGAGTATGCGGAAACGGGTGATGCGCGGAAGGAAGCGCATGCGCTTCGTGTGCGTCTCGAGTCGGAAGCGGACACGAGCACGCGTCTCGCGTTGTTCCTCAAGCTTGCCGACGTCGAAGAGGAGAAGTTGCGTGCTGCCGGTACGGCATTCGATGTCGTGCTGGGTGCCCTCAACGAGTTTGCGAGTGAGTTGGCGGTTTGGGATCGAGCATCCGAGCTTGCGGAACGTTCGGGTCGTCCAACGGATTTGGCCGAGGCATATCGCACGCACATTGTCGCGGCTCGGTCTGCCGAGGGCGCTGCGAAGCTGCCGGATGAGGTGGAGATCGATCTGTGTGAGCGTGCGGCAAAACTGCATGACGAGCAGCTCGGCGATCCCGAAGGGGCGATGCCGTATCTCGATCGCGTGCTCGCGGTGGACCCCACGAATGAACGTGCGTTCTCGCGGTTGAAGTTGATCCTGACGAACGCCGAACGTTGGGGTGAGCTCGAGGCGCTGTACGACAAGGCAGCGCAAGGCACGTCGGATCCGGCCACACGCATCGAGTTGCTCGGCGACGTTGCCATCATCGCGGAAGACACGATGGGCGATGCAGCGAAGGCGATTCGTTATTACGAGCGCATTCTGACGCTCGACTCGCTGTACGTGCCGGCGCTGAATGCGTGCGAGCGGCTCTACGAGCGTGAAGGGCGCTGGAAGGACTTGGCTGCGCTGCTCGAGAGGCGCTTGGAGACGGCGACCGACGAAGAGTCTGCGACGATCAAGTTGAATCTTGGCCGCATTTATCTGGACCGATTGCACGAGCCTGAGAAGTCGCTCGAGCATCTCGAGCGAGTTCTGGAGCTACGGCAGTCGGATGCCGAGGCACGGCAGCTCGTAGAACGGCTGCTCGAAGTGGGCAGTCTGCGCCAGCGCGCCGCTTGTGTGCTCGAGACGGTTTATGAGGCTCGCGACGACGTACGTCAGCTCGTTCGCGTGCTCGAGATTCGTCGCGAAGGTGTGACGGACGAACACGAGCGGCGTGAGCTGTTGCGTCGTGTGAGCACGTTGCGCGACGAGCGGTTGAAAGATGACGCGGGTGCGTTTGCAACGTTGAGCGAGTTTGTCCCGCTTGAACCGGACGACGCAACCGTGCGTGAGCGTTTCGTGGAAATCGGCCGGCGGCTGGGTGAACACGAGAAGATGGCGAAAGTGCTCACGGCAGCGGCGGATGCGTGCAGTACGCCTCCGACGCAAGGTGAGATCCTCATGGTCGTCGCGGGGATCTGCGAGGACATGCTGAACGATCTCGACCGAGCCGAAGCCGTGTATCGACGGGTGCTCGGGATTGATCCTGGTGATCCGAATCTCGTGGTGCCGGCGGCTCAAGCGCTTGCGCGTATCTACACGGGCAAGGGCAAACACGAAGCGCTTGCCGAAGTACTCGCGGTGGAGGTTGGTCTCGAGGCAGACCTCGACAAACGCCGCTCGCTGTATCGGCGCATCGGTGAAGTGTACGAATCGGTGCTCGACGCGCCGGACAAGGCAATTGGCGCGTGGCGTTCGCGCACCTCCGACGATCCGGAGGACCTCGAGGCACTCGCGGCGCTCGAGCGGCTATACGAGCGCACGGCGAATTGGCGTGAGCTCGTTGCGATTCTCGAAGCGCGACAAATGCTTTCGACGGATCCGGCCGAGCGTAAACGGACGATGGTGCGCGCGGCTCAAACGCTCGCGAGCAAGCTCGACGATGTTGCGGCAGCGATCACCGGATGGCGCAATGTGTCCGATGAATTCGGGCCTGAGCCCGCAACGCTCTCGGCGCTCGAAGAGTTGTACGAGAAGGCCGAGCGATGGGCGGACCTTGCCGACACGCTCGACGTTCATCTCTCGCTGTCCGCAGAGATCGCCGAACGGCTCGACCTGTTTGCGCGACTTGGTGACGTACGGCGGTTGCATCAGAGCGACTTGCCCGGAGCACTGGACGCCTATCGTCAGGCGCTGATGCTCGATCCGAGCAACACGCGTTGCAGAGCTGCGCTCGAAGCGTTGCTCGAGGATGCCGACGCGCGGCGTGATGCAGCGGAGACGCTTCATCCGCTTTACGAGGCCGATGGCGACAGCGAGAAGCTGTTGCGCGTTCTCGAGATTGAAGTGGAGACGTCGCAAAGCACGGGCGAGCGATTGGAGCAGCTTCAGACGGCGCTTCGTACGGCTGAAGGCCCGCTCAGCGATGCCGGTCGCGCATTCGGATACGCCGTGCGTGGTGTGCGCGAAGCGGCTGGTGAGTCCGAGGTAGACGATTGGATCAAGACGGTTGAGCGCTTGGCAGCGGCGACGTCGCGCTGGACCGAGCTTTCGGATCTCTATCGCGCTGTCGTCGACGACATTCTCGACGGTGATGTGCAGCAAGACGTTCGACTGCGCGTCGGCGAGCTTGCGCGCACGAAGCTCGAGGACAAACCGCTTGCCATCGAGTGGTACAAGAAGGCGCTCGAGGCGAAGTCCGATGACCGTCGCGCGATGATCTCGCTCGAAGAGCTTTACGGTGAAGCGAACGACGCGCCGAACTTGCTCGAAATCTTGCGGCAGCGTGTCGACAACGCGGAGAACGACGACGAGAAGAAGAAGCTGCTGTTCCGACAAGCCGAGCTGCAACGCGACTCGTTGAAGGATCAAGCTGGTGCGATCGAGACGTACGAAACGCTGCTCGACGTCGAGCTCAATCCGCGTGCGATTGCGGCCCTCGAGAAGCTCTACACCGAGGCAACGCGGTGGGAGGATCTCATCAAGCTTTATGAGCGGCAGCTCGATGGAGGCGTCGGCACGAAGGCTGAACTTCGGGTGAAGATCGCGAAGGTTGCGCATGAGCGTCTCGAGGACGTGTCACGTGCCTTCGATGAACTGTCCGAAGCTCTTGCCATCGATGCGGCTCATCCAGGCGCAGTTGGCGAGCTCGAAGCATTGCTCGAGTGCTCGGAGAATCCGGAACACCGAGCGCGTGCTGGCGAGATGCTCGAGCCGGTCTACTTGCGACGTGCCGACTGGGCGCGTGTGAAGATGGCTCTCGATGCGCGTCTTGCCGCGAGCGAAGATTCTTCCGAGCGGCGTGAGCTTCTGACGAGGCTTGCGACGCTGCATGAGGAACAGCTCGAAGATTACAAGGCAGCACTCGAAACCGTCGCGAAGCTGCTTCACGAGGAGCTTGGTGACGAGGGCGTGTGGCATGAACTCGAACGGCTCGCGAAAGTGGCGAGTGCCGAGCGAAGGCTTGCTGAAATTTATTCGGCCGAGCTGACCGAGGTGACGGCCGATGACGCTCAGACCGCCAAACTCAGCCGTCGAACGGGCGAGATCTTTGCGGACTTGGGCGACGTTGCGAGCGCGTTGAAGTGGTACCGCCGCGCGCATGAGTTCGAGCCTGAATCGACGGAGCTCTTCTCGCTGATCGATCGTTTGCTCGTGAAGGAAAACCGTCACGAGGAACGTGTGGCGCTGTATCGCGCGTCGCTCGATCATCGGTACGAGAAGGACCGTCTCGATGCGCTGCACACGATCGCGAAACTCGAACGCTTCGAGTTGAAGCAGCTCGATCAAGCCATCGACACGTATCGCGCGGCGCTCGACGTTGACGATTCGGACGCCAAGTCTCTCGATGCGCTCACTGAGCTTTACGCGGAGCTCGGACGCGACCAGGACCTCGCTGACCTGTATCTCCGCCGCGCAGAGGCAGCGTCGAATGGCGAGGCCGGTGCGCCGTATCGATTGGCTCTCGCTCGGCTCCTTCGCGACAAGATCAAGGACACGTCCGCCGCGATCGATCAGCTCGAAGCGATCGTGGGCGATGTGCCTTGGCACCAAGAAGCGATCAAGGAACTCGAAGCGCTCACGCACAACGACGAGCACAAGGCGCGTGTCGTCGAGATTCTGCGTCCGCTTTACGAACGCAGCGATGACTGGCGGTTGTTGATCAAGCTGAACGAGGAGCGGTTCAATCTCGCGACGGAAGTGCACGAGAAAGTAGCTGTTCTTCGCGAGACGGCGCAGCTCTGGGAGACGCGCGGTAGCGACCAAAGCCTCGCGTTCCGGTCGATGCGCGCGGCGTTCGCGCTTGATCCGGAAGACGGCGAAACTCGAGCAGAACTCGAACGACTCGCGACCATCCTGAAGGCGTGGGAGCGTTTGTCGGAGAGCTACGAACAAGGCATCGAGAAGACCAGTGACGACATGACGAAGCGCGAGCTGCTTCTTGCCGTCGCCAAGGTCTACGACAACAAGATCAACGATCCTCGTCGCGCACTTGGTGCGTATCGTCGATTGAGCGAGCTCGATGCGACCGAGCGTGATCCGTTCGAAGCGATGGACACGCTCGGCACGCTGCTTGCGGATTGGCCGACGGTCATCGGTGTGCTCGAGAAGAAGAGCGAGATCGCTTCGGATGACGAGAACGCTGGGATTTGGCGACGCATCGCCGAAACCAAACTCCAGATGCTCGATGACGAGGACGGCGCGACCAAGGCTTATGAACGGGCGCTCGAGCTCGATCCGGAAAGCACAGTCACCGTCGACGCGTTGATCTCGCTTTATGAGCCGCGCGATGCCGCCGAACGACTCGTCGAGCTTTATGCCCGACGTGTGGAGCTCGCTGGCACGGGCGATGCCGACTTGCGGTACGACCTCAATGTTCGGGCCGCTGGTCGATACGAGAAGTCGCTGGGCAATCGGCGGGAAGCGATCAGTGCGCTCAACGCAGCGCTCGATGCACGGCCCGCGGACGCGGCGGTTCTTGCCTCCCTCGAACAGCTCTACCGCGCCGAAAAGATGTGGGACGAGCTGCTCGAAAACCTCAAGCTCCAAGCAGCGAATGCGGCGACCAACGAGGAGCGCGTCAAGCTGCGCACCGCCATTGGCGACCTCTACGCCGATCAGCTCGCGAGCCCGCAAGATGCGCTCGAACACTACCGACTCGTGCTCGATGACGACTCGACGAACGACCATGCCATCAAGGCCATTCGTGCGATCGGTGAAGGCCGGGAAGAACTTCGTCTCGATGCAGCCGATGCTCTCGAACCGGTGCTGCGTGCAGCTTCGCGTTGGGAAGAGCTCGTCGGCGTTCTCGAGATGCGTCTCAAGGCGCAAACCGAAGGAACGGATCGAGCGAAGACACTTCGCGCGATCGCTCTGGTCGAGGACGAGAAACTCTCGCGCACGCAAGCAGCCGAGAGTGCCCTACTCCGAGCGCTCGAAGACACGCCGGACGATGCCGATCTGCACGTCGAAATCGAGCGCCTCGTGGCACGATCCGACGGCTTCGGCCGCTACTGCGATGCGCTCTCGAATCGCGCAGGACAAACCTTCGATACGACGATCGCAAAGGACCTCTGGCTCCGTGTCGGTCGTATTGCCGAGGAAAACCTGAAGGACGATCGGCGCAGTGTGGAGGCGTATGCGAAGGCGGTCGAACAGGCAGGTGACGAACCCGCATTGCTCGAAGCTCTCGATCGACTGTACTCGCGGCTCGGTGACAACAAGGCGCTTGCGGATGTGCTCGAGCGACGTGTCGCCGTGATCTCGAATGAAGCGGAGCAGGCGGGTTTCTATCACCGCTTGGCGACGATTCAGATCGAGGCGTTTGGTGACAAGTCCTTGGGTCTTGCGACGTTGAAGCAGGCTCTCGAACGCGCACCGAGTCACACGGCATCGCGCGAAGCGCTCGAGAAACTCACCGACGAACAATCGCTCTTCGAGGACGCGGCCGAGGCACTCGAGAACGTCTACAAGACGCAGGCCGATCACGCTGCGCTCGCGAAGCTCTATGAGAAGCGCATCAAGTTCGCAGGTGGACCGACCGAGCGTGTGCGGTTGCGCCTCGACCTTGCCAAGGTGCTCGAGGATCGATCGAACGATCCGAAGGCGGCGCAGGCATCGCTCGAAGCAGCGCTCATGGATGATCCGGCCGATGTCGACGTACTTGCCGAAATCGAACGGCTCGCTCCGGTGACGGGCGGTTGGGCGAGCGCGGCAGACGCACTCGACAAGGCTGTGTCGGAGAAGAAGGATCTTTCGTCAGAGGCGGCGCGCGATCTGTGGATGCGTCTTGCCGAGTGGCGCAAGGACAAGATCCTCGACAACGCTGCCGCGGAACGCGCATTCGAACAGGCTCTCAAGCACGACCCGTCGAGTGAGACGATCCTGCGCAACATCGAAGGCTTGCAGCGCGTTGCGGGTCGCGAACGCGAGCTCGTCGAGACGCTGCGTCGTCTCGCCGCTCTCGATGGTCTTCAGCACCAGGCGGCGGATCTTCGTCGAGAGGCGAAGGGTTTGGCCGAGGGCGTGCTCGCGGACAACGCGCTTTCCGAAGCGATTCTCCGCGACATGATCAAGGCAGACGACAACGATGCGTGGGCACTCGCCGAACTCACCAAGGTTCGCGAGAAGGCGGACGACTACAAAGAGGTCTTCACACTTCTCGTTCGTCAGGCGGAAGTCGCTGCCGAGGGCGACAAGATCCGCGAGATCAAGCATCGTGCGGCGGCCGTTGCTCGGGAAAAACTCGGCGACGACAAGAAAGCCATCGAGCTGTACGGACAGATCTTCGAAGACGAACCGAACGACACGAAGGCGTCGGATGCGCTCCGCGACCTCTATGCCAAGGCCGGCAAGAACAAGGAACTGCTCGACGTCCTTTCGCGCCTCGTCGACATGGCCGATGGTCCGTCGACACGATCGACCCTTCGTGTGGACATGGCCCAGATCTGCATCGACAAGCTCGACGCAACGAGCGAAGCGATGGAGCACCTGCGAGCGATCCTCGACGAGGAACGCACGCACGAGAAAGCCACGCTGCTCTTGTCGCAGCTTCTCGAGAAAACGGGACGCGACGACGAGCTTGCCGAATTGCTCAACTCGCAGATCGAGCTGTCAAAGGAGCGTGGCGATCTTTCGGCAGAGCTCGTGTACAGCGTGCGTCTGGGCGAAGTTTTCGAGAAGCGTCTCAACAACGTCGCGAAGGCCATCGAGACGTATCAGGCGGTGCTCGAACGCGATTCGAAGCACAAGGGAGCGCTTCTCTCGCTCGCGCGTCTGCACGAGAAGAAGGGTGCCAAGGCCGAGGCTGCCAAGGCGCTCGAGACCGTGCTCGAGGGCGTCAGCGGCGACGAAGCCGTGCAGACGGCTTTGCGCCTGAGCGACCTGTACACAGCCATCAAGGACGAGGCTGCCGTGCGCCGCGTGCTCGAAGTTGGTTTGAGGGCAAATGATCGAGCCCTCGATATTCGCAACAAGCTGCATTCGCTCTACGAGAAACAACAGGCGTGGACCGAACTCGCCGAACTCGTCAAAGGCGATGCAGATGCCGCGACCGAAGACGGGCAGAAGGTGCTGCTCTATCGCAAGGCGGCCGAAATCCACCTCGCGAAGCGTAGTGATCCGGGTTCAGCCGCAGACCTTCTGGTCAAGGCATCCGAACTCGCTCCGGGCGATCGCGATCTGCTCCTCACGCTCTGCGATGCGTACAGCGCATCGGGTCGTGGCAAGCAGGCTGCCGAGGTGTTGCAGAAGATCGTCGAGTCCTATGGTGGCCGCCGCTCCAAGGAGCTTGCAGCAATTCACCATCGCCTCGCCAAGGCCTACTTGGCCGACGGCGACAAGGACAAAGCGCTCGCCGACCTCGAGGTCGCTTTCAAGATCGATCCCGGTTCGGTTGCCATCCTGCGTGACCTCGGCGTTCTTTCAATGGAACTTGGCGAGGCAGGTCAGGACAAACCCGTGCGCGACGCGAACTTCGAGCGTGCGCAGAAGACCTTCCGTGCGCTGCTCTTGCAGAAGCTCGACGACAGCTCGCCGATCTCCAAGGCCGAGACGTTCTACTACATCGCCCGAATTCTCCACGCGCAGGGCGACGACAAGAAGGCCATCCAGCAACTCGATCGCTCGATCGACGCCGACAAGAACTTCGCGCCCGCGAAGGAACTTCTCGCCAAGCTCAAGAAGTAAACTGAACGAAATGCCGCGGTGAGGTGATCCTGTCCCTGCGACAGACCTCGCCACCGCGGCCCTTCCGCATCATCCTTCCGCCATGGGTCGATTGGCGTGTGTCGATGGCGAAATCCTCAGCCCGGATGACGCGAAGGTCTCCGTTTACGATCGCGGTTTTCTCTACGGGGACAGTGTCTTCGAGACGATACGTACCTACGGCGGGCGGCCCTTCGCCCTCGATGAGCACGTTTGTCGCCTGAAACGATCCTCCGATCTCGTAGGAATTCAGCTTCCTGTCGAACCGTCGGCACTTGCTGCGGAGATCGATCGCGCGATCGTTGCTGGTGCGAACCCCGAAAGTTACGTGCGTGTCATGATCACGCGCGGAGTTGGTCCACTTGGACTCGACCCAGCGCACGTCACGCATCCGCTTCGCATTGTCTTCATCGAACCGCTCACGCCGTTGCCTGTTGCGATGTACCGCGATGGCGTCTCCGTGATCACGCATCGGACCGAGCGCGCGTCGGACGCGGCGCATGGTGCGAAGGTTGGCAACTACCTCGGCGGCATGATGGCTCTGCGGGTGGCGCGTCAGGTGGGCGCGCACGAGGCGCTCATTCTCGACGCGAAAGGACGCGTCACGGAAGGCACGACGTCAAACGTATTCATTGTTCGTGGACAAACCATCGTCACGCCGCCGCACGATGCAGGCATTTTGCTTGGAATTACGCGAGCGAAAATCATCGAGCTCGCGCCGCAAATCGGTTTGTCGATGGAGTTCTCGTCGCTGCTTCCCACGGACCTCGTGGCGGCCGACGAAGTATTTCTCTCGTCGAGCATCCGCGAGATCTTGCCGGTCGTGCGCGTGGATGGTGTCCCTGTTGGTAATTCCAAACCTGGACCCACGACACGCGCGCTTCACACCGCGTTTCGTGCGTTGGTGGGGCTCGAAAACGCTCCGCCTCCCTGGGAAGAATGAGCGTCGGGGGTGCGTGTGAGCACCCCCGAATTGGAGACGCTCAGCCTGCGTCTTGAGCTGGTTCGTCGGAAGGAGGCGCTGATGGCGCTTGCGGACCAGGCGCTGACATCGGGATGCGCAGCGATCCTCCACCTTGATGCGCCAAGAAGCTGATCCCTTTTTGCATGAACCCAACGAGGAACGGGATCTCGCGTGGTGGCGACGTGATGAGCCCCGCTTCGCGCACGGCTTTCGCAACGGCGAGCACGTCGAGCGCTCGGTCGTTGCCTTTACGCGCGCGCACTGAAATGGCCACATCTTGCATACGTGCAGCCACCACGTTGCGAATCTCCGGTGAGAAGAAACGGTCCGTGGAGTTTTCCATTTCCTGGCTCATCGCCGCCTGGAACATCTCCTGCTCCGACGAGCCACCTTGTTGCCCGAGCCGCTGACCCACGCGCTGCAGCAGTTCGTCGAGTGTGGCGCGATCGGACATCCACGATCGGAACTCGGGTTCGTCATGCAGCGATTCCGATCGCGGCGTGCGAGCTGCAACGAGCTCGTCCGTCAGTTGTGCTTCGAGGTCTGCGACCGGATGAGCCTGAGCCGTTTCCGGAGCCGGCTCGATCAGCTCTTGGCAACCTTCGAGTCCGAGCGGGAGGATGCGTCCCGAAGCCACGCTCTGCTTCTTTGCCGCGGCGATTCGTGCACGCGCCCAATCGACTGGCACTTGCACAGGTGCGACGCCGAGGCCCTCCAGGGTTCGTGTGCGGCCTTCACGAAGTTGCGATCCGCTGAGCCACGCGCTGCCTGCGTTCATCACGCCGACGTTTTCGCGAATGATCACTTCGGCCAAGTGGTAGCGCCCGCTTGCATCGCGGCTCGTGATGGAAATCGCGGTCGTCCCGCTCGAATCCGGCGGTAGGAACGTTGCTTCGATCGCCACTTCGGCGCGCGAGTTGATACGTGCAACGCGCGGCTTCATCGGAATCGCCGTGCCACGGGACTTGAGCACGTTGAGTGCACGCCGGGCTTCCTTTCGCGTTGCGCTCGAAACCGCATCGGCGTCGGCGACAGCGGCAATTGCTTCGACGTTCGATGCATCGAGCCATGCACGGACGAGCGCCGGTGCGCTGTCTCCAGCTTTCCGAGCTGCTTCAATCGCTGCATCCCACGTTGCCGACACGTCGGCTTCATCGAATGCAGACGTGTTTGTCGTTGCCGGAGCTGGTTCGTCTGTACGAACTGGTGCCTTCTGCACCTTTGCTTGCGCGGCTTTTGCTTTTGCAGCGAGTGCTTCTTTTGCCGTGAGCGCTGGCTTGTTCGCGGCGGTGCGCGGACCACTCGCCTTGGGCGGCGGCGCGATGATCGTCACCATGTTCGGTGTCAGCTTCACCGGCGCGGGCGCAGGCTTCGCGGCCGGAGCCGCGGCTGCCGGTTTCGGTGCCGAAGGTTTTGCTACGGCCCCGGCTGCACCAGCATCGGTCGGCTTCCCTGCCGCATCGAACCTCGGCCCACGGTCAAACCTCGGCCCACGGTCAAACCTCGGCCCACGGTCAAACCTCGGTCCACGATCTCCACCAGCGGCGCCTTCGGGCCGCGGTCCACGGTTAGGCCTCGGTCCACGATCCCCACCAGCAGCGCCTTCAGGCCGCGGTCCACGGTCGAACCGCGGCGGACGATCTCCCGCAGCAGCGCCTTCGGGCCGCGGTCCACGGTCAGGCCGCGGTCCACGATCTCCCGCAGCAGCGCCTTCGGGTCGCGGTCCACGGTCAGGCCGCGGTCCACGGTCGAATCGCGGCGGACGATCACCTTCTGCTCGCGGTTCGCCTTCTCCTGTCGGCGGTCGCGGTCGCGGTCCCATCGCGGAACGCGCTGCATTCGGACCTGGTCGTGGCCGCATGCCTTCTTCGGCTCGCGCGCCATCAATGCGCGGCGGTCGGTTCGGCCGCGGTCCTCCGGGCCTTGGTCCGCCTGGCCTTGGCCCGCCGGGGCCTGGCCGAGCGCCGCTTGGCCCACCAGGCCGGGCTCCGCTCGGCCGCGGTCCAGAGCGACCAAAAACACGAGGACTGCGCGGCGGAACGGGTGCTCCGCTCGTTGCTGCAGTCGCCGCGTCCGCCGCCTGCGCTGCGGGAGTCGCACCATCCAGAGGCTTCGATGTCGCCTCGGGGTTGCCCTCGTCAGCCGGTTTGGCCTGGGCAGGTGCGGCTCCTTCGCTCGGTGTCCCTTCAGGGGCACGTGTGCGCGTATTGGCCGAGCGGACGATCCTTCGCGTCCGCTTCTCGGGGTTGTCCCCATCGTCCTTGGTAGTCATTTCGAGGCTCCAACGTGGGCAATCGCATCGATTTCGACAGCGGCGCCCTTCGGCAACGCCGCCACTTGAACCGTCGCTCTTGCGGGCGCCATGGATCCGACAACATGTCCGTAGATCCGATTGACAACCGCAAAGTCGCCGAGGTCGACCAGGTAAATCGTTGTTCGCACGACGTCTTGCCACGTCGCGCCAGCGGCCAACAAAACCGCTTCCAGGTTTGCCATAACCCGCTCGGTCTGCGCTTCGATCCCTCCCGAGACAATCTCTCCCGTCGCAGGATCGATCGCGATTTGACCGCTGCAAAAAACCAAATCCCCAACCCGAACAGCTTGCGAATAGGGGCCAATGGCCAAGGGCGCGCGATCAGTCGATACGATGGTCTTCAGCATCCGCTCATTCCTTTTACATCCCACCGCTCAACCA
>Ga0138256_10005516_pt1 | contig 13368 bp, 14 predicted proteins | sample KNB2016incub_MG_FD_105486 | JGI IMG/M metagenome (GOLD analysis project Ga0138256, IMG submission 105486) | Active sludge microbial communities from wastewater in Klosterneuburg, Austria - KNB2014incub_MG | ecosystem: Engineered > WWTP > Activated sludge > Unclassified | place: Austria...
CCCCGCGTCTTCATCCGCGAACTGAGCGAGGCCCTGCTGGCGGCCTACCAAGGCAAGGCGCTGATAGACCCCTACACCATGTACCAGCACCTGATGGATTACTGGAACAGCACCCTGAAGGACGATGTGTACATGCTGGTGGAGGACGGCTGGCGGGCGGTGCCCGAACCGGTAACGGACAAGAAGACCGGCAAGGTGAAGAAGGGCGAATACACCTGCGACCTGGTGCCACAACCCTTGGTGATCGCCCGCTACTTCGCAAAAGAGCAGGCCAAGGTGGACGAGCTACAACGCGCCCACGAAAGCCTGAGCCAGCAACTGGAGGAACTGCTGGAAGAGCACAGCGGCGACGAAGGCATCTTGGCCGAAGCCATGAACGACAAAGGCAAGGTGACCAAGGCCGCACTAACGGCCCGGTACATGGAGATCGCCGATGACCCGGAGTATGCCGAGGACGTGAAGGTGATCAAGCAAGTGGACAAGCTGATGGAGGCCGAAGCCAAGGCCAAGAAGGCCGCCAAACAAGCCGCCGAAGCCCTGGATGCCGCCGCGTGGAAGCACTACGCCAAGCTCACTGAGGCCGATGTGCAGGAACTGGTGGTGAATGACAAGTGGCTTACTGACCTGCACGCTGCCCTTACCGGCGAACAGGACCGCATCAGCCAGCGCCTGGCAGGCCGCATTACCGAGTTGGCCGAACGCTACGCCAGCACCCTGCCCGAATTGGACCGCGAGGTGGAGGCCCTCACCGCGAAGGTGGAAGCGCACCTGAAACACATGGAGCTGCAATGGAACTGAGCGAAGCGCCCGCGATGGAGCCAGTGAAGCGCGGATTCAGGAAGACCGAGGTGGGCGTGATCCCGGATGATTGGAATGTTGTGCCGCTTGATCAGATCGCATTTGTAACCAGCGGAAAGAGGCTACCTCTTGGCAACTATCTGGTGGAGAGTGAGACAGAACACCCTTACATAAGGGTAACCGATATGCGGCAAGGGACCGTTGACATGAGCGAGATCATGTATGTACCTAACGAGGTCTTTCCAGCTATTCAGCAGTACCGGATCTACAAGGAAGACCTGTTCATTTCAGTAGCCGGAACATTAGGCATAGTTGGCAAGATCCCTTCTCAGTTGGACGGTGCAAACCTCACCGAGAATGCAAATCGCATTACAAGGATTCAGTGCGCTCAAGATTACTTGCTGCATGTGTTGCTTTCGCCAATAGTCCAATCCACTATTGAGGGTCTGCGTACCGTAGGTGCCCAGCCTAAGCTTGCTTTAGGCCGGATCAGAAAGTTTGATATTCCGATGCCACCCACGGAAGAAGAACAACGCGCCATCGCCACGGCGCTCTCGGATGTGGATGGTCTGCTGGGCAGCTTGGATGCGCTGATCGCCAAGAAGAAGGCCATCAAGCAGGGGGCCATGCAGCAACTCCTTACCGGCAAGCAGCGGCTGCCGGGGTTCAAGGGGGAGTGGGAGGTGAAGACCATGCGCCAACTTGGGAATGTTTACGGAGGACTTACAGGAAAGTCCAAACCGGATTTTGGCGAAGGCAATGCGCGCTATATCCCTTTCATGAACATCATGAATGGTCCAGTGATCGACACCTCCTTCCTTGACCGTGTGCGGGTTGGTCCTATCGAATCACAGAACAAGGCTCAAAAGGGTGACCTGTTCTTCAACGGATCCTCAGAGACGCCAGAAGAGGTAGGCATGTGTTCGATGCTTCACGAGGACATTGCTGATCTTTACCTGAACAGCTTCTCCTTTGGCTTCCGGTTGGATAAGGAGATGAAGGCCGATGGAATGTTCCTGAGCTATTGGTTCAGGAGCCCAGCAGGGCGCAAGGAGATCTATTCCTCCGCACAAGGTGCCACCCGATACAACCTCGCCAAGAGCAATTTCCTTCGTCTGCAAGTTCCCTACCCGAAGCCCGAAGAGCAAACCGCGATCGCTACGGTGCTGAGCGACATGGATGCGGAGATCGGTGCCTTGGAGGCGCGACGCAGTAAAACGGCGCTGCTGAAGCAGGGCATGATGCAGGAATTGCTTACGGGGAGGGTGAGGTTGGTGTAACTGATATTGGATTGACATCATGAACACATTTACTACACCTATTCTTCCCGGAGGATTTGGCTGGACCTTAACGACGTACGCGCTCAAATACTTGGACGAACTCGAGACTATCTGTGGGCGCAGAACGGGCGTTGTACCATACGGCGGCGTAGAACTTATACCTTCCGGCAACCCTGAAGTATGGTATCCAAATAGCACCCATATCGTCGTAAGACTGAATGTTTCAATTCTTAACTCAGTACCGCAAGCTATCTTCCAGCTCTCACATGAAATGGTACATGTTCTATGCGACGGTGGACCGCATAAAACTGCGATCAATTTGGAGGAGGGCATTGCGGTATGGTTCTCCAAGATTGCGACTGACCGCGATAGTGGTAACCCTACCTACGCAGCAACTTCTATTGCAGCTGATCCGAAATATCAAGCTGCATACAACCTCGTCACGCAATTACTGAACCACGATAGCGATGCAATAAAGAAACTTAGAGTTATTCAGCCTGTTCTTGGAGGTGTAAATGCCGCTGATTTTGCCAAAGCGAGCGTCATTGCACCCCCGGCGTTGATCGCGAGTCTGCTGGCACCATTTTGAATCATGAAGAAATACTACTGCATAATCAATTTGCATTTAAAAGTTGCCGTACTGGAGGCGAAGTGGGCTAAAACGGTGCTGCTGAAGCAGGGCATGATGCAGGAGTTGCTCACGGGAAGGGTGAGGTTGGTGTGAATCATGCAATTGATGGAAGAGCAGATCAAGGATCGGTTGGCTATGGCGGTCAAAGCGGTATACGCGGGGCCAAGGCTTGCCCCTCCCGACTGGACCGGGTTGGTGAAAGGCACCCTCCTGCACCTTGGACACGAACACGGCTTCAAGGTCTGTAGTAGTCAGCCTGGTTCGGACGATGGAGAATGGTTGTACGATCTGGTGTGGTACACGACCCAAGGCAATGGCGAGGAAGAGCGGCTTGTTGACGTACCGCTGGTGGTAGAGTGCGAATGGAAGATCGCACCAGCCAGGATCAAGGAGGATTTTGAGAAGTTGCTTGTCACCAACGCGCCACTGAAACTGTTCGTGTGTTGCCCGTATTCGACCGAACGGGCGGCTTGGATGGACTATTTCAACAAGACCGTAAAGGGCTACCAGCGGCAGCGTGCCGGAGAATGCTACCTGATCGCTTTCATAGGAAACGAGGAAGGCGCGAAACCGATCATCTTTAAGTCGATCGAAGCGACATGAAGAAGACGCCACCCTACACGCTGGAACTGCACAGCCACCGCTTCGCCTGTTGGACGGCTGGTCGAGGGGCATCAGTGAAAGGATGCCGGTTCAAGGTGAAGGTCGGCAAACAGATCCTCGAAGAGGCAGGATTCACCGCGAGCTTCAAACTCCCGGACGGAGTGCCATCGCCAGTCGAAATGGACGAACTGCACGCACAATGGCGTGACGAAGTGATCAAGGTCGCCAAGCCGCTGAAGATGACACATGGTGTCGCTGGCAAGCTCATCAATATCTACCTGAAGACCCGTTTTATCGTTGGAGGTGACCACGCCGATCCGTGGGTACCATACCTGCATCCCCCCATCGATGGTTTGCTCCTTGAGGCTCTTGCAGATAATGACATCGGAGGTTATTCCGAGGAGTGGAACAAGTTGGTCCGCAAGCGTTGGTCAAAGCTGAGTCGAACGAATTACGAGCATACTATTGGACTCATTCGTAAGGTGTGCGACGGAGAGGCTCTTTGGAAGATCGAGTACTATTGGCAAGGGTATCAATGACAGCAGGATGAAAAGGTATATGCGGATCATGCTGGGCAAGAAGAGCGTCCATGCTGAGGAGTGCCAGAAAGGAGGCTTTATTGGAGCCGACTTCGACATGGGCCAAGACCTCACTGGGCACCTACCCGAGGACTGGCGGGAGTTCAATAAGAAGTTCATTCCAGTGTATCTGAGCAAGAACCCCGGTAAGCATAAGATCGCGGCCGGTCTTGCTTGCGGTACGCTCTGGACGATCGCCAAGGGGATCAATAAGGGCGACACCATTCTAAGTCCCAATGGTCGTAATGAGTACTTGGTCGGCGTGGTAACAGGGGATTATCAGTACCATCCTGAAGGCATCCTACCCCACCGAAGGCCTGTTGAGTGGTTGCCAGTATTGGTGGAGCGGTCAGCCATGAGCGAAGCCCTGAAGAACAGTACGGGGTCCATCGGAACATCAAGCGATATTTCCCAATACGCAGCAGAGCTCGACCGATTGATCGGTGGGCAAGCACAGCCCACCATAGTAAGCACGGATGAAACCGTGGAGGACGCTTCTGTCTTCGCACTGGAGAAACATCTGGAGCACTTCCTGGTGGAGAATTGGAAGTACACTATTCTGGCAAAGGATTACGACATCTATACGGACGAAGAAGAGGGCTTTACGGGACAACAGTTCAAGACCGATACCGGTGCCATTGACATCCTGGCGATAAGCAAGGACAAGAAGACCCTCTTAGTATTAGAGTTGAAGAAAGGCCGGGCAAGTGATGTGGTCGTAGGCCAGATCATGCGTTACATCGGGGACATCAAGGAAGAGGTTGCCGAACCTGACCAAAAGGTGCGCGGGCTGATCATCGGGTTGGAAGATGACCGACGCATTCGCCGCGCACTGCACGGTGTTGACCACATCGACTTCTATCAGTACAAAGTACGGTTCGAACTGATCAAGGCATGAGCAACATCGGTGCTCGCGAGTACAAGACCCAGAGGGTCAAAAACAGGGCATAGTGCAGCAGGACGTGGCTGGTTTGAGAAGAATGCAGCATCTTGGTGACGAAACCATGGACAAGACGCCACCGGAAGAACAAGGCCCAGGCCGCTTGCGCCCCAGTGGCGGCTATCGCAAACTGCGGGCTTTCCAGACCACCACGGTGATCTACGACGGCACGGTGGCCTTCTGCGACAAGTTCATTCCCAGCCACAAACTCGCCGACCAGTTGATCGGCGCAGCACGCAGCGGTCGGCAGAACATCGGTGAGGGCAGCCGCGCCAACGCGGCAAGCGCGCAAAGTGAACTGCTGCTGGTGCAAGTGGCCCGCTCCAGCCAAGATGAACTGCTGCTGGACTACGAGGACTACTTGCGTCAGAAAAAGCACCGGCAATGGCACATGAACGACGCCGAGGCGTTGGAGGTGCGTGGCATCGCCAAACGCCCCGGCATCGCCCCCTTGCTATACGAGGACTACGCCCGTTGGCTGGACCATACGGATCCCTCCCAGCGCGCCAACTGCCTGATCTGCTTGATCCACCAAGCGAACTACTTATTGGACCGGCTACTGGCGCGCTTGGAGCAGGACATCATCAAGGGGGGCGGCTTCCGCGAGCAGCTCACCGCCGCCCGCTTGGCGGAGCGCGACAGGCAACAAGGTCGCCCGGTCATTTCGAAAGAAGAAAGCCCGAAGTGCCCCACCTGCGAAAAGCCAATGCGCCTGCGAACCGCACGCCAAGGCGCCAACCTTGGGAGCCAGTTCTGGGGGTGCAGTGGCTATCCGGAGTGCAAGGGCACACGAAAATATGAACCGCCATCATCGAGTAAGGCAGATCGGACAGACCCGTCCGATCAGACAGATAAGTCCGATCAGCCATGAGCAACATCGGCGACCGCGAGCGCAAGACCCAGGAAAGGGTGCTCAGCTTCTTTGTAAAAGTGCTGGGCTATACCTACCTCGGCAACTGGGAGGAGCGCGAGAACCGCAATGTGGAGGAAGACCTGTTGCGCACTTTCTTACTAGAGCGCTACCCGGCCACCTTGGCCAACAAGGCCATCCACGAACTGCAGCGCGTGGCCGGCGACCAAGTGCGCGAATTGTACGACGTGAACAAGGATGTGTACAGCCTGCTCCGCTATGGCGTGAAGGTGAGCGAAACGCAAGGCACCAACCGCGAAACGGTGGAGCTGATCGATTGGGAACATCCACAGAAGAACCACTTCGGCATTGCCGAGGAAGTGAGCGTGCTGGGCGAGAACAAGAAACGCCCGGACCTGGTGCTGTACGTGAATGGCATCGCCTTGGGCGTGATCGAACTGAAGCGCGGGTCGGTGAGCGTGAGCGAGGGCATCCGGCAGAATCTGGACAACCAACAGAGCCGTTTCATCCAACGGTTCTTCACCACCATGCAATTGGTGATCGCCGGTAACGATACGGAGGGCGCACGCTACGGCAGCATCAAGACCCCGGAGAAGTACTACCTGAAGTGGAAGGAGGAAAGTCGCGGCGAGTACCAGCACTTGTTGGATCGACACTTGTTCCAGCTCTGCAACAAGGAGCGCCTCTTGGAATTGATCCACGACTTCACGCTCTTCGATGGCGGCATCAAGAAAGTGTGCAGACCACACCAATACTTCGGTGTGCGTGCCGCACAACAACGCGTGGTCGACCGGGACGGTGGCATCATCTGGCATTGCCAGGGCAGCGGCAAAAGCCTCACCATGGTGTGGCTTACGCAATGGATCCGGGAACACGTCAAGGATGCGCGTGTGCTCATCATCACCGACCGCGACGAACTGGACAAGCAGATCGTGCGCGTGTTCAGCGATGCCGGTGAGCAGATGAAGCGGGCACGCAGCGGAGCCGAACTGATCGCCCTACTGAACAAGAACGAGGACCCCTTGATCTGTTCGTTGGTCCACAAGTTCGGTCGGCAAGAAGACGGTGACTACGACAGCTTCATCGAGGCGGTGAAAGCGGCGCTGCCCAAAGGCTTCAAAGCGAAAGGCGATCTGTACGTATTTGTGGACGAGTGCCACCGCACCCAGAGCGGCAGGTTGCACGCAGCCATGAAGATGATACTGCCAGAAGCCATGTTCATCGGCTTCACGGGCACTCCGCTGCTGAAGCAGGACAAGCAGAAAAGCATCGAGGTCTTCGGCACCTACATCCACACCTACAAGTTCAACGAAGCAGTGGAGGACAAGGTGGTGCTGGACCTGCGGTACGAAGCGCGGGACATCGACCAACGCATCACCGACCAACAGAGCATTGACGAGTGGTTCGATGCCACCACGAAGGGTCTTACGGATGTGGCCAAAGTGGAATTGAAGAAACGCTGGGGAACCTTACGCAAATTGTTCAGCTCCAAGGGCCGTTTGGAGAAGATCGTCTTCGACATCCTAAAGGACTTCCGCACCAAGCCACGCCTATCCACCGGGGATGGCAATGCCATCCTGGTAGCGGGCAGTGTCTACGAAGCCTGCAAACTCTACGAACTGTTCCAGGCTGCGGGCCTGCACGAATGCGCGATCGTGACCAGTTATGAGCCCAGTGTGGGCAAGATCAAAGGAGAAGAAACCGGTGCTGGCCGGAAGAGCGACGAGTTGGAGAAACACGCGACCTACATCAAGATGCTCGGCAATAAGAGCACGGAGGAGTTCGAGGATGAAGCGAAGAAGCTCTTCATCAAGGAACCCGCACGGATGAAGTTGCTCATCGTAGTGGACAAATTGCTCACTGGCTTCGATGCACCGGCGGCCACCTACTTGTACATCGACAAAAGCATGCAGGACCATGGCCTGTTCCAGGCCATTTGCCGGGTGAACCGGTTGGATGATGAGGACAAGGAGTTCGGCTATATCGTGGACTACAAGGACCTGTTCAAGAGTTTGGAGCGGTCCATCACCGACTACACGTCGGGTGTGTTCGATGGCTACGACAAGCAGGATGTGGAAGGCCTGCTCAAGGACCGCCTGACGCAAGCGCGTGAACGCTTGGACCACGCCCTGGAGTCGGTGATCGCCTTGTGCGAACCCGTACACCCGAAGGATCAACTCACGTTCATCCACTTCTTCTGTGGGGATACGGAGAACGGAGAAGACCTGGCACGGACAGAGGAGCTGCGCGTATCGCTGTACAAGCTCACCGCCGCATTGATACGGGCCTTCGCGAACCTCGCGAACGAGATGGGCGAAGCAGGTTACACCAAGGAGGAAGCTGATCACATCAAGGAGCAAGTGACCTACTACACCCACCTGCGCGACGAGATCAAACGCGCCAGTGGGGACTACATCGACCTGAAGGCCTACGAGTCCGACATGCGGCAGTTGATCGACATGTACATCAGTGCCGACCCGAGCCGCAAGATCTCGGCTTTCGATGACATGTCGTTGGTGGAACTGATCGTAGAGCGCGGCAAGGACGCATTGGATTCGTTGCCGGAGAGCATCCGCAAGAACAGGGAAGCCTCTGCGGAGACCATCGAGAACAACGTGCGCCGGGTCATCATCGAAGAGCGGCCCACCAATCCGAAGTACTTCGAGAAGATGTCCATGCTGCTCGATCAGTTGATCCTGGACCGCAAGCGCGGCGCACTTGAATACGAGGCCTACCTCCAAAAGGTCGTGGACCTCACCCGCCAAGTGAAGCAACCCGAAAGCGGCACCGACTACCCTGCCACCGTGAGCACCGGTGCCAGACGCGCGCTCTATGACAACTTGGAGGGCAACGAGGCCTTGACATTGGCGTTGGACGCGGAAGTGCGCCGGGTGAAACAGGACGGCTGGCGGGGCAATCGACTGCGCGAGAAGGAAGTGAAGCTTGCCGTGAAGAAGGTACTCCCCGCTGACTTCGACCTCGACACTCTTTTTGAACTGATCAAGAACCAACGTGAGTACTGAAGCTTCACAAATCACGGTAAGCAACATCCGCGTGGATGTCGTGCGCAAGGACATCAAGAACGCGCATCTCGCGGTATACCCACCCACGGGTCGCGTGCGCATTGCGGCCCCCTTGCGCATGACGGATCAGAGCATCCGCCTACTCGCTATTTCGAAGATCGCATGGATCCGCAAGCACCAGAAGCGGATCAATGCACAACCGCGAGAGACACCCCGCGAATACGTGAACGGAGAGAGCCATTTCTACCAAGGCCGTCGTTATTTGTTGCGTGTCATAGAGCAACCAGGCAAGCACAAAGTGGAGTTGAAGAACGGCAAGCACATGGTGCTCTATGTGCACCCCGGCGCATCGGTCCAGTCCCGCGACCGTGTGGTGCGCGAATGGTACCGCGAACGCGTAAAGGAGTTGGCCGGTCCCCTCTTCGCCAAATGGGTGAAGGCAATGGGCGTGCATGCCGCCGAATGGGGCGTGAAGGTCATGCGCACCAAGTGGGGCTCATGCAACGTCAAGGCCGCCCGCATCTGGCTGAACTTGGAACTGGCCAAGAAGCCACATCGTTGTTTGGAATACATCATAGCCCACGAACTCATCCACTTACTGGAACACACCCACAACGAACGCTTCGTGGCGTACATGGACAAGTACATGCCGAAGTGGAAAGCGCACAAGAAGGAGTTGAATGCGCTGCCGGTGAGGCATGAGGAGTGGGGTTATTGATACCTTGGTACGAACGAAATACAGGAACCCCATGCCATTTGAACGCTCCATCGAACTGCTCAGCGCGCTGTCTGCGGGATGCGACCCGGCCACAGGGGAAGAGTTCGAACCCACGCACGTCTTGCGCCGAAAGGAAGTGACCAAAGCATTGAATGAAGCCTTGAAAGCATTGGGTAGTAAACCGGCGAAACGGCCACGAAGACCCATCATGAAGAGTGGCTACTTCGCACTGGCCGGGTTCAATCGGCTAAGCGCCAAGACCCGCAAGGAATTGGCAGAACGCGTGCTTGCCCTGCCCATGACCTATCCGTTGGACCAGCCCAATTCCCGGGTGGTGCGCACCGAACATGCCCGTTCGCAGGAGCCCTGGAAAAGACCAGAACAGGAGATGCTGGCCAGGGTGCTGCCGCACACCAACGATCTCAAATTCTTGAGCATCGTATTCCAACGCAGCGAGAATGCGATCCAAACGGAAGCGCGGAGGCTGATGGCCGAAAGAGCTGAACTGCGTGAAGCACTGGGCGATGCGACGCCCGTGGGGCAACCACCGAAGGCGAAGGAAGAAAAGCCCAAAGCATACTCCGTGGAGAAGGAACGGGAAAAGAACCCACAGGCCTACGCGCGTTGGACAGAAGAGGACGATGCCATGTTGGTGCAACTACACGGAGAAGGTCTGTCGAGGAAGGAACTGGCGGGCCACTTCGGCCGCAAATTGAGCGCGATCGACGCGCGCATCGTGAAACTCGAGTTGTAAGAGAAATACGACAATTGACCATGCCTGATTGCACGAACTGCGGCGCCTTCACCAAGTACAATGGCGGCCTCTGCCTGAGTTGCTACAACGCGACCAAGAAGGAAGTAGAAGTCAAGGAAAAGCCATCCCCCAAGCCCGCCGCAGCAGAGAAGAATGGGCTTTCTACCAAGGAGCGCAACTTCCGCTACGGCATGATCAAGGGCAGGATCGCGGAGACCTTGATCCAAGAGCTGTTCTTGAGCTTGGGATACACCGTGTTCCGCTACGGCATGGAGAACACGATACCCGGCATCATGGAGTTGTTGAAGGGGGTACGCAGCGATGTCGCCTTGCACATTCGGCGCATGCCGGACTTCGTGGTGCAGAACCCCAAGACCGGCGATGTGCATTTCGTGGAAGTGAAGTTCCGCGCGAGTGCATCCTTCACGCTGAAGGACCTGCAGGAGGACTATCCATACGACAACGCGTACATCGTCCTGGTCAGCAAGAAGCATATCAAGTGCATCACTGTGGAAGAGCTTCGTGCAGGTAAGGAGATCAGTCCCACGTCCCAGAACTATTTGGGTCGTCGCAAAGAGTTCGATCTGGACAAGGAGGTGATCATCGAATTCTGCGACTTCGCCGTCAAGTTCTTCGAGAACGTGGAAGAACCGAAGCCGAGGAGTTGAACCATGATCGCCTCAGGCCTTGAACCCCTCCTCCACTCCACCCTCACCGCCTTCGCCCGCGCCATCCTCGACACCCCGTGGTTCGGCAAAGAGCGCGAAGCGGTCAGCTACTACGCATTCGGTTTCTTGGCAAAAGCCTGCAAGCCCGGCACGCTGTTATTCGACCCCGGCCAACTAGCGATCGAAGGCCGCATTCCGGGCACGCGTAGCCACAGCAAGAAGCAGGTTTGCAAGGACCTCGTGATCTGGCCCGCACCCGGCGCGAATTGTTGGGATGGTCCGAAGAAGGCGGTGCATGCACCGTTGGCCATCATCGAGTGGAAGGCGAATAGTAGCACGTTCTTCGAGGAGGACATCACCAAGATGATGGAATACACCACGAGCCGTCATCCCGGGCCTGACCCGGGATCCGGCCTGCTCGGCATCGTGGTCACTTTCGATGCAAAGAAGAAGGGCGTGTTGCGCGCCGCGAAAGTGTTGAACGGCGTAGTGGAACGGGAGTGGCTGGAGGCGCGCTAGGTGGTCGACCACTCCACTACCAGAAAGTCATCCACCGAACAGCCGCATTGCAGCGCCGCCTCCAGCCAACGCAGTTGGGTGCTGCGCATACGATCATTCTTCTGCTTCTTGCTTTCGGCAAAGGCCAAGCGGCCGCCCTTCCACGCGACCACGTCCCAACAACCGGAGTAGTACCCACCATTGGCGTGTGCGATGGCTTGAAGCCTTTCGTTCACCCAAGGTACGCGGATAGGCACATGCTCCTGCGCACCTGGCCCACCTGCTTTCCATTCGCTCCAGTGCCTTGGGTTCTTTCTGTATGGATAGGTCTCTAGCCAGCGTCCTTGCCAGCCTTCGTTCTCGAAAGCGCGCAGGATGGCCACTTCGGCGAACTGCGGTCTGCCGTCAACGAGCAAGAGGTCCTTGTTGCCGAAGGAGTTGATGTCCGTAGGGTCAGTGTAGGCCGTGAAACGCGGGCGGCAAAGCGGCACGGCGACTCGCCCAAGGCTCAGTTCCAACTCCATGGTCGCATTGGCTTGTAGTGGTCCGGGATAGTCCATGGCTGCAAGTTCGGGAACGTACTTGGAGCGTCAGTCTTCTACAGGAGTCGTCTACCATTTATGCCGCGCTGCCCTCTTTGCACCGCGAGTGCGAACGCGTTCGCTTCCTCCGATCGAGTATTCGGTGAACCCCTGTCCGCATTGGACCTTACAAGGAGAGATCACTCTCCGGTCTCTTTGAGGATACTTATGGAGAAGTGGAATAGTTCAATACCTCCGAAGTCTCCCGCCCAATGGCCGAGACCCAGTTCATGGTCCTGTATCTTCATCCGTTCCACAATTGATAGGACGGTCACGAACGAGACAACAATGACAGGAGCCACAGCACCCACAATGCCCATGGTCATCGGCATCGATGTCGGAGGCCGTAAAAAAGGCCTGCATGCCGTGGCATTGCGCGGTGGCCAATACCACGACAAGCTCGCCACCTGCAAGGTGGATGAAATGGTGCGCTGGTGCCGCATACTGGGCGCCACTGCGATCGCCATCGACGCACCTTGCGGTTGGAGCACCGATGGAAGGGGCCGCCCTGCGGAACGGGAATTGATGAAGGAAAAGATCTGGTGCTTCTCCTCTCCGCTGCGCTCCAAGGCCATCGCCCACCCGAAGAACTATTACGGCTGGATGCTTTTCGGCGAGGAGTTGTATCAAGCGTTGAAGGGCACCCACCCGATCACCACCGTGTGGCCTCCGGTCCGGGAGCGCTACAGCTTCGAGACCTTTCCGCACGCCATCACCTGGCACCTGATCGGCGGCAACGCGACTGCTCGCAAGAAGCACGTACAGCGGCGAAAAGCGCTGCAGGACCTGGGCATCCGCACGGAGTCCATGACCAACATCGACACCTTGGACGCAGCCCTCTGCGCGTACACCGCTCACCTGTCAACCCTGAACAAGGCCACCCACAGGTATGGCGAAGGAGGCACCGGGTTCATCATCGTGCCGCCCATGCGGCCAGCGTGACCTTCCGTTCACCATTCGGTATGTGATCATTGTCGCCCCATGCACCTCCTCTCCAAATCCACCTACATGCGGGGCAAGCAATGCCCCAAGGCCTTGTGGTTGTACACCCACCGTCCGGAGCTGCGGCCGCCGGTCAGTGCGGGCACGCAGGCCATCTTCGACGGCGGCACCGCCGTGGGGCTACTGGCGCAGCAGCGCTTTCCCGGCGGGGTGGACTGCACGCCCGAACACCACTACGATTATGCACCGGCCTTGGCGGCTACGCAAGCGGCCCTGGCGGCCGGTGCGCCGGTGATCTACGAAGCGGCCTTCCAGCACGATGGGGTGCTGGCCGCGCTGGACATCCTGGTGCGCGATGGCGCGGGATGCTTGACCAGTTGGTCTTCGATCCCATACCGGCATGCGATGAATGGGGTTCGTCCAACTAGTTTCATAGTGCTCACCTTCGCATAACTGCAGAAGAGTTAGACTTCATGCCCGCCG
>Ga0138256_10005517_pt1 | contig 13367 bp, 6 predicted proteins | sample KNB2016incub_MG_FD_105486 | JGI IMG/M metagenome (GOLD analysis project Ga0138256, IMG submission 105486) | Active sludge microbial communities from wastewater in Klosterneuburg, Austria - KNB2014incub_MG | ecosystem: Engineered > WWTP > Activated sludge > Unclassified | place: Austria...
AAGCCTGCTTGGTGCTGACGCAGCCTTTCGGAAAGATCCTTGGTGCAGCCCACATAGGTATGGCCATCCGCACACGTCAGCAGGTAGACCCAATGCGAGAACTCCATGGTCTGATGGTGGACCTCGTCCACCGTAGCCTAGCCGAAGAACCGGATCTTCGACCGGGCGACCGTGGCACGGGCGGAGCCCGCCGCCGCCACGTCCTGCGCAAGGCGCGGAACGTGGCTTCGGCGGGGCGAAGGTGGAGCCGGAGGGATTCGAACCCTCGTCCAAACGACCGTGACATGCGCCTTCTCCAGGTTCAGCCGCTTCATTGGTTTTCGACCATCACCTGGGGAAGGGCACCCCAGTGGTGGCTTAGGTCCTGTGTCTCACCCGCGCACCGGACCACAGCGCGGGCCAGCCCTTCAGGATGATACCCCTGTACCGGGAAAGCGAAGGACGGACCTCCCCGAGGGGCACTCGTCCACGCTACTGTTGTTCACGTGGATAAAGCCGTTGGCCTGAGGCCATTAGGCTGCGAGCGCGTAGTTGACGTCGCCAGTTATGGCGTTGAGGCACTGGGATAACGAGCCGCACCTCACGCTCGACCTGCTTACGCACATCACCCAGCCGCTGTCAAAACCAGGTCGGCCCCATGGAATGGTTCAAGGAACGAAGCACAAAGCTACGGCACCGGCTTGGCGAAACCCGTGCCGACCGGGGCTTCCGGACGATCCGGCACGGATCGCCCCCCGGCCTGACGAAGCGTCCGGGGTACCTCGAAGAACCTCGAACAGATGTCACGTGCGGCCACCGGTCGGCCAGACCAGGCGCGACGACGGGCGGATGCCGAAGCGAGGGTTCCGCCCGAGGAGCAACGCCGAATGGCCGAATGAGGGCCGTGCGCCCAAAGGGTCGTCGCCACACGACGATGACGCTGAAGCGAGGTTCTTCGAGGTGCCCTCTACCTTTGCGGCCGTTCCAAGCAGGCATGAAGGGTAGCAACGGCAGGATCGGCATCATCCGGGAGTGGAAGGTGCCCGTGGACCGAAGGGTGGCGATGACGCCGAAGGCCGCGCGCCGCGCGCTGGCGATGCATCCCGACCTGGACCTGGTGGTGGAGCCCAGCCCGGTGCGCGCCTTCAGCGACGCCGAGTACGAGGCCGCCGGCGTGCGCCTGGCCACCGACCTCAGCGACCGCGACCTGCTCATCGGCGTGAAGGAGGTGCCCGTGGAGCACCTGCTGGAAGGCAAGCGCTACCTCATCTTCAGCCACACCATCAAGAAGCAGCCGCACAACCGCAAGCTGATGCAGGCCGTGGTGCGCAAGGGCATCACGCTGATCGACCATGAGCTGCTCACCGACAGCTCCGGCGAACGGGTGCTCGCCTTCGGCCATTGGGCCGGGGTGGTGGGCGCCTACAACGCCCTGCGCGGCTGGAACCTGCTGCGCGGCGGTCCGGAACTGAAGGCCGCCCAACACTGCCACGACCTGGCCGAGCTGAAGCACGAGGTGCTGAAGCTGGTGGACCGCGATGCGCTGCACATCGTGATGACCGGCGCCGGGCGCGTGGGGCAGGGCGCCCTGGAGATGCTGGAGGCCGCCGACCTGCGGCGTACGGCACCCGCCGACCTGATGGCCGGGAACGACCCAGGCCCCACCGTGACCGTGCTCGGCACCGGCGACCTGTACCACCGCTCGGACAGTGCGCCCTTCGACCGCAGCGAGTTCCACCGCGACCCGGGCGGACACAGCGCCGGGCTGCTGCCCTACCTGCACCGCGCCACAGTGTACCTCGCATGCCACTTCTGGGACCCGCGCGGTCCGAAGATCCTGACGCACGACGACCTGCGCACCCCCGGGCTCACCCTGCAGCTGATCGCCGACGTGAGCTGCGATGTGGACGGCCCGTTCGACAGCACCCTGCGGGCCAGCACCATCGACGAGCCATACTACGGGTATTCGCCGGTCACCTGCGGCGAGGTGGCCTTCGGTACGGCGGGCAGCATCGGCGTGATGGCGGTGGACAACCTGCCCTGCGCGCTGCCACGGGACGCCTCGGAGGCCTTCGCGCAGGACCTGCTGGACCGCGTGCTGCCGGCACTGCTCGGCGAGGGGGACGACGCGATGATCGACCGGGCCACGATCGTGGAGGAGGGCCGCTTGACCGCGCGCTTCAGCCACCTCGAGGACTACGCGGCCGAGGCCACCAACGCCCACTGACCGTCAGTCCACGCGCGCCACGGCGAGCTCGAGGCAGAACACGGCGTGCCCGCCTCCGTTGGCGGACACGTTGACGCGCATGGGCCGCTGGCTGCGACGCGCCATGGTGAGCAGACCGAGCCCGGCCCCTCCCTTGGCGGTGCGCGATTCGTTGGCGAGCAGCATCAGGTAGTGCTCCTTCAGCGCCACCTCGTCCATGGCGTTGAGCATCTCGATGCGATGCTGCAGGAGCGCCGCGGTGGCGAGTTCCACGCGGTTCACGAGCACGATGCGGTACACCGCATCGGTGCGCCCCACGAACACGCTGCCCTCGGCCGCCTGCGCTTCACCGGCGTGGTGAAGGATGTTCTCCACACCCTCCACGAGCACGCTGATCAAGCGTTTGCGCACCCCGACCGGATCGCTGACGGCCAGTGAGCGGTCCTCCACCCGGGCCAGCGCGGATTCCAGGTCCACTCGGGTGAGGAGGCCGGAGTGTTCCCACAGCACCGCATCGGCACCGTGGGCCAACACTTGGCCGCGTACCTGATCAACGCACGTTTGCTGCAACGGCATGGGGGCGCCTGTGGATCGGCGAACTCCCCCTGCCTACGGGCGAACGGAGGGAAAGGTTCGACCAGGACGGGCGCCGGTTCGACCGCTGCCCGGCCGCGACCGGGAACCCCCTCGGAATGAGCGGCATGAGCGCCCGTCGATCGGAACGAACGGCTACCTTTCACCACCCCTACGAGCCCGCCGAATGCGACCCTTCCGCCGCCGCTGGACGCGCCACGCCGCGACCCTGGCCATTCCCTTTATGACCGGCCCTTTGATGGCCCAGATCGACATCGAACTGGGATCGGGACTGGCGTTCAACACACCGAACCAGTTCCCCGCACCGTACGGCAACCTGTCCAACGGTTCGCGCCACCAGCTGCTGGTACTGGCCAGTGAGCTTGTCGCGGCGGGCATGGGCGAGGGCGACATCGTGTCCCTGGCCTTCCATGTGGCCACCGCCTCGCCCACCGTGCTCCAGGACTTCACCGTGCGCATCGGTGCCACCACCGCCACGGTGATGACCAACCAGTGGCTCGCGGGCACCACGGTGGTGTGGGGGCCGCAGGACCACACGGCACAGCCCGGATGGAACGTGCATCCGTTCAACACGCCCTTCGTGTGGGACGGTGTGAGCAACGTGGTGGTGGAGACCTGCTTCTTCAACGGGACGCAGACCCAGAACAGCAGCATGTTCCGGAGCAGCACCGCGTTCACCAGCGTCACCTATCGGCCCACGCCGAACCCGAACGTGTGCACCTTCAACGGTGGCAACCTGCTCACGAGCGACCAGCGGCCCGACCTGCGGTTCGGCTGGATCCCGCTGGAGGCGCCGCCGATCGCCGCCTTCACCTTCAGCCCGGCCTTCACCTGCACCGGAGCGGTCCAGTTCAGCGATGCCTCGAACCTGCTTCCCACCAGCTGGGAATGGCACTTCGGCGACGACAGCACCAGCACCGAGCAAAACCCGCTGCACACGTATGTCGTGGACGGCGTCTTCGACGTGACGCTGATCGTCACCAACGCCTTCGGCAGTGACACCCTGACCGTACCCGGGGCGGTGACCGTGAACGCGAGCGGTGCGGTGCCGCAGGCCATCTGCCCTCCGGTGAACGCGCCCAGCATCGCGGGCTTCGGCATCACCAGCGTGACCATGAACGACGTGGTGCTGACCTCGGGCGATGCGATGAGCGACGGCGGCTACCTGGACCGCGGCTGCGTGATCGACACGGTGGCGGCCGGGTCCACCTTCACGCTCACGGTGGTGACGGGCACGATCGCCGGGCATCAACTGAAAGCGTGGGTGGACTGGGACAACAGCGGGAGCTTCGATGCGGGCGAAGTGGTGCTGGCCGTGGCCAGCGGCACCGGGGGCAGCGCCAGCCTGCTGGTGCCTTCGACCGCCGCGCAGAACGTGCCCCTGCGCGTCCGCGTCATGACCGACTACGACCTGGCCCCGTTGATCGCCCCATGCACCCCGCCGCAGTTCGGACAGGCCGAGGACCTCGGCTTGGTCGTGATCGCGAACACGGCCCCACCCGTGGCCGCGTTCACGGCATCGCCCGTGTTCACCTGCGACGGTGCGGTGCAGTTCAGCGATGCCACGGCCAACCTGCCCACCGGTTGGACCTGGGATTTCGGCGACGGCAACGGCAGCAACCTGGCTTCGCCTCTGCACATCTACGGGGCCAGCGGCACCTACACCGTGCAGCTCATCGCCATCAACGCCAACGGGCAGGACACCCTGGTGCAGCAGGACCTGGTGACCGTGGACCTGAACGGGCAATTGGACCCGCCGCAGTGCACGCCTCAGACCCAGGGCTACTGTTGCGGCTTCGGGCTGCTGGGCCTCACCTTCGCCGGCATCACCAGCACCAGCCCTGACGGGGTGGAGGGCTATGTGGACCGCACCTGCGGCAACGTGGCCACGGTGGAGGAAGGCACCGTGGTGCCCATCCAGTTCGACACGGACGACCAGCTGGACCAGGACGTGTACGTGTGGATCGACCTGGATGATGATGGCGCCTTCGCGAACAACGAACTGGTGTTCTTTGAATTGAGCACCACGGACCCCTCAGGCACGGTGGCCGTTCCACAGGGCATCGTGTACAACACGCCGTTGCGCATGCGCGTGGCCGTGGACGTGGTGGGCGAGCTCACCGGCCCGTGCGATGCGCCGAGCTTCGGCCAGATGGAGGACTTCAGCGTGATCGTGACACCGGTGAGCGTGCCGCCCACGGCGCTCTTCACCGCCAGCCCCACCAGCACCTGCGACGGGGTGGTGCAGTTCACCGACCAGAGCGCCGGGCTGCCCTTCAGCTGGCAATGGAGCTTCGGCGACGGCGGCACCAGCACCGACCAGGATCCCCTGCACACCTACACAGCCCCCGGCACCTACACCGTGAGCCTGACGGTGGAGAACGTGAACGGCACGAACACGCAGACCCTGACGGACCACATCACCTACGTGGAAGGTTTCCTGTGCGACACCACGCAGGTGCCCGACAACGGGCTGTTGACGGTGACCGAGTGCCAGGGTGTGCTGGTGGACGATGGCGGGGTGGCGGACGACTACAGCCCGGGCTTCAGTGCGCCGGTGACGATCGCTCCGCCGGGCGCCGAGGTGGTGACGCTCACCTTCACCGCGTTCGCGTTCGAGGAGAACTTCGACTATCTCGCGGTCTACGACGGTCCGAACGTGAACGCGCCCCTGCTCTACGAGCTGACGGGCAACGGGCTGGGCGCCCTGCCCAACGGTGGTGTGATCAGCTCCACGGGTCCTTCGCTCTGCGTGCGGCAGGAGGCCAGCAACGGCCCCATTACCTGGGCGGGTTTCGTGGCCACCTGGGACTGTTCGTTCACCGGCATCAGCGAAGCGGCGGATCCGATCGGGTCGGTGCATCCGGTGCCCACGGAAGGACCGTTCACCCTCACCCTCGCGCGGCCTGCGGGCGCCGGATGGACCATCACCATCAACAACGCCTTGGGGGAACTTGTGGCGGCGAACGCCCTTCCCGTGGGCGCGCGCGTGGCCACCTTTGATGCTGCCCCATGGACGCCGGGGACATACAGCCTGACGGTGCAGGGACCCGACGGTCGTTGGACACGGCGGATGATGGTGCACCATTGATCCCTTCCGCGCATGAAGCGAACCTTCCTCCGCGCCCTGGCCACCCTGGCCGTGGTGCTGATCGCATCGGTCCCGGCCAGGGCCACCCACTTGGTGGGCGGCAACCTCGGCTATGTGTACCAGGGTGAGACGTCGCCGGGCAGCGGGCTCTACCGCTACCAGGTGGTCCTCGAATTCTACCTCAACTGCGGACCGAACTCCAACTTCCAGTCGCTGTATGAGCTGCTGGGCGAGGACTATGGCACCCCGCTTTTCGTGGGCGCCTACCTGCAGGACCCGCAGAACCCCAGCGCCGACAAGATCAAGCTGCAGGACATCCCGGTGTTCCTGACGGACTCACTGGTGATCGAGCCGGACCTTCCGGACAACTGCGCCGTGGGCCAGGGCCTCTGCACGGTGAAGGGCACCTTCGTGGGGCAGGTGGACGTGCCGCTCAACTTCGGCGGCCTGCACCTGTACTACCACATGTGCTGCCGCAACCTGGACATCGACAACCTGAACAACCCCAACGGCACCGGCATCGGCTACTATGCGTTCGTGCCGCCGCCGCTGGTGAATAATTCCAGCCCGGTGTTCCTGGGCCAGCCCACGCCCTTCCTGTGCATCGGCGACACGGCCACCTTCCTCAACACGGCCAGCGACCCTGACGGCGACCTGCTCATCTTCTCCTTCGAGATCCCGTACAACTCGCAGAACTTCGGCGGGGGCATCATCCCGCCGCCGGCCACGCTCACCTGGCCGGTGAACGAGGTGAACTACACCCCCGGTTTCAGCCTCGCGCAGCCCTTCGGCGCCGGCGGCTACGCCTTCATCAACGGCGCCACGGGCCTCACCCGCTACATGGCCCCGCTGCAGGGCAACTACGTGGTGGCCGTGGAGGTGAAGGAGTTCCGCAACGGCCAGTTGATCGGCCGCACACGCCGCGACCTGCAACTGCAATCGATCCCCTGCCCGCCCAACGCCACCCCGGCCGCGAGCACGCCCATCGCCGCCAGTTACACCGTGCAGGCCGGCGATCAGTTGTGCATCGACCTCGCCTTCAACGACGCGGACGGCGACTCCCTCCTCCTGCAGGCAGCGGGCACCATCTTCGACGGCAACCTGGTGAACCCGCCCGCCACCATCGGCAGTCCGGTGGAAGGCAACGGCACCGTGGGCACCCAGTTCTGCTGGAGCACGGCGTGCGACCAGGGGCAGGACCAGCCCTACCTCTTCAGCGTGAGCGTGACGGACAACGGCTGCCCGCCGCTGACCATCGATGTGGTGGTGCAGGTACAGGTGCTGCCTTTCGTGGCGCAGGGTCCGATCACCGGTCCGGCACAGGTGTGCACGAACGCGACGGGAGTGCCCTACAACCTGCCGCAGGGCACCGGTGCGGGCTACGCGTGGACGGTGACCGGTGGCACGCTGGCCGGCGGCAACGGCACCAACGCCATCACCGTGGACTGGGGCGCCCCGGGCAGCGGGCAGGTGAGCGTGGTGGTGACCGACAGCCTGGGCTGTGCCGCACCACCGCTGACCGTGGACGTCATCATCGGCGTACTCCCTGCGGCCAACGCCGGTCCTGATGCGGTGCTATGCGCGGGAGATACCGTGGACATCGGCGGCAACCCCACCGGCCCACCGGGCAGCACCTTCGCGTGGAGCCCCGCCACCGGGCTCAGCAGCACCAGTGCGGCCAACCCGCAGGCCTTCCCGTCCAGCACCACCACCTACATCGTGCAGGTGAACAACGGAGGCTGCACGAACACCGATACCGTGCGCGTCGTGGTGTCGCAGCCACAATTGGATGCCGGACCCGACGTGGCGCTCTGCGTGGGTGACACCGTGCAGCTGAACGCCACCGGGACGGGCAGCTTCCTGTGGACCCCCGCCGGCAGCCTGAACGATGCCACTGCGGTGGACCCGCTCGCCTTCCCCACCAGCACCACCAACTACAGCGTGACCCTCACCGACAGCGTGGGCTGCACGGTGACGGACCAGGTGCTGGTGACGGTGAACGCACTGCCCTTCGCCGATGCCGGCCCCGACCGACAGGTATGCCCGTTGCAGGGAGCACCGCTCACGGGTGCACCCACAGGACCACCGGGGGCCACCTTCCTGTGGAGCCCGGCCACGGGATTGAACGACCCGACGCTGGGCGCGCCGATCGCCACGCCTTCAGTGAACACCACCTACATGGTGCTGGTGACCGATGTGAACGGCTGCACCAACACCGATACCGTGAACGTGGAGGTGCTACCCGCACCACCCGTGGATGCCGGTCCTGACCTCACGATCTGCGCGGCGGATACCGTGCAGGTCCTGGGTGCGGGCGCAACGGCGGTGAACATCGAATGGACACCGGTCAATAGCGGTCTGAGCGATGAGAGCATCCTCAACCCGCTGGCCTTCCCCGGCATCACCACCACCTACGTGCTCTGGGTCCAGGACATCAACAACTGCACGGCCACCGACACCATGACGGTGTTCGTGAACGCGCTGCCCAATGCCAGTGCCGGCCCGGACGTGGCCGTGTGCCTGGGCGGAAGTGTGCAGTTGGACGGCAGCGGAGGCACCGGCTACCTCTGGAGCCCGGCCGCCGGGTTGGATGATGCGACCGCCGAGGATCCGGTGGCCACGATCGTCAACACGACGACCTACAGTGTGATCATCACCGACGGCAACGGATGCAGCGCGACGGACAGCGTGACCGTGACGGTGAACCTGCCGGTGAACGCGGGCACGGACGCGGCCACCACGGTGTGCAGCGATGACGTCGTGGTGGACCTGAGCACCCTGCTGGGTGGCAACCCGGATCCGAACGGCACCTGGAGCCCCTCATCCACCTACACCCCGGGCGGTGGCGGTGGCGTGTTCAGCTATGTGGTGAACGCGCAGGCCCCATGCGTGAACGACACCGCCTTCGTGACCATCACCGAGGTGATCGCTCCGGATGCTGGAACGGACGCCGCGCTGGACCTCTGCAGCACGGGCGGGGCGGTGGACCTGTTCGGCACGCTGGGCGGTACACCGGACCCCGGCGGCGTCTGGACCGACCCGAACGGCGTTCCCTTCAACGGGATCTTCGACCCGCAGCTCTGGCCTGGCGGATCGGTGTGCCAATACGTCGTCCCGGCCGTGGCGCCTTGCGCCGCGGACACCGCCACGGTGACCGTGACGGTGACGGCGTCCCTTGATCCGGGCGGATCGGGAAGCGCCATCCTGTGCAGCAGCGGCACCGCCTTCAGCCTCACCGATTCGCTCACCGGTACCCCTGACCCTTCGGGCACCTGGTCCGATCCGAACAACGTGGCGCACGGCGATGTGTACGATCCGGCCGTGGATGAACCCGGGGTGTACACCTTCACCATCGCGGCACAGGGGGGATGCCCGGACACGAGCGCCACGGTGACCGTGACCGAACTGGCCCCGCCGGTGGACGCGGGCGCTGACCTCGCGCTCTGCATCGGCGATACCGCGCAGCTGAACGCCAGCGGCGGGCCGGACTACAGCTGGACACCCGGCACCGGGCTCAGCGCCACCGACATCGCCGATCCGCTGGCCTTCCCCGCCGGCACCACGACCTACACGCTCACCGTGACCGACGCACAGGGCTGCGTGGCCAGTGATGCGGTGACCGTGACCGTGAACGCGCTGCCCGTGGTGGATGCTGGTGCGGACGTCGCCATCTGCGCGGGCACCACCACCACCCTCGGCGGTTCGCCCACCGCTCCGCCAGGCAGCACCATCCTGTGGAGCCCGGGAGCCGGCCTCAGCGACCCCAACGTGGGCAACCCCACCGCACAGCCGGGCGCGACAACGACGTACATCGTGGGCGTGCAGGGTCCCAACGGCTGCGTGAACAGCGATACGGTGACGGTGACGGTGAACGCGCTGCCTGCGGTGAGCGCGGGCAACGACACCACCATCTGCACGGGCGCGAGCGTGCAGTTGGATGGCAGCGGCACGGGCAGCTTCCTGTGGACACCGGCCACCGGCCTGAGCGACGCCACGGTGGAGGATCCCATCGCCACGCCCACCGTCACCATCACCTACACGTTGACGGTGACGGACGCCAACCAGTGCAGCGCGAGCGATGACGTCACCGTGAGCGTCGGCTCCCTGCCCACGGCGGACGCCGGTCCGGATGTGTGGGTGTGCCCCGGCTTCGATGTGCAGCTTCAGGGAACCGGCGGCACGCACTACAGCTGGTCACCCACGGCGGGACTGAACGACCCCACGATCGCGAGCCCGCTGGCGGCACCGTCCAGCACCACCATCTACACGCTCACGGTGACCGACGCGGCCGGTTGCAGCGGCACCGACCAGGTGACCGTGACGGTGAACGACGACCCGCCGGTGGACGCCGGACCGGACCAGACGGCCTGCTTCGGCAACGCGGTGGTGATCGGTGGTGCGCCGAGCTCCATCCCCGGTTCCACCTTCCTGTGGCTGCCCGGTGCCGGGCTGGACGACCCCACGGCGGCCAACCCGTCCGCCACGCCCACGGCCACCACCCTGTACACGCTGGTGGTGACCAACGACACGTGCACCGCGCAGGACCAGGTGCTGGTGACCATCGCGGGCGAAGCGCAGGCCGCCTTCACCGTACGCCTCGAGCCCCGTTGCGACGGGCTGCGCGCCTTCATCACCGACCTGAGCCAGGGCGCCGTGAGCTGGCTGTGGACCTTCAGCGACGGCACCACCTCCACCGAGCCTGAGCCTTCGCCCATTCTGTCCTACGGCGGGGACCTCACGGTGACGCTCACCATCACCGATGCGCAGGGCTGCACCGCGTCCATCACCCAGAACTACCCCGCCGGCACGCTGGACGACCACACCGACATCACGGTGCCCAACATCTTCACCCCGAACGGCGACGGCAACAACGACCTGTTCGCACCGATCACCGACGCCGAACTGGGCGGCTGCCTGCAGATGAGCATCTTCAACCGCTGGGGACAGAAGATGTGGGAGAGCCTGGGCAACGCCACCCGCTGGGATGGGCGCACCTTCGCCGGTGAGCCCGCCGTGGTGGGCACCTACTTCTACGTGATCGACCTCAACGGCGTGCGCTACGAAGGCAGCATCCAACTCATGCGTTGAACCATGCGGACATCCCTCCTCCCCCTACTGCTGGCCCTGCCCCTGGTGCAGGGTTGCCGGACCATCAACTGTGTCGATGCGCCCGGGCCCGTGGTGACCCGCGACCTGACCGTGGAGCCTTTCACCGGTGTGATCACCGAGGGCGCCATCGACGTGGAGATCGTGCAGGGCCCGGTGCAGCAGGTGAAGGCCGAGGGCCCCGCCGCCGCGCTGGACCTGCTGAGCACCCAGGTGAAGGCCGGCGTGTGGCAGGTGCGCACCACGGAGTGCTTCAAGAGCGATGTGGACCTGGTGGTGCGCATCACCCTGCCGACGCTGGACCGCGTGGGCGTGGAAGGCTCCGGTGACGTACACTGCAGCGGCGCCTTCGCCGGCGAACGGCTGGAGGTCACGGTCGATGGCAGCGGCGACATCACCGCACCAGTGAGCGCTCGGACGCTGAAGGTGTCCATCCAGGGCAGCGGTGATGTGGCGTTGAGCGGCACGGCCGGCGAGGCCGACCTGAGCATCGCCGGCAGCGGCAATGTGGAGGGCCTGGAGCTGAGCGCTGCGCGTGCGAACGTGGAGATCATGGGCAGCGGCGACGTGGCCCTCACCGCCGTGGAAGTGCTGAACGCCCGGATCATGGGCAGCGGCAACGTGCGTTACCGCGGCACACCCAAGGTGTCGTCCACCATCACCGGATCGGGGGCCGTGACGCCCGCGCCATGAGGCATGCCCTGCCCCTGCTGGCCGCCTTGCTGCTGGCCGGCACCGCCGGTGCGCAGACGAAACGGGAGAAGCGTGTGGGGCCCGTGCAGGCCGATGATGGCGGCATGTGCGACACCAGCGCGTGGCAGCTCGTGTTCCAGGATGAGTTCGACGGCGACCGGCTGGACCCGGACACCTGGCGCACCTGGTTCCCGTACAGCGCCGACGGCAGCGACCGCTGCGACGGCTGCCGCCTCATGGGCACGAGCAACACCATCTTCCGCGACGACCTGGTGACCGTGAGCGGCGGACAGCTGCACCTGGGCGTCCGTGCGCGCGAGGGCGAGTGGTACGGCCAGCGCAAGGAGCACGAAGGCGGCATGGTGCACTCGGTGGGCGACACACGCTTCACCTACGGCCGCTTCGAGGTGCGCTGCCGCATTCCCAAGGGCACGGGCCTGTGGCCCGCGTTCTGGGGCTTCGGCGGGGAGACGGAGATCGACGTGTTCGAGTTCTGCGGCGAACGGCCCGGCCTGTTCAAGGGCGCGCTGCACCGCTGGGGCCGCCCCAAGTTCTCCACCAACGGGAAGAAGCGTCTGCCCGACCTGTCGCAGGACTTCCACGACTACGTGGTGGAATGGGAGCGCGACGGCATCAGCTGGTTCATCGACGGGGAGTTGGTGCAGTACCGGGGCCGCTTCGTGGACCGGCGCGGACGACCCCTGCCCGCGTGCGGCCGAGCGACCGGCGACCACCACACCGCGCCCTACTTCCCGCGCGCCGAGGACGGGCTGAACATCATCCTCGACCTGGCCGTGAGCGAGCCCAAAGGCTTCTGCAACGGACCGAAGCGGCCGCAGCCCTGGCCGGAGGGCACCCGCTTCGACGTGGAGCACGTGCGCGTGTACCAGCGCCACAGCGCGGTCACTCCACGATAGGGATCAGCCCGCGGATGCCCATGTCCACCACCAGGTCATTGGCCGGTGGCCCCGGCTCGTAGCGCCCGTCGCCGTTGTCGATCCACTCGAAACTGTCGTTGGTGCTCAGCGAGACCGTGATCACCACGTCCTCGGTCTCCTGACCCGTGATCACCAAGGGCTGCGCGAAGGCGCCGGTCACCACGCAGGAGCCCGGGGGGATCTCTGAGGTGGCGAAGAGCGGGTTCGGCACCGTGGTGGCCCCCGCGGGCGCCTGCCCCGTCAGCGGAGCGGTGGGGATCAGCGGATCGATGACCTCGAAGGCCCAGAACCCCTGCGGCCGGTCGTCGTTCACCGTCACGCTCTGCTGGTTCACCGCGAAGGTGCCGATGTAGGTGTTGAAGCCGATGAAGGAGGCCACCGTGCCCGAGAGGTCCAGCGCACCAAGCCCGAAGACCGTGTCGGTGTAGCGGAAGTCGATGGTGTAGTTCTGGTAGCCGAGCGACACACGGATCCACGGGTAGCTGCCGGGGGCCAGGGTGGACAGCGGCACGTTGAGAAAAGCCTCCCCCTGCCCCGCCAGCACGCTCTGCGCGAAGTCGATCGCCGGTGCGCCGCCTGCGTTCGTCTCGGGGGCATGATACACCACGCTGCCCTGCCCGGGCAGGGTCCAGGCCGTGGGCGCGAACTCCACGTAGTGTGCGCTCATGGCGTTGAAGTGCGGATGCTGCGCGGCATGTCCCGTGGGCAGGGTCGGCTCCGGCTGGCCCAGTTCATCCAGCCGCACCTGCGTGCTGTCGAA
>Ga0138256_10005518_pt1 | contig 13362 bp, 10 predicted proteins | sample KNB2016incub_MG_FD_105486 | JGI IMG/M metagenome (GOLD analysis project Ga0138256, IMG submission 105486) | Active sludge microbial communities from wastewater in Klosterneuburg, Austria - KNB2014incub_MG | ecosystem: Engineered > WWTP > Activated sludge > Unclassified | place: Austria...
CTTTGCCGATGCGCACCTGCCGGCCGAGATCGAGGTGTACGCCGGTACGAAACACGGCTGGTGCCCGCCCGATGCGCGGGTCTACGACCACGACCAGGCGGAGAAGGCGTGGGGGCGGTTGCTGGCGCTGTTCGAGCGGGCGCTGGACTACGGACAGCGAGCAGCAAGCGGCGAACATCTGACAGCCGGGTGAAGTGGCGCGCTGCTTTGGCTGGCTGGGTGGAAGAAGATTCCGGCGCGTCGCTTTATGCCGCCATCCGTGCCCGCGTGGAACTCCTGGGTGGTGTGGAGTTGGAGTTACCGCGGCGTGAGCCGCTGCTTGACCCACCGGATTTCGGTGAGCCAGATTTCGACAAGTGATCATTCTCGATACCAACGCGGGAGCCGCTTCAATGAGGCCGCAGCGATATCGCTGCGGAAATGGCATGGCCGAAGAAAGCCGGTTATGGCCGGGCGGTGCTTCAATGAGGCCGCAGCGATATCGCTGCGGAAATAGGGTAACGCTCATTACCATATTCATGCTTTTCGATGTCGCTTCAATGAGGCCGCAGCGATATCGCTGCGGAAATGCCTTGCTGCCGCTCGACGCTGCGGCCATCCAGTCGGCTTCAATGAGGCCGCAGCGATATCGCTGCGGAAATCGGGTTCTCTGGTTCGAGCACAGCCACGATCGTCACCGAGCTTCAATGAGGCCGCAGCGATATCGCTGCGGAAATCGATGGCACGGCGACGAACGGGCGCGCGTTCATCACGCTTCAATGAGGCCGCAGCGATATCGCTGCGGAAATGATGGTTGGCGGAGAGGCGGATTCCACTGCCGCCTCGCTTCAATGAGGCCGCAGCGATATCGCTGCGGAAATGGCACGTCCTACTGGGTCGGCGAGCGCGGCGAGCCTGCTTCAATGAGGCCGCAGCGATATCGCTGCGGAAATTCTGAATGCCCGTGCGGCCGAACTCGTAGACGGCATGCTTCAATGAGGCCGCAGCGATATCGCTGCGGAAATGTTCACATGCCCGGCTTCCAGCGCCACGGCCTTGCGGCTTCAATGAGGCCGCAGCGATATCGCTGCGGAAATGAGATCACCACCGGACTGCAGGGCTGCGATACGAGCGCTTCAATGAGGCCGCAGCGATATCGCTGCGGAAATCATACAGCCCCGCGTATTGCTGTGCTCGCCGGCGAAGCTTCAATGAGGCCGCAGCGATATCGCTGCGGAAATCAGCCCGCGCCGGTCAGATCAGGTCTACTGCAGTCCGCTTCAATGAGGCCGCAGCGATATCGCTGCGGAAATGCGAATCTCGTCATTCAGGGCTACACGCTGAATCTGCTTCAATGAGGCCGCAGCGATATCGCTGCGGAAATCTGCGAGCCGTTGCGCGCGATACTCGTCGGTCGTGGCTTCAATGAGGCCGCAGCGATATCGCTGCGGAAATGTGATTAGGCGTGATGCTGCCATTGCCGCGTGGCGTGCTTCAATGAGGCCGCAGCGATATCGCTGCGGAAATTACGCGCGCGAGTATGCGCAGTAATTGCGCTGGCAATGCTTCAATGAGGCCGCAGCGATATCGCTGCGGAAATGAATTGACTGCGGAGCCTATGCGGTGCGATCCGTAGCTTCAATGAGGCCGCAGCGATATCGCTGCGGAAATGATGTCTGCGCTGACCGGATGGCCGATCGACTTGCTGCTTCAATGAGGCCGCAGCGATATCGCTGCGGAAATACTGAGTTTCTGTGCGGCGGTAAGCGGCTTGCACAGGCTTCAATGAGGCCGCAGCGATATCGCTGCGGAAATGTGGGGCGTCGACGAGGAAGCGTGGCGCATCGATCAGCTTCAATGAGGCCGCAGCGATATCGCTGCGGAAATATGACGGTGTGCACACTCATGCCGGAGATGGTGACGCTTCAATGAGGCCGCAGCGATATCGCTGCGGAAATCGGATAAGGCGAAGTTCCTCGCATACCTCAAGGTGGCTTCAATGAGGCCGCAGCGATATCGCTGCGGAAATGGCGAGCGGCTTGTCGGCGTTCAAGCTCATCAAGGCGCTTCAATGAGGCCGCAGCGATATCGCTGCGGAAATGCGCGTTCGGGGCAAGGAAGCGAAGCGGTTCGCGGGTGCTTCAATGAGGCCGCAGCGATATCGCTGCGGAAATATGTAGACGACGCCGAGACTCTGCGTCTCGATCCGTTGCTTCAATGAGGCCGCAGCGATATCGCTGCGGAAATGAGACGCTCGCGCCGATCATGAGCTCGGCGACGTAGCTTCAATGAGGCCGCAGCGATATCGCTGCGGAAATCGCCGGCGATGCCGCGCTGACCTGGACCCTGGCCGCTGCTTCAATGAGGCCGCAGCGATATCGCTGCGGAAATGCTCGGAGATTCGGCGTGACCGTCACGACGATTCGGGCTTCAATGAGGCCGCAGCGATATCGCTGCGGAAATACGAGCCGCTGCATGGCTTCGCAGTGTGGACACGGCACGCTTCAATGAGGCCGCAGCGATATCGCTGCGGAAATTCCAATGCCGGACCGTGAGCGTGACCGGCCAGCGCTTGCTTCAATGAGGCCGCAGCGATATCGCTGCGGAAATCGCCCTACGCGCACGCATGGACGCGCGTCTCGGGATGCTTCAATGAGGCCGCAGCGATATCGCTGCGGAAATGACCACGATTCGAGAGGCGATCACGGGCGAAACGTGGCTTCAATGAGGCCGCAGCGATATCGCTGCGGAAATGACGAGCGGCGAGCAGAAGCCGGTCACGAGTCCCCAGCTTCAATGAGGCCGCAGCGATATCGCTGCGGAAATAACGCCGGTTGCGCCGAGTGAACGTGCGGAGTCCGTGCTTCAATGAGGCCGCAGCGATATCGCTGCGGAAATGCGATTATCCGCGCCAATGCGTATTCACATGCACGAGCTTCAATGAGGCCGCAGCGATATCGCTGCGGAAATATGACCGGCGTCGTAATGGATGTACAGGTCAGCCATGCTTCAATGAGGCCGCAGCGATATCGCTGCGGAAATGGTGCGCCTACAAGGTCCGAAAATATCAAACATTTTCGGTGCATCTGCGAGAGCTCCTCGAAATACCGGAAAAAGGGAGCGATTGATCTTCGGCATTGGAGGCCAGAAGTCCAAAAACCACCAGATTTTCAAAGAGCTACGCAGTTGCGAGCGCTGCCCGGGGGTTTCGCCGCCATCGCAGCGCTCGCGGGCAACGGCGGCATCAAATGATGACGGGTTCCCGTGCGACCGGTTCGAAATCCTTGCCCAAGCTTATCACCCGCGGACTCACCCCTTCAGCCGGGCCGATGTCAACGAACAGGATGTGATCCTCGCCGTGATGAATGACGCCGTCGAGCAGCGCGACGAGCTCCGCATGGCGCTGGCGGTTCATGCGACACTGGAAGACAGAGAGTTGCAGCCATTCGCCGTAGCCATTCATGACATTGAACACGCGGCGCCAGCGCTTCTGATCGGCGATGTCGTAGGTCACGACGTAGAGATGCTCTTCCCGCATGTCAGCGAGTCGTGAAGTTGGGGTACTCGACGATCTCCCCGAGGAGGTGACGGCTCAACAGGCGGGCCTGCAATTCCAGCAAACGGCGGTAGCTGACCTTGTAGCCGAACAGCGGGTGAGTGATCTCGTGGCTCATGCGTCGTTCGAAGGTGCCGATGAAGCGCTTGCGACCCTCGTCCGTCAGCGCGACGCTGCCAGCGACACTGATGAAGTCGGACGGGCGGACTTCGCCATTGTTGATGGCTTGAATGACGCTGGAATCGGCGATCAGCGGCCGGAACGGTTCCATCATGTCGAGCGCCAATGCTGGCCGGCCATAGCGTGGCTGGTGGTAGAAACCGCGGTAGGTGTCGAAGCCCACGGCGGTGAGCGCGACGGTCCATGAGCGCACCAGCAGTGAGTAGCCATAGGACAACAGCGCGTTGACCGGGTCGGTCGGGGGGCGGCGATTGCGCTTTTCAAACTCGAAGCGCATGGATCCGTCTTCATCGCGACGGAGCATCTGTGAGAAGTGTCCAAAGTAGCGGGCGGCCCCTTGGCCTTCTGTCCCCAGAAGTTCGCCGAGGTTCTGGGCGCGCTGTACACCGCGGAGATCCTGCTGAAAACCATCGATGAGTCCCGCGGGTGCGGCATCATCCTTCCAGTTCCGGCGCAGCAACGTCTTCTGGTTCTGGATCTTGGCAGCTACCAGGCCTTTTGCGAGGCGAAGGCAAACCTGCTCGTCGAAGCTCGCACGGTATTGTGCCGTCCTGATCTCGACATTCTTGTGGCCCGTGCCGACGGTGTGGCCCATGAACCAGCCTCCGAAGGAGTGCCACGACACCGGAATCTCGCGGTTCATCAGCTCCTGAAGCGTCGGCGTGGTGACATAGACTTGGCCGAGTATTGCAAGCTGCGAGACATCGACGAGCCGGACGGTTTGCGCGGGCTTGTCCTCCACCGTGATTTCCAGCGTCTCGCCCCTCTTTGCCACCTTCGCGCCGCGTGCCTGAACGTACAGGGGTAACGCTGCGGCGCGCGTTGCGGCCAGTGGACGTGGTGTCACATCCTGCCTGTGGAGCGAATTCACCTCGTCAGGGAGGCAGATCCCCACCAGGGAGCAGCGTGGACACTTCGGGCTGTCTTCGAGCGGTGGCGGGGTCTGGCCGCCGGCGGCTACCAGCCGCAGGCCATCTATGGCATTGCGCGTGAGCGTCCGCAGCTCCTCATTGAAGACGACCTTGACGCGTTCACGGCTCGCGGCGAAGTACAGCACCCCCTCGCCGCAGTCATAGCCGTGCTCCTCCAGAATCAGTCCCTGCACGCACAGCTGCACACGCTCCGGGTCATAGGCGCCGCGGTCCACGTGCGGACGCTTGCCGCGCTTGTAGTCGATGGGGGTGACACGATTGCCTTCCGCCTCGACGAGATCCATCTTTGCGATGAGGCCGAGGCGATGGGAAGAAAGGGTGATGGAGCGCGCATGAAGGCGCTCATCGCAGTCGTCTGTGGCTGCGGGCAGATCGCCACTCGGCTTGTCGACACGGCGGTGCACATGGCGCCCTTCGACAGTGTCGGAGGAGTCGGCCCATTCGCACTGCACCCATTCGAGGTAGGCGAGCCGCGGGCAATACTGGAATTCGTTCACCATCCGCGCCGGTAGCAGCGGCAAGTTGGCGCTCAAATCCGGACATGGCAGCGGCAAGTCCCGCTGCTGCAACGCCTCTTCGGCCATACGCGAAGCCCTGTGTTTCCGTGGCTTTGTGCAAGATGCCATCTGCCAACGCCAGGCTTCTGCGAATCAATGACGGATTCCTGTCATCCAGACATCGGATGGCAGAAAGTTGGAAACGGATCACGCTCCGCGCGCGGGAAGCGCGGCCCCCGGCCTACAACAGCATCTTTCCCGAATCGAAGAATGCCTCGCGCTCGAGCCACACGGGACACAGCTCCTCGACCACCGCCATCAATTCATCGAGTGCGCGATACGGATCCTCGTCCGGAACAATCGGCACTTCGATGCCGGCGTCGATGGCGAACGGTGGGTCAGGGGAGTTGGCGGAGGAGTTCATCGAGCAGGGGTACCTTGTCGAAGAGCTGAAAATACTCCCGCACCTCGGCCAAATCCAGCCGCGAGCGATTGGCACGCAGCAACGCCTTGATGTCCTCGAGATCCTGCGTCCGACGGGAGTCGTTCACCCATCCCTGCAGCTTGAAGCCGATGAGCCCCTCGGAGCTGATCACGCGCAAGGTTCCGAGCGATGTTTGCCGTTCGTTCGCCTGCGCCAGCAAGCGACGGGCAATCGGGCGGTTCGCGTACAGAAAATCGACGCGCTCGCTGGCTCGCACATAGTTGCCGGCGTTGTCGCTGCGATGGAGGCAGCGATAGCCGATTCGCTGCAAGCCTGCATCGATTTCTGCGGCCTTCTCCATCGGCACGAGCAGATCGACGTCCTGCGTCGCGCGCACGACGTTGTGCGATGCCAGCGCAAGACCGCCGATCAACGCGAACGGCGCGTCAAGGCTCTGCAGCAATGACGCGAGTTCCGAGATCTGGCGGCCGAGACGGGAGAGGGGTGTCATGTGCGCCTCCTTGGATGAACTGCGCTATTGAGGCGGCAGCAGAGGTGCCTCGGGGCGTGTCATGGCGATGAGCGGCTGAAAGCGGCGAGGTTCGACACCGTTGTGACAACGGCCAGCACTCCCCCAATGGCGGCTACGGGTGTGGCGTCTCATGGCTGCAAGATTGCAGGCTCGAGTAGTCACTCAATCACCGACGCGAATAGTCCCAATCCAGAATAGCGGCCACGACCGATGCACAGGGGCCCCGCAACCTTGACGGGCCAAGTCAGCTTGGTGTGGAGCCGAGGTGATTTCGCGAGATGGCTGGGAACGAAGTATCGCGAAGCCTTCTCGACACCAGCGATGAAACCCGTCTCTCGCGTTTGGATCTCAGCGGAGAATGCCAGCTCGTCTCCGAAGCCTGCGTGGCGCAGCGCCTTGCGCACCAAGGCCTCGCGTCGCTTCATCAGTCTCTCAAGCAACGACTTCTGCTCTTCGCTACTTCTCGCCTTGCGGAGCCTCTCGCGGAGCCCGCCGGGGTCGTCGTGGCCGGGAAGCACCATGGGCGTCACCGTTGCCCAAGTGGATGACTCCAAGACATAGCGCCTGAGCACGCGGTCGTTGCGTGACGTCGCAGCGAGCACGGCCTGCACTTCGCCGGTCTTCTCGTCGAGGAGATCCATGCCGCCCAGCCTCTGTGCGACCCACGCGATGTCATGGCTGCGCCCGTCAGTCGAGAACACCATGACCCGCCGCACCGTACCCACGGTCTCGGCGCCGTCGCCGCGCGGCTCGATGCTGGGCACCGGCACGAGCAACAGGCGCGCATCATTGCCATCTCCATGGCCCAGTACGGTAGCGTGCACGCGCGCTTCGTCCCAGCCCGCGCGCTCGGCCGCGGTGCGTACAGCGTGCCGCAACATACCGGCGACGGCCATACCGCGGCGCGTGGTGTCGAACGCGCGGAAGTTGTCCGAATCGACGCGCATCAACGTGAAGCCAGCGATGTCAGCGGTGCGTCGCTGATCGGCTCGCGCGTAGCCGGCAATGACAAAGGTCGACAATGCTGCCGGCGGGCGCAGCCTCGGGTCGGCAAAGCTTGTACGCGCAAGAAACGCTGCGTGCCGCCGCTCGAGATCGTCAAGCGTTCCCGTCATTGGCACACGCAACTCCCGCCCATCGCTGCGCGGCTCCCACAACTTCGCTTTCACCGAAAGCTCGGCGACTTGCGCTCCCTCAACGACCGCTCCGTCTCCGACGACGAGATCGACGCCCCAACCGAGGGCCACTACGCCGCGGGTTGCTGCGATGAGGGCCGGAGCGGCTGATTCGCCACCATCGAGCTGCCACACGTAGTGAACGGCCGCGTCTTCCGGCAGACGGTGTGGCCGCAGGTTCTTCATCGTGCGATGCTCGGCCGCGCGGCCCTCGCCACCCCGGCTCCATTGCTTTCCTACAAGGTCCATCGCGTTGTGCGGCACCGAGAGACGGTAGCCCACGACGCTCTCAGCGGCTTCCGGGGCAATGATGAGCGGCAAAGCACGTTGTTCCAGCCAGGTCAGCGCGTCACGGGTTGCTTCCAATGTTCCGGCTCGTGCCGCGGCGGCCACGATTGCCTGGAATGCCCGCAGCGGAGACGGTGGCCACTCCGGTTCGCCCTCATATCCCCGGCCGTGGAACCACGGCGAAAGGAAACGAAACGACAGCACGAGGTGGCGGCTCATTCGGTCTTTGCCTTCTTCGGCGCCTTCTTCTTTCTGCCCTCGCCGTTCGTCTCGTCCTTTGCAATCTGGGTATCGAACTTCACCGTCTTGCTCTCGCCGACGCCGAAGTCCGCAGCCGCCTTCTTTGCAAACGCCAACGCCACAGCGTGCGTGAGCCCGGACGCTTCGCGTCGACCGTCAGAAAAAACCACCTTCGATTCGGGCTTTTGCTCGCCATCAAGTACCAGGTTGCAGCCTTGACGCAGAAATCCCAAGGCCGGCTTCGTGAAGGCCACCAGCGCCAGCCCCAACAGATAGGCGCGCAGCCTCCTGGTTTCGTCGTCGGTCGTGCCCCGGAGTAGCCGCAATGCCGCCATCTGAAGCGTCACCTCGCGGCGGATGTCGCCCCTCGCAATGACGCCGCCGTGCGTGGCCGACGCCGGTACGTGGCGGTAGCCCCATTTGGAACGGGCCTCGAGCGCACCCTTGTCTTCGGTCTCCTCCAGCAACCCTTCCTCGACGTACTCGACGGCGGGGTTGTACTGCGCCGAGCGTGTCAGCTTGGCAACGTTGAAGGCACGAATGGTGGCCGCCAGCAGGCGAGGTGCCTTCGCCTGTGTGTCGCGCGAGTCCCACACGCCGAAGACGAGCGATGTGGGTGCGAGCTTGGCCAGCGGCACCGCGTTACCCTTCTTAAGTTCCTGGAATGCCCTCTGCAGCGCGTCTTTCAGCTCAGTGCAGCGCACGATGGCGTCACCGGCGCGGTGACCGGCGTCGAGAATGCTAACGACCTTCTCTCCAGCCCTGACGATGAGCTGCGGCACGAGTTTCGCGTAGTCGCCTGTCGCAAACATAGGCTCGATGCGGTTGGCTTGAGAGCCGACCGAGTCGATGAGGCAGACGTTCTCTCCGTTTCCAATGTCGTTGATGTTGTACCCGCCCGGAAACTCCCTTGCGTTCTCTGCCGCGGCGAACGTAGGCGGAAAGAAGACGCCGTCCCGGCCCTCCGCCGGCGTCAGGTATTCGCGCAACACGATGGCGGCGGGCGCGTCAGCAGAGTCTTCGAGCCATGCTTCGATTTTCAATTCACTCATGTCCATCTCCATGTACCGGAATCGCAGGTGAGAAGGCCTTGTGCTTGCGCTGGTCCGTGCGGAACGCGCTCTCGAACTGGAACAGCGGCCCGTTGTCGGGGAGCGTGTTCGACGCCGCCAACGCGGCAAGCGTAACGGGAAGCGGCGCGCGCCATGCCCGATACCGGTAGACGCGCAGTTTCACGTCGGCGGGGCGGAAACGCTGGAGTCCCACCAGCGTGAAGAACTCCGTGGCGCTGAACGCTACCGTCTTCAGTGCGAGCGCGTCGGACGAAAAGCCGACGTCGAGCGGCAGCGCGGTCGCACCTCGTCGCCCATCGAAGTAGTAAGGCTCGACCTTCTGGCCGTCGGCGCCGACGACGACGTGGCCATCGTCGAAGAAGCCGTTGCTCAACGTATTCGGCAGATCTCGCTGGAGGCTCGTTGCGATGCGATCGACCGACATGCGCCCGGCCCAGGTCTTCAGGCCGCGCTCGACCTTCCACCAGTCGATCCGCAGGTCGAAGGGCTCCGCAAGCTGCAGTGCTGACGAGGTCTGGTTGGCAGGCTCCAGCACCTCGAGCTGCGTCTGTGCAGTTTTCGTGACGAGCTCTTTCAAGTCTCCACCCGACACAACGAAGTGCGAACCCTCAAAATGTGCAGTCGCGCGCGGCCACAACCTCTGCGCCAGCTCGAATACGCCGCAGCAACCAAAGAATTGGCCGGGGTTTGTGAGGTCGACGTCGAGGCGGATCATTCGGCGACATCTTCCTCTTCAGAGCCGAGTACGTCCGCAGCGCGAAGAATCGATTCAAGCCACGCCAGACCCCAGCGTCCGTGGCGGCGCTGCAGCCGGTCGAAGCGAAGCGGCACCTCCCGCACTAGCTCGGTAACCACGTCGTCCCTGAGCTCCGGGTCGAAGCACTCGACGGTCGGAAAGTGAGGACGGGCGCGACCGTGGTGCGCGGCAACCGCGTGAAGCGCGAGATCCTTCGCCACTTCACTCAATCCGCTGAAGTCACCATCGTGCAGCGAGCCCAGTTCATGGCGGTAGTGGCCTAGTTCTAAGGGCTGCATGGGTCCCTTGGCAAGCGGCGGCTCCTTGAAACGCTTGATGGAGCGTTGCCACACGCGCCGCTGCTTCCCCAAATCGTGTGCACGGCCGGCGCGAGCCAGCGCCATCTGCTCTGACTCGGACAGCGCAAGCCGCTGAGCAAGGCGAGCTGCCCACGCCTCGGTGCGCTGAAGATGAATGTCGAGCAGCAATTCTTTGCAGCTGGTACGCGAGCCATCATCGTCCGCGCGCCGGGAAATCGCATAGAGACACCACCACAGCGGCCCGTCATCCTCCTCCACGTTGCGCTTTACCGCACGGACCAGTCGCATACCGGCTGGCGCATCGGCTTCCCCTTCCGATTCGTGAACGAGCCGTTCGGTCTCCTTGGGTCCAAGGTCGTAGCTCAACGCTGGATCAAATTCGGCCGCAGCATCGAAGAGCCCTTCGCGCAGGCCTCCGGCCTGCGGTGCTAGGACCACGGTAGAATCATCGAGGGTAGGGTTATTCTTCGAGTCGTAACATTCGACGAGCTCGCCGAGCTTCACGATCTCGGCCGGCCTGTCAGGACGGACGAGCCAGGCGAACTGCATGCCGTCCGGGTCGCGCGCCGCCAGTTTCTCGAGGTGTTTCAGCACGCGAGCGGTGACGTCACTCATCGTCTCGCGGCTGCGCAGCGGGTAGTCAGCGAGGAAATCACCGAGCGTCTCCCGACCGAGGTGTTCTCTCGTGAGCCACGCCACCTCGCGTCGCCACGCGATGGTCGTGCGAGGCGGCTCCCATTCCGCTTTTCCGTGCAGCCACTCGGCCACTGGCGGCCGACCTGGCAGTGCCTCGGTGACGGTGGTGTACGACCAGCGATCGAACAGCAGTGCGTCGACGTGGCGAATATCGGGCTGGGGAGTCGAAGCACGGAGGCGCACGTCAAGGGACAGCGCGCGCAGCGCAGAAGGAGACGCGTCACGTCGCCCGTCGTCACGCATCGGCAGCTGACCCAACAGTTCACGCGTGAAGAGGCGTGCGTTGTCATATTCGTACTTACGCTTGCCGGACTTGTCGTCGTCTTCGTCTCCATCCTCGTCACCGGACTTGGTCTTGGGAGGCTCTTTCAAGGTTTCGCAGTAGACGTGCACCTCGGCGTCGCCCTCACCGTACCGGTTAACGCGACCCAGCCGCTGCGCAAGTGCGTCGAACGGAGGGAGGTCAGTAACGAGGTGATCGGCCGAGAGGTCGATGCCCACTTCACCCGCCGACGTGGCGACGAGAAAGACGGTGCCATCGCGGGGCTTCACGCCGTTCCCTGGCCGAGGAAGAAAGCGCGCGAACACCGGATTCTTCACGAGTTCGTCGCGCTCTGCGCCTCGCATGGTGCCGGTCAACGTGGCGACACTGCACTTTTTCTTGCGCAGTACCTGTGCGCATTTTTCCGCGTGGTCGACGGAAGAGAGGAAGGCGATAACCTTGCCGTCAAGTTCTGCGGCCTTGGCGGCAATGCGTTCAGGCAATTCCGTTCTATCATCAATGAAGTGCAGTTGCAGATTCTTCCTGGCATGGAGCCGCTGCTTCACGACCTCATTGCGGAGATCGTCCGCGCCGAGTGTGAAATCAGGGTCCATACGGCCGGTGGCCGAGAGCGCAAGCACCTTGAGCGGCCGCGGCTCGTTGCTGCGACGCTGCTCGTCGGCGATGGCCAAGAGCAAGAATTGAAACGCGGGTTCGAGGTGCGCCTCGTCGTGCACCAGCAGCACGTCCTGCCCGAGGAAGCCGGCGTGCAGCGGTTTGCTGCGGAAGCCGCAGCCGTACCCCGCGAAGAGCAACCGGCTGCCGATCATGTCGACGGTGCCGACGATGATGGCGGGCCGCGAGGGATCTCGACGCCACGCGCCGTTGTCCGCGAACTCGCCTCGCAGGGTGCTGATGACCAGCGGGTGCTTCGCGGGCACCGCCGCCAATGCGTCAAGGGCATCATGGAGGTGTCGAGCTTCAGGCTCGAGGAGCTGGCTGCGCAGTCGCTCGGCCTCGGCGGTGGATTGATCGACGACCGTGCGCCGGTTGACGACGTACACGAGCCGCCGTGGCAGCCGCGGATTCTTGGCGAGGGCGAGCAGCCACAGGGCGATGACGCTCGTTTTCCCGAGGCCGGTCGGCAGATCGCACGCCATGGGGAAGTCACCTGCGATGAAGCGCTCGTACAACGCGCGCTGCCACGGAAAGGGCAAGTTGCCGGTGAGTAGCGCGAAATCGCGGTCAAAAGCCATGCAGTGCCTCCCCGACGATGTGTCCTCTGCTTCGGCATGGTCGAGCACGCCGGTACGCAGGTTCTATGAGAATAACAGCATCTGCGGCAAGGGCGCGAACGTGTCTGCTTGAAGGGAGAAGTGGCGATCCAGCGCCCGCGAGGCGGTAGCTGTCAATCACTCCCTGCCAATCTCACCCGCAGGGCAAAGAAGCTGACACGAGGGAGCGTCACGAATGCGAGTCAGAATCTAGACCGCCTTCGCCAGCGTAGTGCGGCAGCATCTGCCCGTCGAGGCCAGATCTCAGTCCGGTATGCGGGCCGCCCGATCCACCGCCCGCGCCGGGGCGAGCGCCGCCGCCGCGCATGCAACAATGCCGAGGCAGGAAAGGTTGATCAGAAAGCCGTAGTCGTCGCCGCGCAGAATCAGCGCGCCGAGCAGCGGGCCCGAAGCGAGGCCCATTTTCGAAGCGAAGCCACCAAGCGCGGCGGCGCGGCCCGAGCGGTCGAAAGCGGAAGCGAGACCAAGAAGGTAAGGCATCACCAGCGACCAGGTGATGCCGGTCATGCAGTTGGCGAGCACGAACACGATCTTGTCAGCCGAGTAGTGCAGTACCCAGATGCCGACGAGGGTCGCGGCGAGCCCGATCGCGAGCGGCAGCGCGCGCCCGTAGCGCGTGGCGAGCACGATCACGAGCAGGCAGCCCGCCACACCGACCCAGGTTGCTGCGCCGACCGACGTGGAAATGAATTCCCGCGGCAGGCCGGCCGCGCTGCCGAGCTCGATGATGTAGGCGAAAAGCCCCATGTTGGAGGCCTGAAAGAGAAAGATCGCGAGCAGCGCGAGCACGAAGCGCGGCCATGACGCTGATCCTGTATTCACTGCCACCGCAGCGGCTGCAGGGCGTGGTGAATAGGGCCCGAGGAACGGCAGCATCGCAAGTGTCACCGCGCTGAAGGCAATCAGTGCGGCAAACAGCACGCCTGTGCCGAACACGGGCACGAGACGAGGTAGGGTCATCACGCCGAGGCCGCCGAGCCCGAACTGCACGAACAGCAACACGCCGAAAACGCGGTCGGGCGATTTCGTGCGTGCGATGACCGCGAACGCAACGCCCACGAGCATGCCGCCGACGAAGCCGTGCAGCGCGCGCAGCGGGATCATCACCCAGGGTACGTGTACCGCCATCGAGATTGCATCGATCGCGACGAGTCCTGCGAGCAGCGCGATGGACGCC
>Ga0138256_10005519_pt1 | contig 13360 bp, 6 predicted proteins | sample KNB2016incub_MG_FD_105486 | JGI IMG/M metagenome (GOLD analysis project Ga0138256, IMG submission 105486) | Active sludge microbial communities from wastewater in Klosterneuburg, Austria - KNB2014incub_MG | ecosystem: Engineered > WWTP > Activated sludge > Unclassified | place: Austria...
AAAACGCATTAAAAAATATTGCGAAATATATGAACTTCCAATAATCGGTTCATCATGTAAAGAACACATGGATTCAAATGCTTCATCAACCTCAGCATTCTTTGGCTCATAATAAAACGGATCGATACCCGGATATTGGTCTATCAGTTTTTTGATAAATGGTCGTTCGTCTACCTCATGATCTCCGGAATAAAATATGGAGAATGATTTATAAATAGTATCCGGATATTTGGTTTTAATAACTGAAGCAATGGCACTACTATCTAATCCTCCACTAAGACAGGCAGCAACAGGCAAATCACTTCTTAAATGAAGATCAATACTTTGATAAAACAAGGATCGGAATATGTCTTTGTTTTCTTCAAAAGTATTTGTGTTGGTCACTGAAGTGTTGATATCCCAATATTTTTCAATGTGCAATTCACCATTTATTAATTCTAAATGATGAGCTGCAGGTAAAGAATATACGACTCGGTAAAAAGTTTCTGTTTGATGATGAACCCATCCCAGTTGCAACGCCCTATAGATTTGATCGTAATTTAAATCATTGGTAAAAGTTGGTGTGTTCACTAGTGCCTTGACTTCTGATGCAAAATAAAATCTACCATTAATAAAAGTATAATAAAATGGTTTGATTCCAAACCGATCGCGGGATACAAATAAGCGTTGCGTTTTTTTATTATAAATGACCATCGACCACATGCCGACCATTTTTTGAATCGCTGCTTTCCCCCAGCAATCATATGCTGATAAGACCACTTCTGTATCCGAATTGGAAGTGAAGGTATAGCCCAACAATTGAAGTTCAGATCTAAGCTCCAGATAATTATAAACTTCACCATTAAATACAATCACCCAATCTTTAAATTCTTTAGGTTGGTTACCACCTGAAGTCAGATCGATAACACTTAGTCTATTATGTCCTAAACCAACTGCTTGATGAAAAAATGTATTTCTGAAATTTGGTCCCCGATGTGCAATGGCTTGGAGCATTGAATTAAGTCCCGCTTGTTGTTGGACATTATTTAATGTCTGATCTACAAATCCTGCAATTCCGCACATATTTTAATATGATTTAACGAGTTCGTCACAAATGGAGGCTAGCTGTTTACATTGATTTCTACGTGAGTATGTATTAATTGCATCTTTGTCCAATGTTAAATTTGATGGATGTAAGTTGAATCTTTGTTGTATGTGTTGTTTTATTAATTGGATATCTGTATCAAATGGATAAATGATTCCTGATTTTGTTTCTTGTAAAATCGTATCTACATCACCACCTGGTGTTCCAAATGCCAGAATAAAATGATGTGTGGCTAAATATTCAAAAATCTTTCCTGTAAGTATTCCCCTGGAATCATGATTCTTAAACAACATCAATAATAATAAATCAGCATCTTGCTGAAGATCTATTGCTTCTTGGTGTGATACATATCCCTTATGATTGAGATACGGTTTAAGATCATTGGATTGAATGTCTTCTAATACAACAGTATCAATTTCTCCAACTAAATTTATTTTTAATTTTTGTGCAAATTCATGATTTTCTTTTACCAATAATCCTAAGGCTATCCATAAGTTGGTTGGATTTTGTAACGCTGCTAATCTACCTGTATAACAAATTGTAAAGTTTTCATTTGCAGTAGTTCTTACCTGATGAATTTGGTCGAAACCATTATAAATAATTCGGAATTTTGATGAATCCCTTTGATGATTTATAGTCATAAAATCATTCAATAATTGACTTCCAACCGTCGTAATCCGATCAGCTTCTGCAATTACTGAAGATTCGAGTTTATGGTGTGCCTTTCTGGATGAAGGAGATAGTTTTAATTTATTGAAATAAACCAACTGTGTCCAAGGATCCCTGAAATCTGCGATCCAAGGAATACCCAAAGCACGCTTCAATTTCAGACCAATCACATGCATACTGTGAGGTGGTCCGGTACTGATAATGAGGTCTATTTTTTCTTTTTGAATGTATGATTTTAAAAATCGTAAGGAGGGTTTAATCCAAAATTTTCTGGGATCAGGAATAAAAAAATTACCTCGGATCCATGTTATCAATTTTTGTGAGGTCTTGAGTTTGGTATCTTCTTTCCATATTTGTTGTCCTACGGTTAATTCCTTTTGACCTAGTAATTTTTTGTATAATGCGTAAGGTTCAAAAATAGGTCTTTTAATAACACACAGATCTGATGGAATTTCTTTTTGCAAGCTTACATCTTTAAGCTCGAAATCCGGATTCAAGGGTGTGTAAATGATGGGCTCCCAACCAAATTCACGAAGGTATTTTGCAAAATACAACCACCGCTGAACGCCGCTCCCACCACTGGGTGGCCAATAATAAACGATGATGAGTACTTTTTTGATATTTGGAAATTTTAAGGACTAAACTTTATTCATTAGGCTAAAGTCTTCGCTAAAAACGCAGGGCTAAGTTAATTATTATTTGGGGTTTCGGGCTTTGGATTTTTATGGACATGAATACAAACACCTTCGAATTGGGCTTAAATTGAATCAGATGACACATCCTTATTGAGCCAAATATAGTGGTACTATGTTAATTCATAACATATATAATAAATATTTAATATAATAGATATATTATAAATATTTTATATATATATTTGCACAACAATCAATTTATAACACTTTATAAAAAGATTGTATTTAATACCAAAATCAACTCAATCATGAGCTCAAATCTCTCCATATACGCACTTAAAGTGCTGTTTGTTAACATTTTGTGTTTTTTTATTTTCCAGAATGCCATTTACTCAACCTCATTAAATGGACTTCCTAAAGCATGTCCAATGCGTAATGGTCAAGGGCTTCGTTCCGGAAAATTGAGTTTGCGACCCTTGGCAATAGATGTACAACAATGCAGTGGTACTTCAAATATTTCTTGGGTGAACCCAAAAAATACTTCTTATGCTGATGACCTTTACACCGAATTAAACCTATCACCAGGAGCAGCATCTGAATGTCTTTGGCTACATAATTTTGATCTGAATATACCAGATGGTAGTACCATCTATGGCCTGGGTTTGGAAATAGAAGGTCACACCACTTCTTCAGGTATAACACCTGTTCTCATTCAACTTACCGATAAAAACGGAAATGCCTTAGGAGAAAACAAAGCTGGTTCTTCCATCAAAGGAGCCTGGGCTACCGGCAACCCTTCAAACGATAAAACTTGGACTTATGGAGGCGTAAATGATATGTGGAGCCTCCCATTAAATCCCTCAGTAGTCAATGCCTCAAACTTTGGTTTTAAAATTAAATTAAAAAATAACAGTACCTCACTTACAACCCTTAGATTGGACAAAATCCGCTTAATCATCTATTATACATCGCTTCCTTCGACTTGCATGAAGGCTTGTGCTTTTTTCTATGTAGATCCTGTTCCTGGAGCCATCAAATATCACTGGAGTTTTCCTAGAGAAGTGATCCAAATTTCTGGTTCGCAAAATGATTATTATACCTATTTGAATTTTGAACGATTACCAAATGGCGTCCACGACATTTGTGTAAGTACAGAAAGCAATCAAGGGATTTCTTCACCTTGCTGCATGTCCGTATTAGTCAGTGATTGTTCATTGGGGTCAATTGGGAATCGAATATGGTTGGATGAAAATACAAACGGACTTCAAGATCTCAATGAACCGGGACTTGCCAATATGTCCGTGAGCCTTTACGATGGATTCACTAAAAAACTTTTGACAACTACCTACACCGATAAACAGGGTATTTATAAATTTGATAGTCTCCTCACAGGTTACTATTATCTAAAATTCGATAACCAATTAAATTATAAAATTAGTCCTGCGCATCAAGGAAATGATAACACACTAGATAGTGATGTGGATGGATCTATTGCTACCAATACTACGGAAATATTTTATTTAAAACCTGGACAACACAAAACGGATATAGATGCCGGGTATTATGAGTACGCTTCAGTGGGCGACCAGGTATGGGAAGACCTGAATCAAAATGGAATATTTGATATCAACGAACCCGGAGTTCCTCAGATCAAATTATATCTGATTAATCAAGCCAGTCAAATAGTAGATTCCACTTTAAGTGATGCTCAGGGACACTATTTATTTCCTAAGGTCATCGTTGGCAGATACACCATTCAGGCAGTAATCCCAAATGAATATGGCGTAGCCGACTATAAAGTTGGTAGTCCAGCTAATGATAATGATTTTGATGCTACGGGTAGAACACAGTCATTTCAACTTAATATTCTAGGATTCAATGCAGATATAGATCTTGGATTATATCGGGTATCCGCTATTGAAGGACTGGTTTGGTATGATCGAAATAAAAACGGTGAACGAGAGTTATCAGAACATACCATGGGATTCATTCCTGTATTCCTACTTGATGCTTCAAAACGCATAAAAGATTCAACCCTTACTGACGGCACAGGTCATTTTGCTTTTAATAAACTCAAATCAAATATTCCCTTTTACGTCCAATTCAAAATTGAAACCCAATATGCTTATACTTTAAAAGACCAAACTACTGATGATAAAGATAGTGATGTAGATCCACAAGGTTTATCTGATCAAGTGATCCTACCAAGAGGAACTACAACTAATATTGATGCCGGTTTTTATTTTGATTGCACCGCATCAGCTGCGAATTTAAAATTTGATTCGTCATCAGAACCATGTGATTTGGGTCAAGGCGTCACAGTGCATTTTTCTGAAATTCAAACACATTTTATTCCACAAAATTATGCGGTGAATTATTTACTTGTTCGCACAAATGATCAGGTCATTGTAGATGTCGCAGCACAAAATTCTTTTCTTGTAAATGGTGGAATATCCTATGAAATGATCGCGTTCATATACGAGACCAATACTAATGGACCTAATTATTTTGATATCAATACCATTCAAAAAGGAATAACACCATTTTCCAAATTGGAAGAATCACTTAAACAAAATTTTATATGTTATTCAGTTTCAAAAATTCCATTGACCATTCAGATCAATAACTGCGGTAGCATCAATGGACAAGTTTGGTATGACTATGGATTTGATGGTATCCACGATCCACAAGACAAACCCTTTGCAAATGTTTTAGTTTGCTTATTAAATGCCCAAAGTCAATTCCTGGATTCTGCTCGAACAGATCAAAATGGAATGTACCAATTTACCTATTTGAATTTAGCCAACTCGTATAGAATTCAAGTAAAAAATCCATCCGGATTTTTATTTACTTTAAAAGATGCATCAGGATTCGAATTCAATGATTCCGATGTGGACCTTGGAGGATATTCGGATATTGTTCAAATTCTCGGTACACGTTTATTAACAATAGATGCTGGTCTATATATCGATTGTAAGATCGCACTTGGCCAACTCAAATCCAGACCCCTTGAATTTGAATGCTACAATGGAGGAACTCAAATGATTCATGCTGATTTAATTATTCCACATAATATTCCATTTCAATATCAAGTCAAATACTTACTTGCCTTTGGCCCTACACAAAAAATTATTGGAATATCAGACACACCAGATTTCAGTGTTTCTTTTGCAGGTGTATTTAGTATTTATGCTTTTGCTTATAATCCGATTACCACAGATTTTAATTATTTTGATCTCAATCAAATTGTGCTCAACCAAACAACCCTGGTGGATTTAGCTTCATTGTATTTAAACAAAAATATTTGTGCAGGTATTTCTCCACGTGGTACTAATTTCATTATCAATGAATGTATACATTTCAATGGTTATGTATGGTATGACGAAAACAGAAATGGTCTTCAGGATGTAGCAGAACCTCCGGTCCGGGATTTGAATGTTTATTTATATAATGACCAGGGAACCTTATTGGATTCCATGATGACCAATTCCAATGGACAATATGCTTTTACAAGCAGAACTCCGGCCTTTGATTACCAATTGCGTTTTGCAAATACCCCAAATTATGAATTTACCATTCAGGATGTTGGTCAGGATGAAGCCATAGATAGTGATGTTGATCTTAATGGTTTATCCATAATCTACAGCATTCCGGGAGGAACCAATCAGCGTGTTGATGCAGGAATTAGTTTAAACTGCTTTGCAATCGCTCCTTCGCTTTATGATATCAACAATCAACCCATCATTTGTTATGCACAGCAATCTGTACACATGGCAGCTGGAATTCAAAGTCCTATGAACATTCCATCAGGATTTCGATTAAAATATTTTTTGATATCAGAACCAGATCACATAATTATATCCAGTTCAGATACTTCACTATTCGAAACGAATACCTTGGGTCAATATTCTATTATTGCTTTTGTTTTTTCAGAAGACAATACGAATTCAGATTATTTTGATTTCAATCAATATGGAAGAGATGGAGCAGACTTTGATTACATTACAGAATTTATTAGCGACAAAGGAAGATGTGGTTCTATAAGCGCTGTCTATCCATCATTTAATATTAATGAATGCAGTAATGTGAATGGTTATGTTTGGGAAGATCAAAATAAAAATGGTATCCGGGAAGACTTTGAACCTGCATTAAATCAATATAAGGTCATTTTATTGGACATGCTACAAAACAGATTAGATAGTACTTTAACCCAAGCCAATGGTTCCTATGAATTCAATCAAGTGGTATATGGTAATTACCTCATCCGCTTTGAACATTTACCTACTTTTGATTTTACAATTTCAAATCAGGGTACAGATGAATTGAGAGACAGCGATGTAGATAATCTTGGAGACATCGTTCTTAATTTATTTACTCAGACCGTTCCGTCTCTTGATGCCGGATTAATTCGGGATTATGGTCAATTAGGTGATTTTGTTTGGGTGGATAAAAATGGAGATGGTATTCAAGATGCCAATGAAAACGGAATTAATGACATCACCCTGAACTTAATTGAAGAATCAACTGGAACGATAATAAGAACATTACAAAGTAAAATGGATGCAAACAATGATCCGGGATTCTACGAATTTAAATATGTTCCGCTCGGTCAATATTATGTTGAAGTTCAATTGCCGGATACGCTCTGTGTAACGAAATTTAATCAAGGCACAGATACTACAAAAGATTCAGACTTCTCTTTAATCAATGTCAGTTTCAGAACACAAACCATAGATGTAACATTGAATCTTAATTTGCAAGATGTTGATTTGGGATTATTCCGAAAGTCCACGATTGGAAATTATGTATGGATGGATGACAACAGGGATGGAATACAAGATTTAAACGAGCCAGGAATTAATGATGTCACCGTTTTAGTTTTTAGATCAAACGGTACGATGTTCGGCGAAATTAAAACCAGATACAATCCGGATACAGGTCTGGATGGATTTTATGAATTCAATGATCTTGTTCCCGGAGATTATTACATCAAATTTGAACCTAATTCTGGCATCATTCCTACCTTACCCAATATCGGAAATGACGATGGATTAGATAGCGACATTACAGGTGCTAATGGTCTTAATACAACAGATCTATTTAATATTATTTCCGGTACTTTTAAACTTGATTTAGATGGTGGATTTAGATCCGGTGGTTTGATTGGGAACTTGGTTTGGAATGATGCCAATTCAAATGGATATCAAGATGAACATGAAAAAGGCATACATGATATAAAAGTATATTTGGTAAATGACCAAGGTCAATATGTAGATAGTACGTTAACCAATATCAAAGGAGAATATCATTTATCGGCGTCTGAAGGTGCATACTATTTACAATTTGAAGTTCCAGATGTCTTAAAAATCACAACTAATGATCCATCATTACCACTGGACATGAACAGTGATATTGACAATTCACATGGTTATGGCACTACAGAAATGATGTACTTACAAAATGGAGATAACATGTGGTATGTAGATGGTGGTCTGGTGTATAAGTCCATATTGGCCATTGAAGATATTCATTTGGATTATACTATGCAAGGTAAAGACATTCGTTTGAATTGGAATTGTATAGGAAATTTTGATGGTGGAACTATGGAAATTTTACGCTTTGAAAATCAATGGGAAATAATTGGCACTCAGGAAAGTTATCCACAAGAAAAAATGACAAACTACACATTTCTTGATGAGAATATTAATCTGGAAAACATTAAAGGTTTAGCTTACAAAATCAGATACACACATCAAAATGCAATTACAGAAAGTAATATGATTCAAATAGCGCATCACAATAAAGCAAGTCTTGTTCTGTTAAATAATCCGGTACAACAAACCATACAATGGAATTTCATCGGTGCCAAGTTTATGAAATGGGAGTTATACAATAATCTTGGTGTTCAAATCATGCATGGTGAAAGTAATGCAGAGCTAGATCAAATTAATGTAGAACAACTACCAGCTGATGTTTATCATTTAAAATGGGAATCTATAAACGGCAATGGAATCATTCATGTAATAAAAAAATAGAGTGATGGGATGAATCCCTCACTCTACTTTAGACAATTAAATCACATATTTAAACAACCAATATTCCTTTGAGTTAGATTTAATGCTATTCTTTGGGGACAAATCATCTTATATGCTTATCTTAATTTGATAATGTTCCAAGCATTAATAATTGAATAACGCACAGAATAATGTTTATGCTGCCTATTGAAGCCAGATTTTTTAAATTCACTATAGTTAAAGACATGAAACATGTTTATCCCAATGGAACAAACTATCCTGTTAATGTAACCCCGCTTCATTGGGAATTTTTCAAGAACTACAAAAAACATTTAGCTACTAAGACGGTGTTAAAATCTGAACCATTAAAACTATATCCTAATCCAGTTCAAGATGAAATCATCATAGATACAGAAAACAAAATTTATACATGTGAAATTTTTGACATCCTGGACAAAGCTATTTTGACATATAATAATCTATCTCAAAATACAATTGAAATTAGCTCTATTCCATCGGGACCCTACTTATTAAAATTAATAACTTCCAAAGGAACGCAGACCAATAAATTTGTTAAGGATTGAGAAATGAGTATTGAATATAGGTCATACTTATAATTGCTGACTTAGGTTGTTGAAACATGGGCAACATTTCTTTATTTTTGAAAATTTATAATATGACTCAAAATTTTAATTAAACAATGAATTAGGATTTTGCGTCTTTATGTTTAAGATTTAGATCTATATTTTTTAATTTATGCATTCTTTAATATTTCTTACATATTCTTGGCATAATAAGAAATATTTTACTAAAAAAGTATGCTTCAGGAAGTTAACCCAAATAAGCTATTATAGTATTATTCTCCATTTGGCATTGGAATAATGTATTTTGATTCACTTATATACTCATAATAAAGTATCTTTGAATATAAAATTACAATTAATACATTTAAGCAAATCTTTGGATCCTTATGAGAATTTATTGTCTGTTTATTTTAATGCTTAGTATTGCCACAAATCTTCTTTCCCAAAGAAAGGACTTACTATTAATACCTTTTGAATTAGATGGTTTATGGGGCTATATGAATTATGAAAAGAAAGTTATTTTAGAACCTCAATTTGAAGAGGCTTATATTACAAATGATTTAGTAGGAAGAATAAAAAAAAATGGAAAATATGGATATATTAATAATTTAGGCAAAGTAATTGTTAAACCTAAATACGAATTTGCAGAAGACTTTAGTTGTGGTATAGCTAAAGTTGGTAATGGAGATCAAATTCGCCTTATAAATACAGAAGGTAAGAAATATAAACCAAAATATATTTTAAACAGATGCGGCCACCATAGACATTTTAATTTACCTATTGTAGTTACAGATAGTTTGATTGCCATAAATAGTAGTTATAATTCAGTAGAAAAAAAAGTATTAAATTCACTTATTAATCGAGTAGATACTATTTACAATATCGAAGATTATTTTTTCATTATAGTAAAAAAAAATAAGGTTGCAATTTTGGGAAATATTTCCAGTCGTGAAAATCCTGATTCGATAATTAATAATGTTCACTATGAATATGATGATGTAAAGTATTTTCCTTGTACTTGTGGTAACCACGGTATATCGAATTACATTGGAATTAAAAAAGATAATATATGGGGATACTATGATATTGCAGACCTTCCTTATCAAATAATTGCACCCAAATATATAAATATTGAAAATTTTTATAATGGATTAGCCAAGGTCGAATTTGAATCAAATAGATTTGGTTATATCGACACAGAAGCTAATGAATATTTCTATCGAAGTCGCTAATTCAAGATTTAAAAAAATATTTGGTATATAACCTTATATCCATTCCCTCTACTGTTCCACTTCCAATCTCGGATCATATACCCTTTGACACACATCAGCCAAAAGCATTCCTAAAATCGTCATTCCTACTCCCCACATAAATAAGGCCTGTACAACAGTCCAATCACGGTAATAAATGGATTGAAAAAGTAATCTTCCGGTTCCAGGAATACTGAATATGGTTTCGATAACGATGGACCCACCTATGAGAAAAGGCAATGCAGATGCAATCCATCCTAATACCGGAATGAGCGCTAAGGGCAACACTTCTTTTTTTAATGCAGTTTGTCGGTTGAGTCCTACACTCAAAGCTCGAAACCAAAATGGTTTTTGCTGCTGGTCGATTAATCCCTGCCGCGTCATATTATATAAAATAGCAAGCGACGGCAATATCAAACTGATCAATGGCAAGATCAAATATTGCGGCTGACGAAACCAAATATTGATTGGGCTCATCTCTTGATCACTAATAAACGTGCTGGGAAATAATTGTATAAAATTGGGATTACAGAATACTAATAACAACAAACTCGCAATCCAAAAAACAGGTACAGAATGCAATCCTGTTAAAAATAGATTCAAATATTGAGGTAATTTTTTTTGACTTGTTTTAACAGACCAGAATCCCAAATAAATACCCAAACCAAATATTAAAATGATGGCAGGTAATTGTACACACATGGTCCATCCAAATGCTTCATATATTTTGGATGAAACCGGTCGTTGATCTCGTACAGAATATTGAGATTGCGTCATCCATAAATGATATTTATTATTCAAGCCATTCCATCTGGGATCAGGCCAAAAAGATTGCGTTTCATTAGAGATTAACGGATCTACTTTTAGTGGTAAAATACTAAAATAAAATAGTGGAATTTCTTTGGTATTTGTTGTGTGTACCAAAGAATTATCATTAGGATCTTCTGCCTTGATGATATCAGCATAACTACCGGGAATTTGTTCGATCATCCACAATACAAACAATACCATAAAAAGGCCTAATAGAATTCCTGATATGATTCTTCTAATGATAAATAGTATCATTTTTTGTTTATCGCTTTGTGATCAATGTTGCTACATATCCGGGTTTTAAGGACGTTGGCTTACATGAAATACGTTTGTTGAATGCAATCCGTTCCATGGTAGAAAACAAAAAAATCTGTGGTTGTTCATCATATAATATTTCCTGAAACCATAAATATGCGTCTTCACGCTCTTTACTGGTGTGGGCATTTCGAATTTGAGTTATCAAACTATCTGTTTGAACCGTAGCAAATCCACATCGATTACTTCCTCCAACATTGGTATTAGAAGAATGCCAGCTTTGAAACGGATCCCATAAGGTATTGGGTTGAGAACTGAGCATGGTTGCTATATCAAATTGTTGATTTTTGACTGCGTCCAATAATAAAGCAGATTCTTTACTTTCGAGATCAATTTGGATTCCTATTTTCTTTGCGTTCTCTTGTAAAACGATACCTAAATTTTTTCCAATTTCTTTGCCCGCAACGAGCATTTTAAATTGTAGTTTGATTTTTTTACCAGCGACGTTTTTATCCAATATGCCGTCTTTATCGGTATCCTTCCATCCTGCCTCCGCTAATAGGTTGGTAGCGTATTCTAAATCATATGCTATGGGTTTAAGTTTTGTATTATAATAAGTTTTAGTTTGGTGCACAGGACCTATAATCCGTTGCGCCAAACCATTAAAATTGGATTGAATAAATAAATCCACATCAATGATGGAAGCTAATGCCTTGCGTACATTTTTTTCATTGAGCCCAGGATTTCGAGTGTTCAATTCCAAATAATAATATTGCATCGTCGTGGGAGTAATAAAATCCAATTGATCGGCATTCGTTTTCTTTAATTCATCAAATTGCTTGGCATTGACCTTAGCCATTAGGTCTATCGTCCCATCCTTCAAAGAAATAACTGAAGCGGCTTCATCTGGCATGATCCAAAATTCAATTTGATCTGGATATGCCGTCAACATTGGATAATCATTTATATATTCATTACCCCACCAGTTCTTCTTTTTTTCAAGGATAATTTTGGTTCCGTTTTGCCATGATTTTAATTCGTAGGCACCTGCACCGGTTATTCGCTCACGACAAAAAGCGGCAGATTGAAATGTTTCGGCAAAAGATTTCAGTGCATTCCATTTTTCGGTTGAATATCCGGTAGAATCATTATGTACCAATTCAGGAATATTGTATCGATCCATGATATGATTGGGATCGTAATCATGAGCCGGATAAATATTGAAATTACCGCTTAATTCCTGACTCAACATATAATTTTTAGCAATTGATATTTTGAATGTCTTTGAATTTTTTGGATCAATTTCGACATTCTGTATATTTTTAAATGATCCCCGCCAGGTTCCATTCTTGACATGCGGATTTAAAGCTGCTTTAACAGTAAAGGCAATATCAATACCTGAGACTGGATGACCATCACTGAAAACAGCATGATCCAGAATTTGATATTCATATTGTACCGTTGTATCATTGAGTATAGTAGCAGGTGACATACGCTGCACCATTAATGGTGACAATTCAAGATGATCTGGATTGAATTCAAACAGAGGTGGCATGATGAAACCTTCTATCTGTGTCGCCACTGAAGATTGAGAAACGATGGGATTTAAACAATCGGGCTCCTCCGCTACTCTAATTTTCAAGACGAAACCTTTGTCTTTCTGATTCCCCGTACATCCCATACCATTAAGAAATATATAAACTGATAATAGGGATAAAAAAATAAATCTACTGGTTCGCATAATCTGCATTTAATTTGTATGCCACTAAAGTATGGCTTTATCATGGTATCTAACGCAGAGAAGTATAAAATTCTTATTATAGGAGGCAGTGGTTTAATAGGAAGAGCCCTAACAGAGCATTTGGAACACCAAGGTAATGAGGTAAGTTGGTTAGGACGCCATGCCAACCATACCTCTCATAGGAAGTCTTATGAGTGGGATCTACAAGCTGGAACCTATGATCCACATGCCTTTCAAGATGTAGATATATTTATCAATTTAGCTGGCTCTTCAATCTCAGATGGATTGTGGACCGCAAAAAAAAAACTGGATATTCTA
>Ga0138256_10005520_pt1 | contig 13359 bp, 17 predicted proteins | sample KNB2016incub_MG_FD_105486 | JGI IMG/M metagenome (GOLD analysis project Ga0138256, IMG submission 105486) | Active sludge microbial communities from wastewater in Klosterneuburg, Austria - KNB2014incub_MG | ecosystem: Engineered > WWTP > Activated sludge > Unclassified | place: Austria...
TAGTTAGGTAGTTAGGTAGTTGGGTAGTCGGCTAGTCCGAGAGTTTGGACTATTTGACTTTGATTCACTTTTGTTTGTAACTACTCAGGCATGTCGTTGCGAGGAGGCTTTTGCTCGCCTGCCCCGATGTTTTTCGGGGTCCCGACGAAGCAATCTCCCGGCGTTGGGGGACTGCTTCGGCAAAACCAAGAGCGCCTCGCAGCGACATGTTCCCAGGCTGAGTAGTTACTTTTGTTTTCGATTAATCCGAATTAGTTTTCCCGTCATATCTCCCGCCTCTTGAATACTACTGTGAATTTGTTCTGCCTGTTCGCGTAAGTCAATATTTTGAGAACAAACGATCACGCCCGCATGGTTGGGAGATTTCTCATGCAATTCAATGAAATCGCGGCGGTTGATGGTCAACAAAATTCTCCCCGATCTCGAAGCAAAATCCAATACTTCGGCATCGGGGATTCGTTGATTTGCGTTTCCTGCCTCAAATGAGGTTAATACATCGTATCCCATTTCACGCAGGTATTCGGCTATTTTGACGGGAAAGTTTTCGTTCGTATAAAAGGATGCCATCAGGCTTCCTCGTTCGACCGAATGGCTGCCTCAATTTCGTCCTCGTGTGAATCGGCGTACGCCCAGGCATTGACCAAGTCCGCCGCGCGCAGGGATGGATAATTTTCAAGGACGGCGACTTCCGTCCACCCGAGACGGCGATAATTTTCCAGAGTCCAAACGGGGATGCGCGTCCGCACAATACACGCTTCTCCCCCAGACACGCCAGTGGTTTTCTCGATGCCTGCCCACGTATTGCCCACTTCTTGAGCAAGTCGTTGTAACAATTCCGCTTTTTCAGCGCGGCTCAAACGGGAAATCTGCGGTTCGAGATTCTGAATGCTCATTCGTGCCTCAACTTTTGGGTATTATAACGTATATCGTTTCTTGCAAAACGGTATAATCTGCCCATGAGTTTCCGTTTCTATCATCCCATCGAAGTCCGCTACGGGGATTTGGATCCGCAGGGGCATGTGAACAACGCGAAGCATCTCACGTACTTCGAGCAGGCGCGGATCGCGTACATGATCGAGTTGGGACTGTTCACGAAGAATCAATCGTTCATGGAAATCGGCGTGATTCTGGCGGATGCGCATATCACATATCTTGAGCCAATTTATTTCGGGCAGAACATCAAGGTCGGAGTACATGTGGCGAAGTTGGGAAACAAGTCCATGACGTGGGAGCAGAATGTTGTGGATGCGGATTCGGGTAGGGAAATTGCCAAAGGCGAGGTGGTGATGGTGACGTATAATTACAGGGAGCAAAGAACCATCTCCGTGCCTGACGGCTGGCGCGTGAAAATCGCCGAGTTTGAAGGATTGAAACAGGAAAAGGAAATGCCATGAACGAAATAATCTTTATGGTTGAAGAAGCGCCCGAAGGCGGGTACACTGCCCGCGCTCTCGGTCATTCGATCTTTACCGAAGCCGACACATGGGACGAATTGAAGGAAGCCGCGCAGGAATCTGTACGCGCTCACTTTGAAGAAGGGAAACAGCCGCAAATCATTCGATTGCACATCGTGAAAGAGGAAGTGTTTGCGGCATGAGAATCCCACGCGATCTGGGCGGTGAAGAGCTCGCAAACCTGTTGAAACGATATGGCTACAAATTAACGCGTCAGGTTGGAAGTCACATGCGGTTGACAACTCAACAAGGCGGCGAACATCATGTCACAATACCACGACATAACCCGTTACGCATCGGAACGCTGAACAGTATTTTAAAAGACGTTGCAGAGCATCTCAAGTTAAGCCGCGACGAATTGGTAGAGTCCCTTCTTGAGAAATAACTTTTTGATTATGGGGATAAGCAATTTAAAATAACACACTGAAACTTGTAATAGGAGACATCATGTCACTTCCAACAATAGACACCAACCATTTCACCAAATTTCTCGTTGACCTGCTCAACATCCCCTCGCCCACAGGGTTTGCCGAGCCTGCGATTGCGTTTGTTGAAAAAGAACTTTCGCAATATAAGCAACTCGAGTTATCGAGAACGAGGAAAGGCGCGTTAGTCGCAAAGTGGAAAGTAGAAAGTGACTTGCCGCCTGTCGCATTGACCGCGCATGTGGATACGCTTGGCGCGGTGGTGAAGGAAATTAAATCAAGCGGCAGACTCAAGTTGAGTCGCGTGGGTGGGATTCAGTGGCCCAGCGTCGAGACCGAGGGCGTGTGGATATTTACATCCAAAGGCGAGAAGATTCGCGGTTCGGTGTTGATTGATAATGCGTCGGGTCATATTTTTGGGCAGGCAGGCACAGACACGCCGCGAAATGACGATCACATGGAAGTGAGACTCGACGCACGCACGACATCCGAAAAAGAAACGCGCGAGTTGGGAATCAACGTCGGCGATTGCGTGGCGTTTGATCCGCGCGTTGAGGTGACGAACGGATTCATCCGCTCGCGGTTTCTTGACGACAAGGCGTGCGTGGCGAATCTTGTAGCGGCGATCAAGTCAATGGCCGAATCAGGCAGAAGTCCGAAAAGAAGCGTGTACTTTCACATCTCCAATTATGAGGAGGTCGGTCACGGCGCGGCGGCGGGAATCCCATCTGAGGTTGCGGAGTTGGTCACCGTGGACATGGCGGTCGTCGGCGCGGGGCAGGAGTCGGATGAGTTCAGCGCGACGTTGTGCATCAAGGACAGCGGCGGGCCGTATCACGAGGGCTTGAATAAAAAAATGCGCGCGCTTGCCGAGAAGCACGGCATATCGTATAAGACCGATGTGTATCCGTTTTACGGTTCGGACGGCGAAGCGTTCTGGCGCGCGGGCGGCGATGTGGCGCTGGCGTTGATTGGTCCTGGCATTGACGCGTCGCACAATTACGAACGCGCGCACATGGACGGGTTGAACGCGACGACAAATTGGATACTGGCGTATCTTTTGGATTAACCGCTAAGCGCGCAAAGCGCGCGAAGATTTTTAAAGATTTTCTTTGCGTCCTTCGCGCGCTTCGCGGTAAAAAGGTTTTATGAAACTCGACGCCGCATTACCTCCCACTGGATTAAAAGACGTTCCCGCGATTGCGAAAGCCGCGGAGGAGATTGGATTCGACGCGCTCTGGACTCAGGAGACTCAACATGACCCCTTCCTGCCCTGCGCGTTGATCGCCGAACATACCACGCGTCTTCACTTCGGGACGGCTGTCGCAGTTTCCTTCGCGCGTTCTCCCGCGAACATCGCCTACACCGCCTGGGACTTAGCCGCGCAATCGAACGGACGATTCATCTTGGGACTCGGCACACAAGTGAAAGCGCACATCGAGCGGAGATTTGGTCAGCCGTGGCCCAAGTCGCCTGTGAAGAAATTGCGCGAACAGATTCAAGTCATCCGCGCGTTTTGGGATTGCTGGCAGAATGGAACGAAGTTGAATTTTCGCGGGGAGTATTACAAGATCACTCTCATGTCCCCCTTCTTTAATGCAGGGACAATTGAACATCCAAATATTCCGATTTATATTGCAGGTGTAAACACGGGCTTGGCAAAGCTCGCAGGAGAATTGTGCGAGGGGTTTCTTGTGCATCCATTCAATACGCCGCGATATTTGAGGGAAGTGATGTTGCCTGCGATTGAGGAGGGAGCAGTAAAAGAAAGAAGAAAGAGGAAAGATGTGTCGGTTTCGGTGACTGCCTTCGTTGCAACCACTCCCGAAGAGATGAATTTCGCCCGCGCGCAGATTTCGTTTTATGCATCCACACCCTCCTACCGCCCCGTCATGGACTTGCACGGCTGGAGCGGCGTCGCGGAGACATTGTCCGCGCACGCGGCGAAGAGTGAATGGGCTGAGATGCCGATGCTCATCACAGATGAGATGTTGAGCGAGTTTTGCTTGGTGACTGAGGAGAGTAAATTAGCCGACGAGTTGAAGAAACGCTACGAGGGGATTGCGGATCGCCTGACGTTGTATACTCCCTTTGTGCCGCAGGAGAAGGATGAGTGGTGGAGAGGGTTGGCAGAGCAATTTCGCTAAAATTACAAATTTGGGGACTTGCAAAATATCTCAATTTGAGATAGACTTTTGCCGTGCATATCATCTCCCGCAAGGCATTGATCCAGTTCTGGGAAAAATACCCCGACAGTAAAACAGCGCTTGCCCGATGGTTCAAAGTTGTGAAAACGACCGAGTTGCAAAGGTTTGCCGAGTTGAGAGAGGTTTTCCCATCCGCAGACAAAGTACAAGATTGGATCGTTTTCAACATCGGCGGGAACAAGTATCGGTTGATCGCATCCATTCACTTCAACCGAGGCAAAGTTTACATTCGACATGTTCTGACGCACACAGAATATGGCCGAGGAGATTGGAAAAAATGACACTTGTAAACGACCAAATCCAAACATACTGGACGCATATCGCTCCCCTGCTTACAGTTCGCAACGAGCGCGAGTACAACGCGGCAGTCAAGCACATGAATGAATTACTCGACGAAATAGGCACAAACGAAAAACATCCGCTCTATAGTCTGCTAGACACGCTTGGCACACTCATCCACGCTTATGAGGAAGAGCATTACCCAATTCCTGAATCTACGGGTGTGGAAATCTTGCATTTCCTGATGGATGAAAATGGTTTGACTCAATCAGACTTGCCCGAAGTCGGATCGCAAGGCGTGGTATCAGAAATCTTGAATGGCAAGCGCGAATTGAATGTTCGACAAATCAAAGAGCTGGCAAAGAAGTTCAAAGTTTCGCCTGCGGCGTTTGTTTAGGAAAATAAACACAGTATGAACTTCACCGACTACCAAACCAAATCACGCGCCACCGCGAAATACCCCGTCATTGGGCATGGAGTGATCTACCCCACGCTGGGACTGCGGGGGGAAGGAGTGATATACTCCGAATACACGATTTTCATGAAAGTATGACTTTCGGAGAAATGCAATGAACACCTACGTTCGGATTCAAGAAAAGGGTCAAGTAACCATCCCCACTAAAATCCGCAAAAAGTTAAACCTGCGGAAAGGGGATGTCGTTATGTTTGTCGAAACGGAGGCGGGGGTCTTTATCAAACCCGCCGAGGTGATTATCACTCAGGCATTCGACAAAATCGGTGAAGCCCTAAAATCAGATGGCATCACGCAGGAAAAATGGATGAAGCGGAGTCGCAACATCCGCAAACAATTGCTTGAAGAAATGTATGGCTTGATTGATAAAACATGACGCCGCGTATCTTCATCGATTCGAGCGTTCTGTTTTCTGCCGCCAATTCAGCAAAAGGACATTCACGCGACCTCATGCTAATGGGAGCAAACGGGGAAATCACAATCGTTCTCAGTGATTATGTCTTGGAAGAAACGCGACGGAATCTTTCTCAATTGAAACGACCGCCATTGAATGAATTTGATGAAATCCTCGCAAACGCACGCATAGAGGTTGTTGAGGTCAACAAACAGGTTGTCTTGGATGCGGCAAAAAGGATCGTCCTGAAAGATGCGCCGATCCTTGCGGCGGCGAAAATCGCAACGGTGGATATGCTTGTGTCGTTGGATAAGAAGCACATCCTGAATCATCCTGAACTTGAGGCATACATCAAGGCAAACATTGTTACACCAATTGAAGCATATCAAAAATTGAAGGCAACCAAATGAACTTCACTGACTACCAAACCAAATCACGCGGTACCGCAAAATACCCTGTCATCGGGCATGGAGTGATCTACCCCACGCTGGGGCTGGTCAACGAAGCGGGCGAAGTGGCGGGCAAGATCAAGAAAGTGTTCCGCGATAAAGATGGCGAGATCAGCGCAGAGACGCGCGAGGCGCTCAAAGCCGAACTGGGCGATGTGTTGTGGTATATCTCGCAAGTTGCGACAGAGTTGGACTTGTCGCTGGATGAGATTGCCGAGGCGAATATTGCCAAATTGTTGGATAGGCTGGAGCGGGGGAAGATCAAAGGGGATGGGGATAATCGGTAAGTTTCAAGTTCCAAGTTTCAAGTGTCAGGTTTTACTTGGCACGTGAAACTTGAAAACCTGATACGCTTCTTCCATAGTCACACAACTTCACAATCGGGCAAATCTCACACATCGCCTTGCGCGCGGTGCAGATTTCGCGCCCCAAACGGATGATGTTCAAGTGTGCGGCGTAGTAGGTTTCAGGCGGGAATAAAGATTCCAAATGTGGATGCGCCTGCTCGACGGTCATCTTCTCAGGGCGGAGTCCGATGCGGCCCGTCACACGGTAGACGTGCGTATCCACTGGGAAGGCGGGCATGCCCAGCGAAAAACATAACACGATGGCGGCGGTTTTTGGTCCCACGCCGTTGAATTTCATCAGCCAGGCACGCGCGTCATCCACAGACATTTTTTTGAGAAAAGATAAATCAAGGTTTCCACGTTCTTCGGTGATGGCTTTCAACACCTGCTGAATGCGCGGACCTTTTTGATTCGCCAGCCCTGCGGGACGAATCGCTTCGATCACATCTTTTGTTTTCGCATCGCGGACGGCTTCCCACGTGGGGAATTTGGCGCGTAACAAATTGAATGCGCGGTCGCGGTTCACGTCGTTCGTGTTCTGCGAAAGGATGGTCGAAACCAGTTCATGGATCGCGGGCAATGGATTGCGCCAAATCGGCTCGCCGTAAAACTCAAGCAGTTTCTCGTGGACTTTCACCGCGCGTTTCGCCAAAATGTTCATGCGTAGCCAGCCTCCTTGATGAGTTTCAACGTGTTGTTCACGACATCGCGATGTTTATCGGGGATGAACTCATCGAACATCGCCGCGCTGAGACGATACAACGTCAACGCCGCCGCGCCGCGCGATTGATATTGCGACGCGTTCGGGTCGAGTCCCCACGCCTTGCGGAACGCGCTCACCCACTTCGAATCGCGTCCCACCGAATCCTGGATCAGATCAAAGTAACGATTCTCGCTGACGATCATAACGCCTTGTTGCACAGCGACCGCTTCAAGCATGTTCTTCACCAATCCCCACACGGAATACAACACCGTTGACTCATGTCCGCGCGCGAGACCGCTCAACACTTTGTGAACTTCCTCCGCGCAGTGCGTCACTTGCTTGGCGGCAAATTCATCCGCGGCGGATTGCAACGGGGAAAAATCAAACGTTTGCGCAGATTTCTGCAACTTCGTCAACTCGTTAGTTTTGTCCAGCACGATTCTCATTCCGCTTAATCCAGGCACAGCCCAAATCGCGCGGCGTGGATTCGTCAACGCGGCGCGTTCGTCATTGAGCAAGGCATATTTCAGGCTGACAAGTTTGCCATCCAAATATTTCAACGTGTACTTGTCGTACTCATTCTCAGGCATTTTGCTAACGAAGATATCGAAGTCCACGTCGCTGTACTTCGATTCTTGTCCGCGCGCGTAACTGCCCACGATGCCAACGCCAACGACATCGGGCGAATCAATTTTTTCAAGAACGGATTGGATGAAAGAGTCGGTGAGAGTCATTGCGCCGCCAAGTATGCGAGGAGACAAGTAAACAAGGAAACAGGTAAGCAAGTATATACGGAATATGCAGTACGCAACAATCTCTACTCTCTATTCTCTATTCTCTATTCCCCCACTTTCCACTTTCCACACCTCCGCCCTTTCCACAAACTCAGGCGCGAACAATTTTACATCCGTCGTCGTGAACAACACCTGCTCGCTTTCGCCGACATACTTCAACAAGTCGGCGCGGCGTTGCAAATCCAACTCTGCCATCACCTCATCGAGCAATATCACGGGCCACTCGCCTGTGCGTTGCTTCATCCAATTCACCTCGGCGAGTTTGAGCGCGAGCAACGCGGTGCGGATTTGTCCGCGCGAGCCGTAATTGCCGAGATCAATTTTATCGGCGATGAAACGCAACTCATCGCGGTGCGGACCGATCGTCGTCACGCCGCGCGCGATCTCATCGTTGCGAAGTTCACGTAAGCGCGCGCGGAATCCGTTTTCAATTTCATTCAACTTCAGACTCGAACGGTCAACGACCGTGTCCATCTTCAAACCCAACTGTCCGTCTGGCTGTGGCAACGGATCGTACGCGGGTTGGTAGGAGAGGCGTAGAGTCTCAGTTCCGTGAGTCAACTCGAAATGGACGCGCGAAGCGAGAGTCTGAATCTGCTGGACAGCTTCGATCCTCCACAAGATGATTTGCGATCCGAGTCGCGCCAACGCGTCATCCCACACTTCAAGTTGGTCGCCACTGCCCCCGCGTTCTCCCAACATCTTGAGGAGCGCGTTGCGCTGCGTGATAACCTGATTGTATTCACTCAACACACGCGCATACGCAGGCGTGGACTGCGCCAGCGCGAGATTCAAATAACGGCGGCGGTCTTCGGGCGCGCCCTCGATGATCTGCGACATCTGCGGCACGAAGACAACCGCGTTGAAATGTCCGACTACGTCGTTGATCGGTTTCTTCACGCCGTCGAGCAACACTTCTTTGCGAAGCCGTTGACCATTCAACACGCCGACAGGTTCGAGGATGAGCCGCGCTTCGATGCGATGCTTGCGCGCGCCACGCTGATAATCCGCGACGAGGCGCGCCACGGCAGGCGAATCTTTTTTATCGGCTTCATCGAAATTAATAAGTTGACGATCCGTGTTTGTTTGAAAGGATGTAAATGCCGCGAGAAAATAGATCGCTTCGAGCACGGTTGTCTTGCCCTGCGCGTTCGCGCCTGTGAGCAAGACCGCGCGCGCAGGAAAATCCAAAGCGAGCCGTGTGAACTTGCGAAAGTTGGTGAGGGAGAGGTGGCGGAGGCGCATGGGGGAGATCAGAGAATTAGAGATTGGAGAATTAGAGATTGGAGACTGGAGATTATTGCGTACTGCGGATTACGTGTCTACGTGTCTACGTGTCTACGTGTCTACTTGTTTACTTGTCTACGTGTCTACGTGTTTACTTGTCTACTTGTCTACGTGTCTACGTGTTTACCTGTCTACCTGTCTACCTGCACTTCCTCACACTTCCTGCTCCGCATCCACTTCCTGTGTCGGCTGCCAGACGCGCGTGGCGCGTTCGGTGAACATGATTCCGTTCAGGTGGTCAATCTCATGCTGAAAGATGCGCGCCAGCCAGCCTTTGGCTCTGATCTTCATCGGTTGACCATGACGGTTCAACGCTTTGATATGCACCTCCGCGTGGCGCTCCACCTCGCCCAGCAAGCCGGGGATGGAGAGACATCCCTCCACACCCATTAAAGTTTCCTCGGAAACTTTCACAATTTCGGGGTTGATCACCGCCCATACTTTTTTGGGCGCGTCCTCATTCTCTTCATCTTCGGGTTTCTCGAAATATTCAATCACCGCGATCCGTTCCAACAGCCCGATCTGGGGCGCGGCGAGTCCCACACCCGGCGCCTCGCGCATGGTTTCCACCATGTCGTTGATCAATGTGCGCAGAGCCTTGTCGAATTGTGTAACCGCATGAGCCTTGCGCTTCAGCACAGGGTTGGGGAGTGTCACGATATTACGCAGAGCCATTATTCTGATTCCTCTTGTTCTCTTCTTCTCGTTTGAATTCTTCCGAACTCTTATGATACGTGGCAAGCCATTCTGCCATGCGTTCGCGTTCGGCGGCAACGGCGGCTTGATTTTTTTTCACCACGCGCGCGTCGCGGCGGCGGTCGATATCCGACTGCACGCTGGCGGGGTCGAGCACATCTTCAAAGATGAGTTTGTTGCCGCCCACGGTGATGTACACATGCCCGAAGTTGAAGATGTTTCCCAGAAGCCCGCGTCGCTCATATTTCGTGCCGAGGATGTTTTCGAGTTGGGCGGCATTCCGCGATTCGGTGCCAAAGGGTTTGCGGTCAATGTCGATGATCTGGTCACCGGTCACTTCGAACGTGTCGTTACTCCAGTCCATCAGTTTATACCAAAACCAGCCCGCCAGCAGGAACATGGCGCCGAGGCTGAACAAGGCAAAGATATCGATCGAGAGTCCGCCCGCCAGCGAGATGAAAACATCCTGCGGTGAAATCAATAACTGATACAGCCGCAGGAGGAAGAAAATAAACACGCCGAAGAATCCGACAATGGGGAGCCAGGCGTCCAGCGCCAGCACCACCCAATGCTTTCGATAGATCACCCCTTCGCTCGTTTCGTATCGGAGTTTGAGAGTATTCGACCCGAGCAATTTCAACCACCATGCGCCGCGCGGTTGGGCGACCGACGATGTCGGCTGGTTTGAATCAGCCGCAGGTCGCGAAGGAACCGGAATCCCCAGTCGCTTGCGGATGGCGTCCTTCATCGCCTCTTTTTCCGTGGCGACCGCCTGCTCCTTCGTCCTCTGCCAGTACTCTTCCACCATCTTCGCCGCCTGGTTCGGGTGATTCACCAGCGAGAAATCGATCCTGCCCACGTACGTCCGCACGATCACATTCCCGTAATCGAGCCAGCGGCCGAATTGATTCGCCTCCACGCCCAACGAAACGATCATCGAAAGCGGCGCTTCCTGACGGCTGTCCAACAAGCCGATCACCTTTTCAAGCCACACCACGCGCTGGTTGGTGACCACGTAATAATCGTTGCTCCAATCGAGGACGATCCAACCCAGCCAAAGGGCAAAAGCAAAAAACGATAACAGCGCCGCCAGCCACACGATCGTCTGCGGCAAAATGAAAAGGTACGCGTATGTAAAAAATATGGGAACGAGGAGCAGGGCGAAAGGACGCAGGATTTGCGGATACATGGCAATCACATGCTTGCGCGCCAGAAAATACACCACCTCATCGGGTCTCAACCACTTGAAGCGCAACTGCCTCGCCAACTGGCGGCTTCGCACCGCGATCTCAAGATTGCCTCGCAGTTTTGGGTGTTCCTTGAACAATTTGTCGAAATCGCTCTTCGACAGCACAAGTAACGAAGTATCCTCCAACGCCGTCACGGTTGCGGAACGTCGTCGGTTCCCCATGATCCCCATCTCGCCAAAATAATCGTTCTTCACCAACAACGCGAGCTGGTTTTCCCTGCCGTCAAGTTTTCGCACCACGCGCACCCTGCCCCCAAAGATCATATAAAAACCCTCCGCCGCCCCATCCTGCTTGAACACGATCTCCCCCGTTGCCACCTGCATCTCATCTAGTTCCTCTACAATCGACGCAAACTCCTCCTCCTCCAACCCAAAAAACAGATGGATCTTTTTGAGAAATGCGATGCGGGCAGATCGTTCGATGGTCACGGCTTGATTCTATCAAACTTCGGGGATGAAAACCGTTCCGCCGCCTCTCGACTTTCAGCCCTCGATCAAACTCACATCGTCCCGACGCTCTTTCGGGAGGGTAAGCCTGCCTCGCCAGCGGACAGCCCTCCTACCCCCGTGATAAAATCTGCCGCATGAAAAAATGGCATTTCTGGGTTGGCGTATTCATCAGCGTCCTCTTCATCTGGCTCGCCCTGCGCGGCTTGCAGCTGGACGAATTTTGGAACGCGGTTCAAAAAGCAAATTACATCTGGCTGATTCCCGGCATCGGGGTGTACTTCGTCGGCGTGTGGGTGCGGGCGTGGAGATGGCACTACCTCCTCAAACCCATCAAAGAGATTCCCACCAAGACCATGTTCCCTATCACAACCATCGGGTACATGGGCAACAATATTTACCCCGCGCGCGCCGGCGAGGTGTTACGCGCCGTGATCCTCAAACGCAAAGAAGGCGTGTCAGTCTCGGCTTCACTTGCCACGATCATCGTCGAGCGCATCTTCGATGGCGTAGTCATGTTGGGATTCGTCTTCGTCAACTTGCCTGAATTGGCAAAACTCACCAGCGCGTCGGGCTTCGTCGGCAACATCCAGCAAGTGGCGGTGATCGGCACGGGAATTTTCATCGGCGCATTGATCGTTTTTCTCATCGCGGCGATGTTCCCCCAGATGACGGCAAAGATCGGACTATGGTTTATCTATCGCCTCACGCCGAAGAGATTGCACGAACGCATTATCAGTTTGATGAATAAATTTCTCGACGGTCTCGCCTCCCTCCGCTCGCCGTGGAATGTGTTGATGGTCTTCCTCACCTCGGTCATCATCTGGCTGTTGGAAACGGGAAAATACTGGTTCGTGATGCACGCCTTCGATTTTACGGTCTCGTTCTTCGCGTTGATGTTGATGAACGGAATTGTCAATCTGGCAACGACCATCCCCTCCGCGCCGGGCTACATCGGCACCTTCGACGCGCCCGGCATCGCCGTCCTCACCGCCTATGGTATAGATCAAGCCACCGCCGCCGGATACACCCTCACCTTGCATGTCGCGTTATGGCTTCCCATCACCTTGCTGGGCGCGTATTTTCTGGCAAAAGAGGGAATTCACTGGAGCGACAACATCCGCAAAGAACTTGGGGAGAATGAGAATGAAGGTTGAGTCACATCTACGTAGTGGGTTGTAATTTTTTAGAAACTTTATTGTGTAGTTGGCGTTCTCCCTTCGACAATCTCAGGACAGGCTTACGCCGACGAACGCGTCAGAGAATGTGTCCTACTCTTCTAAGTTTTTGGCTCTCTGGGAGTTGCCGTGATTCTTGTACACGGATTACGCGGATTTCACGGAAAAACCTTTAAGTGCCCGTTCTTTCTCCGTGTGTTCCGTGAATTCCGTGTACCAAAAAGGTTTAATCACGGCGATTCCCAATGAGACAAATTTTTCACCTCATGCAAAAAACGTAGAACCTGTTTTCGTGATCTAGACCCCGAAGGCGGTGCGTTGAGCCTGCCGAAACGGGTCAAATGAAGAATGTATTGCATCAACCCCGAAGGCGACGCGTTGAGCTTGTCGAAACGGGTGTCAGATGCGACAACTATATGTCATCCCTTCGGGATTTGAATCCAAGATCACAATTTTCTATAACCCTGCCATCCCTTCGGGATTGACAAGCGCGTAAGGTGAGTAAATTATTTTCGAACGACTTCATAACCATTCATTTGGATGAAATTCTCGGGGAATTCAGGAAATAAAACTGATCGGGGACTCCTTGCGGAGGACATCCCAGTTCAGCTGTCAGTGGTGTGCTGGCAGGTCCCTGGGTCACCCGATCATCGTCTGCATGATATACCTGCGAAGAGGGAGAGTCAAGCACGGATTTGTGATTTACAACGAAATCACCAGAAATAGGCTTTTTGCGTGAGTTATACTAGGGATGCTTGGCTGAGTAACCACTGCAAGAGGCAAGGAAATGGCACAACCCGAATTGTCCACACGAAAAAAACTCAGGGTGTTGATCGCCGACGACATTCAGGAAACGCGGCGCAACACGCGTCTGATGCTCGCCACCATTGACGATGTCGAGGTGGTCGCCATCGCGTCCAATGGATTGCAGGCGGTTCAGTTCGCAAAAGAACATCGCCCTGACATTGTTTTGCTCGA
>Ga0138256_10005521_pt1 | contig 13359 bp, 8 predicted proteins | sample KNB2016incub_MG_FD_105486 | JGI IMG/M metagenome (GOLD analysis project Ga0138256, IMG submission 105486) | Active sludge microbial communities from wastewater in Klosterneuburg, Austria - KNB2014incub_MG | ecosystem: Engineered > WWTP > Activated sludge > Unclassified | place: Austria...
CCATGGCATATCGTCGCTGACATCAATCTCGATCTGCACACCAACAAAGACCTGTTGGAGTCTTTACAGCTAGGCGCCGGCTATATCCGGCTGAGAGGTCAAAAAACGGATTACGATTGGAACACCTTGTTTCAGGATGTTCATCTGGATTGGATTGGAATACAAGTTGATCTGCAGTCATCACAAGCCAATGATGCTTTGCGTAAGTACCTGGTCAGGCAAAAGAATACCGGACTAAAAGGTATCTGGTGGAATCTTCCTGTCATGGTCAACAAAACACAGGGTCCCTATTTTTCAAAATTTTCTGCATTTAAACAGCTTACTTTTAATTTTAATCACAATGATATTGCTGCAGATCTTGCTGCTTATTGGAATCACCTCGCACGCGCTATTGAATCTCTAAGTTTACATCATGACCCACAGCAATTGATATCCTCAGTAGCTATCGATTATATGCCTGGTGATGACCTGGTATTAAATATTTGTATGATCAGAGCTATGCGCCTGCTATGGATGCAATTACTTTGGAGCGCAGGACTGGATGACCATCATCATCCGATATATATTTCGGCGATCATTAAAAATAATCCTGATCGAGGCAAATATGACCATATGATCCGCAGCAGTGCCTTGGCAGTGGGTGTCCTGGTGGGAGGAGTTGATGCATTATCAATCGAAGCTCCGGAGCGTCAGCATCAAAATCCTGCCTGGGGTATCAAAACCCAATACATCATGAGGGAGGAATCGTTTTTTCAGCAAATAGCAGATCCGCTGAAAGGGTCCTTTGTAATTGAAGGATTGACTAAATTGATTGTAGAAAAAGTATGGGCGGAATATATTAAACTACAGGAAGAGAAGATAAAATAAGGCCGGCGAGCAGTAAGCGTACCACCAAATCACCCGAAACTTTTCCGGGTCGCCGGCCTTTCTCCCATTGCTTATACATATAATCAAATAAATTGACGATTTTGATCCCCAATTAATGTAATTAACCATATTATTTTTTTCCTTAAAAAGCTTAACTACGTGAAATCATCAGGTGCTGGTCATATCAATCCGCTCGCGAAAAAAATAATTTCTTCCGGAAGGTCTGCTATTGCCTATAATACATGGCCGTCTGAAATAAAAAAAAACAATGTGTCTATTTTGTCGCAAGCTATTACGCTGATTGAAAGCAAATCAGCATCGGACAGAATAAAAGCAATTACCCTATTGGGCAAGTGCAAACCTAATAAAGCAGGCTCGATAAGAATAGGCATCACGGGGCCTCCAGGTGTAGGCAAAAGCTCTTTTATAGAATCTTTCGGTATCAATCTATTAGATGGTGATACTAAAAAGATAGCCGTGTTATCCATAGACCCTAGCAGTCCCATAAAAGGAGGAAGTATACTTGGTGACAAAACTCGCATGCAGACCTTGTCACAGATGTCTGGTGTGTTTGTCCGACCTTCTCCTGCAGGCGACGACCTTGGAGGAGTTCATTTACGTACCAGTGAATGTATCCAACTCTGTGAATACGCCGGGTACGATTATATACTTATTGAGACGGTAGGTGTCGGTCAATCCGAATTAACGGTCAAAGATCTTACTGACTTCACCATCTTACTGATCAGTCCCGGAGGAGGCGACGAACTGCAAGGTATCAAAAGAGGTATCACCGAAATAGCTGATCTTATCATAGTCAATAAAGATGATTCAGGACTTGAAGAAGCTGCTAAAACCACTCAACATCACTATCAGCAAGCCTTGAATCTTTTAGCCGATAAAAAAATAAAAGTAATGCGTTGCTCCAGCACCTATTCTAAAGGGATAGAACCTATAGCGGCTTATTTAACTCTGTGGATAAACGACCAAAAAAAATCAGGAGCCTGGTATAAAAAAAGAAAATCACAAAGACTCAAAATCTTTAAGACCCAGACACAAAATGCATGGCTTTCGGAATGGCACAAATGGAGTAACCACAAAATCTTAAAATCAATAGAATCCAAAACCCTCGAGCCTGACCAGGATCTGAATAAATTGAGCCTGGATTATATCAAAAAATTAAAAAATTTAATCAGCCAGGAATAAATATCCATGAGTTCATTTTATTACATTGAATCGGCTTTGCTAATAAATAAAAAAATTTCACTAATTTAGTAAAAATGTTAAAGTAACATATTAAAAATATATTTAATATATCTTTGCCTTCAAATTTATTTACTTGATGTTGAGATTATTGTTTTGGTGGTTTATCTTATTGATTGGGATTGGTGAAAAGGTTGAAACGCCGGCATACAGGCTGCCTATAGAACATGTTGGAGATCCTTCCAACGAGGTGGCTGCTTTATTTTCTTCTCCCTTAAAAAGAGCGATATCCGTATCAGGCACCTTTGGTGAGCTTCGCTCCAACCATTTTCATGCAGGCCTCGATATCAAATCCTCCAATGGACAAGTCGGTGAACCCATCTACGCAGCAGCTAAAGGATATGTATCCAGAATCAAAATATCAGCCTACGGATATGGAAGAGCCCTTTATCTTACACATCCCAATGGGCATACTACCGTCTACGGGCATCTGGACAGATTTATGCCAGAGCTTGAACAATACATTGACAAAGAGCATTACAAAAGACAACGCTTCGAGTTGGATCTTTCATTGACTGCAACTACTTTTCCTGTAACGCAAGGTCAAATCATTGCTTATCTCGGCAATACCGGCAGCTCCACGGGACCCCATCTGCATTTTGAAGTACGTAACAGCATGACGGAAGAAGTACTTAATCCACTAGAGTTTGGTATTTCAGTAAAAGATACAGATGCTCCCAAAATCTTTTCACTTAAAGTTTATGGTAAACAACAAGGTATCCCTTTTCCACTCATGACACTCCCGGTAATCAATAAGATCTCTTCCAGGTTTGAGCTAGAACAGGATACCATATTGGTCAATAGTGATTTTGCAGGAATGGCTATCAAAACGTATGATCAAAGTTTCCAGAGCAGCCAGCGATTGGGGGTATACGGCATCAAACTATTTGTGGATGAATCCCTTCAATATGAATTTGACATGAACACATTTTCTTTTGATCAGATGAGATATTCCAATGCCCATCGAGACTATGAAGAGCAATCCAAGAGCAGGCAGGTTTATCACAGGCTTTTTAGACTGGCAGGAAACAAGCTGCCTATCTATCAGAAAAAAGATGATGGCTGGATATCGCTACCAGGATCTACAGATGGTTTACGCCGGATCAGAATTGAAGTCTACGACCATGAAAACAATAAATCTGAGATTAAATTATTCTTAAAACGCAGTGATGGCCCACCCAAATCACTACCGGGCGGATCACAATTAGTATCTTTTGACCAACCATTTTCTATGCAAAAAGGTGAGGTAAAAATCGATATTCCTGCCAATCGGTTATACACAGATACCTACTTGGATTATTCCACCCAAGCCAAAGAAAATTCTTATTCATTAGTCCATAAGATTCATGATCCTTCTACTCCGCTCCACAGATCCTACAAACTTGCCATTAAACCATCTGGACTCCCCGCCAACTTGATGAAGAAAGCAGTCATAGCTTCAATCAGTGGCAACTCAGTATCCAATCAGGGTGGAAAATGGAATGGAGATTGGCTGGAAACCAATGTAAATTCTTTCGGAAGCTTTGCGGTTAAAATAGATACGATCCCTCCGACGATCAAACCTGTCACTTTTAAGACGGATATGACCAAAAACACTTACATGAAATTTAAAATATCCGACAATTTTGGAGTATCCGGGGATGCTAAAGAACTGGTCTACGACGCATATATTGACGGCCAATGGATACTGATGGAACTAGACTCGAGAAATGATGTGATCACCCACAGATTTGATTACAGGACAAAATCAGGCAAACATTCCTTGCGCATTCAGGTCAAAGACGACCGGGGCAATACAAAGACCTTCGTTCAGACTTTCCTTAAATAACAAATAAAAAGATTAATTCGGACTTTCTTAAAATAACAAATACACATGATAAGTCGGACTTTTCTTAAATAAAAAATAAACAGATTAAGTCGGACTTTCATAAAATAACAAATACACATATTAAGTCGGACTTCATTCATCAAAGATTTATAAATTAATTGGCGATTATGGTTAAGCTCAAAGAAGGTTCCAAAATTCCATCATTTACAAACAGGTTACAAAGTGGTGCTACTATCACCCAGGAGGACTTGTCCAAAGGCAAAGTTGTACTGTATTTTTATCCTCAGGACAATACACCTACTTGTACGGAAGAAGCGTGCAATCTTAGAGATCACTATGCTGCGCTTCAGCATGCCGGTTTTAAAATTTATGGAGTGAGTCCTGACTCTGAACGCAAGCATCAGAATTTCATAAAAAAATACCAACTGCCCTTTGAACTGATCTCCGATCCGGAGCTGACCCTTATAAAAAAATTTGGCGTATGGGGACCAAAAAAATTATTTGGTCGGGAATATGATGGTGTACTCCGGACTACTTTTGTTCTAGAAAATGGAATTGTCAGACGCATAATAGATGAAGTCAAATCAAAGTCCCATGCAGCACAGATCCTCCAATGAATAATTATTCCGAGTTTAAAATCTTCTTTCCTGGCTGCAACATGTCCTGAGCCTTGGTCTGCTTCAATTCGGATATATTAATAGTAGTCAGAAAATTTTTTAATTCTTCTGCCCGCTGGATACCGGAAGTTGAATTGTCCTGCAGGATGATCTGAATTTTTTCATAGTCCTGAATGCCTTCCCTCAATTTTTCCAATCGAATCGAAGACCGGGGCCCGGGATATATCTGGTAGGTATCTCCACCCGGCCAGGAAGTAAATCGGGAATCTTTTAAAGGGTCCTCTGTCCAACTATTGAATGCCCATCGAAGGTATCCCGTAAAATCCTTCGCAGCCGCGTACCAGGCCAGCCAGGTGCTTTCTGCAGGCGGTGAAAACGTGTAGCCATTAGGGAATGCTTCAACACAACAGGTATAAAATGTACTTGGCTTATGCTCCGATTTTCTTTTTGCCAGGATGGTGGAATCAAACATCCAGGCAGATGCAATACTGTAATCATAAACATCGTGCGCAATCTCCGGATGATAGGCTCCTGCCAAAGCTATTTTCCAATCCGGATCGGCTTGATGGAGTATGCTGATGGCCACCTGCATACTTTTTAAGGGTCTTTCGTCAACCGAGATGCTGGTCTTATCAAACCATCCTTTTGTTTTCAAATGTTGGGCAAAGTCCTTCAGCATGGGCAACCACAGTTTTTTGTAGGCTGTGCTACCCGGCTCTGCCAACAGAAAAGTATCTTTGGCCAAAGCCTCGTCATAATATCCAAATGAAAGTTTCCAGGGTATCATGGTATAACAGTTGATCCGCCCGGTGATCCCACAACTTAAGACAAAGGATACATATTCATCAAAAAGCGAATAATCATAACTCCAATGGTCATTATAGTGTTTGGTCCAACGGATCAGTGAAGGATAATCATCAAAGGTCTGATGGTTCCATGGCTCATGAATGATACCGGTTGTGATACATTTTTGGCCAAGGCTAGCCAGTTTTTGATAATAGGGTCGCATAGCATCATAGTGAGCCGTGCTCCACAAAGGTACCTGGTGTATACGTGCTATCGCTGCAGGATGTTGCCAGAGATCCAGATCAAACGACCAATGATCTGGTGGGGGTAAGGTCCGATCGATGACTTTTATTTGTATCTGGAGTTGTGTTTTTTTGTCATCCGTGATGACCTGGATGAAACCGGTATAATTATCCGCATCGATATTGGGCGGTAGGGAGATACTGATCCAAATCGGCATCGCCGAAAGCCCGGGCATTGAAGAGGCAGGTGTGTTATCCAATGGATCTGGTACAGTATAAGTACCATTAAAGTCGATAGCATGCTCACCACATCCTTCACCATAACTGTCTGTCAGTACATAGCGCACAAAAGCATGTCCAATTATTTCCTTGGCCAGGACATTTCCTTTGGTACCGGTCAATTCAGTAGGTATAACTTGTATAGCCTTAATGGGTTTATCACTCCATATTAACACCTGGGCATTCAAGGTTTCTCCTTTCCATCCTGCGCGCGCAAGCGTTCTGACCTCCTGGATTTCAGGCCATACATCCTGGGCATATCTCATGTTGTCATCTACAAAACTTAATTTGAAGCTTTTTTCAAGCGGAGCCTGATCTCCTATTGCCACCGGTTTTTTTACCAAATACCATCCTAGTATGCCTACGGAGATGATGCAGATACCTCCTATCAATTTTTTTAATAGACCGGAACTTGAATGGACGATGTACTTCATAGGTGATGGCACTATCCTTTTAATGTTAGTTTTTATTTATCTTCTAAATGTAGGAAACTTTAATATGTATTTACCTGCAAACTTTATAGCTACAAGCCTACTCAGCACCAAAATTTATCGTTAATGTATTAGTGCAGCTCAAACTAATTTTGGACCGCTCAATCTGAATACAAAAATCCTTTATCTTTATTGCTCATGTCTCGATACTTATTATGTTTATTTTGTTTTTGGCTGACTACTGGTGTGCGGGCCCAGAGTGGTATTGAGACAGAGTTTGGTAAGAATCGGGTGCAGCATCATGATGATTTTGATGACTGGTACATGTATGAAACCCAAAATTTCGTCACCTATTGGTATGGCAAGGCACGTAATGTAGGGCAGTTGGCATTGTCTATGGCTGAATACGATTTTAAAAGTATCGAAAGCATCCTCGAGCACAAACTCAATGACAAAATAGAACTGATCTGTTATACCGATCTGAGTGACCTCAAACAGTCTAATATTGGTATTGACGAAGTATTTATCAGTCAAAACAACAGGACTACGGTCTTGGGCAATAAAGTATTTGTCTATTTTGATGGCGATCACAATCACCTGAGAAAACAAATCAGAGAAGGTATCGGCGAAGTATACTTAAATGCCATGATCTATGGTAGTGGATTATCCGGCCTGGTCCAAAAATCCATACAATTAAAAATCCCGGATTGGTTTAAAGAAGGGCTGATCGCATATCTGGGCGAAGAATGGAGTGTCAAAACTGACAATGAATTCAGAGACTTACTGCAGACGGTATCCAGTAAAAAGAAATTTGAAACTTTGGCCAGGGACCATCCACGGCTCATGGGGTATGCGTTTTGGAATTACCTGACCAGGGAGTACGGCAAGTCCAATGTCTCCAATATCCTCTACCTGGCCAGGATCAACCGCAACATTAAATCCTCTTTTTTATACATCCTGGGTATTCCATTCGAGCAGATTGCTTCATCTACGCTGGATTATTTTAGAAAAAACTATCAGGATGACAAAAATGCTTTCAAATCTTTTCATCCTCAACAAGCACTGGCCATTAAAAACAAAAAAAGACTGCCGGTGCATTCAGTCAGGGTATCACCGGATGGCAACCTTTTAGCTTATGCAGTGAATAATCGTGGCAGATACAAAGTATATGTACAATCCTTCAGATCAGGCAAACCTCGTAAAGTCTTGTCAGGAGGTGTAAAAAACAATGTACAGGAGACGGACTATACTATACCGGTATTTGCCTGGCACCCAAATAATAGAGAGCTGGCACTAGTCACAGAAAAACATGATACGTGGATGCTCTACCGATTAGATGTAGAATCCGGTGATCTCAGCAAGGATAAAATATCACCCGAATATCAGCGGATATACCAGGTCGATTGGATGGATGACAAGACATTATTACTCAATGCAAGCACAGATGCACTGTCTGATCTATATCTTTATCTGCCATTGACTAGGGAGAGTAAGCGCCTGACGCAGGACTTTTACGATGATCTGAATGCTTCCTATGGTACACTCTTCGGCCAAAAAGGTATCCTGTTCAAATCCAATCGGGCTCTGGATACCTTGTTCACCATGCCTGTAGACACACTGATGCCTATCCAACCTTTTAACTTGTACTTTTATCCTTACGAAGTATCTGGTGATCAGCAAAGTAAAAAACTGATAAGGCTTACACAAAACCAGTTTTACGACCTGGATCTTCCTTCTATCTCAGGCCCGGATCAGATTAGTTTTCTGCAGGATGACCAGGGTGTAAAACAAAGAAAAACCATTAAACTCAATGCGCAGGGGCAAGTTTTACAAACCCTCTCCACTCACGGTGATCATGATTATTTATCCTATCATGCAGCTGACCAGGTGGGTGCAGGAGTGATCAAAAATGGCAAATACTATCAACTGTATAAAGATGCAGTCAACAAGACAGACACCATAGATGCCAGTCTCACTACTTACCGATATCATCAGGTAAAGGAAAAGAAAATCTACTCCTCCCACCTGATCTATAATTCTCCCGGTGAAATAAGCAGCCCCGCTCCTGCTTCACCTAAAAAGGAAATTAGTTTGTTTCAAAGTGAATTTCCTGATCCGGCGGGCATCATCACTGATCAGCAAAAAGCAAATGAAACACAAATAGCGGACATTCAGAACAAATTGGATTCCACTGAGTTTCATCCACTAAAAACAGAAATACCAGATAAATTTCAGTTTACACGGATGATTGCCTCCAGGTTAAAGTTTAAGCTGGATGACATGGTCACCACCATGGACAATGGATTGTTATTCGGTGGGCTCAATAGTTATGCTGGCCAAAAACGTGGATTTGAATATCCTCCAGCCGGATTTTTGATCAAAGCTCAAATCAAGGATATATTTGAAGACTATGTCATGGAAGGTGGGGTGCGTATACCCACCAATTTTAACGGCACCGAATACTTTCTCACTTTTGACAATAATAAACAACGGATAGATAAACGACTGGCTATATACAGACAGACACGATATGTCACTGAAGACCTCAGTACGATCCTTTCTCAGCGGATCCGCAACAAGACCATGATCGCTATTTATCAATGGAAATATCCGTTTGACACCTATCAAAGCGCCAGGTTAGCTACTACTTTGCGATTTGATCGATCTACTGTTCTGGCCACAGATCCCGCCAGTTTAGATCAAATAGCTTCCTCCACGCAAAGACTGGGCTTAAGAGGAGAATATGTCTATGACAATACTACGCCTATAGATATCAATCGTTTTACCGGTACAAGAGGAAAGATATACGGAGAGGTAATCAAAAAGATGCAAATTCAGGTTGTAGACGATTGGAAGTTGGATCTGGCCAAAGGTTTTATGACCGTATTGGGATTTGATGCAAGACATTACCTTGGGCTCGATCGCAAAAGTATATTGGCTTTCAGATTGAGTGGCGCTACTTCTTTTGGATCTGAGCGAATTTTGTTTTTCCTCGGCGGCGTGGATAATTGGTTGACCCCACAATACGATGAGGACACACCGATCCCAAATGACAATAACTATGCTTATAATGCTTTAGGCACCAATCTCAGGGGATTCAAACAAAATATACGCAATGGTGCCAGTTATGTGCTCTTTAATACCGAACTGAGGGTACCTATCGTCCAATACCTGGTCAATAGAGAGCTGCGTTCTGTGTTTCTACGTAACTTGCAGGTAGTAGCATTTGCAGATGCAGGTACCGCCTGGTTTGGTAAAAATCCATTTGACCAAAACAGTCCCCTCAACACTACTTCTGTATCCAACCCTAAGGTGACCATAGATCTGGTCTACGCCAGGGATCCATTGGTATTTGGCTATGGTACCGGTGTGCGGATGTCTTTGATGGGCTATCAGTTGAAAGTGGATTATGCCTGGGGAATAGAAACCAGGGAGATTCTCAAACCCAGGTTTTATATTTCCCTGGGCTCAGATTTTTAAACCCATATAATTCCTTTGCGCTATTTGCCCAAAGGGTCCGACGCTTGCGGTCGGGTTATGACATTTATCGTCATCAGCTGACATTGAAACTCAAAGGTTCATTCTATTAAATTTCTCATAAACCTTTGAATTTCAATCGTCAATTGAGCTTTAAAAATTCTTATGCTCAATTTGGGTTAAAAAGAATTCCATTGTTTTTAGGGAACATAAATATAAATGTCTAATTTTAACCACTTACATGGGAAGTTTTATTGTCCATCTTGATTTAGCTCCATTTGATGCCGACTTTTGGGAGTTGCTACCAGCTCACCGCAAAATAGTCAATGACCTTTTAGTGGAGGGCATTATTGAGATGTATGCTATCAATGAGGATCGCTCCCAGGGTTGGATCGTATTCCAGGTGGAGAATGAAAATCAAGTCAGAGCTATGCTGGATAATTTCCCGATTCGGGATTATTTTACTTACGAAATACATTCCTTATTTATATTCAACAATTCAGTAAGCCTTTGGCCAAAAGTGAACCTGAATTAACCCCTCCATTTTGAAATACCACTTTATTTTTATTTTACTTATGGCAATAGCTCTGCACAGTTCAGCTCAACGATCTATGCCTCTGTATTCGGGTACTATACCAAATAGCAAGGTTAATGAAGGGCTTAGGGACACTGCCCGCACTTTTATCACAGCCAATGGTCAGACCGGACATTTCCTTACCAGGATCATCGCACCTGAAGTATATGTTTATTTGCCAACTACAAAGAATACAGGTGCTGCTGTCATCATCTGTCCTGGTGGCGGATACTCAGGCTTGGCTATAGATCATGAAGGTCACGATATGGCCAGGCGATTTGCAGATCAAGGAATAGCAGGCATCGTCTTGAAAAACAGGATGCCCAATCCACTCTACGTAATCAATAAATCGATAGTGCCACTGCAGGATGCTCAGCGCGCTATTCAATTGGTCAGGGAAAATGCTAAAGCCTGGAAAATAAAACCCAACCTCATAGGTATTCTTGGGTCTTCTGCCGGTGGACACCTCGCTTCAACGGCTGGCACCCATTTTGCTACTGCTGTAATTGACAATCCAGGCCAGACCAGTTTGAGACCTGATTTTATGATCCTCAATTATCCGGTCATTAGCTTTGCCGATAGTATTTCACATCACGGTAGCAGAGACAACCTTATCCGGGAGTCGCCCAACCATCCCCTGGATGAAAAACTGGTATTGCTTTATTCCAACGAACTGCAGGTGACTCCCTCTACCCCTCCGGTGTATATCACACACAGTTACGATGATCCGGCAGTTCCGGTAGCCAACAGCATCGTTTTTATCGCGGCCTGTCAACGCAATAAAGTGCCCGTAAAATCCTTTTTTTATACTGCAGGTGGTCATGGATATGGTATGCACAATCCTACATCACCTGTAGACTGGTTTGATGATTGTCTCGCCTGGATCAAAAGAGACATCTTAAAAAAGAAGTCTTAGAGTTTTCAGTCTTCCATTCCCACGTTTTGAAGGAGTTTCACTCCGACCCACTAATATCCTCATCAGCTGTTTTTCATTTCAGCCGTTGTGGAAGAGTTGCATTCAGACCTTCCAATTTCCTCATCCGTCGTCTTCCATACTCACCGGTATAGAGGAGCCGCACTTCGACCCACGAAAATATTGTAATGTTCAATCCTTTGATTAAATTTATAGATTCAACACTCAATTTTGAAATACCTGATCATGATTTTTTACTTCTAAATAAGCAATTAGCTTTGGGTAGAAAAGTGGTGATGGAGATCTTAAATTGTTTTAAATAAAAATTACGACTTAGAATTTATAGTATATGTGAATGTAAATAATTGTAGCCGTTTGTGTCCATATAATGTAAAGTAATTTATTGAATATCAGATAATTATTGAAAAAAGGGCTAATACAATAAGATATGCGCTCAAGTGGATATTAGAAAATACACGAAATAGAACATGCGTAAACGCAACTGTTATAGCTAATACTTAAAGACAATCACACATAAATGACAATTTCAAAAGCAGACATTGATAGATTAGGAAATCTTGTAAGAGACGAGAAGGAAAATATTTCCGACAGCACTTTAAATTCTCTCCAAGAATATAGGACTTCGCACAAGGACATTTTATCATTAGCATTTTCTATGCTTTGTAAAAATACTCGTAAAATTCATTATTCAGCAATTGTAACTTACCGAATAAAACGATTTGAATCTATTATAGGTAAATTAAATCGCTATCCTGAAATGAGATTCAGTCGTATGTGGGACATTGGTGGTTGCAGATGCATACTTAGGAATGACACTGATGTATATAGGCTAAAGGAAATTATATCTAATGAGCCAGATTTTGAAATTACTAAAGAATATGACTACATAAAAGAACCTCAAAAAGACGGCTATAAGTCTTTACATTTATTCTTAAAGCATAAATCATTCGACAAAGTAATTGAAGTTCAAATTAGAAATCAAGTAGACCATAACTGGGCGACACTTGTAGAAATTACTGATGTCTTATATGATTCAAAACTAAAGGAATTAGGCAACAATAAAGATTTACTAAGATTTCATTTTTTATTATCAAGAATTTCAGGGCTTAATATTGAAGACAAGAAAGAAATCTCTAGAATAATAAAACAGTATAATTACTTCGAAAAATTGAGTGAAGTTTTTTCACGTAACTATATAAAAGTAAGAAGACAGTGGTTTGAGATTGAATCAAAAAGCAATCATAAGTTTTTTCTAATTGAAACTTCAAAAGATGATGTACCTAAAATCGAATCATTCAAAACTGTTAATGAAGCTGAAGAACACTATTTTAGTGTTTATAAAACAAGACAAAATGCGAATATTGTTTTGACTCATTTGCAGACACCAAATTATAATCAAATTAGTATTGCTTATTCAAATTACATTCTAACATTTCACAGCTTTTTGACAGAGTGTTATGAAATACTAGAAAGTCTAATTGTTGAATCCCTTGAACAAAAGCAATATTTTGAATATTTTAAAATATATAATCTTTACAACAGTTTGGTCTTTAATCACATTAAGAATTTAATGACCGAGATTAAAGAAATCCAAATTTATACTGAAGAAAACAAAAACAGAAAAAACAGAGATAAAAAGAAAGAAAAAGAATGGGTTTCTGATATTCAAAAACAAGTTAATCAAAGTAATGAAAGAAGTAAAAAACTATCAACTAAATTCAGGAAAAGTATGCCTACAAGTTGGTTTGGAAAAACGACTGTAAAGTATATTACACGACATATAGGGAAGAATTATCAGAAAAAAATCAAGAAAGTACTGGCTATAACAGCACCTACCCAAAAGGCGGGGTAACGTGTTCCTAACACAGATTTGTGGTTATTGAAACTTTCGTACTTTTAATCAACATTTGTGGTGAATCGCCCGCCCTTCGGGTAGCTGCAAAACGTTAGTGGCAACTCTGTGACGACACTACAAACCTTGAAGATTTAGACAATGAACATACCGAAAGTTATATTTTTTCTAACCATTTTGACCCTGTTGACTTCCTGTAACGGACAGGCAAC
>Ga0138256_10005523_pt1 | contig 13356 bp, 9 predicted proteins | sample KNB2016incub_MG_FD_105486 | JGI IMG/M metagenome (GOLD analysis project Ga0138256, IMG submission 105486) | Active sludge microbial communities from wastewater in Klosterneuburg, Austria - KNB2014incub_MG | ecosystem: Engineered > WWTP > Activated sludge > Unclassified | place: Austria...
CAGCCGAAAAACCGGCGTTCGGCGGGTAGCATTTTTAAGAACCCGAAACCCGGTATTTCAGCCGTTGTCCAAGAGGCCACCGGCCAATGGGATAAAAAGGCATGGCAGCTGATTGAGTTGGCGGGGCTGCGCGGCGTAACCGATGGCGGCGCCGAAATCTCTGCAGAGCACTGCAATTTTATCGTCAACAACGGTGATGCAACTGCCGCGCAGGTTTACCGCCTGATTAAGCTCGCGGAAAAACGCGTGTTTGAAACGACGGGTGTCAGGCTCGAACGGGAAGTCGTTTTGGTTGGCTTCTGATAGCCCGGGCCTCCCTTAGCCCATGAATGAATTCATGGGCTAAGGGGAATTAATAAGCCTTCGCCGCTTCGTTGTAGATCGGTGCCGTAATTCCCGAACGTATGATATAGCGGTAGGTTTCAAAACTCTTCCGCTTCTTGCGCGCAAAACCATTCTTGTAGTCGACCTCGACAAGCCCAAAGCGCGCGTCGAAGCCCTCTGCCCATTCGAAGTTGTCGATCAGCGACCAGTGGAAATAGCCGCGCACATCGACACCGTCTTTGATCGCGCCGGCGACTTCGGCGAGGTGCGTAACGAGTAACTGCTGCCGCAGTTTGTCGTCGGCCGCGGCGTTAGCCGTACCCGATTCGAGCACATAGACCGGCAGAGAATAGCGCCGCTTTGCACTCCCGAGAATTGTGCGCATGCCGAGGGGGAAATCCGCCCAGCCAAGTTCATTCTTGATTTCGCCGTCAAACGCGTCATCGTGGTTCTTGATTTCAAATTTTGTCGGTGCGAAGATATTAGATTTGATATAAAAACGGCCATAGTAGTTGATGCCGATGAAGTCTTGTGTGGCTTTGAGGTTTTCGATCGGTTTTTCGATATCGGTGTTGGTGACCTTGAGGATGCCCGTCTGTATTGCGTCGGTGAAATCCCAGATGAAGGCCTGTTCGACCTTGCCGGCAATGATGCGGTCGAGAATCGCATGGTTGCGGTAAGGAGCGAATTCGCGCGTGTGCTGCGTCACGCCAACCAACGCCGCTGGATTGGCTTTTTTAATGATGGCATAGGCGGCGGCGTGAGATCTGAGCAGCCCTTCCATCACTGGCGCGACAGATTTTTCGTCGGGGCGTTTTTCGAGCGGTGGAAAAATCCCCTGCATGTAGCCCGAATAGATGTAGACCATGGGTTCATTGAGGGTGCACCACACGCGCACATCCTTACCCCAGCGGTTCACTACAAAATTCACAAAGCGAGTAAATTGTTCTGTTGCGTCGCTTCTTTCCCAGCCGCGCTTGCCGTCTTTTGCCGCAAAGAACCATGCCGGCGAGCTGAAATGGAACAGCGTGACCGACGGTTCGATGCCATTGATCTTGAGTTCGGCAAAGAGTCTATCGTAAAACGCCACCGCCGTCGCCTCGGGCGCAGCCATGCCTTCGCGAGGAAACAGGCGGTCCCAGGCGATCGAGAAGCGGTATGCATTGGCGCCGAGATCTTTCATCAGCTGCACGTCTTCTGCGAGCTTTGTGCTGTGCCCAGTCTTGAGGCGCACCACCGCTTCGTCCCATTGGTGCAGATTTTTGATAGCGGCGCCCGTAACAGGTTTGCCTTCGCCTGCATAACTCTTGCGTATAAGCTCGGCCCAATCGCTGGCATCGGTCGGTTCGAGCTGTTCTGCCGCGGTGGCGGTACCCCACAGAAAGCCCGCAGGGAAAATGAGTGTTGTGACGATTGTCTGCGCCGAAAGGCGTTTCGTCGATCTTCTTTTTCCGCCGACGGTCATCAGCAGCACCGCGATGACGGTGGTGACGAGCAGGGCGATTTGCAGCTTGCGGTTGGTCATATTACATGACCAACCGCGAAACCCACCACGTCAACCGAACTTCTGCGTGAAGAAGCCCACGAGACTGGTGAACTCTTCGGGTGCGAGCCTCTTCGCGAGATCCATCGCATGCGCGTCGAGGCCAATCAGCAGTTTCTTTTTCTTTTTCTGAATGGCGTCCAAGATTGCTTTAGCGGCATCTTCTGCCGAGGTGCGCGCGACAGAATCGAAGCGCGAAGTGATGTGGCTCTTGTCGTTACCGCCGGGCGATGCATGCACCTTCGCATTGCGCACAATATTGGTCTTGATGCCGCCGGGGTGCACCGAGGTCACCACCACGTTCGTATCTGCCAGTTCCTGGTGCAGCGTTTCGTTGAAACCATAAACTGCATATTTAGAACAATTGTATGGTCCGTTGGTGGGGAAAGGCACAAAGCCGTTCACGCTCGATATATTCACCACCGATGCTCCGGGACGTACTTTGAGGTGTGGCAAAAACGCGAGCGTGCCATAGACCACACCCCAGAAATTCACATTCATCACCCATTCAAAATCTTCATAAGAGACTTCGTCAAGAGGTTGCAGCACCGTAACGCCGGCATTGTTGATCACAATGTCGACCTGCCCGTGGTCTTTGAGCGCCGCATCAGCCAGCGCATAGACCTGCTCGCGCTTCGAGACATCCACCACATGTGAAGTGATCTTGGTTTGACCATGCAGCTCGCCCACAGTTGCCTGCAGGTTTTTTTCAGCCACGTCGGCGAGCACAAGTTCTGCACCCGCGCGCGCAAGCTGGTGCGCCAGTTGTTTGCCGATGCCCGAACCCGCGCCGGTGACGACGGCGACTTTGTTTTTGAGGTCTTTCATGGGGCAGTAGAGTAAACTTGACGCAGAGGTCAAGTTTACTCCTGCTATGGAAATCCGTAGCAGGCGGTTCAATATCTCACCGTAGTTGCTGCCAAGCTGCGCAACCTCGCGATAATACAATGTTTCAGGAAAGGCAGTGGCTTATGCGTGAAGACGCGTCGCGTAAATCTGCATTTACAACATATCACAGGCTTAGCTGCGCTAACAGATGCTAACTTGCCTATCAAAAATTGCCACGCTTAATCTATTCGTGTTGCTCATCGCAGTGCCATCGGTAATTGGCGCGCAGAACAATGCCGATTCGGCAGACGATAAAAAGCGTGATGCCGAATTTGCCCGATTCAAATCAGATTTGGAAGGCATTAAAATTGAGAACGCACGGCTCGCAGCCGAGCTGGAGAAAACCCGGCAAAGTGATAAACAGAAATCGCAAGAACGTATCTTTGTTGACGTACGCAGCGGCGGCAGCCTCGGCCTGAGCAACATCGCGGGCTCGGGATTCGGTTATGCTACGGGCATTGAAATGCTATTGGGTAGCGGATTTTCGGCGCATTTTCGCTTTGCCAATGGACTCTTATCGATTTCTACATCTGATTTTAACAACAGGCTCCAGGGTGAGACCGTTCAGGTTACTGGTACTGGAAATTTGTCGTCTACGTATTTTGCCTTCTCGAGTGGGCTTGCCTACTATCTGTTGCAGAGCGAAGGATTTTCCCTGGGCCTCGGCGCTTCTGTTATGGCGAAGAAACTCGCCGGTTCTTTATTCGAGGCGCCCGTTTATCCCGCAGCGGCGGCGGAGTTATTTGCCTGGTATCGCGTGTTTCCCGGAATTGACCTCGGTCTCTCAGGGCGCTTTGAATATGCGAAAATTGCGCAGATTTCGGTGAGTGGAAGTAACGTACTCTTTGGTGAAAGTAAGTCCGCCAACGAAGCGGGGCTAATGCTCGCACTCCGTTTCGCGGTGATGTAGCCTACTTGTATTGCTTCGGGCTGCCGCCATTCCAGCGGTTGGCAATCGCCGTTTCTACGTCGTTCCACGTTGTCGGCGGTGAACCCCAATAAACGATGTCGTCGATGTAGCCAAAGTAGGGTTCCGGGGTGTAGTAGTAGAAATCCCTGCCCACCCAGAAACCAGAGCCGTTAAAGGATACGTACGAATACTGCGTATCAGCCGATGTTTGGCGCACATTATCAATATAGAGGCGCATTTTTACCAGATCGGTTGTGTTGATGCGCGCAACCACGATATAGTGCCAGTTGCCATCGGCAATATTCTTAGTGCCGGTACTCATGCCTATCGAGCCTCCACTGCCGGTTCCTATTTGAATTGTGTTGGAACTCGTTTGTACAATTTCCCAGCCCCAAAAGTTTGAATAAGAGCCGTTAAATGACCAGTACGAGTTATCGATGATATATTGCTGCACACCGGTCGAAGTTGTTTTCATCCAGAATTCAATCATGAAGTAAACAGAGTTGAATTTTGCGGAGTTACCGCCTGAAAAATAATTCGCACCGGAAAAATTACCACCGCGCGCGGTGCCGAAAATGCCGGTTGTGGTGCCGACTGTTCCATACTGGGTCAGATTTTGATAACCTTTCGCGTCGATCATCGCGCCTGAAGATTCGTCAGCTTTCAAATGCGCTTGAACTCCCGCCGGATAAGCGATACTCATTGACGTGAATACAACGCCCAATGTATAATTCCCCGTTTTGGGAGATCCCGTTGCATTACCGGCGACGCGCAGATAATAGGTTCCCGCCTGCGAAAAAACTCCATTCACGGCCGAACAGGGATCGGGCACAGGTCCTCCGATAGACGAAGCATTATTATTCGATGAAAGTACTGTTGTTTTATCTGAATCGTAGAGGATAAGCGTCGAGTCGAGGCTGCAGATGTTTGTCGCGGCATCATAGACCTGAAAGCGGTACGTGCCGATGGTGTCGCTGACCACGACTTTATAGAAATCGAGATCGGTTTCGGTGGAAATTTGGCCATTGACTGCCCCATTCACTGCAATGGTCGCCGCGCAATCGATTGTGTCGTTGCCGTCGGTGCCGCACGGATTTGTAGTGCCACCAGTACCGCCTGTGCCGCCGCTGCCTCCGGTTCCCCCGGTGCCTCCGGTTCCCCCGGTGCCGCTGCTCTGCCCGCCCGAGCCTCCATTACCAGTGGAGCCGCCGTCAGAACTGCCAATGTTCGTGAATTTGGCTTCCTTGTTAACCTCGACGCCGCAATAGGAAAAGAGCAATACGATGTATAAAAGATAGGCGTAATCTATGCGCATGGGTTACCCGGGCCGCATACAGATGTCCCGTAAAATCATTTTGCAGTTTTTAATAGGTAGCCTCAATAAACAATGTATGGTTTCATAACTGTCTAAAATGGCTAGTTGCTCCCAGGCAGACGCAAGTCCGAAAGCTGCTTCAGCAGCGTATTTGCCACAGCATGTAACGCCTTTAAGGCTTGGGATTTCGCGGTCAGTACTGCTGCCGAGTCATCTTTAGGACTATCCAGGTCTTCAGCCATAACGGCGCTATTCGACCAATGCGCGTGGCCACTGCTGTGCCGAACGGAAAGCGGTTCTCTGCCGGCTCGTTCCTGATTCCGCGCAACATGTAATCCGCCGCCTGCTTTCGTCGCCGTGTAGTCGCCCTGCATGGGCAGGCCAAAATAGCTTAAAACTCAGGAGGAGTCATTTCTCCTGAAGATGCGTCATGCACTAGCTGGAAAGGGTTGAACTTCTTGCCATCCTTTGTGAATTCCCACTCACAACCAATCTCGATTTTTGCGGCATAACCCAAATCGAGAAGCCGTACGGCCAGCGCCGCGCCCAGAACCTGCAAGACAAAATAGACCTGCTCGGGCGCGAGGTCCTGTAGTTTCGCCTTGGCATCGATGCGTTTGATTGTCTCTTCCATATCCTGCGCCATGCGAAATATGCCCTGCGCGTCGGCCTTGCCAAGCCAGTTACTGTTTAAGTCGACGGTCTCGGTCCACATGGGTTTGTAAGCCGATTCCACAATCTCATCCCAGGCAAGGGTCTTGAGCTGCAGCTTCAGAATGAATTCGAAGAGCTCCTTTTCAATGGCAACAATGTCTCGCGGTAAGAGCGACCGGGCGGGCTCGGGGTTTTCAGCCACCGAAGCGGCATCGGGTAGGGCAGAGATTGCAGCGAGGCGCTCTGCGAGCGGGGGATGGCTGTCGTATGGGCTTTTTTCGCCGGAGACGAAACTCGTTTCGACATTACTCACGAACCTGGAGTTCCTGAGCGCCTGCGCATAACCGCCGTCGATATCCGGCATAAAACCACGCTCGAGCAGCGGCGCGACTTCAGCCTGAAAATAGGTGTCGTACTTCACGCCTTCGGTAGAGATTTTTTCGAGAGCGCTGCTGATGGCCCGATGGCCGACAAACTTTGCTGCCAGCGCATCTGCCGACAGTTCCTGACGGCGCGAAATCGCCTGTGTGATGCGCAGGAACATATTGCCGTACCAGATGAAGACATGTTTGATCCATGAGTTGATAGAATTCACGGTACGGCCGATCGCCTGCCGTGTTTTGTAAATCCACGGGCCGAGTTTGGTGTCGCCACCGACAAAGTGCCCGAACTCATGCGCGATGACAGCGAAGAGCTGCTCGGTCGTTAAGAGTTTAAAGAGCGGCATCCCGATTGCCATGACGGGTTTACTCCCGAACCCCATAATGCCTCCCCGCTGCGTTACCCAGGCATTCGCGTCATGCAGCAGGTATACATGCCGCGGTACGGGGTGGCCACATTTTTGCGCCAGGCTTTCGATGCCTCGGAACAGCTCGGGATAATCGGCCGCCTTGAGTTCAGGCCCGGGTGCCTTAAAAAAATCCCAGCGCGGAAGGACAGCCCAGATGATGATGAGCGCAAGGATTACCATCGCCAGGACAATCTTCAGGAATATATGCCCACTGATGACTTGAAGGTAGGCAAGCCCCAACAAGGCCCCTGCAACGCCAAAGGCGAGCAGGTAGAAGGAAATCATGAGTAATACGGCAAGTGCTGCACGATGGGCGATGGACATGGTACATTTCGGTGGAGCGATCTATCAGCGCAAATCGTTTCAGGAATTATGCAGTCTTACAATTGAACATTTGTTCAGCTATAAATCCCCCGAATTTCCTCTGCATATATCTCACTGATCACGTGCCGCTTCAGCGAAAGTTTTCCCGTGAGCTCGCGGTCTTTCTCCCATACGCGGTTCACCACCGCAATGCCGCCAATGCGCTCAAATGCCTTGAAGCCATTCTCCGCGCTGATCAGGCGCGCCACTTCGTTCCGCAAAAACGCCCTGGCCTTTTCGTTCTGCGCAATCTGCCCGAGGTCGGCGCCAAACTCACCCAGCGCCTCGGCGCGCGGCACGATCAGTGCCCCGAGAAATTTTTGATCCTGCCCGACGACCATGCACTGCTCTATAAAGGGGGATTGCAAAAGTTTCGATTCAATCGGCACCGGTTCGACATTCTCTCCATTCATGAGCACGATCGTCTCTTTGCTGCGACCGACCACTTTCAGGCAATGGTTCGCCGTCATCAGCACAAGATCGCCGGTGTTCATCCAGCCGTCTTTGAGTACCTTCGCGGTCGCCTCCGGGTTTTTATAATAACCCGCCATCACCTGCGGGCCCTTCACATGCAGTTCGCCTTTGCGGCCGAAATAATTGCTGCCGGGAAAAATGATCTCGCCGCTGGCTAAATCCACAATGCGGATCTCGGTATCTGCATAGAGCGGACCGACCGTGCCGATCACGGCTTTTTCGGGCAGCCGCACCGAAATGATCGGCGAAGTTTCTGTCATGCCATAACCTTCAAGCACCGGAATGCCGATGTCGTTGAAAAATTCGTCGATGTGCAGCGGCAGCGCACCCCCGCCCGAGATCGTCGCACGCAGCCTGCCGCCGGTTGCCTGCCTGACTTTGCCGAGCACCACTGCATCGAGAAGCAGCGCCGGTACAAAGGTCAAAAGCAACGTGACGATTGCACGGCACAGATCAGCCAGCCGCGCCAGTGAGGATTGAGGAATAAGCCTCAGGTTCTGTCCCTGCAATTCGCGCAGCGCGTGGCGATACAGATGGCCGAGTTTCACCGCTGCCGCGAACAGGCCCCGCTTGACTGCCGAACCTTCTTCGAGGCGCGCGAGAATGCTATTGTAGATACTCTCCCACAGCCGCGGCGCCGAAGCCATGAACGTCGGGCGCACGGTCGCGAGATCGGCCCTGAGACTGCGCACGTTCGTGTACGCGGTTTTGGCGCCGCACGCGATCGAAACGATTTCGAATGCGCGCTCGAAGATGTGCCAGACGGGCAGAATCGACAGCATGACGTCGCTCGGGCCAAAACCCAGCGGCAGGTTGCGCACCTGCGACATGATGTTGCCGTGCGTGAGCATTACCCCTTTTGGCGCGCCGGTTGTGCCTGAAGTGTAGATCAGCGTGAACAGGTCGCTGCTTTTAATGCTGGCAATGCGCTGGTGGATTTTCTCCTTCGGCAGTTTTGCGCCCTGTGTGAGCAGATCGCTCAGGCTGTGTACTTTCCAGCGCGTCTCTTTGACTTTAAACTCCGTCATGAAAATCACATGTTCGAGCTGCGGCAGTTTGTCTGCCACGGCAACGAGCTTATCCCACACCGCACGGTTTTCGACGATGGCGATGCGGCAGCCGGCGTGGTCGACAATATACTGGATGTCCTGTTCTGTCGCATCGGTACCGCGCGGCACATCGGCGGCGCCGTTCAGAATGACTGCATAGTCGCATAGAATCCATTCAAGGCGGTTATCAGCAAGAATTGCCACGTGCTCGCGCGCCGCGAGTTGGCAGGTTTCTGCCATCGCGGCAGCGAGATCGAGACCCTGCGCATAGAGTTCGGCGTATGTCGGGCCGTCGAAGCGATCACCGGCGCGGGTGAGGAATGATTTTTCGTGCGCATATTCGCGCGCGGCGAAAGCATAGAGTTCGGCGAGGTGGGTTAACCCCGAAAGTTTACTTTGTTTCATGCGCTGATTTAGCGCATTTTTTCGCCGCCGTCGCCCTGAATCATGATTCAGAACGCTTTTTTTGTATCCCCGACGGCGGCGTTTCTCGGGTGATTTGCTTCAGAAAAGCCGAAGGATTCATGCCGGTTTCGAGTTTGAACGCCGTATTGAATGCGCTTTTGGTGTTGAAGCCGCATTCGAACGCGATTCGCAGAATACTCTTCTGCTCGCCGGCCAGCAGCCGTCGCTGTATCTCGGCGACACGCAGGCGATTGATAAAGCGATTGAAGTTGATCCTATACGTGTCATTAATCAGCTGCGAAAGCTGGTCGGCGCGCACCTGCGTGAGGGCTGCCACGTCGGCAATTTTCAGGTCTTCGCGCAGATAGAGTTTTTCGCCCATGATTTGCCGCACAACCATCTCGGCCATGCCCGCCGGGCTGTTGCGCGGCAGGCGGTTTTTCTGCCGCCCATAGCGCCTGGCCTCGCGGGCCAATAGCTCGGGAAACTGCGGCGTGCGCATCAGCGATACGAATGCCGTCACCATCGCGAGCGAAAACCCGCCCGCGGCTACATGTTTCAACGGTAGACACTGTGGAAAAATCACTGCAGCAAGCATTAGGCATATGCAGAATGCCATGAGCGAAAGAAATACTGCAAGGGCGTGAAAGAAAGTGAAGCCCGGTTCGCGTATAAAGAAGACCCGGCTCTGCCGGGCGGCGAGCAAAATATGGACGAGCGGCGCGGCATAAGAGACAAAGAATACAAGGCGCAGCAATGCGTGTGGCAGCACTGCCGCGAGTGCCGCACGGTCGGCGAGTGCGGCAATTTTCTGTGCAGCGGTCAGGTTGTAGAAAGGCAAAAGCAGGGCCGCGCAGCCAATCGCCGGCAAAAAATGCAGCAGGGCTCGCCAGTCGGGGCGAAACGCCGCATCGGCGGCAGAGCGCACAAACAGCAGAAGCAATGGGCCGATGCAGAGAGACAGCGGCAGCTGGGTCAAAGCCAAATGAGGCAAACTGCGTAGCCCGCCGTCGAGAAAGAGTCCCAGCAACAGCAGCGCTGCTGCGAGGCTGAAAAACAAAACGGCACCGCTGATGCGAATCGCATTGCGGTGCCGTGCCAGAAGCAGGGCTAACCCTGTATAGAGCGCCGTCAATGAGCCGGCGAGCGAAAGGTAGCCTGTGAAGCTACTCATCGCCGCAGGTCAGGCTTACTTCGGTTCGCTGCGCAAACTTCCGTAATTTGCCGGGCAAATTACCCGGTAGATTGCAGAGCAATCTACTTGGCAGTCTGCGCCAGAATCTCAGCGACGTCGAGCGTCTTGACCGACTCTTCTTTTTCGACGGATTTCACACCGTCAGCAATCATCGTGATGCAGAACGGGCAGGCGCTCGCGACAGTTTTGGCTTCGGTGGCGATGAGCTGGTTCGTGCGCTTGATGTTCACACGCTCTTTGCCATTCTCTTCTTCTTTCCACATCTGCGCGCCACCCGCACCGCAGCACAGGCCGCGTGATTTGGTGTCGACAGCTTCGACCACTTTGCCATCGGTCGCTTTTTCGATCACCGAACGCGGTGCGTCGTAAGTGTCATTATAGCGACCGAGGTAGCACGAATCGTGGTAAGTCACGACGCCGAGTTCTTTGGCTTTTTGTTGGTCTACCTGGATCTTGTTTTCGGTCAGCAATTTATCGAGGAAAGTTGTGTGGTGCTCAACCTCGTAGTTGCCGCCCATCTGTGGATATTCATTTTTCAGTGTGTTGAAGCAGTGCGGGCAGCTGGTGACAATTTTCTGCACGCCATAGTTGTTCATCGTCTGGATGTTCATGCCAGCCAATGTCTGGAACAGGTATTCATTACCCGCGCGGCGCGCTGAGTCACCGGTGCAGTTCTCTTCCGTGCCGAGAATACCGAACTTCACATCGGCTTTATTCATCAGGCCTGCGAGCGATTGTGCGATCTTCTTGTTGCGGTCGTCAAACGCTCCCGCGCAACCTACCCAGAACAGCACGTCTGGCTTCTGGCCTTCTTCTGCCCACTTCGCCATCGTCTTGATGTTGAGGCCTTCAGTCCATTCTTCACGTTTGTGCGAACCGACACCCCATGGGTTTGACTGGTTCTCCATGTTGGTGAGTGCGGTCTGCAACTCGCCAGGTAGCGCACCTTCTGAAAGCACGAGCGCACGGCGCATGCCGATGATTGCGTCGACCTGGTTGTTGCCGACCGGGCAGGCTTCAACGCAGGCATAGCAGGTCGTGCAAGCCCAGAGAGATTCTTGTGAAGTATAATTATCGATCACGCGCAACTCAGGCATTGCCGCTATTTCTTCGTCGGTTTTGCCGGCTTTTTTTGCGGCCTGGACTTTGCCCATCTGTTCCATCAGCGCGTGCTTGAGGTCACCCATGATGGATTTAGGATTCAGCTGTTTGCCGGTTCTGTTGGCCGGGCATTCAATAGTGCAGCGACCGCACTCGATGCAGCTTAAGCCGTTCATGTGGTCTTTCCACGTGAAATCCTGAACGTTGGCCGCACCCCACACCTTTGCATTTTCGGTGTCGAGGTATGACAGCTGGCCCTTCGGGGTTTCTTTTTCAAACCAGAAGTTGACCGGTGCCCAGATTAAGTGCGCGTGTTTGGAGTTTGGCACAAAGGCCATGAAGGCAAAAACGGTGACAATGTGCGTCCACCATCCGCCAATATACCAGTGGCCGGCGTTTGCAGAGGTCACTCCCCAGCCCGAAAGCAGGCTCACCATTGAGGTGCGAATCGGTGAAATGTGCGTGTTTGCCTGCAGAATTGCATGCGCACCTTCGGCGATCAGTGTTGAGATCATCAGCGTCGAGATCATGCTGATCACAACCATTGACTGGCCTGACGGGCGATCGAGTTCGTATGCGCGGTAAACCCAGCGGCGCAGCGCGAAGAATGCGAGCCCCGAGAGCACCAGCAGCGAGACGATATCGAGTGCGTAGTCGTAGATGTAATGGAAGTGGGGGATCAATTTCTCAATCAGTTTTGGAATCGAGAATTCATAGCCTGTCGTGCCCACCAGAGGCATTTGGAACGGGCCGAAAAAGCCGCCAATCAGCTGGCTCGTGGTATGGCCACCGTAGATCAGAAAGCCGTAGAAGATAAAGATGTGGAAAATGCCGCGAACCGGCTTTTTCATCAGCTTCTTTTGCAGAATGACGTTGATAAAGACGTTTTTGACTTTCGAACCGAAAGTCGATTTGATTTCCTGCGGTTGGCCGAGGTGAGCCAGTTTCCAGTACTTCATGACTGCGTAGCCAGCGTACGCAAACGAGACAACAAAGGCGACCGCAAAGATCGCAACTTGTGCAATTTCCATGGGTAATTATCGGAGATTTTGGGAGAGTGTAAAGAGAAAAGCAATAGAGACGCGCCTTCGGCGCGTCTCTATTGCTGATTATGGATCGGTAGCCAGGCCACCGATACGTGATGGTTGCTGCGTTTTTGCCGCTTCCGCTTTGATGGTCTTAGCCCTCACAGCCTTCGGCACTCCCTTTAGATTCCAGACAACGCCGAACAGGCTAAGGAACTTCAACACATAATAGGTCAGGTCGATCTCCCACCAGTAAAAGCCCATGCGGGCTGACGCCTGGTAATAGTGATGGTTATTGTGCCAGCCTTCGCCCATGGTTGTCAGTGCCAGCAGCCAGTGGTTGCGCGATTCTTCGCCGGTCGCATAGCGTTGTTTGCCCCACTTGTGCGTTAGCGAGTTGATGGTAAAGGTCGAGTGGTAGGTGATGATCGTGCTCAGAAAGAAGCCAATCCACAGGCCAGACCAGCCGGCGGCGAGAAATGAAATCACGCCGAGGGTCCACGGTGCGATCCAGTCGTGTTTAGAGATAAAACGGATTTCAGGATATTTCGCAAAGTCCTGGATGTTTTCGAGCGGCACGCGCTTGTTGGCCGGGTCAAAAATCCAGCCGATGTGCGATCTGTAGAACCCCAACAGCTTCAACGAATGAATATCTTTTTCGGTATCGCTGTACTTGTGGTGGTCGCGGTGGTGGCCAGACCACCACAGCACGCCTTTTTGACCGGTCGTCTGCGCGCCAAAGGCTAGAATAAACTGGAAAAAACGGCTGGTTTCAAACGATTTATGCGCGAAATAGCGGTGGTAGCCCGCGGTCACAAAGAACATCCGCATCCAGTAGAATGCGATGCACAGAACCGCAGCTTTCCAGGTTACGCCGGTATAGATCGCCGCGAGCGGTATGAAGTGCATCGCCACGAACATCTTTTCGCCGCTGAACCATGAGCCGAATTTAGAGCGACCCGTGGTTTTATCGGCTTCTGTAAAAACAGGGGTGGTTTCTTGCCCGCTGGGGCTATAACTAACAGTGTTCTTCATGTTGATGAGATGCAGGCCCGCGTTTCCCGGTTGCAAAAAAGTAGGATTTACCCCGTTTTTGTAGAGACGCATCCTGAGCGCGAATTATCCCCCTAAAACGTAGAGACACCCCGCCGGGGTGTCTCTACGTTGGCCCAAAATGGATTTGTCACGCCGTGATTTTTTGCATCTGATGGCCGCCGTGGCTGCAGCTCCCTATGGCCTGCACGGAATTGGTCCGAAGGACCAATTCCGTGCAATTATCCCCTCCACCGGCGAAAAACTACCCCGTATCGGCCTCGGTAC
>Ga0138256_10005524_pt1 | contig 13356 bp, 11 predicted proteins | sample KNB2016incub_MG_FD_105486 | JGI IMG/M metagenome (GOLD analysis project Ga0138256, IMG submission 105486) | Active sludge microbial communities from wastewater in Klosterneuburg, Austria - KNB2014incub_MG | ecosystem: Engineered > WWTP > Activated sludge > Unclassified | place: Austria...
ATGACGGCGGTGAACAAGTACCGCATGCCCTTCATCCTCCCCGCCGACGTCGCCGCGCGGCGCATCGCCCGCGTCATCGACGCCGGCCGCCGCTACGCCGTCGTCCCCTGGCAGATGGCCCTCGTCGCGCGCGCCATGAAGCTGCTGCCGAACGCTGTGTATGACCGCCTCTTCAGGCGCGCCGGGCGCAAGCCGCGCGGGCTCAAGCTATAAAAGTCAGTCCCTGCGGGACGGCGCGCCATGACCAAACTCGTTGCCGACATCCGCCGCGAAGCCCTGCGGCCTTGGAAACTGGCGGCGCTGGCCGCCGGGCTTGGTCTGCTGGTCCTCGGTTCCTGCCTCACCCCCGCGCCGGATTGGGACGTCGGCGTCAGCGTCGTCATGGCGGGCTTCACCTACCTGTGCGCCGGCTGGTCGATGCACGTCATGGTCGAACGGCGCTGGCGCGACTGGCCGCTGATGCTCTTCCTCACCTGGTGGTGCGTCGACGGCTGCTACGCCCTGTACTGGTCGATCGTGAATCCCGCGGCGCTCGAGATGATGCGCGAGGCGAACTGGCCGGCTTCGCTGTCGCTGTTCTGGATGTGCGGCCTGGTCTGGTACTGGCGCGGCAGCCTGCGCGAACTGGTGCAATGCATCCGGCAGGTAGGCACGTCGCGCCAGTAAGACGGCTGGACTGGCCTGGGCAATTTAGTCAGTGTTGGCCGCTGCCGCTATTCGGCCATAACGGCTATTTGGGTTCGATCAGTCTCGGTCCGCAATGATGGCTAGAGCAGACAGCCGCGAAGCCGTGATCCAGTACCTTAACGATAGTCTTTCACGCCACCTTGCTCGCAACCCGTAGCAGCCGTCAAAATTTGAGATGGCACTGGCTACGGATGTCTTCCCGTTCGTTATGGACGCGGGTTGACGGCAGCACGCCGATCGGGTGAGATGCTCCCTCAGCATCTGTATCAAAGAGGGCAAAGTTTTGAACGCAGTAGAGATCGAGCAGGCCATCACGGAACTTGCGGAGCAGCCCTTCGACCCCGCGACCTTCCCGTATGCTTTCCTTGAAGCCTTCGGCAATAAAGAGACGACGATCAAGCGCCTTCGCGCGGGGGCGTCGAACAAGTCAGACCTCGGCGGCGTTCTCCAGACCAGCAACATCCACATCCTGGTCTGTGACGCAGGGCAGGTGCCGAAGGCGCTCAAAGCCCTCAAGGACAGTCCTGCCACTGCCAAGGGCAAGGCAAAGTTCATCCTCGCCACCGACGGCGCGGACTTCGAGGCGGAAGACCTGACCAGCGGCGAGACGGTCGCCTGCGCCTTCAAGGACTTCCCCGACCACTTCGGCTTCTTCCTGCCGCTGGCGGGTATCAGCACCGTCCGGCAGATCAGCGAAAACGCCTTCGATATCCGGGCGACCAGCCGTCTAAATCGCCTCTACGTCGAACTCTTGAAGGACAACCCCGATTGGGGAAAGACTGAACGCCGCCATGACATGAACCACTTCATGGCCCGGCTAATATTCTGCTTCTTCGCCGAGGACACGGATATCTTCGTCGGCAAGGGCAAGTTCACCGAAACCATCGCGCAGATGAGCGCGAGGGATTCGTCAAACACGCACGAGGTGATCAGCACACTGTTCCTTGCCATGAACACCAAGCGGGACGAACGGGCAGCGGCCAATCTTCCCCGCTGGGCTAACAGCGACGACTTCCCCTACGTAAACGGCGGTCTGTTCTCCGGCAACATGGATGTGCCGAAGTTCAGCAAGATTGCGCGGTCCCGCCTGTTGCACGTCGGCGGCCTCGACTGGACCAAAATCAACCCAGACATCTTCGGGTCGATGATTCAGGCCGTTGCCGAGGACGAGGAGCGCGGCGAGCTGGGGATGCACTACACCAGCGTCCCCAACATCCTCAAGGTGCTGAACCCGCTCTTCCTCGACGACCTGCGGACGCGGCTTGACGAGGCGGGCGACAACCCCCGCACCTTGCTCAATCTGCGCAAGCGCATGGCAAAGATCAGGGTCTTCGACCCGGCCTGCGGCTCCGGCAACTTCCTTGTCATCGCCTACAAGGAAATGCGGGCTATCGAGGCCGAGATCAACAAGCGGCGCGGCGAACCCGACCGTCCATCCGAGATTCCCCTCACGAACTTTCGCGGGATCGAACTGCGTGACTTCCCTGCCGAGATCGCGCGCCTCGCGCTGGTCATCGCAGAGTATCAGTGCGACGAGCTTTATCGTGGGCAGAAGCTGGCGTTGCTTGAGTTTCTGCCGCTGCGCCATGAGAACTGGATCACCTGCGGGAACGCGCTGCGGCTCGACTGGCTGAGCATCTGCCCGCCCACAGGGACATGCGTGAAGGTGCAGGCGGATGACTTGTTCGCTACGCCCCTAGATCAAGCACAGATCGACTTTGAGAATGAGGGTGGCGAGACGTACATCTGCGGCAACCCGCCGTACAAGGGGAGGAACAAACAAAGTGACTTGGAGAAGGCAGACACCGCGTTCGTCTTCTCCGCCTACAAGGGTTCATTCGCCTCACTCGACTACGTGGCGAACTGGTTCATCAAAGCGGCGCACTACTTGAAGGCGACAAGCGGCGCTGTGGCGCTTGTCGCAACGAACTCGGTGTGCCAAGGCGAGCAGGTCGCGCTTCTCTGGCCGCGAGTTTTCGATCTTGGGCTTCATATTCATTTCGCCCACACATCGTTCAAGTGGTCGAACCTTGCCACCAAGAACGCGGGCGTGACGGTCGTTGTAGTCGGACTGACATCAAAGAAGGGTGAGCAATGCACCCTCTTTGGCGACAACGAGGCACGCAAAGTGACGTCCATCGGGCCATATCTCGTGCCCAACTCGCTCGTCTACGTCGCGGCTCGAACCGAACCGCTTTCCGACTTCGGCATGATGTATTTGGGCAACATGGCGAAGGATGGTGGCAACCTGCTCTTTAGCAAGGACGACGCTCGGCACTTGATTGCCGATAAGGGAGTCGATCCATCGTTCATTCGCGCGTTCTACGGCTCCGAGGAGCTGATTAACGCGAAGCCCCGTGCGTGCCTTTGGATTGAAGATGGCAGGCTCATGGAAGCCAATCGCAACGCGGCTGTCGTCGCAATCTTGGCAAAGGTGCGAGAGTTCCGATCTGCGAAGGATGCGGCTCCTTCCACGCAGGCACATGCTGTCACCCCACATCGCTTCGTCCAGCTATCCGCTAAGAACGGCAAGCGCGCCATCATCGTTCCTCGCGTGTCTTCCGAGAACAGGCCCTATCTTCCCGTTGACTACCTTCGGTTCGGGCCGATCATTGGTGACAAGTGCTATGCACTCTATGACGAGCCGCTTTGGCACCTCGCCTTGATTGCGTCAAGAATGCACATCGTCTGGATTGGAACTGTCTGCTCCCGTCTTGAAATGCGCTTCTCCTACGGGAACAAGCTTGGATGGAACACGTTCCCAGTGCCGACGCTAACCGATAAGAACAGGGCCGATCTCACGCGCTGCGCCGAGGACATCTTGCTGGCGCGGGAGCATCATTTCCCGGCCACCATCGCCGACCTCTACGACCCAGACACCATGCCCGCCGAGCTGCGGGCGGCGCATGATCGCAACGACGAAGTGCTGGAGCGCATCTATATCGGACGGCGCTTCAAGAACGACACCGAGAGGCTTGAGAAGCTGTTCGAGCTCTATACCAAGATGGCCGCTACGGCTGCACCGGCCAAGGGGAAGAAGCGCAAAGCGGGAGCCAGCGCATGAGTACCCTTACCGAAGCCGATAAACGCTATCTTGAGAAAATCCTTGAGATGGAAGGCGGCTACCTTCTCGATTACAACGATATGACTTTCGGCCAGTTCTTCAATCGCCATAGGGTCGATATTCACAGGACGAAGTACCAGACCTACGGAACCTCCAAGGCCAAAAAGATGCGTGCGTTCTGGGAGAGCGAGCCTGACGCCTTGGTTGGCAAGGTCCTGTCTGAAATGCTTGATGTGTACGAGGCCAACTGCAAGCTAAACAATAAGCAGATCGATGCAGCCGTTCTTCAAGAGTCGCGGATAATTGCCGCGCGGCTATTGGGAAAACCGCAGCCCACGCCATCTTCAAGAACCGGCGATGATTTCTTGAACCGCGAGTTCACGATACCCAACATTCACAATCTTCCGATTGAAACCTCGGCTGTACCGATTATTGAAAGCCGCCTCGCCGAAGCGCGGAAAGCGCTAGGGGCAGGCGCACATCTTTCAGTGATCTTTCTTTGCGGAAGCGTGCTTGAGGCAGTGCTGCTTGGGGCAGCGCAGAAAGAGCCTGCCCGCTTCAATCAAGCAGTCGCCAGCCCAAAGGCCAATGATGGCAAGGTAAAGCATTTTCCCGATTGGAGCCTTGCCCAATTTATTGATGTTGCCTGCGAGGTTGACTTGCTCAAGCCAGACGTGAAGAAATTCAGTCACGGCCTGAGGGATTTTCGCAACTATATTCACCCTTATGAACAGATGGTGTCACGTTTCACGCCGGACGAACATACGGCGAAGCTCTGCTTTCAGGTTCTAAAGGCTGCACTTGCAAGTGTTGCAGGGGAAAGATAATAATCATGGAAACAAAATCCATCCCTTCGATCTCCGTCACCTACGCCCACAACGGCGCATCGACCAAGGCCAACGCCCTTGGGATGCGGCCCATGCAGGAGCGCGCCTACGAGAAGCGCGGGGAGCAGTACCTCCTTATCAAGTCGCCTCCCGCATCGGGCAAGAGCCGCGCCCTCATGTTCGTCGCACTCGATAAGCTCAAGAACCAAGGCTTGAAGCAAGCCATCATCGTCGTGCCGGAGAAGGCCATCGGGGCCAGCTTCAATGATGAGCCGCTATCCAAGTTCGGCTTCTGGGCCGAATGGCATGTCGAGCCGAAGTGGAATCTCTGCAACGCGCCTGGCAACGACAACGGTGGCAAGGTGAAGTCGCTCGGCGCGTTCCTCGAAGGCGACGACAGGGTGCTGGTCTGCACGCACGCGACGTTCCGCTTCGCGGCCGATGCTTACGGTGTAGAGGCGTTCGACGACCGGCTGATCGCGGTCGATGAGTTCCACCATGTTTCGGTCAGCCCCGACAACAAGCTCGGTCTGCACTTGGGGCAGTTCATCGCGCGGGGCAAGACGCACATCGTCGCCATGACCGGCTCTTACTTTCGGGGCGACGCCGAGGCCGTGCTGGCTCCACAAGACGAAGCCAAGTTCGATACCGTCACCTATACCTACTACGAGCAACTCAACGGCTACGATTACCTCAAGCAACTCGACATCGGCTACTTCTTCTACAGCGGGCCTTACGTCGATGACATTCTCAATGTCCTCGACCCCGGCGAGAAGACGATCATCCACATCCCCAACGTCAATTCACGCGAGAGCACGAAGGACAAGATGCGGGAGGTGGAGCACATCATCGAGGCGCTCGGCGAGTGGCAGGGCATCGACGCCGCGACCGGCTTCCAGCTTGTCAAGCGGCCCGACGGCCGGGTGCTGCGCATCGCCGATCTTGTCGATGACGACACCACGAAGCGCGACCGCGTGTCCGCCGCCCTCAAGGACCCGGCGCAGAAGGACAACCGGGATTACGTGGACATCATCATCGCGCTGGGCATGGCCAAGGAGGGTTTCGACTGGATTTGGTGCGAGCACGCTTTGACCGTCGGCTATCGCGCCAGTCTGACCGAGATCGTGCAGATCATCGGTCGCGCGACCCGTGACGCGCCCGGAAAGACGCGCGCGAGGTTCACCAACCTGATCGCCGAGCCGGATGCCTCCGAGGAAGCCGTGACCGAAGCCGTAAATGACACACTCAAGGCTATCGCGGCGAGTCTGCTCATGGAGCAGGTGCTCGCCCCGCGCTTCGAGTTCAAACCCAAGAACGCGGACAGCGGCCCGACGCCTGGCTTCGACTACGGCGAAGGCGGCTACGACCCCGACAAGTCCAACGTCGGCGTCAATCATCAGACCGGACAGGTGCAGATCGAGATCAAGGGGCTTGCTGAACCCAAGAGCAAGGAAGCGACGCGCATTTGCCAGGAAGACCTGAACGAGGTGATCGCCACCTTCATTCAGGACAAGACCGCCATTGAGCGCGGGTTGTTCGATGAAGAGCTGGTGGCGGAGGAACTGACGCAGGTTCGCATGGGCAAGATCATCAAGGACAAGTACCCCGAGCTCGACGCGGAAGATCAGGAGGCCGTGCGCCAGCATGCCATCGCCGCCCTAACGCTGACGCAGCAGGCGAAGCAGCTTGTGACGGGCGGCAATGGTGGCGATGGCGACGATGCATCCCCTAACACCGCCCTGATCGATGGCGTGCGTCGCTTTGCGATGGACGTGCGCGATCTGGACATCGACCTCATCGACCGCATCAACCCCTTCGGCGAAGCCTACGCCATCCTCGCCAAGGCAATGAGCGAGGATAGTTTGAAGCAGGTCGCAGCGGCTATTTCCGCTAAACGCGCCAATCTGACGCCGGAGGAGGCGAAGGAGCTTGCCGTGCGCGCCGTCCAGTTCAAGAAGGAGCGCGGACGTGTGCCCGCGCTCGATTCGCAGGATGCGTGGGAGCGACGCATGGCCGAAGGCGCCGCCGCGTTCATGCGCTTCAAGAAAGAGGGTCGGTATGAGTGACCCCGACCTCGACGAACTGGCGGCGGAGCTTTCCGAGTTCGCACCGCCGGAAGCCAAGGGCGGACGCCCGCCGCGCGAGGAGCGCGTCATCGCCGGGTTCGATGAAATCCAGCGGTTTGTCGAGAAGCACGGTCGCGCTCCGCAACACGGGGAAGACCGCGACATCTTCGAGCGGCTGTATGCCGTGCGCCTAGATCGCCTGAGGGCGCTCGCCGACTGCCGCGACCTGCTAGAGCCGCTGGATCATCAGGGCTTGCTTGCGGGCATCCTGGGAGTCGCCGAGCCTCCTGCTACGTACAACGTGGATCAGTTGGCCGCCGAGCTAGGCGGGGTGGCCGACGCCGAAGACATCACCGTCCTGCGCCACGTCCGCACCAGCGCCGACAAGCGGGCCGCCGAGGAGATCGCCGACCGCACGCCGTGCGAGGACTTCGAGACGTTCAAGCCGCTGTTTGAGCGCGTGCAGGCCGATCTCAAGACGGGCCTGCGCCAAGCCCAACCCATAGAGGCGGGCCGCCGCGCGATTGAGGCCGGGGACTTCTTCGTCCTCGATGGCATTATCCTCTACGTCGCAGAGGTCGGCGAACCCTTGAAGACGACAGCCGGGGAGGTGGATCGCCGCCTGCGCCTGATCTTCGCCAACGGTACCGAGAGCAATCTATTGCTGCGCTCGCTTCAACGCGCGTTTTACAACGACCCCGCCGCGCGGCGACTGGTCTCGCCGGAGAGCGGGCAGTTGTCCTTCGGCGGCGAGTTGGAAGCGGACGACGTTGAGAGCGGCACAATCTATGTCCTGCGCTCGCTGTCCGATCATCCCTATGTCGCGCAGCACCGCGACCTGATCCATAAGATCGGCGTGACCGGCAGCAAGGTTGAGACCCGCATCGCGGACGCCGAGCATGACGCCACATACCTTCTGGCGAAGGTCGAGGTGGTTGCCACCTACAAGCTGGCAGGCATCAACCGCACGCGAATGGAGAACCTGTTTCACAGACTGTTTGCGCCGGCGCGGTTGGACATCACCATCAACGATCGCTTCGGCCATCCCGTGCAGCCGCAGGAATGGTTCCTCGTTCCCTTGTTCGTTGTTGACGAGGCCGTAGAGCGCATCAAGGACGGGACGATAACCAAGTACGTCTACGACCCCAAGGCGGCGCGGCTTGAGAAGATCGTTCCGGCATGATGCCGAAACGTTGACGACCACTACTCAATCAGCAAAGCGCTGGATTGCCGCATTGAATACGGGCAGGTCGGCCTTTGCAGTCTTTAGATAAGTTCAGCACCTATGACCGGAGTCGAAATTGAAGGCGACACTCAACGCTGCCAAACAGTCCGCGGTCAATCGCCCTTAGCCAGATGGCCATATTGCTCAAGCCGGACACGAATCTCTCGCTTAGGCAGTCGGCAGCGAGGGTTCTTAGCAATGCGGGATAATCCGTCAAGCAGTGTTTGCGCATCCACAACCGCTTTCTCCAGCATCAGGTCCATGAGCCATAACACCCCACGGCACTCAACCACTTCCTCAGTTGCGAGTTGGCGGAGTAGGCCATCGCCAGCGAGTAGCGCCCACCCCTGAGTTTTTGCCAAGGCAGCTGCAAACGCATCAGGAACCGATAATCCAGGTTTTCGGTCACGAAAACTCTTTGCCAACAGCACTCCCTCCGGCGGAAGCTCCTCTATGCGCAAACCGAGGTGCACAAGCTGTGGCCCGCCGAAGTCCTTCAATTCCCGGTGGTACAAGACATCCGGAACAGCAAATTCCAAGGGCAGCCGGAATGCGGCTTGAATTAGGTTCCCGCGCTCCAGGTCGACCAGCACCGAGGTGTCGGAGACGAGAACCTGCATGAACTAGTCCCCAGCCACGTTGCCCTCGGCCTCTGGGTCGTCCATACGCCGATTCAGTTCATGGACCGAGATACCAAGCAGTTCGGCCGCTCTGGACTCGGAAACCGCTCCCTCTGCCACCGCCCGATAGCAAAGTGCCTTTAAGCGAGACGGCTCCTCTAACTCGGGCGACAGGGCACCAGCTTCCTTATATGGCGGCGAGCGCCAGCCTCGGCGAGTGAACTCATTGAACAGCGAGCGAACTAGCGCGTCGCTAAAAATCCCAAGGTCCTTGCATCGGTAGGTAATGGCCTGAAAGCTTGCTCCAAAGATCTTCTTCAGTCGCGCCAACTCAGCCAAGCTAATCGACGTCCGATGTTTACCGACCTCACCCCGAAACGCGTCTGCGGGCATGAGAAACGCGCCGGCAAATCGGTGCGCCACACGCTCACCATCAATATGCTGACCAACTTCCACCACCATATGCCCGAGCTCATGCGCCAGATTAAAGCGCTTACGCTCAGCCCAGTCGGTACTGTTGATGACGATCACGGGCAAGCCTGGTCGGTTGGGGCGAAGAACACGGGCCGTCAAGCCGTCTATTTTTTCGTCCTTAATGGACAGTATCTTGATGCCTCTCTCTTCGAGAAGCTCCACAAGGTTCGGGATAGGGTCCGACCCGAGTCCCCAGTGAGATCGAAGGCTGGCGGCAGCATATTCTGCTTCGCTTTCATCCTGAAGGATCGGGTATGGCGCCTCTCTCGGCTTATCCCATTCGACTGACAAACCAAGAAGCTCCTCGACCATGAGGTAGCGCTCGAAAAGATGCAGGACCTGAGCCTGCACTTGTGCTTCTTCCCGCTGGCTTGTAATTGCCTTCTTCCGGAACTCGACACTATCTAGGACCAGCTCTTGGTCGCCGAGCAAATAGTCCTCAGTAACCCCCAAGGCTGCGCACAAGGCGATGAGTACCCCCGAGCTTGGTATCGACTCGTTGCGTTCGTACTTGCCGATAGCCTGGGCCGTAACTCGGTTTCCAATTTGCGCCTGCAAATCCCTTAAAGACAGCCCCGCTGCAGCGCGCGCAAGCTTAAGTCGTTGTCCAATCAAGACAATCCCCCCGTCGTTTTGTAGTTTACATTATCGAATATATTTGCTATTTTGTAAACCTCTGAGTTGTCGGCAATGCCTTGTTTCCGACATCCCTTTAACCTCGAAACTGGAGAAACACCAAATGACACAAGAAGTTAGCATGAAAGACGATGGCCCGGAAGTTTTGGATGAAGTCGAAATCGAGGTTTACGGCAAGGACAATCGTAAACCGCCGCTCGCTCACCACTACATCATCCGCGTTAACAAGACCAAGTACACCGTCGTACAACGAATCGTATCTGGAACGGAGATTCTGACGCTGGCCGGCAAGGATCCGAATCAGAACAAGCTGTACCAGAAACTCCACGGTGGGCAACTGAAAGAGATCGCGCCCCATGACAAGGTAGATCTCGCCACTCCAGGGATCGAGCGATTCCAAACAGTGCCGCTGAACGAGACGGAGGGCTAGCCATGCGTCGCCAGTTCAAGTTGCCTGACGAGGACGAGGAATACCTCAACAGTCTTGGACTTGCCTGGGAAACCGTTATGGAGGGAACGTGCCCATGGATATTAATCCACCTGTACCCCGTCCCGGCCGGATACACCCACCGGACGGCAACAGCCGCCGTCCGGGTATTGGGGTACCCGCCCGGAATGATCGACATGGTGTACTTCCATCCCGAACTCGCCAGAGCGGATGGAAAGCCCATTAATGCCACCTCGGCCATGCAGCTGGACAGAAAGCCCTTTCAGCAATGGTCACGACACTATCCATGGAACTCAGCAGAGGACACGCTGGCTACCCATATGGTGCGGGTCGTAGCATGGCTCGGCCGCGAATTTGCAAAGAGGTAGCATCATGAAAGTTCGACTTCGACTGGCGGAATTCCAGCAGCAGGCATTGCGTCATCACCTCTACCCGGGAGATGGACTGGAAGCAGTTGCACTGGCGCTCTGCGGGCGACTGAATCACGGAGCCAACCATTGGCTCTGTCTGCACAAAATTCATTCGGTGCCTCATGAAATTTGCTTTCGCTCGGCAGAGCGTGTCACGTGGCCAACCGAAGGACTGGAACCGTTGCTACTGCAGGCCAGCCAAAGCGGCATGGGTTTGATGAAGATACACAGCCACCCTGGCGGGCTCAGAAGCTTCTCTGGGTTTGACGACGAATCCGATCGGGACTTATTCGAGGCTGTTCACGGATGGCTCGATGACGACCTGCCTCATTTGAGTGTCGTAATGCTTCCTAACGGAACCATGTTCGGCCGCGCCATCGACGCATACGGACAATTTCAGCCGATTGAGCGTATTGCCATCGTGGGCGATGACCTTAAGTTCTGGGACAGCAACCCACAATCCAACATGGGACTTCCAGCATTCACCCAAAGGCACTCGCAGGCATTCGGAGAAGGTACGACACAACGCCTTCGTCAGCTGAGGATTGCCGTGATCGGATGCTCCGGTACTGGCAGCCCGATCATCGAGATGCTCGTCAGGCTCGGCGTCGGCGAATTGGTATTGGTGGATCCGGACAGCGTGGAAGAGAAGAATCTAAATCGGATCACCAACTCAACGATAGCAGATGCGCTTGCCAAGCGAGCCAAAGTGACCGCTCTTGCGGAAAGCATCGCTTGCATTGGTCTCGGAACAAAGGTCGTTCCGATCATTGGCCAAATCGACGATCCCGATGTGGTTCGTCAGGTAGCTGCCTGCGATGCCATCTTCGGATGCGTTGACACCGTCATCGGCCGAGACACCCTCAATCGGTTGGCAACTTTCTATCAATTGCCTTATTTCGACCTAGGCGTTCGCCTAGAAGCTGACGGGCAAGGTGGCATCGAGTCGATCTTCGGGACGGTGCACTACCTTCAGCCTGGTGGTGCCAGCTTGCGTACTCGTCGGGTTTACAATGATGCTGACTTGAACGCCGAACTGCTACGCCGAGACGATCCGAACGCTTACAAAACGCAGATTGCCGCAGGATACATCGTCGGCGTACAAGAAGACCGGCCGGCAGTAATCAGCGTAAATACTCAACTTGCCGCAATGGCAATCAATGAGTTTCTTGCTCGGTTGCATCCATACCGAGATGACCCAAACTCAGAATATGCGGTGTATCGGTTCAGCTTGAATCAAGGATGCTCATATAAAGAACCCGACGGCACCCCTGACAACTATCTTGCGCGCTATGTTGGTCGAGGTGATGCTCTACCTCTGCTAAATATGCCGCGCTTGTCGATGCAAAAGGGAGGCACATGAGGTTATTACAGAGCTTTTGGACGTGGCTACGCCAGTACCTCGACGGCACCCGACGATACTCGATCGTCCGGACTGCAGAAATGCCCGATCGCCCAGACCCCAAGACAATTTACCTGACTGGGGACGGCGAATGGCCTTGGTTCGCTGAATTTCTTTGCCCCTGCGGTTGTAATGAAACCCTTCACCTCAGCGTTTTGACGGAGGGCCGTCCACGTTGGGCTATTACCTACCACTCCGACGGAACTATCACGCTAGCCCCTTCGGTTTGGCGCCAAATTGGATGCAAGTCGCACTTCTGGATTCGACACAATCTTGTTCAGTGGTGCTCTCAATAAGCCCTAAACGGCGGCAACCAGAGCCAAACCGGTCGCCCCCCTAACAAGCGCCTCCGACTGCAATGGCCGAGTTTCGGCCGAAAGCCGTGTCTCAACGGTTGCAGGTTCAACTTCAATACGATCGGCCGTTGTTGTCAGCCTAAACACTGGCTTACAGATTGAAAGCGGAAAAGTCAGTCTCTGCGAAACGTCGGTGGTTTCGCGCATTTCAGCGGGCGCGGCATTTCGTGAGTTGGGTCAGTCCGCACCGAAGAAATGATAAAAAAATTGTCTTCGGTACCTTCAGACTGAAAAACTATCAGGCCATTTTGGGCTTTGCGCCGCCTACTGGTTCCAAGCTGAGTTCAAATTCTTGGTGATCAATACGACGCTCGCCCACAGCCTCAAACGAAAAGCCGACGGCATATGTGTAGCAATAAATCGATGGGACAGCCCGAACCGCCGCCAGAGCAGATGCATCAAAATCCGATGCTACAAGAATGCCCCGAGCCTCGATGCCTTCGGCTAGAAGAGCGCCGAGATAGCTTGACAACTGGCCCACTGCATCACGCGATGCGCATCCGATCTTCAACTCAATTGCCCAAATGCTTCCCAACGGGCCTTCAGCCAGTATGTCGATACGCCCGACATCTTTCAAAACACGCTCGGCGGCCATTAGCTTGAGTGGAATATCGAGAGACGCACCAATGTTTGAAACGAGAAAGTTCTGTAGATGCCTCTCCAGAAGTCGTTCAGCATCTGCGACGACGGGTGGCGACTCAGACGAAGTGGCTATTTCCATGCGCTACTCCTTTTATGACGCCCAACGTGAAGTAAGCGCCATACACGGGTTGCCATATATGGATTCAAGTGTCTAAATATGGCAAACGGCTTGTATCCCTATCAAGCAGGCGCTTTCCTGACGTTATGCAGTATTCCCCCTAGATCGGCATTTGACTGGACTAGACGCGCCAACCGTTTGACCGATTGCGCCATAATGTTACCGGCCCAACCACTGACCGGAAATGTCCTCCGAGACCTTCCTCGCCACCTTCGGCCTGATCGGCCTGCGCCTGGTCGAGCGGCACGGCATCGACCAGCAGCGCTTTGCCCGCGAGCTGGGGTTCGCGTCGACCGCCATCCCGGACGCGAAGACGCGCCTGCCGAGCGAGCTGGGGGATATTGGTTTCGAGAAGGCGATGGCGCTGATCCCCGAGCCGGC
>Ga0138256_10005526_pt1 | contig 13355 bp, 11 predicted proteins | sample KNB2016incub_MG_FD_105486 | JGI IMG/M metagenome (GOLD analysis project Ga0138256, IMG submission 105486) | Active sludge microbial communities from wastewater in Klosterneuburg, Austria - KNB2014incub_MG | ecosystem: Engineered > WWTP > Activated sludge > Unclassified | place: Austria...
ATTTGGTATGCCGTTCTGTTGATGAAAGAGACGCACTTATACAGCAACTTAAAGCCCATGGAATCTTGAGTGTTTTTCATTATGTTGGTTTGCATTGCAGTCCATTTCATAAAAAAACAAATGTAGAAATAAAATTGCCTAATGCTGAATACTATTCAGATGGATTGATTCGCTTGCCTTTATTTTATGATTTAGACGAAGAACAGATTAAGAAAAAAATTGCACCTATTATTGTTGATTTTTTTGTTAGAAATCACAATACATAATTAATAAAATACTTTGTATATTATTTATGGATACTTATTATTTCACGATACAATTCTACATGCCTTTTAACTTGCAACTCTTGATTAAAATTTTGAACAGCAATTTGTCGCGCATGCGTCTGCATTTGATTTTGTAAGTCAGAATGGTTCAATAATTCGTTTATTTTTTGTGCAAGTTTTATTGAATCACCTTTTTCTACTAGAAATCCATTAACGCCATCTTGTATCATGTCCGGAATACCGCCAACCTTAAATCCTACAACAGGTGTTCCACAAGCAATTGACTCCATTACAGTATTTGGTAAATTATCTTCTATAGATGTTACAACAAAAACATCAGCAGCAGCATACACTGTTGCCATTTCTATTTCATCATTTACAAATCCAAGATTTTTTAGTGGGAAAGGAATAGATGTGTTTAACGATTTACCAACTGTTAATAAAAAAACTTCATCCACATTTAGTTCAACTAAAGCATCTTCTAAATAACTAAATCCCTTTCGTTTATCATCTATAGATTCAGCAACAAACAATATAATTTTTTTATCTTGAGGAAGTTGGAGTTTATCTCTTGCTTCTTGTTTATTTTGTGGTTTAAACAAATTAACATCTAAGCCATTCGGAATATAATGATGTGGTAAATGTCCAAATATTTCTGAATTGGAAGATAATTGATGTATCCATTTACTAATTGAAATAATATGTACATCTTTAGCTTGTTTAATACTTTTTAATTTAATGGTTCTAACTTCTTTTTCCAGCTCATCATATTCGGGTAAGGCATAACAATCGTAATTAAATCCACCATTAAATGGATTGGTATCGTGCAAGGTCCAGACAACAGGCTTATTGATGGATTTGAAAAATGTTGGATAATCTAAAAATTTTGCCATCCAATGCAAGTGAACAATATCTGCCTGATTAACCAATTTATGTTCTTGAATTTTGAAAGGGCAATTTGGAAAACGATATTGGCAATTTGGTTTATTTTTTAATTGGGCATCAATTTTACGCTGTATAAATCTAAAGCGTATGGTGTGTTTAATTTGCTCAAAGATTGATTGATTTTCTAAATACGAAATTATATTTGGTTGATATTGTTCTTTCTTCTTATACAACACTAACATTTTCGAGCTGATGGATGATTGTATTAATCCATTTTGCAACCGATTGGCTGCCTGAAAAGCACCACCTGAATCTACTGTATTAAATTGAATAATATTCATCAATACTTTTCTGCTTGTGTTGTCCAATGTTTTATTGCCCCTTCATCTCCATTTGCAATCGAAGACAATTCAATCAACAATTCTGTTTGGTTTTTATCTTCTAAAAACCCTGTTATTTTTCCACCATTGGTATAGTCAATGGCTAAAAAATTGGTATTTAATGTAGAGGCAAATAATACGGAATGAAAACGCATACATAAATTAATAGTCGCACTTTTCATGGCTTCAATTGTTTCATCAATTCGTGCATTGTGTTTGTATAATATATATTCCTCATTTTTAAAATAATTACTTAAAAATATTCTATAAAAATCTCTGTCATCATTTCCAGCTACAAAAGAATGCATAGGATAAAATGCAGGTTTAAGATTATTTTCCTTACATATTGTTTTTATAACTTTTGACAAATTTGTTTCAAATGCTAATTTAATTCTTAAAAATTCTTCTTGGGTATAATTTCCTTGATATTCATCTGTCCATTCACGTAAGAAGCATGCCAAGATGGGTTGTTTTTTTTCTTGAATTGCTGCTGCTTGTTGTTCAATATAAAATTGTGCATAATCACCTGAATAGGATATGTTTGACTTGTTCCAATTTAATTTATTTTTGGCGTATGCTATCGACTTGTAATCTCTTAATTTAATCTCATCACTCAACTTTAAGATATCATTAACTGCACTGATATACTTAGGTTGATGCAACGGACCCAAACCACAGCCATATATATACGTTTTCTTTTTAAATAATTTTGCAATTCTAAATGCCCAAAGTGGAATAGACAAAAAATCAGTATCCATTAATGGACCGCCTCCCATAATCGTTTCATCAGCTGTGGCTGCAGATTTTACAAAATCAAAACTATAGAATGGAACAACTACTGCTTGATCACATTTTAATTCTCGGATTGATTTTTCTGTAATAAAGGGATAAATACTCGACACTAAAAACTGAACACGATTGCCATATTTAGAAATATAGGAATTTATGATTCCACCTAAAATTGCTTTATCACCAACTGTTTCTGTACCATACCAACCTACTATAAATACGTTGTATTTTGTAGATTTATTTAGCATATTGAATAACAAAATCGATTTAAAGAAAGAAGCAAATTTTAGTTTATCAATTTTATATATTGACCTCCATAAGTAATTCTTATATTGTCGAATTTTTTCATCAAACGTGATGGATGCATGATAATCATGTACACAATCTTCACAATCTTGACTTAAAATTCGTCTTCGTTCTGCTAATCCTTCTTTATATAATTTATCAGCCGGCTTTGTCAAGGCATTTCCTATTTTAGCAGATTTTGGTGCACAATAATGAATATCTCCTCGAGAATCCAGAACAACTCCTTTTGATTGATAAGGACAAGCTATTAATCGCTTTCCTCCTCCTAACATATTAATGATACTTTGATAAGTTCGTTGATAGGTTTCGTCCTTTTCAAATGTGAGTATTAATTTTTGAAAAAAACATTGTAAATGGAATTTCTCTTCTTCTGTAAAATTTCTAATTACATCTGCTCTGTCATCATTATATAAACGTTTAATAAATTCTGCTAATCGAAACCTACCATATAAATTTTCTCGTTTTAAAAAATCTAATAATGTATCTACTTCCCAAACATTTTCTTTTGAAATAGTACAACCTATCGAAATCGGAATATTTGAATTTGTACGAAAATAATTGATAACTTCCATAGCCGTGTCAAAATTTCCTTCTCTACCTCTTATTTTATCATGTATAGCACCATATCCATCAAGCGAAACCATAATGCTAAAATGTTTTTGATATCGATTGCAAACCTCATAAACCTTTAATATTTGAGCAATTACATCTTTGGGCTTAATTGCATTGGTAATAATACTTAATCCTGTGAGTTTGGGCAATTTTTTACACGCTGACTCATACAAATCCGGTAAATCGTCGCGGAGCGTTGGTTCTCCACCTGTAATTCCCACATGCCGAACCTCTGAGTATAAATCATTTTCAAAAATAGTTTTAAATTCTTCTGGTGATAATTCGATATCCAATTTACGTTGCCATATATTACACATCGTACATTTAGAGTTGCAGATATCATTAGCATTTAAGTTAATAACAAGCGGTTTCTCCGGAAAATATTGATAATAAACCAATCTTTTCCAATCTTGAACTTTTAGTTTAAAAAGATTATAGATTGTACGCAGTCCACGTTTAAATCTCTTCATCACCATGTTTTTAATTTTTTACTCCATTTATAAAGCAAAGAACTTTGTTCATTTTCATTTCTATAAGAAGCATTTAATATTTCTTCATACCTCTCTGAAACAAGGCAAAAAGGTGGATGCTTCAGAGGAAACTTTAGTTCATTCGTTGGCAAATTAGCAAAAATATTGGATTGAATAGTATGGGTCGCATCTTTATTAAAGCCAATATTAGATATTAAATTTGTGGTTGGAATAATTGTAAGCAAATGATGGACTAAACAACAAAAAAACCATTGGTAATCCCAAGTGTCCATTTTACTGTTTATGATATTATCAAAGAGTACTTTTCGCTGACTGTACTCAGATTGACAAAACTTATTTTTCAATAAATCTTCTATCATTTCTGGCTGTTGTTTTAGAAGTTGTAATTTAAAATCATATAGTTTCCATGCTCGCCTCCAAGTTGCCCATCCCCAAATGCTCACATATTTGGTGTACAAATAAGAATAAGTGGTATCTTTCACAAGATTGAAATTGTTGCCACTTATCAATCCAACTCTAGTATCTTCTTTATAATAGTTTAAAAGCAACTCACAATATGTAAAAAATGAATTTTCCGGCAATGTATCGTCTTCCAAAATTATACCTTGCTCAACATGTTCAAAAAACCAATCAATGGCAGAGGAAACGGCTAAACCGCAACCCAAATTTGAATCTCTAAATAATGTGTTTAATTCACATTCCCAGTCAATATTTGCTAAAATAAATTGTCGAATTTCCTCTATTTTATCTTTTTCGTCCGGAAGTTGAGTACGAGGTCCATCAGAAGCGACAAACAACTGACTTGGTTTTACCTCTCTAATTTTTGCAAACACTTGCTTAGTGGTATTTAGACGATTAAATACTAAAAATAAGATAGGCGTTTGGAACATTTTAGAATTACAATTTCGTTTTGCAAGTTATAGAAATTATACCAAAATTCAGTTGTATTAGAATTTTTCTATTTCTTAAAATCACCTTGCCTTTGACAGGTGTTATCACCTGTCAACTATTGGCAGAGAATTATTCTGTTTAAAATAAGTTTTGTTTCATGAAAAAATAATCGTTTGGCTGTCGCAAGGTGATAACACCTTGCGAGGGCAAGTAACGTTTTCAGTTCATTTATTTTGCAGTAAAATGTATTTATCCTTCTTAAAATTTCTATCTTTGGATACTAATGCAACAAGAGAACTGGTCAAGTATCATAAAAAGCAATTCGTCTGTTTCCTTAAATTCCATTAAAGAAGTTTGGCAATATCGAGATTTGCTTTGGATGTTTGTAAAACGAGATATGGTTACCAATTATAAGCAAACTATTTTAGGGCCATTATGGTTTTTCATTCAACCGGCACTTACCACAGCCTTATTTGTCTTCATCAATCGCGCAGCAAATACTTCCACCAATGGTGTTCATCCAATTTTATTTTTTTTAATAGGCGTAACGGCGTGGAACTATTTTGCAGAATGCTTAACCAAAACCTCCACCACTTTTAAGGACAATGCCTATATTTTTGGAAAAGTGTATTTCCCAAGGTTAATTTTACCACTTTCCGTTGTTTTTTCTAGTTTAATCAAATTTTTCATACAATTTTCCTTGTTTCTGGCTACATTGATTTTCTTTTTAGCAATAGGCAATACTAAAGTAGATATACAAGCTACCATTTTATTGATTCCTTTTTTGATTTTGTTAATGGCTGGTTTAGGATTAGGAGCCGGCATGATTATTACCTCCATGACAACAAAATATCGCGATTTAGCTTTGTTAATTCAATTTGGCGTTCAATTGCTCATGTATGGCACTTTAGCCATTCCATTATCCAGCATTAAAAATGAAACTATGCATGCCATTCTGTTAAGCAATCCAATGATACCCATCATAGAAACCTTTCGACAAGCCTTTTTTAATGATTCCTCATTTAATGCTATACATTTATTGTATAGTTGTATAGTTATGGTAACTTTGCTCATCATAGGATTTTATTCTTTTTCAAAAACAGAAAAAACGTTTACGGATACCGTTTAAGATGGCAGATGCAATTATCAAAGTAGAAAATTTAAGCAAACAATATCGCTTAGGAGAAATCGGCACCGGATCACTCAGCCATGATTTAAATCGTTGGTGGCATCAAATTCGAGGTAAAGAAGATCCATATCTCAAAATTGGAGAAACCAACGATAGAACAATTAAAGGAAGCTCTGATTATGTTTGGGCATTGAAAGATGTTAATTTTGAGATTAACAGAGGTGAAATTTGGGGCGTAGTAGGAAAAAATGGTGCCGGAAAATCAACCTTACTTAAATTATTATCGCGCATTACCTCACCTTCTACCGGAGTTATAAAAATAAACGGAAAAATGGCTTCTTTATTAGAAGTTGGCACCGGATTCCATGGGGAACTCACCGGAAGAGAAAATGTCTTTTTAAATGGTGCTATTTTGGGGATGAAAAAGAAAGAAATTGCCCAAAAAATGGACGAAATCGTAGCCTTTGCCGGAGTGGAAAAATATATAGACACACCTGTAAAACGGTATTCTTCCGGTATGTATGTGCGCTTAGCATTTGCCGTGGCCGCCCATTTAGATACCGATATTCTTATATTAGATGAAGTATTAGCCGTTGGTGATGCTAGCTTTCAGCGCAAGTGTTTAGGCAAAATGAATGATGCTGCCACTAATCAAGGTAAAACAGTGTTGTTCGTAAGCCATAATCTATCTCAAGTTCAAGGCTTATGTAAACAAGGAATGTTATTAGAAAACGGCCAACTAAAAATGACCGGAGCTATTCATAAAATTGTGAGTGAATACGTGTTGGGCAACCAACAAGCATCCAGTATTGACATTACACAACTTCCGCGTGTAGGGCCAAAATCCAACGATTTTTTTATTCGAAAAATAAACTTCATTACAGATACAACATCCATTAAAGAAAATGAACTTATTACGTTTGACATAGAATTTGAATGCCTGCGTCCGATTAAAGAATTGGTGCTTGGCTTCGTTATAAGAGATACTATGGATGCCAATTTAATTGAATGTCGTTCCACTTCCACGCTGAAAAAAATGGACATAGAACATGCCGGTGTTTATACAGTAGAAGTACAACTATCACCTGCCCTTACTGCTGGCATGTATGTATTAAGCCTTGGTGCTCGAAGTGTAAATGGTCCTTTGGAATATGTTCCATCCGTTACAAATATCGAAATTTTACCAGGTAACGATGAACAAGAAGAATGGAATAAACCTTCAGCCGGAATCATTAACACACCATCTATTTGGACTCTAAAACCTTAAAAATATAATTATGCTACCAAATTCAAGATTTGCAAAATTTGAAGAAATATTTTCTGAAGAATATCAAAATATAAATACGGAATTGATTGAGTTGCAAAAACAACACAACTTACAAGACCACGAAGAGATCAACAAAAGTCGATTTCATTGGGCAGCTAAATTTGCCGAAAAACCGATGTTTTATGCGGCTCGACTTTGGGAATTTCCATACGCAATTCACGAAGCAAAACTAGAACCTGGCATGAAAGTCGCCGATGTTGGATGTGGTAACACACCATTTACAGCTTTATTAGCCAAACGTGTTGGTGCTAAAAATGTAACAGGCTTCGATCCTGATTTTATTCAAGATGATACCATTGCCGGACATTCGCATTTTGGTGCAAGAAAATCGTATATCGATGCAATGGGTATCAATTTCTTTAATGATGGCATGACAAAAATGACGGCTGACGACAATTATTTCGATCGTGTTTTTTGTATTAGCGTACTCGAACATGTTGAACAAATTGAAGTTAAACAACAAGGATTAAAAGAGATGGCTAGGATTTTAAAACCTGGTGGAAAATTAATTTTAACCTTTGACTGTGGCTTAAAAATGGCATTAAACGATATCTATCAAAATATATTGTTTACTGGTTTGGTTCCAAGTGGAACGATTGATTTCCATTGGCCCGAAAAACGATTTGTTAACTACGGAAATGGAAGTACGGTAGATGTATTTGGTATCGTATTGGAAAAACCCAACTATATGATTGATGACGATTATTTAGGCAAGCATAAAATTCCTGCTTATCAAGCGAACGCGCTCAGCCAACGATACGCCGAGCATTATGCCGTTTCCTACAATCAAATTCTCGCTGCCAGAGACTTAAATCGACCATTTGGCGCATTAAGAGTTTTTATAAAATCATTCATCCATAAATACAAATAACCTTTTTGAAAACAATTGTATTAATAGATGATGCGACAGGCGGTCACCGAGATGCTTTTATGCGTTTATTCTCAAAAGCATGCTTAGAAATTGGCGTTAAGGTAATCTGTATCTATCCGGATATTTCAATTATAAAAACTTGGATGGAACAACATGCTCCAACTTCATCAGATAAAATTATTTACATAGAAAATAATTTCTTAATTTCTAAACTTAAGAATGGGATTTTCAGCCATCCTTTAAGTATGGTAAAAGAGTGGAAAAACAGATCTGCCTTTTTAAAAAAATTAGAAAAAAAATTAGCCCTCAAAATAGATTTAGTCTTCTTTAATTGGATGGATAGTCAACTGGCGAATAATATTCCACCATTGATTATTGATACTGTTTTTCCATATAAATGGTCCGGCCTTTATTTTCATCCTACCATTTTTAGAATGGAGCCAAATTATCTCCAAAAAAAATTGAGCTTTAGAGATATAGATAGCGTTTTTCTTGCTAAAAACTGCAAAGCAATAACCTTCCACGATGAGGGTTTGACAGATAGATATCAAACTAGAATAAAAAAACAAGTAATTTTATTTCCTGAAATTGCCGACATTACTTCGCCAAATACTCAACAGTCATTGGCAAAAACTATCAAAGAAAAAGCTAAAGGTCGAATAGTTATTGGTACCATTGGACTTGAGAAACACAAAGGTTGTTTGTCTATCATTCGTTTATGTAAGCATGCTGATGCATCTAAGTTTTTCTTTGCATTCACCGGCATTTTTACTGATCAATTATTGTCAAATTTTAATACGGCAGAACGTAAAGAAATTCATTCATTTAAAAATAATTTGCCGGAAAATGCAATCTGGCAAACTGGTGCGCTTCAAGAAGGTGAAGAATATAATTCTGTTTTCTGTAGCTTTGATATAATCTACATTATTTATAATAATTTTTTCAGTTCGAGCAATCGACTTACTAAAGCTGCTTATTTTAAAAAATTAGTATTAGCCAATAATTATGGATGTGTGGGTGATGATGTACCCAAATATCAACTAGGCGAAACTGCTGATGAATTTAATATGGATGAGCAAGTACAAAAAATTGAATCATTAAGAACTAAGATTTTAAATAATGATTTCCCTTTCGAACAATGGAAAACATACAGTGAAAAACACAGTACAGAACGGTTGAAAGAAAAATTCGAAGAATTGCTTAACTTAGTATAAACAATGAACACTAAAAATATATTGATTACTGGTGGAGCTGGTTTTGTAGGCTCTCAAATGGCATTATCTATTAAAAATAAATATCCAAAGTACGAACTATTTGTATTGGATAATTTAAAGCGACGTGGTTCCGAATTAAATATTCCAAGACTAAAAGCTGCCAACATTCATTTTATTCACGGCGACATACGCAATAAAGAAGATTTTGATGGATTGCCTGTTATTGATTGCATTATAGAAGCCAGTGCGGAACCATCTGTTTTAGCTGGTATCGATAGTACACCAGATTATCTCATCAATACTAACTTAAACGGAACTATTAATTGTTTAAATTTTGCTTCTAAAAACAAGTCGGATTTCATTTTTCTATCTACATCAAGAATTTATCCAATTGAAACTATAGAAAATATTAACTATACAGAAGCTGAAACACGATTTGAAATTGCAGCACCACAAAGCACCAAAGGTTTTTCACAAAAGGGAATTTCGGAAGATTTTCCTTTAGATAATTACCGTTCTTTATATGGTACTACCAAATTAGCTTCTGAGCTTTTTATTCAAGAATACAAACAATTTTTTGGTTTAAAAACGGTGATCAATCGATGTGGTGTTTTAACCGGACCTTGGCAGATGGGAAAAATAGATCAAGGTGTGGTAGTCCTTTGGTTGGCTAAACATTTTTGGAACCAACAATTAAGCTATATCGGATATGGTGGCAAAGGAAAGCAAGTGCGCGACATGTTGCACACTGCAGATTTATTTCGATTGATTGATTGGCAAATACATCATATCGACGACATTAATGGTGAAATTTTTAATGTAGGTGGTGGCAGAGAAATTAGTTTATCTCTAAAAGAAATGACTGCATTATGTGAAGAAATTACGGGCAATAAAATTCCAATAAAAGAAGTGCCAGAAAATAGAACTGCCGATATTAGAATTTATATTACCGACAACTCAAAAGTGACGGAAAAAACTGGATGGGAACCACAAATTTCTCCCAAGCAGATATTCTCAGAAATTTACGATTGGATGAAAGAAAATGAACAGCAATTAGCCGGAATATTAAAATAAATCATGTCGAAATTAAGTGTCGTTATACCAGCTTACAATGAAGAAGAAAGTTTACCTGAAACTTTAAAAACCTTGCATGTTGTATTAAAAAAAGAAAATATTGAACATGAGATTGTGGTCACGAATGACAATTCATCTGATAATACACACCAAGTTTTAGAAAGCTTAGCTAAAGAAATTCCTACTTTAGTTTATTACACGAATAATGGTCCTAATGGTTTTGGATATGCCGTTCGTTACGGCTTAGAACGTTTTACCGGCGATTATGTAGCCGTAATGATGGCGGATTTGTCTGACGATCCAAATGACTTAGTTAAATTCTTTAGAAAAGCCATAGAAGGCAATTACGATTGCGTGTTTGGCTCGCGTTGGGACAAAGGCGGACAAGTTATTGATTATCCTTTATTGAAAAAGGTAATCAATCGTATCGCCAATTTTATTGTAAAAACAGTATTCCGATTAAATTATAACGATTGCACCAATGCGTTTAAATTATACAAGAAAGAAACCATTTCGGGCATACAACCTTTTTTGTCGCCACATTTTAATCTCACTTTAGAGTTACCTTTAAAAGCAATTGTTAGAGGTTATTCATATACTATAGTACCCAATTCTTGGACGAATAGAAAATATGGCGAATCCAAATTAAAAATAAAAGAAATGGGTAGCCGATATTTTTTTATTCTGATGTATTGCTGGATAGAAAAACAATTTTCTCGAGGCGATTATAAAAAGAAAGTTTAAATAACTTTCGTTACTCCTAATTTTTCGTTTAGTATCTTTACATTTCATTTTCGGAATACATTATGTCTATTTTATCTAAAAAATCAACCTTTTTATTGGCTTTAGCTGTTGCATTATATGCTTTCATATTGAATGAATATAACAACAAAGTCATACGAAAATTATATCCCAAAAATGATTCTATTCATAACAATGAATTGGTACACAATAGTACGGTTTATAACATTGACAATTATTGGTACACACAACAAATCAAAAATTATGTAAAAGGAAATGGCTTCACCATTGACCCTCAAAAAGAAAAATACGAAGTTCGTCGTACGCCCATTTATCCGCTTTTTTATGGTGTTCATTATCTTCTATTCGGCGAAATAGGAAGTTATTATTTGATTCGATTTACACAAATTGCTTTATTTGTGTTGTCTGTTTTTGCCTTATTGTATGCCACTTATAATTTTACTCAAAACAAATTCATTGCTATTACAAGTGCCATTTTTTATGGATTTAATCCTTCGATAGTATGCTATTTGTATTATACCATTACAGAAGCATTAAGTCCGGCATTGGTTTGTTTTATGTTATACTATTTATCCAAAGGCTACAGACAAAATCGAAGGCAAGATTGGATTGTTTCAGGTTTATTTTTTGCCATTGCTTCATTGTGCCGACCAGCCATTTTCTTCATTGCTCCAGGCATTTTAGTGCTTATTATTTATACCAACAAGCACTCCATTAAACGTATTATTTTCCAAGGAAGTTTTTTTGTTTTTGGTGCGGCCATTTTATTTGTTCCACACATGATTCGCAATTACCGAATTACAAAAGACATCATTATTTTAGAAAAATTTTATGGAGATCCGATGGATTATGGCATGCCCAATATTGCACTACGTGAATGGATTTCCTGTTGGACCAATCCTGCTGATTATTCCTCTGAATCCATTTCCGGAGCGATGCTTTTAAACCTGTTAATGCCCAATGATTCGATAACAAAAGAAGTATTTATTGATAATGAAATAAACAGATTGCCACAACAAGCCTTCATTGCCAATTCTAAAGACAATGTTCAAGCCGCATTTTCTACCTTATATGACTATTATTATTACAAAAGAAAACTATTGAACACAACCCTTGCTGATTCAGTTGGGAAAATTAGTTTAAATCAATTACATGCTCTAAAGAATGAATTTATTCAAAAAGAACCTGTTCGATATTATATCCTTAAGCCTATTTTATTTTTTAAAAGCATCCTTTTCCAAAGTAATTCCTCACAACTTATTTTCTTAAAACAATATCCCAATACATGGATTGAAAAAGCTATAAAAGGTCCTTTGTATTTATGGAATATTTATCTGTTTATTTCCATTTTAGGAATGTTCCTTTTTTATAAAAAACATTTTGCGCTGCAATCTTTAACCATCCTCTATTTAAGTGGATTAATTGTATATACTGTTTTTATGTTTAATTATTTTGAAGTACGTTATTTAATTCCCATTTTTCCATTGATGTATGTCATGGGAACTATCTTTTTTGTAGAAATGTATGGAAAAATAAAACGTGTTTATACTTCTAAATAACGCATTAAACTATCGTAGCGTTCTCTTAGTTGCAATTCATATTCTGATTGATGCAACACGGCAATAACTTGATATTCGTAGCGTTCAAACGATAATTGGATGTCTTTCAAATCGTCTTTATTAATTTTCAAAGACACAAAAACATGGCTTGGTTGCTTTGCTGGAGAAATCATACTATGTAAAATCATCGCATTGTTTGATTCGACAATTTTGGAAATTTCTGTCAGTGAATAATTTCTGGATTCTATTTCTAACACTAAAATGCCACCATTATTGGCTATAGATGCATTATTTGTAATTACTTGAATCAATTTTTGTGGCGTAACAATGCCAATGTATTCATTTTCTGCTTGTACCACCGGAATAAAAAATGCTACATTTTCTGATGTATATTTTAATACGTCGAACACATGCGTTTCTTCAAAAATTTTGTGTGGCAAGAAATGTTCTTTGATGTTGGCAAAAGAAGTTTCATTATCTAACTCCAATAAAAATTGTTCCGACAATAATCCAATGTATTTGCCATCCTCTACTACTGCCAAAGCTTCTGCCTTAAATTCTTGCATTAAATCCAAGGCATACTCAACAGAATCTGAAATTCTAAGAAATGGAATGGACGCATCAATACAATCTTTAGCAAACACGGAAATTCTTTTTTGTAAATGTATAAAATAATTAGCTTACCGGCTTAAAAATTAAAGTTAAAACCAAAGGTCATCATCCAGTTGTAGGTTTTAGGTTGGTTGCGATGGGTAACGCGCCACATGACATCATAGCGCAAAAATTTTAGAATATTTTC
>Ga0138256_10005527_pt1 | contig 13353 bp, 9 predicted proteins | sample KNB2016incub_MG_FD_105486 | JGI IMG/M metagenome (GOLD analysis project Ga0138256, IMG submission 105486) | Active sludge microbial communities from wastewater in Klosterneuburg, Austria - KNB2014incub_MG | ecosystem: Engineered > WWTP > Activated sludge > Unclassified | place: Austria...
GAAAATGCAAGCTCGCTTGTAAATTTTCAGGCACAGGATCTTCGATCAATTTGATCCACTTCACGGATCCCAGTGGAAAGGCGAAGCCAATCCAACCGGGATCACTTGATGATCGAATTGATCATCTGATTATCGGAGAGAAGGTCGGACACCACCAACCGCGATCGCACTTATTCTGGGCTGACCGCCCACACTACAGCAAACCTATCTGCTAAAGACCTAGTACCTCTGACCTTTTCAACAAAAACAAAAACCCCACTTGCGCGGGGCTTTTTTTTTTTTGCGGAGAGGGTGGGATTCGAACCCCCGGTACAGAATAACCCGTACGGCAGTTTAGCAAACTACTGGTTTCAGCCACTCACCCACCTCTCCTTTTGGGCCCCACCACGTTCGGCGGGGCGGCAAAGATAGAAGTAGGTTTGATATCAGCACTATCTTCTTTCTAAGGTTACCTTTGCAGCCTCAAAAAACATCAACTATTCCTTAGATCATGGCGCGTGAAGTAGTAATTGTATCCGCAGTGCGAACACCTATTGGCAGCTTTGGCGGCAGTTTGGCCGAAGTTTCTGCAACTGAACTTGGAGCAACGGCAATTAAAGCCGCTGTTGAAAGGGCGGGGATCAAACCTGAACTCGTCAATGAAGTGATCATGGGCAGTGTATTACAGGCAAATCTGGGCCAAGCCCCAGCTAGACAAGCTTCCAAAGCAGCTGGATTGCCGAATGAAGTAGCCTGCACCACTGTGAATAAAGTGTGTGCGAGCGGTATGAAGGCCATTATGATGGCGACCCAGGACATCCTATTAGGTGATGCCGAGATCGTGGTTGCCGGAGGTATGGAAAGCATGAGCCGTACACCATATTATCTTGAGAAAGCCCGATACGGATACCGATTCGGCGATGGTGCGCTAATTGACGGTATAAGCAAGGATGGCTTAATGAACGTGTATGATCAGCAAGCCATGGGTGTATGTGCGGATCTGTGTGCAACGGAGAACAAGATCAGCAGAGAGGAGCAAGATGCTTGTGCGATCGAAAGCTATACCCGAAGCGCTAATGCATGGAAGGCCGGAAAATTCAGTGATGAAGTGGTTCCTGTCACCGTAAAGACACGAAAAGGCGACATCGTAGTGTCCGAGGACGAAGAATTCAAGAACGTGAACTTTGACAAGCTCAAGGCCTTGAAAGGCGTTTTCACCAAAGATGGAACCGTTACGGCCGGTAACGCAAGTACCATTAATGACGGTGCGGCAGCTTTAGTGTTAATGAGCGCTGACAAAGCCAAAGAGCTTGGTTTGACCCCGTTGGCGAAAGTGGTTGGATACGCAGATGCAGAACAAGCACCGGAATGGTTCACCACAACGCCTGCCAAGGCTGTTCCGATCGCCGTAGAAAAAGCTGGATTGAAAATGAGCGATATTCAGTATGTCGAACTCAACGAGGCTTTTTCAGTAGTTGGTATTGCGAATACAAAAATGTTGAACCTGGATCCATCAAAAGTGAATGTGAACGGAGGCGCGGTTTCCCTGGGTCATCCATTGGGATGCAGTGGTGCACGGATCGTAGTAACGCTTTTGAACGTGCTAAAGCAGAACAAAGCCAAATACGGTGCAGCTGGAATTTGTAATGGCGGAGGCGGAGCAAGCGCGATCGTCATCGAATTGCTGTGAAAGACCCAGAAACCATGACAGCAGTCATCTGCCCACTTTCAATAGTACCTGTGCGTAAGGACCCGACGGACACGTCGGAAATGGTAAGCCAATGGCTTTTCGGTGAAACCGCAGAAGTGCTGGAACGTACTCCCAAATGGACCAAGCTCGAGTTCGATCATGATGGCTACACAGGTTGGGTTGACAATAAACAGATCGCGGTGTGTACAACACCGAACAACGAGCCCGACCTTCGGGTGATCGATCAGTCCGCGATAGTGGACCTAGGTGAAAGGCAGGTGATACTCCCCTACGGTTCTGTTCTACCATTCTATGAGAATGAACAGATCACTTGGCAGGACAGGCGCATTCCCGTTAGTGCATTGACGAATCAACCAAGCGAGAGTACGCGGGCAGAATTGATCGACCTTCATCTACATCCATATCTCGGTGCACCGTACCTATGGGGCGGACGCACACCTACTGGGATCGATTGCAGTGGACTGGTCCAAATGCTCTACATCTTTCAAGGGATCTACTTGCCTCGCGATGCCTCGCAGCAAGCTGAAGAAGGCGATGTGGTGGAACTATTGGATCTGGTAGAGCCTGGAGACCTCGCATTCTTCGATAATGAAGAGGGAAGGATCATCCATGTAGGAATGATCCTTACACGATCGGAAGAAGGAGATCTGCGAATAGTTCATGCCAGTGGCCGCGTGAGGATCGACAACTTCGATCAGCAAGGGATATTCAACAAGGAGGAGAATAGCTATTCTCATAAGTTGAGGATGGTACGGCGGATGTTGTAACAAACACTCTATCAGAAAAATGGGCGCAGTGATCGAACACTGCGCCCTTTTTGATCTGTTCCAGCTCGGTCAGAACCTTAGCATGTATTGAACTACAGGTAGTATTGCTAACTGTGAATTGCCTTCAATTCTGCCGTCCTGCCTGTTGAAGTATTGGTTAACGTTCGTCTTACCATTCAATACATTCTGAACATCCACTTTGAACTCGTGGCTTACGCGCGGCCTTCCGACACGGTATGAAATGACCAGGTCCAACTTATGGATGGGATCGCCCTTCTTACTCCAAGCCGGTCCACCAGCAACTTCTTCTCCTGCGGCTAGGCTTGCTTGTAAGTCGATCGGAGTTCCGTATTGCCCTCCAAGTATGGAATACCTGAAACCCGTCGTTAATACCCTGTCCTTTCCGACAGGACCAAGCTTCCATTCTTTTCCCGCAAGTGCATTTGCGACAATACCCATATTGAAACGGGAATTCCGCCAAACGCCATCCAACGCTTTGTACCGTGTGTCGCTCAACGAGGCCGTAGCCATGAAATGATAGCCGTGCGTGAAAAATTTCTCCAGTGAGACCTCCAATCCGTAATTGCGTCCAACACCTTTATTCACCAAGGGCTTGGTTGTGAACCAACCCGTATAATTCGTTAGGCTATATGAACTGTTCGCATCATTCTCCACTGGAACATTGAAGTGGTGTTGGTAGTAAGCCTCCACCTTCATCTGTATGTCCTCGGCGAACATGTGTTCGTAACCAAGCACGGCATGCGCAGCTTTTGAAAGTCCGAGCTTTTCATTCGGTCGGATCGGTTTACCATCAGCACCGGGAATTTGAACGTTATAGGTCATGATGGCTTCGGTTCTGGAATGTAACCCACCAGCAATGCTTATGGCCTTGCCGGGATGGAATTGATATTTCAGACCAAGCCTTGGTTCTACGCTTGTGGCATTGTTCAATGAATAGTGCAGAACATGCACCCCACTGGTCATGGTCAACTTTTCATTCATTCGCCACTTCCAGCTTGTGAACGCTTGCAACGTTGTTGAAGCTCCCTGCCCTTCAAGCTCCGTTACATTCCGTTGAAGATCATCATCGAAACTTGCTGACCCCATTCGGAACATTTCGGATGACAGGATCACCCCTGTTCTCAATTTATGACTCGCGCTTAAGCGATTATTGACAACTGTAGATGCCCGAACCGTCCACTTTCCAAGATCACTTGTGTGCTTTCGTTCCAAAGGAGAAATTCCTGTAAAGTCGCTTTCATCATATTCCGTACTACTGCCGTTTCCGCTCAATGAGACGGTAGTGTAAACAAAACTATTATCGCTCAAGGTGCGCGTATTGGTGAGACCGATGACACCCATGCGGGATCCGTAATCCGCACGAGAGAATAGTGTATCTCCCCCTTCGCCTTGGTCCTGATCAATAATATGACTTTTCCCTCCGAGCCCGAACAATGAGAATGTTCCGGCTTTGGCCGTTGGTAGTTTTAGTTTGAATGAGGCATCCGAATATTTTGGAACACCACCGTAATCTACGATCCCAGCGCCATCCAACAGCGCCAATGTGGAATACCGAAAGTTGGCCAAATATGAACCACCTTTCGTTCCTGGAATTGGTCCTTCCGCAGTGAGATCCGTGCCCAGCACACCCAACTTAAAAGTGTACTCCTGTTCCGTGTCGTTACCATCACGTAATCGCATATCGAAGATCGCGCTTAATGCATTGCCATATTCGGGTGCAAATGCTCCGGTGTAGAAATCGGAGTTATCAAGCATATCACTATTCAGAACATTTATCGGACCACCCGTGCTCCCTTCATCACTGAAGTGATTGGGGTTGGGTATCTCTATTCCTTCCAATCTCCAAAGAACACCTTTGGATGAATTTCCTCTTGCAATGATGTCGTTATTGCCGGTCGCATCCCCTGCCACCCCTGCGAAGGAACTTACCATACGGGCCGGATCATTTATTCCGCCTGCAACTCTGGACGTTTCCTCAACACTAATTCGCCGCGCACTAAGGGTAGCCATATCATTTCGGACCTCTCCCTTGTTCCCCTCTCCATGCACTGCGAATTCCTTTAACTGTGTCAAGGATTCTTCCATGCGAATGGTGAGGACCAATTCCTTTGCGCTGTTCACAAGCAGATCTGGCATCCTTTGTTCGTCATATTCGAGCATTCTGATCAGCAGTTCGATGCGGCCCGTGGGCACCTGCGGAATGGCGAACTGACCGTCAATATCCGTGCTTACGCCTAAAAGCGGTTCGCTGCCCACAATAGTTATTGTGGCGCCGATCAGTGGTTGTCGAGAGTCGATATCCAACACTTTACCGCGCACGGTCTGGGTGTTGCCTTGGGCTGACGCTTTCACGGCAAAAGCCGAGATCAGAACTATTAGAACGGACCGAATTGACACTAGCATTTTCATGTTGCTTTCTTATTGATAGTCTCTGAAATACGGATCGATCAGAACCAGCCGACCTTGATGGTGAACGAAGCGTTCATTCCTTGGAGTGCATCCTTTGGTGTAGCAGGCAGATCCAGTTCGCTCGTGTATCTGTAGGATGCGCCCAATGCCAAGCGTACGAGGGGTACAACGTTGATCTCCAGATCAACGCCCGGCTCCACCACCAGAAATGCTTGGGCCAGGTCGCGGTAGTTGGCGTAGTCCACCTCGATCGGACTGCGTGACGAATACTGGTAGCCGCAACCACCAACACCGATCAGTATCGGTAAACTCACATGCACAGGTGATCGGTACGCGATGATAGGCTCGATCAATAGCCCGCCATAACCCATCTCGAATTGAGATCCACGCGTAAGGGAATTACCAAGCCCTTGCAGGTGATCATCGTACTTGGAATTGGGCAAAGCAGTAGTGAGGCCATATCCCGCCAAACCGATGGTAACGCGATGGTTGATCAACCAACCCGCACGGCCGCCGACCAACAATGCATCTGTATCCATGATACGTGTGTACATGGCCGATGGAGCGCCCCAACCTCCATGACTCACCTTTTGATCACCACCAAAAAGTGTTCGTGGCTTTTGGTCTTCTTGAGCATGGCACAGAAGAGGAAGCAGGAAAAGAAAATTCAACAGGATCCGATGAGAAAGGGATTTCATTTGGGGTTCAGGTATTGGTTGTTTTTTAATAGGACAACCGTTCCTTCAAATACCCCTACTCCATTCTCAACTAAATTTCGATCAATTTTCCGATGTGTGAATGAGTGGGCAACACGTTCTGAAAAACTTGCCCCGATCCAGCTAGAACCGCACTCCTAATGCTGCTTTCCAACCTATCCACCCGTAAATGCGCGTAGCACCATTGCCTCCAGTGAATAGCCGGACCGAGGGCGATAATTGGCTCAAATAAAGTCCGTTCTCCGCACTACGCCAATCCGTGAATTGCGTATTGAGCACAGCCCCTCCACTGATCACCAGAGGACCAGCAATGCGATGTCCGTAACTCAGTGAAAAACGCCCAACGATATTCACGGCATCGACCCATTCCTTTTGTTCCACGATCTGTTCGGCCGTAAGATCAATGTTCATGAAACCATTCTTGCTAATGCGTGGTTCCGTCCCGATCCCGTAAAGGAATCCCCATCGCCCATTAGCCTCGATCGCTGGCGAATAGCCCAAGATATTATGAAAGCCTTTTGTGCCCGTTCGTACTTGCACGCTCAGTGGCATCACATTTCCAGTGATCACATCGAAGCGATGATATCCTCTCAATGAAACCGACAATAATCCGATCGCGAACCCCGAAAGTGAATCACTAAGATTGAGAAAGCCGACCTGACCACCCTCACATTTCCGCGCAAAATTCAAGGCACCCACCTGCGTTCCTCTTGCTGTTCCTCCAACAGCATTCAACCCAAATGAGAACTGCGCTCCCGTAATATTTCCCGCATAATTCAAACCGAATCCAACTTGGCCAGCCATTACGGAACCTGGGACGATATTGGCACCGAAAGAGAACTGACCACCCGTGCAGGAACCTGCATAATTCAAACCGAATCCAACTTGGCCTCCACTTACGGTCCTTGGTACAATGTTCGCACCGAAACTGAACTGACCACCTGTTACATAACGCGCATAATTCCCACCGAAGCCCACCTGACCACCACCGACCGTATCACGCGCAATGTTCACACCGATCGCGAGCTGCGCACCTGAAACATTTCGGGCATAATTCCCAGTACCAGCGATCTGTAATTTTCGCACGTCCTTCGGTGTTACGTTCACACCGTAAGACACCTGCATGCCATCAACGTTCTGCGTAGCCACGTTGCAGGAACCCGAGATCTGTGTACCTCGTAACCCACCTTTCACAACATTGACACCGTAACTTATCTGCACGCCTGTTAAGGTATCCCATACGATGTTCGCTAGGCCCGAGATCTGCACACCCTCCAGCGACCGCATGGTGTGATTGACACCCCCAGCGATCTGCACGCCTTGCGTATTTCTTCCCACCAGATTCGTTACTCCAGCGATCTGCATCCCTCTTACATCCCCTCCTATGATGTTCGCAAGACCTCCTACCTCCAACCCGTTCAACCCGCGTGCGTAACCACCAAGAATATTGAGCGATAACTTATTCACCACCGCACTCGCAATTGGACCGTTAGTACTGACATTCGGTATCAGCGAGATCTGCCAAGGCCGCTCCTCTTCGATGGTGATATTCTGCGCTTGATCCAATTCGGACCGCGGGACTAATAAGCGCGTTACGCCAAGATCCTCTACCTGGCAGCGCTCATATAAGCATATCGGTTCTACCCTTTCCAATATGTCCCGTTTGCGCATTGGTACTTGACCGAACGCACTGCCCTTTGGGACATAGATAACGGTGTCATGATATTCTTTCCGCATTACCAGGATCGCCGTACGATCATGGTCTCCTGAAACGGTCAGTTCAAATGCCCCAGAACCATCAGTCGTTACCATGGCACTTCCACCTACTTCATGCAAGTACGCATGCAGAACTGGCCGTTTAGAGTCAGCATCGTAGATCGTACCGCTTATGGTGGATCGTTTTCGATCGCCTCGTGAGCCTAATAGGATGATGTGTTCACCGGTTTCCTTTATCTGAAACCCAGAACCGACCAACGTTCTCAGCGCTTCTTCAACAGTACCGTTGGCGTTAACGCTTACTACACTATCGCCATTCACCACAGCAGAATTATAACTCAGCTTGAAATCACCATCCTTTGCAACCAAAGCAAGAGCTTCGCCCAAGCGTACGCGAGAAGCATTGACCTCTACGTGGCGTTCAATGATCTTCTGGCCGAAGACGGTCACAGGCAGAAGGAAGACGACAAATAAGAATAGGCGCAGGTCAGCAGCCATCGCCATCCAATGTGTATGACCCTGGTGATCCCATTGTTAGCGTAAACCCATATGTATCGGCGATCACGCGAAGTATATAATCGATAGGCTCGTCATCGAAGGTTGCCGTGAGCTTACAATGTATCAACCCTTCGTTAGCTAAGCGAATACGCACATGATATAATACTTCAAGCTGATCAACAACTTCAGAAAGTGGCGCTTCCTTGAATTGGATGATCCGGTCTCCCCAGACCTGAGAATGCGGTGCTGGCATTCGCTCTAACAAATGGGCCAACTTAGTATACCGCGCATATTCATCACCGTTCAGGATGACCGTATCCTCGGATGTACTCACTTGCACTCTTCCATGCCGAACCCGCACAAGAACGCTATTGCTCGTATCGATCGAACTCACTTCGAATGCAGTTCCCAGAACGGTGACCCTTACGTCATCCGTCTCCACCACGAAGGGCCTTGCAGTATCTCGTTCAACCTCAAAATAGGCCTCACCGGAAAGAGCAATATGTCTTACATCGCTCATGCGCGAACTAAGACGAGATCCTGGAGATAAGATTATGTGACTGCTGTCGGGTAATGTGGACCGTAGGTATTCCGTTGTAGCCATGAGATCTTGAGTTTGGTTGGTCAATAGAGAACGAACCCCAACGAAAACAGCAGTAACCACAGCAGCGGCAGCCAACAAACGCAATAAGATCCTAGAACGTAAGATCGGAATTACCCGGCCCCTACCCTCTGAAACCTCCATGCGATCACTGACGTTTTGCCAAGCAGCATGCACATCAACAGCAGAACGAATACCGGTCCCGGCATCGCCCCAGATGGCACGCAATACCTCGAGCTCTTGAGCATTCGAAATATCCGCATCGGCCCATTGCTCAACCTCAAGGCGTTCCTCATGAGTACATTCCCCAGCGAGGTAACGCGCGAGCAGATCGCTATCGATATGTGGTCCTTTATTCACGTGTGTTCCTTTCTATGACAATCCATTTCCCATTTACCCCTATTGCCCTCCAAAAAACCAGATAAGCCAACCGATCAATGCGGCTGGCACCAGGTCCGCCAATTCGGCCCTTAACGTCTTCAAAGCCTTGCCCATCTGATTCTCCACCGTCTTTATGCTAATGCCCAACCGTGCTGCGATCTCGTGGTATTTCAACCCCTCGTTCCGACTAAGTTTGAACACCTTTCTGCGTTCTTCCGGAAGCAGCTCTATTGCAGCAAGAACCCGAGTAGACCGATCTGTATACTCTGCTTCGTCCCTATCGGAGTCGGCCACATGACCGATGTTCTGCTCGTCCAAGGGCCGCATGCGTGCGCTCACTTTCATTGCATTCAACGCTCTATTCCTTACAGAAGCAAATAGATACGACTTCAATGATGTCGACACGTTGATCTTCTCGCGATCCTGCCATATGCGGACGAAGAGGTCTTGAACCAGATCTTCTGCTACATCCTGATCCTTGACATACTGCACTGCAAACGCGCAAAGTGGCGCGTAATACATTCTGAACGCTTCCTCAAAAGCATTCCGATCACCAGAAGCGATCAATGCATATGTACCGATATTCGTGATGGGCGCAAATGTAGAAGGCCAATTGCCTTCCGAAAACATGCGCTTTTGGCGTTCCGAAATTCATATAGCTGTCCGAATGGCCGTGTTATTGCTCAAGTGCTGACGAAATTTCCTAAATTGATGGAGTTTTGATCACGGCGTGGTTTATGTGGAGCGTGCAAGCATAACAATTCAACCTAAAATGGACCTGAACAAATTCACCATACGCTCCCAACAAGCCATACAGCAAGCACAGACCATTGCTAGCGGTTACGGACAGCAAGTGCTCGAGAACGGACACTTCCTGAAAGGTATTCTTGAAGTGGATGCGGACGTTACGCCTTTCCTATTGAAGAAATTGAACGTTAACCTTCCTTCTCTTCAACAAGCGCTGGATCGCATTGTGCAAGGCTACCCTAAAGTAACCGGAGGCCAGATCACCCTGAGCCGATCGGCACAAGATGCCCTAACAAAAGCACTTGCTGCCATGCCCGAATTCGGCGATGAATTCGCAAGCGTGGAACATTTGCTTTTAGGCATATTACAAAGTGGAGATACCATTGCACAATTGCTCAAGGATAACGGTGTAACGAAGAAGGATCTTATTGCAGCTATCAAAGAGCTTCGGAAGGGCCAAACCGTTACGAGCCAAAGTCAAGAAGAGACCTATAACGCGCTGAACAAGTATGCGAAGGATCTCAATCAACTTGCAAAACAAAATAAACTCGATCCGGTCATTGGGCGTGATGAAGAGATCCGCCGCGTGTTGCAGATCCTGAGCAGACGCACAAAGAACAACCCGATCCTGATCGGAGAACCTGGCGTAGGCAAGACCGCGATCGCAGAAGGTATTGCGCAACGTATCGTGAGTGGAGATATTCCAGATGACCTTAAGAACAAGCAAGTATTCAGTTTGGATATGGGCGCGTTGATCGCCGGAGCTAAATACAAAGGAGAGTTCGAAGAACGGTTGAAGTCCGTTGTGAAAGAGGTGATCAGTGGCGAAGGTAGGATCGTGTTGTTCATTGATGAGATCCACACACTCGTTGGAGCAGGTGGTGGCGACGGCGCCATGGATGCCGCGAATATCCTGAAGCCTGCATTGGCCCGAGGAGAATTACGTGCCATTGGTGCAACCACATTGAACGAATACCAAAAGTATTTCGAGAAGGATAAGGCGTTGGAGCGTCGCTTCCAAAAGGTGATGGTGAATGAACCTTCACGCGAGGATGCCATCAGTATTCTCCGTGGATTGAAAGAGAAATACGAGAGCCACCACAAAGTGTTGATCAAGGATGCAGCGATAATTGCCGCTGTGGAGTTGAGTACCCGCTACATCGCTGATCGATTCCTACCCGATAAGGCGATCGACCTGATCGACGAGGCCGCGAGCAAACTGCGCATGGAGATCAATTCCAAACCCGAGGAGTTGGATGAGATCGATCGACGTGTAATGCAATTGGAGATCGAACGTGAAGCGATAAAACGTGAAAAAGATGAATCACAGTTAACGGATATCAACCGTGAACTTGCCGACCTGAGCGAAAAGCGCGATGGCATGAAAGCCCGATGGGAAAGTGAGCGCGGGTTGGTTGAGAATATCAACACGGCAAAAGACAAGATCGAACAACTGAAATTCGATGCTGCCCAAGCTGAACGTGACGGGGATTTTGGTAAAGTCGCCGAGATCCGTTATGGTCGCATGACCGAGACCGAAGATGAATTGGCCAAAGCAAAAGAAGCTCTTGCAGAGATGCAGTCCAGCTCCAAGATGATCAAAGAGGAAGTGGACGTTGAAGAGATCGCTGATGTGGTGAGCCGCTGGACCGGTGTTCCCGTAAGCCGGATGCTCGAAGCCGAACGTTCGAAGCTCTTGAAACTGGAGGACGAGTTGCATAAACGTGTGCTCGGTCAGGATGATGCGGTACGCGCCGTAAGCGATGCCGTGCGACGCAACCGTGCCGGTATGGGTGATGAAAAACGCCCGATCGGTTCGTTCATTTTCCTGGGTACTACCGGTGTTGGAAAAACCGAATTGGCGAAAGCGCTGAGCGAAGTACTGTTCAACGACGAGAACGCAATGACGCGGATCGACATGAGCGAGTATCAGGAACGTCACGCGGTAAGCCGCTTGGTAGGTGCGCCTCCGGGCTACGTTGGTTATGACGAAGGTGGCCAGCTCACCGAAGCGGTACGACGTAAACCGTATAGTGTGGTGCTGCTCGACGAGATCGAGAAAGCACATCCGGATGTTTGGAACATCCTTTTGCAAGTGTTGGACGATGGTCGCCTTACGGATAACAAAGGCCGGGTGGTGAACTTCAAGAACACCATCATCATCATGACCAGCAACATCGGATCGCACATCATTCAGGAGAACTTCGAGAACTTGAAAGACAAGGATCTGGAAGCGGTGGTTGAAAAAACGCAAGCCGAAGTGATGGACCTGTTGCGCAAAACGGTGCGTCCGGAATTCCTGAACCGTGTGGATGAACTGATCATGTTCCGCCCGTTGAGCAAAACCGATGTAAAACAGATCGTGGAATTGCAGTTGGACCAACTGATGAAAAAGTTGGAGGAAAAGGATATTCATCTTACTCCGAGCGAAGAGTTGGTCGAGCACATCGTGGAAGGTGGTTACGACCCACAATTCGGGGCACGCCCGATCAAACGGATGATCCAAAAGGAATTGCTGAATGCGCTTTCGACGCAGATCATTGCGGGAACTGTTGAGACCAGTATTCCACAGGTGATAGATGTGTTTGATGGCAAGATCGTGTTCCGGAAGCCGATCGATGAGAAGGAGACCCGGATAGATGGCCGAGATGAGAACCGGAACGGAAAGAAATTAAAGAAAGCTTGACAAGCTACCCGAACGTGAGCAGCGCATTGAATACGCTAACCCCTTCTTTTTAAACAAATGCCTTTCCCAGTATTCTGGAGAGGCATTTGTTAATTTAGGGCGGATCGTTGATGGGATCGTGCATAACCTGTTTACTCAAATTGGTGCGAACAGTTTTCCATCGAGTAGTTTGCACTCGAATTAGAGTTGGATATGATGACTTTTACTGCCCAGATCAATACGTTGGTGGATGCACTTCGGAACACGCGTTCCCGCCTTCTTGCACCGTTGGATTTCAGCCAGCAGCAATTGCCGCGGGATCCAGAGATCTTTGTGGAGGATGTGCTGCTTTACGTTATGGACGAATGGGCTGCCGACCTGAGACAATTAGGCCACGTATTGGAAGAAGATAAATCGTGGGACGATAAGGAAAGCCACTACCCGCGCTACTTGCTGCGCATGGCAGGCGGTAACGTTTCGCAACTTCATTTCACGGGGATCTATCCCGAAGCCCTTCACCTGACCGTTTCAAAAGGCTTCCGGAATTCCACACAATTCAGCGATGCCAAACTTGCAACAATGGAGTTGCCGATCACGAATGATCCGAACGTTCTGTTGATCAGTTTGTACGATGGCCTGAAGGGAGTAACCGTCTAAAACCTCACCATGAGGACGCTCTATGTTGTTCGGCACGCCAAGAGCAGTTGGGCCGATCCAGGCATGCGCGACCATGATAGACCGTTGAACGAACGCGGTATGCATGATGCTCCTATGATGGCGAAAGTCTTCAAAGCGCTGAATGAACCTGTGGAACTTATCATTTCCAGTCCGGCGAACAGAGCGCAGACCACGGCAAGCTTCTTTGCAAAGGAATTGAACATCCCAACCGATCAAATTCACTTTAATGCTTCTATTTATGAAGCATCCGTAGGTTCGTTGATGCGCATTGTTCAAGCACTACCGGATCATGCGGAACACGTAATGCTCTTCGGACACAATCCTGGCTTTTCTGAACTCGCTTACTATCTCTGTGACGAAGATCCGATCGCGCTTTCCACGTGCGCCATGGTGCGCATCGATCTGGAAATTGATCAATGGGAGCACGCTAGCAAAGGACTGGGGAACATGGTCTGGCACGAGTA
>Ga0138256_10005529_pt1 | contig 13348 bp, 11 predicted proteins | sample KNB2016incub_MG_FD_105486 | JGI IMG/M metagenome (GOLD analysis project Ga0138256, IMG submission 105486) | Active sludge microbial communities from wastewater in Klosterneuburg, Austria - KNB2014incub_MG | ecosystem: Engineered > WWTP > Activated sludge > Unclassified | place: Austria...
GAGGTCGTAGCTCCAGGCGATCGCCGCGCGCAGCGTCTGCTGCCGCGGCTCGGCCGTTCGGCTCCCGCCCGTCAGGAGCTGGAAGCGCTGGTCGAGCCGCTCGAGGATCTGCGCGGGCGACATCATCCGCGTCCGCGCCGCCGCGAGCTCGATTGCGAGCGGGATCCCATCCAGCCGGCGGCACAGCTCGGCGATTGTGCCGGCGTTGTCCGTCGTGACGTCGAACCGCGGCACGACGGCCTGCGCGCGCTCGACGAACAGCCGGACGCCCTCCGCCGCCGCGATGGACGCAGGCGCGTCGTCCTCCGATGCCGGCAGGCCGAGCGGCGGCACCGGGAACACGTGCTCGCCGGGAATTGCCAGCGCTTCCCGGCTCGTGGCGACGATCCGGACGTTCGGGCAACGCCGCACGATGGCCTCCGCCAGTCGGGCCGCGGCCTCGACGACGTGCTCGCAGTTGTCGAGCACGAGCAGCAGCCGCTTGTCCGCCAGGTGATCCAGCAGCGCCGTTTCGATCGACTGCCCGGGCAACTCCCGCACGCCCAGCACGGCCGCGACGGTCGACGCGACGAGCGCCGGCGCGGCGAGCGGCGCGAGCTCGACGAACCACGTGCCGTTCGGGTAGTCGTCCAGCGCCGCTGCCGCGAGCTGCAGCGCCAGGCGCGTTTTTCCGGTGCCGCCGATGCCGGACAGCGTGAGCACCCGCGCCTCTGGCAGGCGCTCCAGCAGCGCTTCGAGCTCGCGCTCGCGGCCGACGAAGCTGGCCGTCTCGACGGGCAGGTTGTTCGGCCGCTGGCCCAAGCTGAGGAGCACGGGGAAGTCGTCCGGCAGCCCCGGCACGACGAGCTGGAAAACGTGTTCGCTGCGGCTCAGGTCGCGCAGGCGGTGTTCGCCGAGGTCGCGCAGCGAAGCGCCCGCCGGAAGGTCGTCGCCGACGAGGTCGCGGGCGGCGCGCGACAGGACGGTTTGCCCGCCGTGCGCCACGCCCATCAGCCGCGCGGTGCGGTTCAGCGGTGGCCCGAAGTAGTCCCCGTCCCGCTCGTCGGCGGCGCCGGCGTGGATGGCCGCCCGAATCCGCACGCCGCCGACGGCCGTCCAGTCCGTCTCGTCGATCGCCCGCTGCGCCACCGTCGCCGCGACGACCGCGGCCGACGCGTCGGCGAACGCCGCGCAGAACGCGTCGCCCAGCGTCTTGAACACGTAGCCGCCGGCACCCTCGATCGCGGCGCGCACGAGGTCGTCGTGGCGCGCGACGGCCGCCGACATGGCCGCAGGGTCCGCGTCCCAGCGGCGCGTGCTGCCCTCGATGTCGGTAAACAGGAACGTGACGGTGCCGGTGGGCGGGGTCATGAGGATGCGGACTCGCCGATGCGGTGCAGAGGTGGTATCGCGCGGCGGCGATCCGGCGCGCATATTCACGAATCGTCAGCCATGATACAGATCGTCCATGTTATCGTTGTCGTCCGGTATCGTCGGACGGACCGGTAGGGAGCTGCGGTCATGACCAAGAGCCGCCTGGAAGCCTTCAGCGACGCCGTCATCGCCATCATCCTCACGATCATGGTTCTCGAGCTGCATCCGCCGGAGCACGGCGCGGGCCTCTCGTCCCTCGTCGCGCTGACGCCGGTGTTCCTCAGCTACGTGTTGAGCTTCATCTACCTCGGCATCTACTGGAACAACCACCACCACCTGTTCCAGATCGTCCACCACGTCGACGGCCGCATCCTGTGGGCCAACATGCACCTGCTGTTCTGGCTGTCGCTCGTGCCCTTCGCCACGGCCTGGATGGGCGAGAGCGGGTTTGCAGGCGACCCGGTCGTCCTGTACGGCGTCGTCCTGCTGATGTCCGCCGTCGCGTACACGATCCTGACCTTCGCCCTGCTGTCCATCCACGCACCGGACTCGGCGCTGGCGACGGCGCTCGGGCGCGACTACAAGGGCAAGGTTTCGTTGACGATCTACGCCGCCGCCATCGCGTTGGCCTTCGTCTCGCCATGGGCCTCGTGCGCGCTCTACGCGCTGGTGGCCGTCATCTGGCTCGTGCCCGACCGCCGCATCGAACGAACACTTGGGAGGACCGATGGCTGAGCTCAAGACCCGGCGCACCGACGCCAGCGTGGCGGACTTCCTGGCCGCGATCCCGGACGAGGGTCGGCGCGCCGACTGCCGGGCCGTTGCCGACCTCATGGCCGGCGTCACCGGCGCCGAGGCCGAGATGTGGGGGCCGGCCATCGTCGGCTTCGGCCGCTACCACTATCGCTACGCCAGCGGCCGCGAGGGCGATTGGTTCCTGGCCGGCTTCTCGCCCCGCAAGCAGAACCTGACGCTCTACCTCATGTCCGGCTACGACGACCACGAAGCGCTGATGGCCCGCCTCGGCAAGCACACGATCGGCAAGTCCTGCCTGTACGTCAAGCGGTTGTCCGACATCAACCTCGACGTGCTTCGCGAGCTTGTGACGGCGTCCGTGGCACACATGCGGGCGACGAACCCGTAACGATCACCGGCCCGTCCGCCCCGCCAAGATGCCCGCACCCGGCCGGACGACATGACATCCCATCGCGTAGGGGCGATGCGAACGCGTCGCCCGCAGGCCCCGCGCCCCACCCCACCGTCCCATCACCGCAAACCCACCGGCATCCACACATCCCACGCCAGCCGTTCACGCGGCGCTCCGACTCCCCCGCCCCCGTCCCCACCGCCGGCCACGTAGTGCCCGATCAAACTGCCGCACGCCCCAGACACCCAGACATCCTCGCTCGCCACCAGCGAAACACCCGTGAACGACACCTCATCGTCGCTGCAGCGCGTCGCCGGCGCAGCGGACGGCACCCACACGCCATCGCGGAATCGCAGGATGCCGGCTCCGACGGCCCACCCGTCCGTGGACGACACCATGCGCACGTCCGCCACCAGCCCGTGCGCCGTGCCGGGGACGACCCGCCACTCCGTCCCGTCGTAGCGCAGCAACGACCTCCCCGACGCGATCCAGCCGTCCGTCGCCGATGCCATGCTTACGGCCGTAAGGACCTTGCTCTCTGTCCCCTCCCCTGCCCGCGGCGCGACGGCGGACCACGACGTCCCGTCGAAGTGCAGGATGTCGCCCTCTTGGCCCACCGCCCAGCCGTCTGACGCGGTCACCATGTCGACGCCGATGAGCATCCCCTCCGCCGGGCCGGGCATGGCACGCCAGGCCGCACCATCGAAGCGCATCATCGCGCCCGACGACCCGACGATCCAGCCATCCGTCGCGGACACCATGTCGATCGCGAAGAGCGTGCGCCGTGTGCCAGAGAACGGGTTTCGCACCGACAACCACTCCGTTCCGTCGAAGCGCAGAACGACGCCATCGCTCCCCACCGCCCAGCCATCGCTCGACGACACCATGTCTACGGCCCGCAGGCTGGACGCCGGATGGGGAACGATCACGCGTGACCACGTTCCATTCGCGTAACGGAGTACGCCGCCGTGGCCCACCGCCCAGCCGTCCGTCGACGACAACATGTCGATGTCGGCCAGCCAGTGACCTACCCAGGCGGTCGGCAACTCAGCGAGCGTCCACCGGCCGTCATCGGCCACCCGCGCCGACTCGACACTCCGCGGCTGGACGCTGCCCGCGACGACGAGCGCGCTGGCGATTATGATCAGACGCGCCTTCATGCGCCGCCAATACGTCGCGTCGACCCATCGAGTTGGCCTGCGGCGCCGTTCTCGATCCAGCTTCGACCGGCCGTTCATAGGCTTTCCGCCACGTACAGCCCGATCGCATCGACAAACGCCTCGAGGTCATCGACGTGCTCTCGGGCATAGCCCAACACGCGCCACATGTCGATGTCCCAGTACTGATGCACCAGGACGTTGCGGAACCGCATCATCGCCCGCAGCTTGGCCGCCAGATCGACCTCGAGAATGTCTGCCGCGACCAACTCATCGATGCATGCAACATAGCTGTCCGGCGCACGCTGCAGCGCGCGGGCGGATACGTGGGTACACATCGCCGCCGCCGACTCGATCGCCACCAACAGCACATGAGCCAGCGCATATTGCGTGCGTTCATCCGCCATGAACGCATCGTCGTTCATCGCGGCCATCCCGCGCGCCAACTCCACGTGTCGCCGAACATCGAGCGCACGCGCACGGAGGAAATCGGGGTCAAGCCTCATTCAACCCCCAGCGCCTCGCGGGTCATTCGACGTCGATGCACCTCGAACTCACAGCGCGCCACCGCGGTTCGCTCGAGGTCGCCGTCAAGCCGATCGCGATCAGGGGCGCATAGGAGCACGCCGCGGAACGCGCCGGCGCGAAACGCAATCGGCGCCCCGTCGAGCGGCTGGACATCGACGGGCAGACCCACCGCACGGCTGAGCTTGTCGGCGAGGTGAAACGTCCAGTCCAGTGACGCCGATGGACGGTCATCGCCCGCCTCGCCGCGGCGCGCGACGGCGACGTCGATGTCGCGGAACGCCAAGCCCGCGACGGACGAGCCATGGGCCCATGCGTAGGCCACGTCTTGGCGATTGGACAGCATCGCCGCAAGGCGCGCCAGAATCGTCGTGCGCATGTCAGGCGTCAACGGGGGGAAGACGGGGGATTCCTTCAAGCCAATCATTGCCGCGAATAGTAGTCCGTTTCAGCCACGCCCGCCTCCTTGCGGTCGGGTGTTCGTGACCCGTCCGCCGGTTCGGACCGGGCGGTTCCTCGCGTGGCGGGCGTGAGGGCGCACAGCCGTGCGCCCCCGCCGGCGGCTACAACGTCTTCAAATACTCGATCAGCGCATCCACCTCGGCCGCCCCGAGATCCGTCCCGTACGCATGCCCCCCCTTCCCGTTCCCCCGCCGCCGCGTGTCGAACAGCGTCCCGACGCGCTTCAGCTCGGCGCAGCCGTCCTTCAGCCGGGCGTTGGCGTCGGCGCAGCTCGACATGAAGCCGACGTTCACCGGATCGTAGACGTCGAAGCCGCGGTAGAAGTCGGTGGGGCGGGCGGACGCGGGGCGGAGCAGGGCGCGCAGGTTCGGCACGGCGCCGTTGTGGAGGTAGGGCGCGCGCAGCCAGACGCCGTCCAGCGGCTGGGCGACGTAGCCGTCGCGGAAGACCATGTCCTTGCGGGTGATGCCGAAGCTTGCCACCTTGGCGTTCGCGGCGTCGGCCGCCGCCTGGCTCCACGTGTCCAGCCGCTCGCGATCCGTGCCGATCTCGTCGATCGCGACGACCTTCCCGTAGTACGTACCGCCCGCCTCGTGGCACGACGCGCACTGTGCCTGGTAGATCGGCCGGCCCCGCGCGGCCAGCGCGGCGTCGATGTCGTAGGCGTCGCGCGTGTCCGGGTCATCGGGGTACGGCGGCGGCGGCACCTGCTGGAGCCAGGTGTCGATGTCCTCCGCCAAGGAGACGTTCGCGGCCGTCGGCGGCATGCCGAGCCCGAGCGCCGAGTCGATGATCACCGCCCGCGAGGATTCCGTCTCGCCGGCCCAGTTCATCGAGTGGTCCTGGCGGATGCCGAGGTTCCAGACGGACGGGAAGTCGGCGTTGCCGATCGTGTCGTCCACCGGCATCTCGGTCATGAAGTACTTCGTCAGGTTCATCGGATCGTCGCGGCCGGGTCCCCACTCCGTCCAGCCGGGCAGGTTCATCCAGTCGAAGTCCGCGTCGCGCGCAGCCAGGCGGTCGCGTGTGATCGGGATGATCAGGTAGCGGTAGAAGAGCTTGTCGATCACGTCGAGCTCGACGACGGGCTCGATCTCGGCGAGGATCTCGTCGGCGTTGAAGCGCGGGTCTTTGGAGGCCTTCGAGATGAAGCGGATGTACGCCTGCAGCCGCGCCGTGTGGTTCGGTCCGGTGGCGATGAACATCCGCTCGGCGTCCTCCTCGGTGCGGACCATCGAGGTGTGGCACAGCGCGCAGTTGTTCGTGATCCGCGGGAAGCCCATCGTCTTCTTGCTGAAGCCCACCGGCGTCTCCTCGCCGGGCTCCCACGGGAAGCCGAACGAGGCGTAGCCGCCCGGCCCGGGCAGCAGGTCCGGGAAGACGCGCGGCAACACGAGCCAGACGTAGTACGGGATCCCGTAGTCCTCCTCGGAGCCCAGCGAGCCGTACTTGAAGCGCATCGCCGGATCGTCCGTGATCCGCGCCGGCTGCGGCACGACGCGGAAGCCCTTGTACCAGGCGATGTAGCCGAGCAGCACGGCGACGACCGCCACGATCGCCAAGCAGCGCTTGCCGGCGGGGGTCTTGAACCAGCGCTTCCAGGTACGGATGTCGCGGAGATCGTGCTCAGGATCCATGGGATCCGCCTTTCGTGGCGTCGAATCGGACTGTGAACCGAACCGGCAGCTGAAGCTGGCCGGCTGGAGGCGTCCCTGACGGGTCGCCATGGTGCCCGCCTTCGCGGGCACCCCGAAGTTTGGAAGCGCCCGCGAAGGCGGGCGCAATGGCCGAAGGCCACCAGCCGGCCGGCTTCAGCCGCCGGTTCTTTCCGTGGCCACCCTCTGCAAACACACCCTAGAACCGCTTCAAGTGCTCGACGAGCGCGTCCTTCTCCGCATCCGTCAGCTCCGTCCCGTACGCCGCCCCCTCGTGCCCGCCGTTGCCGTTGCCGGGCAGCGTGACGTCGTAGCGGAAGAAGCGGCGGGACGGGCCGTAGTCGGCCACGGTGAACACGAAGCCGACCTGCGCCGGGTCGTAGACGTCGTTGCCGCGGTAGAACGCCGCCGGGCGGTTCTCTTGCGGCTCGAGCAGGAGGCGCAGCGTCGGCACGGATCCGTTGTGCAGGTAGGGCGCGCGGAGCCAGACGCCGTCGAGCGGCATGTTCGCGTAGCCGTTCGTCTTGCGGAAGTGCTTGAAGCGGCGCTCCTCGTAGCCCGTGTAGAGCGTGTTCTGGTTCGCGCTCAGCTCGAGCGTGTACGAGTCCAGACGGTGGCGGTCCGTGCCGATCCGGTCGATTTCGACGACCTGCCCGACGTACCGGCCGGTGAAGTCGGAACCGCTCGCGCCATGACAGTCGGCGCACAGGCGGGCGTAGATCGGCGCGCCCCTGGCGGCCAGCGCCGCGTCGACGTCATAGGGGTACGGCGGCTGTTTCAGCGTGCCGATCCAGCGTTCGATCCGGTCCATCGACGTGCCCTCGAGCGTCGGCGGCGTCGCGCCGGCGCCGAGCGCGGCGCTGCGGTTGCGTTCGGCCACGGACGTGTTGTTGCCGTCCCAGTGCAGCTGCATCCCTTCGCGCGCCGCCTGGTTCCAGATGGACGGGAAGTCGGCCGTGCCGGTCTTCTCGCGCGCGGGCAGCGCGTCCGTCGGGAATCCAAAGAGGACCTTGGCGGCATTGAACGTGTCCACCCGCCCCGGCCCCCACTCCGGCTGCTCGTCGAAGATCCGCAGCCGGTCCTTCACCATGAGCGTGCGCTCGCGGAACCAGTAGATGCCGATGAACCGCAACAGGAACGTGTCGAGCGCGTCGTAGCCGCCACCGCGTCCCGCTTCCTCGCGCACCGCGATCTGCCGCAGGATCCGGTCGGGGGTGAAGCGGCGGTCCGGTGCGGCCTCGAGGAAGAACCGCATGAACGCCCGGAAGTCGAACGTGTTCGCCGGCATGCCGACATGGACGGTCGGCTTGGCGTCCGGCGCGTCCCGCACCGTGCCGGTGTGGCAGACGGCACAGTTCAGCCAGACCCGATCGAAGCCCATCACCCGCCGCACCGTCGTCCCGACCGGCAGGTCGTGGCCGTCCTCGTAGACCATCCCGATCGACGCGTAGCCGCCGGCCGGCGGCAGCTTGTCGGCGAACAGCTCGGGCAGCGCGTGCCACATGTTCACCGGCACCCCGAAGACGTGCTCGCTGCCGATCGAGCCGTACTTGAAGTGTTCGACATCGTCCGCGAACCGTGCGGGCGCCGGCGCGCCGAGGTAGCGCACCCCCAGGTAGAGCGCGGCAAGCACGACGGCGGCCACGGTGAACTGCTTGGCGGTGCGCGTGTGGAGCCAGGCGATCAGGCGTCGCCGGGCGACAACAAAGGGGGACGGGGGGTCGGGATCGGCGTCGGGCTCAGCCATGGCACGGTCCTCCGGTGGGGTTCACTCGCGCGCCTGCATGCCGGTATCGCAATCCTCCGCCGGCGGCGCGGACGATGATTCGGCCGCCCGCGCGGCGTCCGCGCTCACGAGCGTGAAGTTCAGCGCGAAGATCCGGCGAAGGTAGGCACGGCCGAGGTAGAAGCCGGGCCTGACCATCCGGATCTCGTCCCGCACCGCCAGCCCGTCCCGCCCGGCCAGCGCGTCCGGGTTGGCGACGTACCCCGGCAGCGCGTCCGTGAAGGCGTAGTCGATGACGATCGACTCCCGCCGTCCGTCCAGGAGGCTCTGGCCGCAGTGGAGCCTGGCCGGGAAGAGCAGCCACGCGTCCCGCACGCCGTCCTGCATCGTCATCAGCGCGGACGTGTCGATCCCGAGGAGCCGGGCGAGGCCGTCGACGTCCTCGATCCGGTTGCGGAGAAGCCGCTCGTCGCGGTAGAAGACCTTGCCCTTCCACAGGAAGCGGCCGAGGTGCTCGATCCGGTCGATCTTGGCGTCCGCGGCCGTGCCCAGGAGCGGCGCGCCGAGGATCTCGGCCAGGCGCGTGCCGCCGTCGTCGCCGCGGGCGAAGAACAAGTCGCCGTCGAACGCGCCGTCCGGGATCGGGCCGGCGGACAGGCGGGCGTAGATCTGATCGACCTGTTCCTGGCTGGCGTGCTTGATGTTGGCAGGCGTGATCCTGGCGATCTCCGCATCCGTGAGCGGCAGCTCGTGCTCCAGGCGCGCGAAGTCGACGGGCTTGCAGTCCGGGTCGGACGACGCGCAGATCGGACCGTAGCCGACGCGCGGCGGCGGGCCAAAACGCAGGTTCCAGGCAAACGCCAGCACGGCGACGATCGCCCCGGCCAGGGCGAAGCGCACCCACGGCCGGCGCCACACGCCGGCGAGCCACGATCGCGCGCGCGTCATGAAGTCGGCCATGGGATGCCTCCTGGGAGTCGGATTGGTGTGTGCCGAGGGCGTTCGACGGCCCGCTCTACAGCGTCGCCAGGAACGCGATGAGCGCTGCCTTGTCCGCCGGCGCGAGCTCCTCGCCGAACGTGTGACCCGCGTTCTCGAGGACCATCGTGTTGCTGGCGTACAGCCGCAGGATCGCGTCCATGTGGTCGCCGAAGGCGTCGATCACGCCCGTCGGGTCGGCGACGACGGCCGCGGCGATCCCGTCCAGCTCGGCGAGCAGGCCGGGGGCCTCGTCGCCGTAGCGCGCTTGCAGGTCGGCGGTCAGCTCGGCACGCGCCGTCCGCGTGCGCACGAGGTCGGCCAGCAAGCGCTTGTAGTCGAGGCTGCCGATCATCGCCACCGGCACGCCCTGTGGAATGCGGATGGCCAGTCGGAGCTTGGCGTCGTCCGCGTTGTCGGCGAGGGCCGGGCTGAACGCGCGGACGATGTCTTCGCTGAGGAGCATCGCCTTCATCTTCCGCGCGTCGGGGTTCAGCAGGTCGGCCGCGGATGCCTTGAAGAGCGCGAACCGACCCGCCACGGACGGGTCGTACGGCCAGCACGGCGGCGGGTCGGCCAGCGGCTTGCCGGCGGCGTCGACGTACGGCGAGCGGTAGAGCTCGCGCGCGGGCGAGGCGCCGCCGCAGAGCTCCGGCCCCATCGCGTTGTTGTGCAGGAGCGGTGCGTGCGCCCAGACGCTCAGCAGCGACGGGACGCGGTAGTACCCGCGCCCGCCGTCGCTCGGCTCGCGGATCGCGGGGTCGGCCGGCCGGGCGCGGAGCGTGTCCGAGCCGTACTCCTCCCAGACGTGGCCGGCCATGTGGTTCGAATGGAGGGACCGGCCGCGGAACGTCCCGACCTCCTGCACCGGTATCGGCTCGTCGCTGCCCAGCCAGTCCAGGCGGAGGTCGGGACGGCCATCGAGCGTGGCGCGGAAGTCCTCCGTCGGATGGGCCTCGCCGTCCGCGTCGACGTTCTGGGAGGAGTGGCACCCGGCGCACGTCTCGGTGAACACGGCGCGCCCGCGCGCCACGGCGCCCGTCGGCGCACCGAAGTCGGCCGCGAACTCGGCGTCCAGCTCGGCTTCGAGCGCCGCCTCGTCCGGCAGGCCGCGGGCGGCGTAGAGGTCGGACGGTCGGGCAGTGAACAGGAAGGCAACGATGTCGTCCAGCCGGTCCTCGACCGCGCGGAAGTTCGGGCAGTCGCGCCGGCACTGGCCGATGTCGAACGGCGTCTGGCCGTAGCCGCGGTGCTTGGGGTCGGGCTGGCGGAGGTCCGTCAGGTGGTTCACCCAGCACGCCTCGGCACAGCTGCCGATGTTAAAGAAGACACGCTGCACGGCCTCGCGCGCGCCGATGCTGTCCTCACCGCCTTTCAGGATGTTGTGGACATCCTCCGTCTGCCGGCTGCGCTCCCAGCACTTGCCCGTCCGCCCCGGCTCGCACCAGCAGCTGCGCTCGTCCGCCCCCGCCGGGCAGGCCGCCGCCTTGCGCCACTTCACGATGTCGTGCGGATGGACGGGCCGCTGGGCGAGGTTGATGAGCGCGTTCTGCGTGCCGGGGTTCGAGACGCCGTCGTTCGGGACGGCCGACGTGTCCGTGGCGCCGGGGCGGGCCGGGACGAAGATCTGCCACTCGATGCTGTTCGTCGGCATCCCGGAGGCCATGATCTCGGAGAACCGGGCGTACTGGTTGCCGACGAGCCCGTCCAGGTTCGCCCACTCGGGCTTGGCCGGGTCGGCGGGCGGATGCAACGGATCGAACGCGATGTGGCACGCGCCGCACGCCATGCCGATGAGGAACGGCGGCTCGATCGAGCCGTCCGCCAGGCGGTTGTCGCCGATCGCGCCATCGAGCGAGCTGCCGAACCCCTCCCACGTGGCCGGCGACCCGGTCGTCGCCAGCCACGCTTCGCGATCGAACCGCGGGTTCGGGAACTTCCGCAGCCCCATCGCCCCCGCCGACGTCCCGAACGCCAGGCCGCACGCGCTCTCGCGCTGATCCGTCGTGCCATGGACGTCGTCCGACGCCGGCGGCGCGTCCGCGAAGTCGCACGCCGGGTCGCGGTACCCGTCCCGGCCGACGAAGGGCAGGAGCGCGTCGTCCCCCTCGCACCAGTCCAGGCCGAACGTTTCCTCGAGCGACTTCGCCGGGCAGCCGGGCGAACCGGGCTCGCAGCAGAACGGGTTGTTGATCAGCCCCCAGATCTTGAAGCGATCCGCCCGCTCGCGCGCGTTCAGCACCCGGAACCAGTCGATCGTGGCGCCCATCCGCTGCTGGAACGTGTACGTGTGGAAGCGCGCGTTGCCGGCCGTGGCGTTGAACCAGATCTCGCGACCGGCGTTTTCGGACGCCGTGAGGCGCGGGTCGCCGCGGTAGCCGGGGGCGGTGGCGAGGTTCGGGGCGGCGGAGTCGGCGAGGGTTGCGCTCAGGGCGGAGGTCGACGTGATGGCGGTCGTCGCCGTCGTGGCCGTCGTCGTGGTCGTCACGGTCGTCGTCGTGACCGCGACCGTGTCCGTCACGACGCCTTGGGCGATCGGGGCGGCCAGCGACCGGGGCGTCGCGCGGCCGAACGGCGACCAGATCGGCGCGACGAACACGGCGGCGGCAGCGGCAGCGATGACGGCCACCGCCGCAGCGGCGAGCGCCGCGGTCGAGAGGCGACGGGGGGCGACGGTCGACGGCATCATCGGGCACCTCGCGGGGGCGGGCACGGGAGACCGGTTGGGCTGGGAACACAGCGTATCACTTGGCATGGTCCAAAACAAGGGCCCAAAACAAGGGGTTGTCAAAGACGCTTCGGGTCAGGGACGGGGCGGGCGTCCGTTCGTGGCATGCCGCACGGCACGGTTGCCAAGCCCGCCGTGCGCCGCCATCCTTCGCCCATGCATTCACCCTGCGCCGGCGCGATCCTGGCCGTCCTCGCCCTCGCCGTGCCCGCCGCGCCTGCCCTGCCTGTCGCGCCCGCCGTACTTGTGACATCGACGCCGACATCGACGCCGACATCGACCGTCGATCGCCTCGCCGCCCTGCGCCGCCACCCCCTCGCCTGCCGCAAACCGGTCGACGACATGACCCGCGTGCCGTTCAAAGGCGAAACGCTGAACGCCCGCACGCTCTCCATGCTCGAAACCGCCCAGACGATCTACGGCGGCCCCGGCGATCTCCTGCGCGTCGTCCAGGGCTCCTACACGGACGCCGTCGCGGGCAGCTTCGGCACCCATGCGGGCGGCGGGGCCGTCGACATTTCGATTCGCGACCCGCGACAGCCAGCGTCGCGTCTCTTCGACGAGGTCGAGGCGATGGTCCGCGCCCTCCGGCTGGCCGGCTTCGCCGCGTGGTACCGCGGTCCCGACTCGGTGTTCGCCGGCTCGGTGCCGCACATCCACGCGATCGCCATCGGCGACCCGGAGCTGTCGGCGGCGGCGCGAAGGCAGGTGGACGGGCGGGAGGGGTACATGCGGGGGTTCGACGGGTTGCCGACGACGGAAGGCGATGGTGCGCCGTCGCCGGGCGGGGCGGCGCCCCCGGGGAAAGACGCGCACGGCGGACCGGTGGTGTGCGGTTGGATGGGGGTGGGCGGACGAGCGCGCGGACTGGCGCGCCGGGTCCGGCCTGAATAGGCTGTGCCCCGCGAACGGTTCGATCCACGTCCCGTGCTCATTCACCGGCCGCCCGTGACCCGGCAACCCCAGCAACACGAAGGAGCACCCGATGGACCTCGGCGCCTCTTCGGTCAGCTTGACGGTGAAGGACCTGATGGCGTCGTACCATCGGTTCACACAGGGGCGGCCAATGCGTTCGACGAGGCGCGCACTGGCCATCGTAGCCGTCGGGCTGATGGTCGCTGGATGCACGGACCGCGCGGCCCGGCATCGACCGCCCGAGCGGTCGATGCCGGGCCCACAGAGCTTGCGCATCGCCAACGACGGCGTAGAGGACATCACGGGCTTGGTCGTCCACTTTCCGTGGGAAGAGATCACGTTCGGCGACGTTCCGGCCGGAACGACAACGGCGTACAAGTCCGTTGCCAAGGGTGTCTACGGTTATGCGGCCTACACGTGGCAGAAGAATGGCGTGGAGCAAAATCGCTACGTCATCGACTGGGTGGGTGAGGCGCCGATGAAGGGCAGCTGGTTCACGTACACCGTCCATGTCGACACGCCGAGGCGCCTGTTTGAGGACGTTCAACACATCGTGGACGTCCAGGTGACGACGGACGGCTAGTAGCCCGTCACATCTCGATTTGCGGACGACGAACCACCGGCAGCTAAAGCTGGCCGGCTGGTGGCCTTCGGCCATTGCGCCCGCCTTCGCGGGCGCTTCGGACTTCTGGGTGCCCGCGA
>Ga0138256_10005530_pt1 | contig 13346 bp, 16 predicted proteins | sample KNB2016incub_MG_FD_105486 | JGI IMG/M metagenome (GOLD analysis project Ga0138256, IMG submission 105486) | Active sludge microbial communities from wastewater in Klosterneuburg, Austria - KNB2014incub_MG | ecosystem: Engineered > WWTP > Activated sludge > Unclassified | place: Austria...
TGAAAGATCGACAGCGGTGCCGGCGGGGGCTTTGTAAAAATTGATCAAGGCGCTGTACACGATGTCAGTTCCGGGGGCTTGGCAAAAGCCTTGAACGTTGGGCGCGGCCCCGGTCATGGTGGTCGGGGTGACAAAAACCAAACACGTCATGACACTCGTGAAGTATAAGCAAGCGCCGGTGATGAGCACTTCGCCGGTGGACCGTTTGGCCAGTGAGATCTTCGGCCAGAACATCGGTCGTTTCTTCGGGAGCGATGGCTTCCAGGACCATGCCCCCCGCGTGAACATCATTGAGAACAACGATGAGTTCCGGGTGGAGATGCAGGCACCGGGCTTCGACAAGAAAGACCTGAGGGTGGAGATGGTGGACGACACGCTCACCATCCGCGGCGAACACACCGTGGAGGACCAGAACGAAGAAGTGCGTTGGACGCGGCGCGAGTTCAGCCGCACGTCGTTCGAGCGCAGCTTCGTGCTGCCCCAGAGCGTGAAGGCCGATGGCATCAAAGCCGAGTACGTGAACGGCGTTCTCCAGCTCACCATCCCGAAGAGCGAGGAGGCCAAGCCGAAGACGCGGCAGATCAGCATCCGTTGAGCTTGCAACGGGCCGGTGATCGGCATAGCGCGAAGGAAGAGCGCCGTCCACGATACGGTGGACGGCGCTTCTTCCGCCAACGAACCTCAACAACCCGATGAGCGATGACAACCAAGAGCGCAAGCAAGGGCGTGCTCGCTTGGACGGCGATCATGCTCAACCTGTCCGCTTGCAACGGACAACCAACGACTGCCGGAAAGACCGCACCGGCTGATACCCTCGCTGCTAACAGCGACACACCCCAGGTGGATGTGCGGGTGAACAAGCAGTACGATGAGCATGGCAACCTGATCGCCTACGACTCCAGCTACACCTCGGTGTACCAGAGCCGCAGCGGCGATGCCGCCTTCATGGACAGCGTGTTCAGGACTATGCCCGGCTTCGGCATGCAGTATCCCTTCCTGAACGACCCGGGCTTCAACTCCCTGTTCTTCCCCGACAGCTCTTTCCATCAGGACTTCTTCCACCACGACTTCTTCCAGAAGCGCATGGAGATGAACCAGCGGTACATGCAGCGCATGATGGAGCAGATGGACTCGCTGAAGAACCAGCACTTCCTGCAGCCGGCACCATCGCCAGGGCGCCGGTCCACCAGCGGCCTGCCCGGTGGTCCTGCGCCGGGCGCCGGGATCGCCACGCCACAACCATCGTTGCGGGGAAGTGAGAACGAGCAACGCGGTCGTCGCGAGAACACCGAACTGTGAGGCCATGAACGGCATCGAAGAAGCGATCATCAAGGTGTACCTGCTCCAGCGTGACTCCCTGCGCGAGCGCGCCGAGGCGATGCTGGAGCAGGCGCCTGATCGCGATATACCGCCGACGTGGGTGGTGCCGATGGACGTGCCTGCGGTGGACAAGCTTGTTGGCCGTATGAAGCCCTACCTCTATTATGACCGCAAGCGGAAGCGCTTCACCCACATCGTGCATGCCTTCACCGTAGCGGGACGGACTTCCGGGGCCGGCGAGGCGTTCCCCGTGCACCGTGTGATCACCATTCCAGAGGGGATGGGCTGAACATGGAATAGCTCCCTGTGATGTTGCTGGACAAGAAGATACCGCTGGGGTTCATCCTGGGCAAGATCAAGTACGACATCCTGTACATCGCTCTCATAGGCCTGGCGGTCTACGGGATCAAGCGGAAGTACATCGACATGCTGCCCGACATACCGATCGCCATCCCGGCATTCATCGGTACGGCCATCTCGGTAATCCTCTCGTTCAAGCTGAACCAATCCTACGACCGGTGGTGGGAGGCCCGGAAGATCTGGGGCGGCATCGTGAACGAGAGCCGGAACCTGCTGCTGCAATTGCATGCCTTCCTTCCGGTGACCGAACGCCAGCACCTGCGCATGATAGGTCATCGGCAGATCGCCTGGTGCCACGTGCTTGGACGCGCGCTGCGTGGTCAGGAGCCGTTGACCGGTGCAGAACGGCTGCTCACATCGGATGAACTGGCCGGACTGCGCGAGCAACCGCACGTTCCCCTGGGCATACTGCGCATGAACGCTGAGCACTTCGCCCGGTTGCGCACTGAAGGACATCTGGACAGGTACAGCCATGTGCAGGTGAATTCAACATTGACGCAACTCTGCTCCCTGATGGGGATGGCCGAGCGGATCAAGAGCACGGTGTTCCCGGTCACCTATCGGCTGTTCCTCCACCTGTTCATCTACCTCTTCATCGTCACGCTTTCCATTTCGATGAAGAACATCGCCCTGTACTATGAGCTGCCCCTGCTCATGGTGATATCCGCGTCTTTCCTGTTGCTTGAGAAATCAGCCAAGCACCTGCAGGATCCATTCAGCAACCTGCCGACCGATACGCCGATGACGGCGATCGCGAACACCATCGAGATGAACATCCGGCAATTGTTGGAAGAGCGCGATCTGCCCAAGAGGCCCGAACCGGCGGAGTTCTACCTGATGTGAGGGGATATGACTGTCAGCTGCCGGTGATGATAGTCACGGCTGATCGAAAGCGCTCAACTTTGTTTCGCAACAAGTCCTAGATATGCCCCGCCTCATCGTCCACGGTTTCACCCTCTCGCCTGCCTGCCGGCAGGCAAGCTCGCGGCTACGGCGCCGGTCCGCAGCGATCGCTGGAGGCCCCGCCCGATCATTCAGGTCGACGTAGAGGCCGAAATGGATGCAGCGCCTTGCGAAGGTGTCCATCGCCATCGCGCGAAAATGCGGAGTGATGCTCCTACCTTACACGCATGGAAGCGATGCTGCGCACCTTCAAGCTGGGCCCGAAGGATCTGGAGCGCATCAGCGCGGCGCCGAACGAACCACACCACCACGCGTTCGAGGAGCTGATCATCGGCGTGGCGGGAACGCTGGAGCATTTCATCGACTACCGTTCCGAGTCCATCGATGCGCCCTTCGTGAGCTTCGTGACCAAGGGCAAGGTGCACCGCGTGCGCCCCGCCGCGAAGGACGGCCGATGCGACATGACGGTGATCCGCTTCCGCAGCGAGTTCATCCCCGAGACCATCTTCCAGCTCTACTCGCTCTTCCACGACCAGGCGCAGCTGCAGATGAGCGATGGACGCTGCTTCACCCGCATGACCACCGTGGCCGACATGATCGTGGAGGAGATGGCGCGCCCCGAGCCGGACCTGGCCGTGGTGCGGCAGCTGCTGGGCACGCTCTTCACGCTGATCCGCTCGGAGCACCGCGCGCAACACCCCGATGGCGCCGCATTACCCAGTGGCCACGATGAGACCTTCCGCAATTTCCTGCGCGTGCTGGAGGAGAATTACAGGCAGCCGCACGACGTGGACTTCTACGCCTCGCAGCTCTTCATGAGCGCGCGAAACCTGAACCTGATCACGCAGTCCATCCTGCAGCAGAGCGTGTCGCGCATCATCGAGACGCGCAAATTGATCGAGGCGAAGAACCTGCTGATCGCCACGGACAAGCCGGTGAGCGAGATCGGCTTCGAGCTGGGCTACGAGGAGAAGGCCTACTTCACCCGCGTGTTCAAGAAGAACACCGGGCAGACACCCACCGAGTTCCGCGAGGAGATGCGCAAGCTGGTGGCTTGAAAGCGTTGCGCAACGTTTCTACCTGTCCAGAGCGGACGGAAATGATGGCCAACGTCCGCACCATACTGCCGCCACCGCGATGCATATGGACGCAGGTGCCGTCCGTGGTGCGATGAGCGGCAGTTCGACAGGATACGGCTCCCCTTGATAGTTCTGGGCGAACGAAGATATCCTCCGATCTTCGCCACATCCATGGAGGACCATGACCTGCTCGACGGGGGTTTCCAAAGCCTGCTCGCCCGGCTGCTGTTCAGTCTGGCGCTCGGCTTTCTCATCGGGCTTGAGCGGGAGTACGCCAAACGCGTCGTGGACAAGGAAGAGCAGTTCGCGGGCGTGCGCACCTACACCTTCATCGCGCTTTTCGGCTTCCTGTGCGCGTTCCTGTCGGAACAGTACGGCGACTGGTTGCTCATCATAGGCCTTGGCGGGCTTATCGCGGCCGTGATCACCACCTATGCGATGACGGCGAAGATCGGTAGCTACGGTATTACTACCGAGCTGGCCGGCATTCTCGCCTTCGTGATCGGCGCCTTGGTGTTCAATGGCGATGTGCTGCTCGCCGTGCTCGTTACCGTCGTCATCACATCGCTGCTCTCCTTGAAACTGAAACTGCATTCCTTCATTTCCAGGCTTGCTCCGCAGGATATCCGCGCCATCATCCAGTTCGTCATCATCTCCGCACTGGTGATGCCCTTCCTGCCCGCGGAGAATTTCGGTCCCGGCGGGATCTGGAACCTCCACGACATCTGGACGATGGTGATCCTGGTCACGGGCATCAGCCTGGCGGGCTACCTGCTTTCAAAGGTCGTGGGCTCGCACAAGGGCACCCTCCTCACCGGAGTATTGGGCGGTCTTGTCTCCAGCACGGCCACCACCTTGAGCTTCTCTCGGCAGGCGCGGGCGAACCCCGGCGCGCACCAGATCATCGCGGCCGTGAGCATCATCGCCGCCACGGCCACGCTCTACCCGCGCATCCTGCTGGAGGCATGGGCCGTGAACCACACGCTGGGCAAGCAAATGCTGGTGCCCGTGGTCATCATCACCCTGGTGGCCTTCGGGGTCGCGTACTTCGTTCATCGCTCCGATGGAAAAGCAAGGGCTGTCGAGCCGCCCCTTACCAATCCGCTGAACTTCACAGTGGCCCTGCAGTTCGCCGCCATCTACATGGTGGTGCAATGGCTCATGTCGCTCGCATCCGATGAGTACCATGCGCAAGGGCTCTACGCCGCGAGCATCGTGTTCGGTGCCACGGATATGGACGCCATTACCCTCTCCATTGCGCACAAAGACCTCGCTCCCGAAAGCTTGCAAGGAATGACCGCCGTTCTGCTGGCTACGCTCTCCAACACCGTGATGAAGTACCTGATCGTGGTCTTCTTCGGCGACAAGACCCTGCGCAAGTATGTGGGGATCGGGTTCGGGGCCATCTTCATCGCCACGGTGGCCGCTATCGGTGTGATCCGGATGCTGTGATCCGAGCGGTGCGTGTGACCCGGGCGGGAATGGTCGCGCGTCTAGATCGGCTCCGCTCCTCCCTTGATGCGTTCCACGTTCACCTGGTGGCGTAGCGTATCCACCAGATGATCGGGGAAGTAGTGGTCCGCCATGCGCACGAACTCATCGCCGCGCACGAACATGTCCATGCCCACTTCGGTGAACTGGCGTTTGCCGCAGGCGCCCAGGAGTTCAATGGCGGCGTGCAGCGTGTTGCGATGGAAATGGTACACGCGCTCGGTCTTGTCGGTGACGACGAGCCCGCGTTGCAGGCCCTGGTCCTGCGTGGCTACGCCGGCGGGGCAGTTGTTGGTGTTGCAACGCAAGGCCTGGATGCAGCCCAGGGCGAACATGAAGCCGCGGGCGCTGTTGCACGTATCAGCGCCCAGCGCCAGCATCTTCAGGAGATCCGCCGCCGAGATCACCTTGCCACTGGCGATGATGCGGATGTGCTGTTTCAGTCCGTAATGCTTCAAGGAGTTGTTCACGAACATCAGTGCGGGGACGATGGGCATGCCCACTGAATCGGAGAACTCCAACGGCGCTGCGCCCGTGCCGCCTTCCGCACCGTCCACGGTGATGAAGTCGGGCATCAGGCCGGTGGTCACCATCTTCTCACAGATATCGGTGAACTCCTCGGCCTTGCCGATGCACAACTTGAAGCCCACGGGTTTGCCGCCGGACAGGTCACGCAGCCGGTCCACGAAGCGCAGCAGGCCTTCGCTGTCGCTGAAGGCGCTGTGCCAGGGCGGTGAGTAGACGGTGGTGCCCGGTTGCACGTGCCTGATCCGCGCGATCTCGGGTGTGTTCTTCGCGGCGGGCAGAATGCCTCCGTGGCCGGGCTTCGCGCCCTGGCTCAACTTCACCTCGATCATACGCACCTGAGGCAACGCGGCCTTGGTCTTGAAGAGTTCGGGGTCGAATACACCATTGGCATCGCGGCAACTGAAATAGCCGGTGCCGATCTGCCAGACGATATCACCGCCGGGCTCCAGGTGATGATGGCTGAGGCCGCCTTCGCCCGTGTTATGGAAGAATCCGCCTTTTCTTGCGCCCGCGTTCAAGGCCTTGATGGCGTTCTCGCTCATCGAGCCGAAGCTCATGGCCGAGATGTTGAGCAGCGACGCATCGTAGGGTTGCGTGCATTTGGGACCGCCGAACCGCACACGTGGCGGAACTTCCAACAATGGCGCAGGAAAAATGGAATGACGCATGCCCTCGTATCCTCCATGGTACAGGTCCAACTGCGTGCCGAAGGGCACGGTGTCCATCACATTCTTGGCGCGGCGATAGACCAGCGAACGTTGCTGGCGACTGAAGGGCCGTCCATCGGTATTGCCCTCGATGAAGTACTGCTGCATTTCCGGGCTGATGAACTCGAAGAAGTAGCGCGCATAGCCCAGCACCGGGAAGTTGCGCATGATGGTATGCTTCTCCTGAAGCACGTTGATGATACCGATGATCACCAGGGGTATCAGCACCACGTACGACCAGAGCACGATGCGGTGCCAGTAGCCCACGACCGCGACAAGAACGAGCAGGAACAAGCTGAGGGCATAGAAGACTTTACGCATGTGGCGTTGGAGTGGGTCAAACGTACTAAGCGGTGGTGGGGCATGGAGCGCAGTGACGGCACCCCGGTGGTCGATACACCGGCAACGAGCAGGATCACGTCCTTGGCGATCGGACCGCCGCGATCGCGTGACGGGGTGTTCCGTGCTTGGGCCACGTCGGCGAGGCGTCCCGTATTGGATGTGCGCCTGCATGTTATCCGTTCGGGCGGATCTTCCACTGTTCGGGACCGGGTTGCGAACGACGGCGTCGAGGAGTGCTTGACGATAGGTCCGCACGCTATCGGGTGGTTGATGGAACAACTCGGATGCATTGTCGCATGGGCTGTCCACACATTAAAGGAAATGACAGGCTCCCCGATGCGGCGCGGAACCCTGCATGGGTGTGGCCAGAGGTGCTCGTAGGCTGAAGAGCGACCACCTGCCCTCCACTTTCGCACCATGTTCTCCAAAACGTGCGAATACGCCATCCGTGCCACGGTCCTCATCGCCATGGAAGGTCGCCATGGGCGCCGCATGAGTTTGGTCGAGATCGCCAATGGCACAGGCTCGCCGCGGGCCTTCACCGCGAAAGTGCTGCAACAGCTGGCACGCTCAGGCATTCTGGATTCGACCAAGGGCGCCAGGGGTGGGTTCGATCTACCGCTAGCAAGAGCCAAGAAGGTGAAGCTGAACATGGTAGTGAAGGCCATCGACGGCAACGACGTGTACAAGGGCTGTGGCATGGGTTTGCCCCAGTGCAATGCCAGGAAGCCCTGTCCCCTGCATGATCACTTCCAACAGGTGCGGAATGATCTGCGCCATATGCTGGAGAGCACCGATATGCACACGCTGTCGCTCGGGCTGGAAAGGGGAATGACGTACCTGAAGCGCTGAGGCCGGCGCCCGCCTGTTCCGGATCGGGACGGGGAGACCACCGATCCAGTTATGCGCATCGGCTTAATTTGGACAAAACTATCCTAATATTGCCGCGTCCATCCGATCACACATGATCCTTCTCGACACCGGAAGCGGCATTTTGACCCAACCTGGCATCGTGGGTACGTTGGTGCTTCTGGGCATCGTACTCTTCATAGGATCGCTTCTCATCACCGCTCGCGTACAAGTGCTCATCGCGCGGATCAAAGCCGGGCGGGCCTCTGCTGCAGAGGTGTCGGACGACGACCTGTTGACGATGGACACCGCTGCGCTCACCGGACCGCTCGCACGACGCAAGGCCGCCTTGCAGTTCAAGTTGCGCGGGGATGAACTGGGCGGTAGAGAGGAGGCGTTCGATGACAAGGCGCTGATCAGCCGTTCAACGAGCGAGCCGGACAATCCTTTGGTGGACGAGAAGATCTACTCGCGCACGAAACTGGATGTGCCGCCACAGCTCCAAAAGTTGGTCTTATGGTACCTGGGTGCCGCCACGTTCTGGCTGGTCTTCGGCACCATGGTAGGGCAATACCTGGGCATGAAGTTCGTGTGGCCCGACATGGACGAAGTGGAGTGGCTTTCCTTCGGTAGGCTGCGGCCCGTGCATACCAACACGGTGTTCTGGGGTTGGGCTTCGCTGGCCATGATCGGGCTGGGGTATTTCGTCATCGCCCGCACGTCGTCCACCGTGATCCATAGCTACCGACGGGCATGGTGGGCGTGGGGACTGATCAACGCTTCGGTGGTGGTCGGCAACGCGTGCCTGATGGCAGGTATCAACAACGGGGGAGGCGAGTACCGCGAATACATCTGGCCGGTGGCGCTGCTCTTCGCCCTCGGTCTCATTCTCACCTTCCGCAACTTCTACGCTACGGTGAAGCGGCGCAAGATCACCGAGATCTACGTGAGCAACTGGTACATCCTGGCCGCGCTGGTGTGGACGATCGTGCTGGCCACCATCGGCTATCTGCCGTGGTACCAGAACGGCTTGGGAGAGACCATCATACAAGGCTACTACATGCATCAAGGCGTGGGCATGTGGTTCATGACCTTCACGCTGGGCCTGATGTACTACTACCTGCCCGCGTCGCTGAACAAGCCCATCTATTCCTACTCGCTGGGTGTGCTGGCCTTCTGGACGCAGATGCTCTTCTACACGCTGATCGGCACGCACCATTTCGTGTTCTCGCCCTTGCCCTGGTGGCTGCAAACAGTGGCCATCGTCTTCAGTGTGGGCATGTTCATTCCGGTTATCGCCGGTACCACGAACTTCCTGATGACCATGCGCGGAAGCTGGAGCGCCATCGGCAGGAGCTACGTGCTGCCGTTCTTCCTGGTGGGCGTTGTCTACTACTTCGTGGGCAGCACACAAGGCAGCTTCCAGGCGTTCCGCTTCACCAACCACGTGTGGCATTTCACGGATTTCAACGTCGCGCACTCGCACATGACCATGTACGGCATCATCACCTTCATCCTGTGGGCGTGTGTTTACGCCCTGCTGCCGAAGATGACCGGTCGTGAGCCTTCACAACTGCTTGTAGGCGCGCACTTCTGGCTGGCCTTCGTGGGCCTCTTCGCCTACACCGTTTCCCTCATGGCTGGTGGCACGGCGAAGGGCATGGACTGGATCGCGGGCGTCCCCTTCATCGACACGGTGGTGAACACACGAGGCTACTGGACCTGGCGGGCGATCGGTGGTTCGCTGATGTTCCTCTCGCACCTGCTCTTCGCATGGAACTTCCATACCATGGCACGCAAGTCAACGGTTCCGGCCACTTCACCGCCAACCTCCTGAAGCCATGATCAATTTCCACAAGGATCATGCGAATCTGGTGAACGTCGCCTTGCTGGTCTTCGTTCTGTTGAGCACAGTGATCGCGGTGGTGCCCGCTGATACCATGCAGTACAATGAGCCGTTGCCCGGCATGCCCGTGATGTCCGAAGCCGAGCGGCGCGGTCTCGCGATCTATATCTCCGAAGGCTGCGTGGCCTGCCACACCCAGCAGGTGCGCAACATCGAGATGGATCGTGTTTGGGGGTCGCGCCCTTCCATTCCCAGCGACTACCACTACAGCAAGCAACGCATGAACGTGTGGCAGCAATCGCCCTCGTTGCTCGGTAGCGAACGCACCGGGCCGGACCTTACCAGCATCGGCCAACGGCAGCCGGGCGAGCAGTGGCACCTGCTGCACCTGTACGATCCACGGATGGTGGTGAAAGGGTCCATCATGCCGCGTTATGGTTGGTTGTTCAAGGAAGTGGATTCCCTGTCTTCGGTCGGGCAGGTGGTGGTGCCTGTGCCTGCTGATCGCATCAGCGCGGCCGGCCATGAAGTGATCGCCACGCAAGCGGCGAAGGACCTGGTGGCCTATCTCCTCTCACTGAAGCAAACGCCTTTGCCCGAAGGCACGGCACCGGCCGTTTTCCTGCCTTCTCCGGGAGCGAAAGGTGATGCTGTCGCGCTCACCTCACCCGATGCTTTGCCGGATGGCGGCGCCATTTTCTCGCAAACATGCGCGGCATGTCACCAAGCCGACGCCAAAGGCCTGGTCGGCGCTTTCCCACCCTTGGCCGGGAGCACCATAGTGAACAACGAGGATCCCACGCAGATGATCACCATCGTGCTGGGTGGCTATGACGCGCGCGCCGAGTTCGGCGTGATGCCCGCGCAGGCCGAGATGCTCACCGATGCGCAGATCGCCGCCGTGGTGAACCATGTGCGCTCCAGCTTCGGAAACGACGCGCCCGCCACGACCGCCGATGCCGTGAAGGCTGTGCGTTCCACCGTAGCACCCGCAACCGCACTGCAACCATGAGAACGCTAGCGCTCCTTCTCCTCGCGTTGTCCGCCATGCCTGCATGGGCGTGCGATGCCTGCCAGAAACAACAGCCCAAGGCCTTGCAAGGCATCACCCATGGCACCGGTCCGCAGAGCGAATGGGACGTGCCTATCATCGGGGTCTCGGCCATCATCGTGGTGATCACCTTGGTGTTCGCCGTGAAGTATCTGGTACGTCCCGGCGAACAGGACCCCGGCCACATCAAACGCACCGCGCTGCGTAATTCCGAGTTGACCCATGGCTGAGGACCGCCACATCAAGCTATTTCTCGATGACGATCCCGCCCCGTTCGCGGAGTTCGCTCCGCCGGTGAAGTTCCTTTTCGACACCACCAAATTACCCGATGGTCCGCATACATTGCGCATCGTGGCCCGCAGCACCAACAGGGTTGAGGGTATCCGTACGATCCCGTTCGAAGTGCGCAACGGACCATCCATCACCGTGCTGGGTCTGAAGCCCGGCGAAGTGGTGGAGGATCGCATCCCCATTACCATCAACGCCTACGGGAGCGAACGCAAGGATGTGTTCCTGATCACCGGCTCGGAAACACCGAAGGCCATTCCCGCATGGGTGTGGGTGCTGCTCATCGCCTTCATCGGCTTTGCCGCGTTCTATTTCACCCTTTACTGGGAGCCCGCAGTGCCATGAGCCAACGCCCGGATATCGCAACACCGGAACACATCCGCCTGCTGGTGGATTCCTTCTACGGCAAAGTGCGTGTGGACCCTATGCTCGGCGGCATCTTCAACGGAGTGATCCAGGACCGCTGGCCCGCGCACCTGGCGAAGATGTACACCTTCTGGGGAACGGTGCTGATCGGTGAACAGAGTTACCAGGGCGCACCCTTCCGTCCGCACAAGGAACTGCCCGTGCGGCAGGAGCATTTCGATCGCTGGTTGGCGTTGTTCCGAAGCACCGTACGCGAGTTGTTCCATGGGCCGGTGGCCGATCTGGCGCTGACCAATGCCGAACGCATGGCGGCGATGTTCATGGAACGGATCTCCTTCTACCGCACCCATCCCGAAAGGTTCATGCGATGACCACTGTACGCAAGCCGGTCGCGATCATCTGCGCCTTCGTGTGGGTGGGCTTCGTATGTGCGATCAGCTTCCTCGAGGCATGGTTGAAGTTCCGCGCGCCAGGGATCACCCTGCCGATCGGCTTGGGCATCGGACGCCTGGTCTTCGGTGCGTTGAACAAGGTGGAACTGGTGATGGCCGCCGGCATCATCATCGATCTCCTTCGTCCGAAAGCGGCCCGTTCCCAATGGCTGCTCTTCGCTATCCCAGCGCTACTGCTCTTGGCGCAAACCTTCTGGCTGCTGCCCGCGCTGGACGCACGTGCCGACGTGGTGATCCAGAACGGCACCGCGCCACCTTCGCAACTGCACTTCGTGTACGTGGCCATGGAAGTGGTGAAGGTGGGATTACTGATCGCCTTCGGGATGCGGCAATTCGAACGCAACGATGTGCCCGTCATGAACACAAGGACGAAGAACGATCATGCCAACAGTGGTCCTTCGCCTTTGGCGGTGCGGAGGCCGCCTCGTGTGTACCAGGAACCATTCGCCAGTCACCATTCACGCAATCCAACACACCATGAACATTTCCCCTGATCGCACCATCGGCTCCATCGTGGCCGAGGACTTCCGCGCCGCGAGCGTATTCACCCGTCATGGTATCGACTTCTGCTGCAAGGGTGGTCGTACCGTGGAGGAGGTTTGCCGTGGCAAGGACCTCGATACCGCCACGCTGGGCCGTGAGATCACCGAAGTACTCCAGCATGGCCGACCCACTGTGGACGACCCCACCACATGGACGTTGACGCGCCTGGCGGAACACATCGAGCACGTACACCACGGCTATGTGAACGACCGCACGCCCGTGTTGCTGCAATATCTTGCCAAGCTCTGCAAGGTGCATGGCGCGGAACACCCCGAGTTGTTCGACATCACCCGTGAATTCGAGGCATGTGCGGGCGCCATGGCCATGCACATGAAAAAAGAGGAGCTGATGCTCTTCCCCTTCATCAAGCGCATGGAATTGGCCCAACGTGAGGGCAGCCCCGTGCCGGTGCCACATTTCGGTACCGTGGAGAACCCCGTGAACATGATGAAGCATGAGCACGAGGAAGAAGGCGAACGCTTCCAACGCATCGCCGCTCTCACCGACCGGTACACACCACCGTCCGACGGCTGCAACACTTACCGTGCGGCATACGCGTTGTTGCAGGAGTTCGAGCAGGACCTGCACCGGCACATCCATCTGGAGAACAACATCCTCTTCCCGAAAGCCATGGAACTGGAGCGGACCCTGCAGCATGCCTCCGCTTGAGCGCCATCCGCTGCTGAGGCCGTTGAGCCGTGAGCATCATCAAGGGCTGTTGCTCTGCTGGCGTATCCGGCGCGAGCTGCAAGCCCGCACGGACCACGATGTGGTGCTGAACGAATGCCGCGCCTTCTTCCACGGAGACCTGCTGCCGCACTTCGCCGTGGAGGAGGAAGTTGTATTTCCTGTGCTGGGTCGGGGAAATCCCTTGGTACAGCGGGCCATTGCCGAGCACCGGAGGATCGCGCGCCTCTTCCTCCGAACGGTCGATCCGCGGACCACACTCGGTCTGGCGGAGGAAGAACTGGAGGCCCACATCCGTTTCGAGGAGCGCGTGTTGTTCCCCGAGGTGCAGCGCATGGCCACACCTGAAGAGATGGACCGGATCGATCAGGTACATGGGGTGTTGGCTTCGGCGTTCGAGGAATAAATGGGCACGGGACCCCGCGCAGCGCACCGAGCGTAGGTGGCTTCCACCATTGAGGCCCCGTCTACCTTTACGCCATGGCCGCTAGCGTGCATGATGCGATCGGGGTGAACGATGGTTCGGCCGCCGAA
>Ga0138256_10005531_pt1 | contig 13343 bp, 11 predicted proteins | sample KNB2016incub_MG_FD_105486 | JGI IMG/M metagenome (GOLD analysis project Ga0138256, IMG submission 105486) | Active sludge microbial communities from wastewater in Klosterneuburg, Austria - KNB2014incub_MG | ecosystem: Engineered > WWTP > Activated sludge > Unclassified | place: Austria...
ACTTCGTCCAGTTTGCGCCCATCAAGACGTAGGCCTTTTTCTAGCACCTGTTCGCGAACGAAGTACTTAAATTCTTTTTCAAGTACGGCATAAATTTCTTTTTTGGAAACTTCGCCAGCTTCGAGCTCTTTGGCGAACTTGCTGGTTATTACATTCATTTGTGTATGAAACCAGGTTTCGTCCATGGCTGTTTCAACATCATTAAGAGTTGGAATAACATCTTTTTTGATGAATTCCTTAACAGCTTTAGTCTTGACTTCGTCAATTACCAAAGGCTCGTACTCGTGTTTGGTGTTACCAACTTCATTCGCGAAATCTTTGATAAGGGCAATAATCGGCTGACAAGCTTCGAAGCCTGCGTTCATAGCCTTGATCATTGTGTCTTCATCAACAATTTTTGCACCAGCCTCAATCATTCCGATTGATTTGTCGTTAGCTGTGATTACTAAATCAAGCTTGCTTTCTTTAAGCTGTGTGTTTGTTGGATTAATAACGATTTCATTATTTATAAGTCCAACTCTTACTGTTGCGATTGGACCCTGCCAAGGTACATCTGAGATGGTCAAAGCAGCTGAAGCTGCAATTGAACCTAAGATATCTGGTCCGTTCTCATTATCAATCGACAAAACTGTCGAGATAACTTGAATATCAGCGAAGTAGTCTTTTGGGAAGAGAGGTCTGATACCACGGTCAATTAACCTTCCAGCAAGAACCGACTCGTCGGTTGGCCTACCTTCTCTTTTGATAAACCTTGAACTAGAAATACGTCCACCAGCATAGAGTTTTTCTTCAAAACTCACATTAAGAGGGAAATAATCTAGATCTGGAGCGGTTTTGTTGCGAGCTACAGTTGCCAAAATGGCAGTGTCTCCGTAGGTTGCATAAACTGCACCACTAGTAAGTTGAGCCATACGGCCTGTTTCGAAGGTCAATGTACGACCTTGGAAATCAATTGATTTCCTGATTATTTTTTTATTCATTTTTCGGTGTAATTTATGGTACAGCTCAATAAAAAGTTCGCGTCTTTATTTGTCCAAAATTGTTTATTTGGAATTATGTGTAAGGTAAGTTAGGAAACAGAAAAAAAGTGTTTAAAGATAATACTTAAACAGTTTTGTTCAATTTCTTAACTTACTGCGCTATTTTTTAAAGTCTAGGACGATAAATTACTCCTCCTTTCTTTAATTTTTACTTATAAATTTTTAAAGCTCAAGCTTTTTGACGATCTCACCATATCGGGTTTCGTCTTTTTTCTTAAGGTAAGTAAGAAGGCGTCTTCTCTTGTTTACCATCGTGAGTAATCCTCTGCGAGAGTGATTATCGTGGTCGTGTTCCTTGAGGTGGTCAGTTACACTTTTGATTCTTTCAGTAAGAATTGCAACCTGAACCTCTGGCGAACCAGTATCACCTTCGTGAGTCTTATAAAGGTCAATAATTTTTGACTTTTTGGTTGTATCTATCATAGTCCTATAAATTAAGTATTTTAAAATTATATGTTAAATATAAAACTTGTCAGATTAGAATAATCAAACAAATTAGCTTCGAAAAACTTTCGCGTTTCAAAGTGGCTTATAATTTTAGCATATAAACCTTCGGGGCGCTATACCTCTTATTTAAAGTATAGCAATAGCGATTGTTATTTAGCAAAACAACAATTTATTGGAAGCAAATACCTTAGCTGTTCGTTTCGTTAAAGTCTGACTCGACCACCGTTGAGCCCTGATATATTTTGGGTTTTGATTCCCAATCGGAGACAGCTGATGACTGTTGATTGGCAGGAGTGTGATCGCGTACAGGTGCGACTCTTTGCGGCTGAGTGGCTTGCTGTTGATTGGGGCGATTTTCGTAATTAGATCCTTGTTGGCGGTTACGGTCGCGATTACGATTACGATCTCTATCTCTATTTCTGGCCTGTCTTTCTCTATCAAAATTTTGCTGGTTTTGGGATACATTGGGTTGTTGTTGGTGTTGAGTTTGTGGTTGGGCTGGTTGTGGGTGTGAATTTTCGGAAGGGCGATGATCTACACTTTTGGTGGAAAGTGCAGTTTTGTTGGCACCATTTGTGACAGCCCAAGTCGCAACTTCGAGGGTATTTTGGGTGAGATTGGCGACGGAAAAATTATTAGTTGCTGAATATAATCCTTGGAAAATATTAAACGCAAGATCTTCCCATACAGGAAGTTTGGTTGTTTCAATAACCCTTGCGACAATTTCTGAAATTGATTTTGCCTCTTGATCAATTATTGTTTTGTCTGTTCCGGTAGCATGGTTTGGATTATTAGAAATAACCAAAACAGGACTTTGATTAGAGCCAAATTCCGGAAATTTTGATAAAGCGGAATGCAAGTCTTGACCGAGAGCAATAATCAAATCAAAAGAAGAAGTTTCATATCCAAATGAGATTTCGCTAGCGTCAAATTTGTCGACATTTTCTCTTGGAAAAAGCATAAATTTGAGATCGTCCCCATCCACAAAATGTTTAACTCTTTTTAATTTTGGTACTGCGTTTTTTAGGGTAATAACAAAATTATCTGACGGAACAGAATTACTAAGCTGATCGATATCAAAAAAATTAGAGTCTCCAACTCTAGCTGGTGTTGGAGAAAGTAACGAAACAGATTGATTAACTTTTCTTAATGCCATCATTAGAGCAAGGCCTGCGGCTAAAATATCATTACTGTAGTTAGCGGGAATAAGAATCACCGTCTTTGTTCCTGGAATAAGAGCTGGTTCGATGGCGGTAGTATTAATTGTTTTCATTAGCATTTTTGGTAAGGCAGGGAAATGTTTATAAGTAACACTAAAGGCTTAGCAGGTTACTCCGAGATGAATTCTAGCTTATCGCCAATTTTGAAGTCAAGCGGAGGCGAAAGCAGCACACCGCACTCTTGACCTGCGCGAACATCGTTAACTTCTTTGGACCTTTGCTTTAGTGAAGCAACCTTTGCTTCTGTTAACACTTGTCCATTGCGGGACAAAAACAGATTCATGCCGTTTTTGAGAGAACCTTTTGTAACTTTTACACCAGCAATGCGTACACCTTCTATGGTAAATTCTGCGGTTATTTCTGCCACAGCTTTTATTTTTTCTTCCTCTTTTTCAGCCTCGATTGCTGCGACAACATCATCGATGTCATCAAGAAGTTCGTAAATAATTTTGTAGGGTTTAATAATGACACCTTCTCTAGAAGCAGATTTTTCTACATCAGCTGGGACCTTGACATTGAAGGCTAAGATTGGAGCAATGGCCGATTTGCTTAAAGTAACATCATTACTTGTCACGTCGCCCGTTGCGGAAAACAGTACTTGAACCTTGTTTGGAATATTTTTGATAATTGCCTCAAGTGAGCCTGAAACATCAGCTTTAACAATAATTAAAAAACTGTCTTTTTTGGCTTGACCGGCGGCGATTAAGTCGCCAGCCGAAACAGCAACAGGCTGGTTATCTTCTGTACCTTCTTCTTGGCTTCCAACAGAAACATTCGTAATTAAAGCACCTGTGTCAGGTACAAAACTAAGACCTGTTATTTCTACAGGAGTTGATGGTCCAGCCTCTTTGAGGATTGCGCCTTTGTCAGATGTAATTGAGCGAATTTTACTAGTCTTATCCCCTACAAAAATATCTTGCCCCGTTTTAAGTATTCCTGATTTGACGATTGCATGTGTAACAACACCTTTGTTTTTCGTCATTTCAGATTCGATAACAACTGCAGAAAATGGTTCGCTTGAGGTATCTTTGAGATCGACCATATCGGAGACTAAAATAATCATATCCAAAAGATCGTTAATACCAAGCCCTGTGGTAGCTGAAACTTGAACAACCGGAACATCTCCGCCATTTTTATCAAGCTCAACGCCTGCTTTAGTTAGCTCGCCAAGAACTTTTTCGATATTGAGATTAGGAAGATCAATTTTGTTAAGAACAACGATCATTTTGGCCCCAGAATTGTTGATGTGTTTAATGGCTTCAATAGTCTGAGGTTTGACTCCGTCGTTAGCGGCAACAACCAAAAGAGCAACATCAGACGCCTGAGCTCCACGGGAACGCATAGCTTCAAAAGCAGCGTGACCTGGGGTATCGATAAAAGTAATTAGCCTGCCATTAAAATCAATTTGGTATGCACCGATTGCCTGAGTAATACCGCCCGACTCGCGAGCAGCAACATTAGCGGAACGAATTTTGTCTAAAAGTGAAGTTTTGCCGTGATCAACATGCCCCAAAACCGAGACGACCGGCGGACGATTTTTGATTGTAGTAACTGTGTCTTTTGGCATTATTTGTTTTTTTTAGGTTTCTCACTTTTGTCACTTGAGCTAAATTAAGCTTTGGCTTCTTCAGGCTCTGGGTCAGAAGCAACTGGGGTGGTGGCATCTTCAACTGTTTCATCTGTAGCTGTTACTTCTTCAGTTGTTTCAGTATTTGCAACTTCCTCGGGAAGAGCAACTTCTACGGGAGCAGAGTCGGCTGCGACTTCAGTTGTGTTGACAGGCTCTTCTTCTTTGACCTCTTCAGTTACAGCTTCGACTGGTTGGGGTGCTTCCTCGGCTTTTACTTCTTCAGTACTTTCTGCTTCAACAACCTCTTCTTTTTTGACATCTTGAACGATTGGGTCGTCTTTAAGCGAAGGCACTCTGGATTCAGAAGTTGTACCTGATCCTTGAATGTCGATTTTGTATCCAGTTAGCTTGGCTGCAAGGCGAACATTTTGTCCGTCTTTACCAATAGCTAACGATAACTGATCTTCAGGTACGGTAACGACAGCGGTTTTTTCTTCTTCATTAATGGTGACAACGATTTCTTTAGCTGGAGACAAGCTTTGTGCAATAAAGGTTTTGATGTCATCAGAAAATTGAATAATATCGATTCTTTCAGAACCCAGCTCGTTAATTACAGCCTGAATACGCACACCTTTTTGTCCAACACAGCTTCCAACTGGATCGACACCCATTTGATTACTCGAAACAGCAATTTTTGAGCGTTGTCCGGCTTCGCGAGCGATAGCTTTAATCTCAACTGCTCCACCAGAAAGTTCAGGAACCTCGGCCTTAATTAAACCTTCGAGCAGACCTTTGTCAGCACGAGAAACAATTATTTCTTCACCATGAGTGCCTTCTTTGATACCTACGATATAAAATTTAAGTCTTTGTCCTAGAGAATAGTTTTCGTTCTGCATTTGCTCTTGAGGAGGCATAATTGCTTCGGCCTTGCCAAGATTAACAGTAACGATTGGTCCAGAAATACGCTGAACTTGTCCACTCATAATTGTGCCTGTTTTGGTACGGAATTCGTCCAAAATGGAATTTTTCTCTGATTCTCTAATTCTTTGCAAAATTACTTGTTTGGCTGTTTGAGCAGCAATACGACCAAAACCAGCTGGGGTTACATTTTTGCCGTCTTTTTTGATTTGAACTTCACCTGTGGTCGAGTCGAGTTCAACTTCAACTTCGTTTTCTTCTGGATCAAAGTCTTTGTGATAGGCTGCGGCAATTGCAATTTTTATAGTTTCAATAACATCTGAAACGTCAATTCCACGCTCGGAAGCGACCTGATTTAAGGCTGCAGCAAATTCTGTTCGGGCAACAAAAGGGTTGTTATTATCCATATTTTTTTATTTTTTAAGGTTAGAATTAGAAACAAAAAAGGCAGACCACTTATTTATCGCGTGTCTACCCCACATTCCTGTTTAACCTTATCAAGGGTGTATTCTAGTCATTAAAGGCTTCGAAGTCAAATCAGAATAGGCGTGGTATATAATTTGCCAGAATAGCAGATAATTATGAGTTATACTCTTAAAAATTAAGACTCAATGAAAAAAACTGATAAACAAATACCTGTCCTACTTTATTATAAGTATGTAAATATCTCTAATCCACAGAAGGAAGTAATAATTCAGAGAGAATTCTGCGAAGCTAATAATATTACGGGCAGAATACTTGTTGGCTTTGAAGGTATAAACGGTACGATTGCGGGCATGAAAAAAAATACCGACAAGTATGAAACTTGGATGCAAGAAAGAGATGAGTTTAAGGATATTGAGTTCAAGGTAAGTTTAGGGTCTGAAGATACTTTTTCCAAGCTAAAAATTAAATTTCGCCCCGAAATTGTAACTCTTGGAGTTGAAGGATTAGATCCAAGTGTAAGCGGCAAAAGAATGTCGGCTGATGAGCTGCATAATATTTTGGGGGAGCAAAAAGACGATGTGATTTTGGTTGATATGCGTAACGACTATGAATCAGCGATTGGCAAATTCGAGGGAGCAACTTTGGCTCCAATACATAGATTCCGTGAACTACCTAATGTGATTGGCGAACTAAGTAAATACAAAAATAAAAAAGTTATTACCTATTGTACGGGTGGTATTAGGTGCGAAAAGGCTTCGGCGTTATTATTAAAGGAAGGCTTTTTGGATGTTTACCAGCTAGACGGCGGAATATTTAAGTACGCCGAAAAATACCCTGATGGATATTTTGAGGGCAAGTGTTTTGTGTTTGATAAAAGGATGGCGGTAAGTTTTAACCAAAAGAAGGAGTCGAAAATTCTTACTAATTGTAAATTATGTGGTAAAAAGAGCGATAATTATATTGATTGCGCCAACAAAACTTGCCACGACTTATTTATCTGTTGTGCGGACTGTGCAAGTAAATATAATGAATATTGCAGTGAAGAATGTAGAATAAAATGCCAAAATTAGCGAATAAATCTCAATTGGTAAATATTTCAAAAGGGATAAATTATTTGTTCGCTGTCTTTGTTGTTCTGTTGGCATCTTTGCTTGTTTTTCAAACAACGACCTGCCAAGGCTTAGTGGCTGTTGGCATGACTGGAAAATCACCAATTATTGATATTAATAAGGTTTCTCGGGGATATACACTGATTACTCCAATAAGCCAAAGGTCAGACACTGGCGGGAAAAATGTGGTTTATTTGACTGACCTGTATGGCCAACCAGTTCATAAGTGGACTACAGAATTCGCCGCATTTTATAGTGTTTTAGACAACCAAGCTAATCTAGTTACTGCAATAATTAGCCCATTTGATCCCAAAAACTATCCTACTGGAGCCAGAACAGGATTGATTCAAAAACTCAACTGGAAAGGTGAAAAGATTTGGGAGTATAAAAACGATCTAATACATCATGACTTTGCAGTTTTACCAAACGGCAATGTAGCGGTTACTGTTTGGGAAAAAATTCCAAAAACTATTTCTGACAAAATAAAAGGCGGTATACCTAATTCGGAATTTAAAGGAGAAATTTGGGGTGACAAAATAGTTGAAGTAGATAAGGATGGTAAAGAGGTTTGGAGTTGGAGTGCGCATCAGAATATGGATACAAATATTGATGTATTTCAGCCTTCGACTGCGAGGTCTACTTGGACATTACTTAATGGTGTGACTTACCTTCCAAAAGACCCAATTGAAGGCAAAGAAGCATATTTAATATCATTAAGAGGTGTAAATACCGTTGCAATAGTCAGAAAAGAGGACGGAAAAATAATTTGGAGAAGCCCAAAGGGAGCTTTTAGCGGCCAACATGATGCGACATTACTGCCAAATGGAAATATTCTGGCTTTTAATAATAATATCGACGCAGCTTTTTCTAATCCCCCAACTGGATCAAATATTACAGAAATCAATCCCAAAACTAACGAAATTGTTTGGCAACTGGATAATGGAGCAAAAGGTATTGAAAACAAAAGGTTCTATTCTTATCTAGTTGGTGGCGCTCAGAGGCTTCCTAATGGTAATACTTTTGTTGCAGATGGTTTGCAGGGACATATGTTTGAAGTGACCGCTGACAAAAAACTTGTCTGGGATTTAGTTAATCCATTTACCACTCCAGAAACAGGAATATTCCCGAATAATGCGATGTTTAAAGCAAAAAAATATACCAACGATCAAGTCGACTGGCCAACCAAACTAAAGAGTGATTTACCAAAAAGTGCTGAGGTATGTGAAACTCTGGATAGATTTATTTAGTACTTAACTTGCCATAATTAACCAATGTTTAAGCTGTTCAAAAACATAAAACCCAGTGTCTCATTGGTAACTTTATTGATACTGGCTACCGCAGTTGGTTTTGAAAAAACTGCTTGTAGTAGTTTTGACGCGGTAAATAGCTATGGAAGTTCGCCTGTTTTGAATAAACAAAAAACCTCCAACGGTTATGTTCTGATTAGTCCTTTCAGTCAAAAATCTGAAAAGGGAGAAAAAAATAAAATTTATCTTACTGACAGTTATGGTAGAGAAGTGAAATCCTGGGAAGTTGAATCTGGAGTTTTTTATAGCGTTCTTAAACCAAACGGAAACCTTGTCGTTTCTCAACAAAAAGACTTAGCTGGCGGTAAAACAGGGATTATTCAAGAACAGGACTGGAATAATAATATTGTTTGGGAGTACAAAAATGAAGAAATGCACCACGATTTTAAGGTATTACCGAATGACAATATTGCCTTAACACTTTGGAAAGAGATGCCGACAGAGTTGGCTGTAAAAATTAAGGGTGGTGTAGCTGGAACAGAGCCAAAAACAGGTATCTTGGGAGATAGATTAATAGAAGTGGATAATAATGGAAAAGAAGTATGGTCGTGGGCAGCATACGAACATCTTGATCCAATTCTTGATCCGTTTCCCGACTATTCTGCCAGAACGGCATGGACAATGATTAACGGGTTTAGTTATTTACCAAAAGATCCGATTGAAGGAAAAGAGGCATATTTATTAAGTCTAAGAGTAATAAATAAACTAATTATTGTTCGTAAGGAGGATGGTCAAATTATTTGGAAAAGTCCAGAGGGTATGGTAAGCGGACAACACGATCCTACGATACTCCCAAACGGGAATATTCTAGTTTTTAATAATAATATTGGAGAAATTTATAATACTCCCCCAGCTGGTTCAAATATTTTAGAAATCAATCCAAAAACTAATGAAGTTGTTTGGAAGTTAGAAAATGGACACAAAGGCTTAGAAAATAATCGATTTTTTTCCTATTTAGTCGGTGGAGCTCAAAGACTTTCGAACGGAAATACTTTTGTAAGTGATGGACAGCATGGCCATTTGTTTGAAGTAACTCCCGACAAAGAATTGGTTTGGGATTTAGAGAATCCTTTTTTGACTTCTAAGACAGGAATTTGGCCAAACAATGCGATGTTTAAGGCAAAAAAGTATACTGACGAGGATGTAAAATGGCCGGAAAAATTAAGTAGTAGTAAGCCTTTAAGCGGGGAGATTTGTGAGAAGTTAGGGAGATAGTATTTTTTTATTTTTTTTAATTAAAATTTATTTTAATTTCACTATTCACTTCAGCTCTTTGGCTTGCTAGCGTCGAGCACCTTGTTTTGCCGTCGCAAAACAAAAGGCGTTCACAGTGAAATATTGGACTAGTTGGTTTGCTTAACAGCAAACAGGAAAAACAGAAAAAGCAAACTGAGAGGATAGAAAAAGAGATCCAAGAAAATAGATTGAGGGATATGGGAGACAAAAAGACAAAAGGCGTTCACAATAAAATACTGGAGTTGTGAGTTTGCTTGACAGCAAACTGGAAAAACAAGGAAAGATAAAAAATGAAAGCGATGTGTTTATAGGTTCTCGCTCAAATTCGCAAAATAATTTGCGTCCCCCAAAATTTTTTAGTGAGTGCTCGTTTTCTGACGAAAACTACGCCTCGGTTTTGATTCTCAAAAACTCAGTTTGAGCTACAAGCCTGCGTTAAGAATGAATTAAAGATTCATTCTCTCGTTGAGACAGGAGACCTGAAACATAAAAAATGCCCCCTGAGAGTGGAGGTGCGGACTCTCAGAGGGCGGTGGACTGCGGAATGAAGTCGGCAGCTTTTGGCCTACTAGCCGACGCTGACCTTGATCATCCCAGCGTCGAAGTAGCCGGCACGGCGAAGTGCTCTGCGGGCGAGCTTTTTGATGAGGCGCCTGCCGCGCGGGCCGGCATGCTTGAGGCGTTCATCTTGCGATTTGATTGGGCTGTACTTCAACAGACACTCCAATTTGTTAATTTTCTAGGTGTAATTATATATTATTATAGGATAAATGTCAAGTGTTATAGGTTCTTGCTTAAGTTGTTCGAAAAAGCTGAGCCCCCCCCACTTTTTCTTTAACTAAAAGCTACGAGCCTGCGTTAAGAATGAATTAATGATTCAATCTCTCTTTGAGACAGGGAACCTGAAACTAAGGCCTGTTTGTCAAGTACTACAGGATACTTTTATTGCAAAAGGATCACGCAGGACGTAGCGAAAATGAGTGAGGATTTTAATAATTAGTAATATCTATTTTGGAGATTATTTGTTTACCGATTTTTTCTCCCAAATCAAACCCCGCATCATTATCGATTTGAAAATGTATTCCACTCATTAACCTCGTGTCGCGAGCCTCTTTAGCATCATCTATCCACACTTGTGCTTTTTCTGGTACCAGTTTACTTAATACTTCTGCCGCCGCTCGTGAAACAGTTGAATGGCCAGATAAATAACTTGGAAAGTTTGGGTTACTCTGAGTGATTGACAATTGTTTCATTCGCATTGATGGTCTGGCGGTCCAGTAGGTGAACTTGACCTTCCAGCACTCCATAAAAGCATCGGCTATGGTCTGGGTTAGGATTTTTTGATATCTGGCATACTGCATGTCGTTTATTTTTTGATTCTTGGTTTCTTCATATAATCTATTAAGCCAAATTCCTGAGGGGGCTTCGGTACCAGGCCCACCTGCCCAGAATTCAATTTTTGGTAACCACTCTTTGTCATCGCGACTCTTAACTGCGTTAATTACTATTTCTATCTCTTTTTTATCTTGAACTGAATTAAGTATTGGAGGAGCAGGTGTTTCAAAGTTGTGATTATTATCCAATATCCATCTAGTCCATTCGCCTGCAGTAGGAGAGTAAGGATTTTTACCTACCCAATAACCCTCGCCACTCGGAATAATTTCATCCCAAATTAAACTATTTTTGCCATCGGTTTTTTCGCGATCTTGATATTTTTTAAGAATTTGCTTAGTTTGTAATGAAATTTTTTCACTTGAATTGTTTGTAATATTTTCAAAGTATTTATTCGTTTGACTAGTATTGTTTGGCATCATTTGGTTAATTATTTCTTTTGTTGCCAAACTTGACTGAATATTACTACCGTTTACGGCTAAAACATCAGCATATACTGAAGCAATATAAGCATAGAATCTTGCTGACTCTGGTGGGGTGGGTTCGTTTTTTTTGACCAAATTTTGCGCATACTCAATCCAAAGTCTTGATCCGTTGCGGAATTTAAGACTATTTTCTTCATTCACAAACGCATCATTATAGCTACGAGTGTAATCTGGATTGTTTTTAATTACTGAATCTTTGGTAATAAAAAAAATATTTGACAAAAAATAGGCAATGACGAATACAATAGTCAGTAATATTGACAGTTTATATTTTTTCCACTTACTTTTGGATGGCTTTTTCTTGAACATTACTTAGATTATAAACTCTTACCACTGGTATCACAGACAAAAAAAGAGGGTCTATTGACTGTACCTCAACTTAATTTGTTTCGATTTTTCTTAACTAATCTCGAACTTGTTTTTAGTCCTCGACAGAAATATGCAGGAATTTAATTAAATTTTGTAACCCCAAGTAAAAAAATGCCCTCCTTTTTAGGGGAGGGCGTGGCAGATAGAACAGGTATTAGCCGTTCCATCCGCGGTTGGGGTCGGCACGCATTTCCTCGGTCTCGACCCGCGAGCGAAAATAGTCGTCATGTAGACGAACTGTTCTACCAGTCTCGGGGGTAGAGAATTCGGCAATCACGGAGTCCGTAACTGCCTCGAGGCGGTGAACCGTCGGCGGTTTGATTCGATAGCCCACGAAAGGCTTCATTCTGACTGGACGAAGATCGTCCGGCGAATTGCCAATCCAAAGGATTGCTTCGCCGCTGATCAGGCACATGGTCTCGTCTTTTGCGGGTTTTCCCCCGTCGGGTCCATGACCGTGACTTTGGGCGTGGTACTGCATCGACAGCCTACAGCCAGCCTTGATGTGTTCGAGCTTCCCGGTGTATTCCGCGGTTTCGGCTACGATTAGCTCGTGCCCCCACGGCTTTATGACCGTTTTGGCCATCGGCTCGGTCTCAGCTACGGCGGGGAACAGATCCTGGTCGCCATTATCGTCGATGATCTTCCACATCTCTTCAGCAATCGGATCAGTACGAACGGCAGTCAAGACGATTACTCCTTGTTAAAGTTTGAACGGTAATTATACATTATTATCCTATAATATTCAATTTCCCGACAATATCTGATATAATTCCACCTTAGGCAAATTAACAAATCCAACGAAAGAGGAAAACATCTTGTCCTGTCGAATCATGGAAGTCACTGCACCCTTGCGCCAGTTTGCTTACAAACTCGGCAAAGACTACATGCCCGGCGACTACTTGTTCGCCCCGCACGAGGAAGATCTGACGAGCGACGACGATTCCGTCCGTGTGACGACCAAACCTCACGAAGGCGATGAAGTGTTGGTGCCGAGGAGTAGGTTGCTAGCAACCAACTTTGTGGCTGAAGAACAACCTCCGCTCCGTCCGCTCATGCCGGCGGCCCGGCCAGTGATGGCCAAGTTCACTGCATTGGCCCTATAAGCCATGCTGCAACCTGACGCAGAATTCCTCAGCGAAGCCCACACTCAGCCAGAGTACGAAAGGCGAAAGATTCGGAAATACCGAATTCAAGCTGTACTGACAGCGTTGCTCACAATCTTCTTCGCTGCTGCTGGGTACCTGCTATTCGATCTCATCGGACTGCTGGTAGTCTTCTTCCTGTTTCTTGTTCTGACGACGCAGTCAGAATGGAAGCAGTGGTTCCTCTTTTTTAGGCGCTGATCCTCAAGGATTACTGCACAGTCACGACCCTCGATTAACCTCGGGGGTCTTTTTTTTGAGCCCGTAGTATTTACAACTAGCAATAAAATTAAGGATATTTCTCGACTTACAGGTTAAGATAGATATTCTTGTAACCAATAAATGTCTAAACTTACACTTTCAACAGATCAACAAACAGTACTTGACCAAGTTATGGCCTGGATAGATGCCCCAGTTGGGGATTATTTAACAATTGGCGGTTATGCTGGAACAGGTAAAACAACCTTAACGGCTTTTATTAGACAAGAAATTTTTAACAAATCCCCTCTACTAAAAATTGCCTTTTGTTCATACACTGGCAAAGCTGCAAGGAATCTGGAAGAAAAACTTAAAGAAAATAAGGCGATTTTTTCAGGAGATTCTGTGTCTACAATTCATTCTCTTATTTATACAGCTATAACCAATAAGCAGGGCAACATCACTGGATGGAAAAGAAGAG
>Ga0138256_10005532_pt1 | contig 13341 bp, 5 predicted proteins | sample KNB2016incub_MG_FD_105486 | JGI IMG/M metagenome (GOLD analysis project Ga0138256, IMG submission 105486) | Active sludge microbial communities from wastewater in Klosterneuburg, Austria - KNB2014incub_MG | ecosystem: Engineered > WWTP > Activated sludge > Unclassified | place: Austria...
AACTTTTTCACCCGGAACAAATCTGCTGTTAACACTCACACAACTTTCAACTGCTTTGCAGGAAGTTGTTGTTACGGCATTGGGTATACGGCGTGAAAAAAAGGCGTTGGGCTATGCTGTTGCTACCATTGATAAAAAGCAACTGGAGCAAAGACCCGATGGTGATATTGCCCGACTTCTCAGTGGTAAAGCACCGGGCGTTGATATTCTTGCTTCCAGCGGTATTTCAGGAAGCGGAACAAATATTCAGATACGGGGCGCTAATTCTATTACAGGTGGAAGTGATCCGTTATGGGTAGTTGATGGAACACCCATCAGTGGTGCAACCAATCAGCAAACAAATGTGATTTATGGTAACCAGACTTCAAGCAGGTTTATGGATCTGGATCCAAACAATGTGGAAAGCATCAGCATCCTCAAAGGATTAAGTGCAACCGTATTGTATGGTGAACAGGGACGGAATGGAGTTATCCTGGTTACTACAAAAAATGGCGCAGGCAGAAGAACAAATAAAAAAGCGGAGGTAACATTCACGCAATCTTATTTTACAGTTCAGCCTTCCAGTTTGCCCGAGCTTCAGAATACTTATGGTGGTGGATTTTCACTTACCGGGGGGTTTGCATTTTTCAGCAACTGGGGACCAAAGTTTACGACTCCCTATCAGCGCTTGCCTCATCCGTATTCGCAGGGAATTCAGGCAGGATCATTTCCTCAGCTGGCAAATGATTCAATTGAGTTTAAACCGCATGATAATTTCAAGGCTTTTTTTAAAGACGGGCAGGTGTTAAATACTGCTGTAAATGTTTCTGCCGGGTTGGGTGCAAACGGAACGATCAATGCAAACTTCAGCCGTTTAAGCGACCAGGGATTTCTTGCAACAAATAAAGTATCAAGAAACAATTTTGGTTTGGGAATTAATACAAAGCTGCTGAATAATATTACAATAGGAGGAACCATCAACTATGTAATTAATAATTTTCAAAGTCCAACAACTTCACAGGGCGGAGCAAGTGGTGCACAATCAGGTGGCGCAGGTGTGTTTGCCGATTTAATGTATACACCAAGAGCAAATGATCTGGCAAACTGGCCTTATCAAACTCCTGACGGCGCATCAGCATATTACCGTCCGGATAACAGTATTCAGAATCCCGTATGGACTTTGCATAACTCCTTAAACTATCAGCAAACAAACCGTGTGTATGGAAACTTCAATGTAAAATACAGTCTGCTGAAAAATCTCGACCTGTTATACCGGGTAGGATATGATTACTACAATGAAAATCATATCTTAACCATTAACAAGGGTGGAGTAACCAGATCAGCAGAGCTTGAATATACAAAAGGGATCTACCGTACCATCAGCGCAAACAATAAAATATGGGATCATTCTCTTATTGCACAATATCAAACCGATTTCAGTTCAAAGCTGAGGTTTGACTTAACCGGTGGGTTTAATGCGAATGAAGAATTATATGATCAAACAGGGATGAAAAGTACAGATCAGCTTGTATTTGGATTATTTGATCATTCCAATTTTATTAATCATGATACAAGAGCCGAGGACGGCACTGATATGGATCTGAAATCTGCGGTTCAGAGTGTTGGAGTTTTTGCGCAGGCCGGCCTCAGTTACAATGAGTATGTTTATTTTAATATTGGTGCAAGAAATTCATGGTCTTCCACACTTGAAAAAGCGAACCGTTCCCAGTTTTATCCAAGTGCAAGTATTTCATTTGTTCCAACTTCAGCACTTGCTTTCCTGAAAGGAAACAGAATAATAAATTATCTGAAGCTGAGATCAGGTTATGCAACAAGTGCAAACTTTCCGGCTCCATACCGTACAAGACCATCATTGATTATTTCAACCAATGATTTTGTAACAAGAGGGGGTGCGGTTGTAAATACAAATACAATCAGTAATACATTGGCAAATCCAAACCTGAAACCTGAGTTGCTAAGAGAATTTGAAACCGGTCTTGAAGCAAGGCTGATTAACAACAGGGTATCAATTGATTTTACCTGGTATCAACGTACATCCAGTGATCAGATTCTTACAAGACCACTCGATCCATCAACAGGTTTTGAAACAACAACGATTAATGCGGGTGATTTAGTAAATAAAGGAATTGAATTAGGTGTTGGAGTTACTCCTGTTAAAACAAGAAATTTAACCTGGCAGGTTGATGTGAATTTTTCAAGAAACAGAAGTATGGTAAAAAATTTACCTGCTGAAATTGCACAGGTTCAAACCGGAGGTTTGTTCAGTAATATTGGAAATTTTGCGATCAATGGTCAGCCATTTGGAGTTATCAAAGGAACTTATTATCAAAAAGATCCTAAAACAGGCTTACGAATTGTTGGCCAGGACGGATATTATATTCCTTCAACTGAATCAGTGATCATTGGCGATCCAAATGCAGACTACCGCTTAACAGCTATCAATACCGTTTCGTTTAAAGGATTTGAGTTCCGTATGCAGTGGGATTTAACAAAAGGCGGAGTAATCTATGCCAATTCTGTAAACACACTGATTGCCCGTGGGCTTTCAAAGTCAACAGATGTTGACAGATCCATTCCAATCATATTACCGGGAGTAAAACAGGATGGAACGCCGAATGATATTCAAACTTCTATTGACCGTGCTTATTTTAATACCTATCTCGGAGCACATGAACAATACCTGTATGATGCAACAGTGTTCAGGTTAAGAGAACTGTCATTATCATATGCGTTGTCATCAACCATGTTATCGAAAACTCCTTTCGGAGGAATATCATTCTCTATCAGCGGACAAAATTTATGGCATAAAGCACCTTATTTTCCTGAGGGATCAAATTATGATCCTGAATCATCAAGTGGCGGTGTAAGTAAAACAAGAGGGTTTGAATTTATGACAGGTCCGCAATCACGCAGAATTGGTGCAACAATTAAAGTAACCTTTTAAAACAAACAGCAATGAAAAAAATTAAAATATTCTTACAGCTGGCAATTGCATGTTTCCTGTTACTTGCCAGTTGCAAAAAACTCGACAACAGATTGACCAATCCAAATTTACCAGCCCCTGCAACGGCTGATGTTGATTTGTATTTAAACTATGTGCAAATTTCTTTTTCCAGTTTTTATGCAAATAACGGGGCAACCAGTAATCAGCCCGGTCTATCTGAAAATGGAGAAGAGATGACACGTATGGAATATATGGCTTCCAGAACGTATAAAGATTTATATGGCCCTGGGTCATTTGACGGAGCATGGCGTGATGCTTATCAGAATGTATTTAAAAATGTAAATGCATTGATTCCTATTGCGCAAAAATCAAACAGGTATATTCATACAGGTATGGCAAAAGTGATCAAAGCATATACCGCTGCCACACTGGTTGATTACTTTGGTGATGTGCCTTATAAAGAAGCTAACCTTGGTATTGACAATACAAATCCTGCTGCTGATCCCGGAAGGCAGGTGTATGATTCTGTTTTTGCATTACTCGATGATGCCATTGCAGATTTTAATAAAGTAACAGCACTTACACCGTTGCCAACTAATAATTTGTTTTACACTGGTACCGCTCCAGCGCAGGCTGCCAGCTGGAGACGTGCAGCAAAAACAATAAAACTAAAACTGCTCAACCAGGTAAGACTGGTTGATAATACAGCGAAAACAAAAATTGATGCATTGTTAACCGATGGCGAATTAATCAGCACCGATGCGCAGGCACTTGTTTACAGGTACAGTTCAAAAGCATTAAACCCCAACAGCCGTCATCCAAAATACAGTATTTATTATACCGATAACGGAGCAGGGGATTATATCAGTAACTACTTTATGTATGTTGTATATGAAGAAAAAGGTATTGGGCTTGATCCACGCTGGCGTTATTATTTCTACAGGCAAATTGGAAATGTAACAGTGTTGCCTGTAACAACATTGGAATGTGCCAACAGTATTGCACCTCCGCATTATCCTGCAGGCACACCTTTTTGTTATGCAAATATTGCTGGTTTTTATGGCCGTGATCATGGAAACGACAGGGGTATTCCGCCAGATGCATTGCAACGCACAGTATGGGGCATTTATCCTGCCGGTGGAAAATTTGATAATGATGAAAGGGCAAAAATCAGCGGCTCAAATGATGGTGCACAAGGGCAGGGAATTATACCATTATGGCAACCGGCTTTTACAGATTTTGTAAAAGCAGAAGCAGCACTTACTTTAGGAACAGCGGGTAATGCAAGAACATTACTTGAAGCTGGTGTAAGAAAATCTATTGCAACAGTAATTGCATTCCCGGCTACAATAGGTACAGCAATTCCTGCAGCAAGGGTACCAACTGAAGCTGCAAAACAGGCTTATGTTGATAAGGTTTTACAGTTGTATGATGCAGCAGCAGATAATAATGCAAAACTTAATGTGGTGATGAAAGAATATTACATTTCTCTTTGGGGGAATGGCATTGAATCATACAACAATTATCGCCGTACAGGAATGCCAAAAAATATGCAGCCGAATCTGAATCCTACTCCCGGGCCATTTATGCGTTCCATGTTTTATCCTGCAACATTTGCTGACAGAAATAAAAATGTTACACAAAAAACAGTAACCAACATAAAAGTTTTCTGGGATAATAACCCCGATGGTATCTATGTCAATTAAACTATTTCAAGAAAAAAAAATGGATATACTATGTGGCCAAAAAATCAATAAAAATATACACATGAAAAGAAACTATTCTATATCAATCTGGCTGCTGCTGTTACTGCTGTCATGCAATAAGCCAAAAGATTTTTATAACGAACTGGGGAAAGGTGCTTACTTAACATTTGTAAGCTCCAACAACCTGTTAAACGGAACAGATGCTGCAGCAAGTGTAAATATTGTTGTCAGTTCAGTTGGTGCTGAAATTGCAAGTGTAAACCTGTATGTTGCTGCAACGGCTACAACTGATAAAACAAAATGGAAGCTGATCAAGAATGTGGCATTTGCCGGTGAAACAAATATTACCGCCACCAATGCTCAAATAGCTTCGGCTTTAGGTCTTACAGCCGGAAATCTTCCACCTGGAACGGTATTTAATTTTTACAATGAAGTTGTTACAAAAGACGGCAAAACATATTCTTCCATTAATACAAGTGCCATTGACTTAGAAAATCAACTTGCATTTAATACAGCTCTCAGATGGACAGGTACTGTTGTTTGTCCCTATAACGCAGCTTCCATAGCCGGTACATACACTGTAATTAGAGATGACTGGCAGGATTGGGTGCCCGGCGACCTAGTACAAGTAACAGCCGGAGCCGGTGCCAACCAGGTAAACTTAAGCCAGGTTTGGCCAAACCCTGCTTTTGCTGTGGTGGTAACTCCGTTAACAATTAATGTAGATCCAACGACTGGTGTTGTTACAGTTCCGGATAATGTAACATTTGGTGATTATGGTGCATTTAAAGGAATCACCCGTGCAGGCAGTTCCGGTTTTGTATTTTCCTGTACAGGCAGGATTACAATCAGGGTACATATTGATGCACCTCCTTTTGGCGACCAGGGATTTTCGCAACTTATTTTAGAAAAATAAGAAAACGCTTTCCTGCAACGTTCAGCTTTATAAAGAGGGTGGGCCTCACAGAAATGTGGGGTCCTTTTTTTAAATAATTCTGAATAAAAAAAGAGTTCATTGCATAACAATGAAGGGTGATGTAATAAAACAATAGGGATTTAAAGTTTTATTGATGATCCCCTTATCTGCAGTTCAGGGGTAAGCACTCGTTTTTCAAATTCTTTCACTGCCCGTTTGCTTTCTACCAGCTGCAGTAATAATTCTGTTGCTGCTCTTCCCATTTCTTCAGCAGGCTGACGGATAATAGTAAGCGGCGGATCAACCAGCTCAGCAATATCTGAGTTAGAAAAACCAACCAGTGCAATATCTTTCGGAACATGCATGCCTCTTCGTTTTAATGTGCTTAAACAACCTGTTGTAAGTTTATCGCTTGTAGTAAAAAGGGCATCTGGTTTTTGTTTTAAAGTCAACAGGTTATTAACGGCTTCTTCCACTTCAGAAAAAACCATGCCGCCATAAAAGCAGTGCTGAATAAATTGTTTATTGGGAGTAAGATTATATGCTTTTAGTGCATCCTGGTAACCGGCAAGCCTTTCAGCAGTAATGGATAAAAACTCTGAACCCGCAATTGCTGCAATTTTTCTGAAACCGTTTTTTATGAGATGCTCGGTGGCTTCATATGCACCTTTATAATTATCAATAATGACTTTATGTGTATTAATTTCATCATGCACCCGGTCAAATAAAACAATGGGCATACCTCTGTCGTGCAGTGCCATCAGGTGCGAAAGATCGCTTGTTTCAGTTGAAAGGGAAATCAGGATGCCATCTACTGATCGGGAAGCCATGTATTGCAGATCAATTACTTCCCGGTCGTATGATTCCCTGCTCTGGGAAACAATTACATTATAACCCTTGTCGTAGGCAATGGATTCAATTCCATTAATAATCTGTGAAAAAAAGTTATTGGCAATTTCGCAAACAATGACACCAATGGAACGGCTTCTTTTTTCTTTCAGGCTGAGGGCAATGGGGTTGGGCTTATAGTTCAGTTTCTCTGCACAGTCAAGTACAAGCTGCTTTGTTTCTGAACTGATTTCATAACTGTCACGTAAAGCCCGTGAAACAGTTGAGGTGGAAAGGCCAAGTGCTTTGGCAATATCTTTAATTGTTACAGCTTCAAACTTCATGAGCAGTCATAATTCAGGGTTAAAGGTACTTGTTTCGGCTTTCTAATGCTCATACCGGATGATAAATGGTAAACAAGCTATTTTCTATCCCCTTTTACAGAGGGTTTTTGCCTGTTTTACATGACATCGTTATCGGGAACGATTGCGTAAATAAATGAATTTAAATCCTTTTGCGGTAATGAAATTGTGCATAGTCTTGTTCCGTTAACAGGACGGATTTGCTTGCAGAAAAACGAATATATCATTCTACACATTTGCCAAATCGGTTAACGATTCAATTTCAAATTCATTATTTAAAACTTGTTTCAGCTGTATGTAAGTGCAGTGAAAAACAGGTAACACTTTAAACCAAAGCACACAGTATGAAAAATTATTTCTTCCTGCTTATGCTTCTAATGTGCAGCACAACCCTATTTGCACAAACAAGACAGATAAAAGGAAAAGTAACTGATGAAAATGACGCACCCCTTTTTGGTGTTTCGGTTGTAGTTGCGGGTTCTAAACAGGGAACTCAAACAGATGCAAACGGAAATTTTAAACTTGATGCTCCCGGTACAGGAAAGGTTTCATTGGTTTTTTCTTTTACAAGTTATAAGCGGGTTACAGTAGTGAGTGATGGAACCAGTGAGGTTCAGGTGAAACTGGAAAAGGATGTAACTGCATTGGAAGATGTAGTTGTAGTTGGTTATGGAACAAGTAAGCGAAAAGATCTTACAGGAACCGTTTCATCAATAGGAGGGCCTGAGTTATCAAAAATTCCTGTTTCCAGTGCAGCAGAAGCTATCACAGGGCGTTTGCCCGGTGTACAGGTAACAACCACTGATGGTGCCCCCGGGGCAGAAATCGTTATTCGTATTCGTGGTGGAGGTTCTGTATCTCAGGATAACTCACCGTTATATATTGTGGATGGTTTTCCGGTGAACAGTATCAATGATATTGCTCCTGCCGATATTGCTACTATTGACATTTTGAAAGATGCTGCCACTTCAGCTATTTATGGTGCAAGAGGTGCCAATGGGGTTGTAATCATTACCACAAAATCGGCCAAGCCAGGTAAAACAACCATTTCTTATAACGGGTTTGTTCAGGCACGTACTCTCCCAAGAGAACTGGAAGTATTATCTCCTTATGAATTTGTTCTGGCAAACTATGAATATGCCAGGTTGAGATCACAGACAGATGTAGATAATTTCTCCAAATACTTTGGTGTGTATGAAGATTTAGAATTGTATAAATACCAGAAAGGAACAAACTGGCAGAAAGAGTTATTTGGCAAACCTGTTTTTTCACAACAGCATAACCTGAGTATTACAGGCGGTACAACAAAAACAAAATTCAGTTTTAGTGCAACAAATAATACCGACCAGGGTTTGATGCCCGGATCTGGATATCAGCGTAATTATCTCAACTTTAAATTAAATCATGATGCTTCAAACTCGTTAAAGTTTGATTTCACTTCACGTTTTGTAAATACTGTAATAGACGGGGCCGGTTCTTCCGGTACATCCAGTTTCAGAATTGGTGATGCAATCACAACCCGTCCGGTAAACGGTCTGGCTGACATTATTGAACTTGATCCTACCGGAACTGATGATGATTATGAGCAATTCCTGAAAAGTTTAATTAATCCATCAAAATTAATTGAACAGGATTACCGCAAAAGATTAAGCAACACCTTAAATATGAATGTTGCATTAACATGGGCAATCCTTAAAGATCTTTCTTTCCGTTCAGAGTTTGGTCTTGATTTAGGAATGGGCCAGGCCAAACGGTATTACGGGCCATTAACCGGTGAATCAAGAAACGCAGGTGGAAATCTTCCTTTAGGCGAAATCACCAATTCAAATACAAGAGGCTACCGGTTCACGAATACACTGAACTATAAAAGTCATATAGGAAAGCATGATTTTTCAGTACTAGGCGGGCAGGAAATTTTGGCTACCGGTATGGGATTTTCAGAATTTAACCGTGCAAAATATTTTGCTGAGAATATTCAACCTGAGAATCTTTTTGCAAACATGACGCTGGGTACTCCTGACAGGCATACAACAACTGTTTTTGCAGGAGCAAAACTGGCTTCTTTTTTTGGACGGGCAACCTATCAGTATGATTCAAGATACCTGCTTACTTTAACAGCAAGGGCTGATGGTTCAACTAAATTTGCGGCAGGCAAGCAATGGGGCTTGTTCCCTGCTGCTGCATTTGCATGGCGCATGTCAAGCGAAGAATTTATGGAAGACGTAAAATGGGTGGATGACTTAAAATTCAGATTAAGTTATGGCGAAGCAGGTAATAACAGGCTCGATAATGATTTATTCCGTGTACTGTTTCAGCCAACAGATAACCGGCCTATTGGCTTTGGTGATGTAGCACAACCTTATTACGGATATTCTTCATCCTTGCTGCCAAACCCTCTCATAGCCTGGGAAACAACCATTACACGAAATGCCGGATTTGATTTTACCCTTTTCAACAGCAGATTGAGCGGAGGACTTGATCTTTACTGGAACACAACAAAAGATTTGCTGGTTGAATCCGATATTCCTCAAATTACGGGGTTTTCAAGACAGCAGCAGAATGTTGGTCAAACATCTAACAAAGGTGTTGAGCTGGCTCTGAATGCAGTGCTGATTCAAAAGAAAGACTTTCAGTTATCAGCTAATTTTAATATTGGTATAAATAAAGCAAAAATTGACAGGCTGGATGGTGTGAATGAAAAACCATTTATGTCGAACTGGGCAGGAACTGATTTGAAAACGCAGGATGATTACAGGGTATATGTAGGACAAACAATTGGTTTGATGTATGGATATGTTACAGATGGAATGTACACAACAGCAGATTTTGACAGTTATAATCCTGTTACAAGAGCATATGTTCTGAAAGCAGGAGTACCAAGTATAGGATCATTCCTTGGTGGTATAAGTACAAGGCCCGGTGTTACCAAAATAAAAGATTTGAATGGGGATGGTGTAATTACAGCTGCTGACAGGCAGATAATAGGAAGTGCACTGCCAAAACATTCAGGTGGTTTCGGGTTAAATGCAGTGTTCAGAAATTTTGATTTCATGGCACAGTTTAACTGGGTGTATGGCAATGATATTTACAATACAGGAAAAATATCTTTCAACCAGTTTTACAGAACTACTTATGGTAATATGCTGAATACAGTGAACTCTGACAACCGCTTTAAATACATTGATGCTGCCGGTAACCTGGTTACAGATTTAACCGAGCTGGGGAAATTAAATGCCAACGCTACAATTTGGTCACCATTTTCTTTTGGTAATGCCACACCTGTATTTCATTCATGGGCTGTTGAAGATGGTTCCTTCTTACGTTTGAATAATGTGTCGCTTGGATATTCACTGCCGAAGAAAGTAATTTCAAGAGTGGGGATGACGAAATTGAGAATTTATGCAACAGTTTATAATGCGTTATTATGGACAAAATATTCAGGTTATGATCCGGAAGTAAGTTCTACGAGAAGCAGTTCGTATTCACAGCTTACACCGGGTGTTGATTATTCTTCATACCCAAAAAGCCGGAACTATACATTGGGACTTAACGTAACGTTCTGATAATAAAAACTCAAATAATTAATATGAAAAAATTATTCATTATACTGACAATTTTTGCGGGAGTAACGCTTTCTTCCTGTAAGAAATTTTTAACAGCCGACTCCCCGTCACTGTTCACTCCTGAGTATGTATTTGGCAGTGAAACGGATGCTAAAAAAACAGTCAACAGCGTTTATGCACTCTTTAACCAGGATGCATACACTTCAAGACTTTCAAACAATTTTACAGGGAATACCGATGTTGAGTACGGAGGTGTTGCAGCTTCGCCTGATAACTCCCGCAGGGACATCTGGTCATTTGAATGCACACCAACCAATGCCGATTTACTTACGGTATGGAACAATGCCTATAATGCAATCAACAGAGCCAATGAATGTGAAAAAGGACTGATGGAAGTATCATTGGCAAAAGACCCGACCAATGCCGTTTATAATAATCTGCTGGGTGAAACAAGAGCACTGAGAGCTTTATGGTATTACTGGCTCATGAATCATTGGGGCGATGTGCCGTTTAAAACAACACCTTCAAGAGCGGGTGATAATTTTTATTTAGCAAGGACAGGCCGGGATACAATTCTTACTTTCCTCATCAATGATTTAATTGATATTGAACCCAAAATGTCATGGGCCGAAAATCTTGATTATGGAATAGAACGGATCAACAGGGAATTTGTAATTGGTTTGATTGCACGTTTATCCATGATGCGTGGAGGTTACTGGTTATATCCTGATATGACCATGAAACGCAAAGATGATTATCTAACTTATATACAACTGGCAAATACATATGCAAAAAATCTGGTTGACCAGAAGCCCAGAGCACTTCCCGATTTTGCGACAGTATTCATGAATCAGAATAAATATATAAAACCACTCAACAGTGATATTTTATATGAAGTGGCTTTTCATCCCGGCTTTGGAGATGTGGCCTGGAATAATGGTATCAGGGTAGATGGTGGTACACATCCTTATGGTGCCGGTTCAAATTATCTTTCTTTTCCTCTTACCTATTATCATTCCTTCGATACACTTGATAAACGCTTACCGGTAACATGCTCTCTTATCTATTTTGATAAAGATTTGATTCAGCAACCAGCTGGCTCTGGATCAATTGCACCGGGTAAATGGAACAGGATGCTGGTGCCTTCATCACTCGGTCCCGCTTCTGCAAAAGGAACAGGTATTAACTGGTCTGTAATGCGTTACTCTGATGTGTTATTGCTTCTTGCTGAAAGTGAAAATGAAATAAACGGACCAACTGCAGTAGCTCAGAGTGCGTTGCGTAAAGTTCGTCAGAGAGCTTTTGATGCATCACAGTGGACTGATAAAGTTGAGAACTATATTACATCTGTATCATCCAGTAAACAGGCGTTTTTTAATGCGATCGTAAATGAACGGGCATGGGAATTTGGCGGAGAGTGCTTACGCAAATATGATCTTGCCCGTTGGAATCTTTTCAGCAAAAAAATAGCCGAAACAAGAAATGCATTAACTGAAATGGGTATTGCTGCAAATTCAGGAACAGGAGCTTACTCGCAACTTCCCGATTATTTGTATTACAAAAGAGATTCAACAACTGTGAGCAAGAATATTATTTGGTTTAATAAGTTTACGAAACCAGCCGTGGCGCCGCCAATTATTAATTCACCGGCACCGGGCGATAACCCAAATGGTTATACAAGATTAAGCTGGACACTGTCAATGTATAACTCAACCACAGCAGGTCCGGCTGCTTTTATTCTAAACACATGGAGGGGATATACAGATAATACAGGTTCTGCACCATTGCGGTATATTTTGCCATTGCATAATTCTGTTCTGTCAAGCAGCCAGGGTGTTTTACAAAATCAGTACGGATACTAATTAACCATTTCATTCACGACTAATAACAAAACGAAATGAAGAAAATAATATATATATCAATGGTTGCAATACTGGTGATTGCTGCCTGCAAAAAGGTAGAGGATCCGGGTGAAGCACCACGATTATTCAGACCCGTACTAAAAGAAGCGCTTGCCTCTGAAGGCAACTGGATTAAGGCTTCCTGGCAGGCTGTAAAAGGAGCAGATTCTTATACTGCACAAATCAGTACTGATACATTTAAGACAATTGCTGCTACATTGGTTGTTGATACCAATTATGTTTTATTTGAAAATCTGAAATGGGAAAAATTATACCAGGTACAGGTAAAGGCGAATGCAAAAGATACGAGCCACAACTCTGGAATTGCAAGCCTTGGTGCAATAAAAACAGCACGTTTCCCGACAATTTTAAATATCCCTTCTTCGGGTGAAATTGCTGATAATGCAGTGAAAGTAAGCTGGGCAACAAGTGGAGCAGTTGTAACCGGTATCAAAATACTACTTGCATCCGACAGTTCTGTTGCAAAAGATATTACACTGCTTCCTGCTGATGTTACCAATTCTTATAAAGTAGTATCGGGTTTAAATGCAGCCACTGCTTACATTATTTATTTATACAGCGGTGCAACCGTTCGTGGATGGGCTGATTTCTCAACCAAAATTGCATTAACAGGTAACCTGATTGACCTGCGTGAAATTACAGGGGTTCCATCAATTCTGTCAGATACAATTCCTGATGTTCCTTCAGGCAGTATTATCTTATTAAAGAGAGGAGAAACCTATACCATAGCTTCGTCTATAAGCTTAAACAAGTCGCTCACTTTTATGCCGGGAACTGACCTGCTGAATCCTGCGAAGCCAATTATCAGTATGCCTGCTAATTTCAATATTACTTCAGGCAGTTTGATTGATTCAATTGTATTTTCAGATCTTACGCTCAGGGGTACTGATTATGCTTCGAAGTATGTATTCAATATAAATACGGCCTGTACCATTGGTAAAATTCGTTTTGATAATTGCTGGGCAGAAATTTTCAGAGGAGTGGTTCGCACACAAAGTCAACCCGCCATCATTAATGCATTTGAGGTAAACAATTGCATTATTGACAGCATTGCAGGTTATGGACTTTTAACAGTAGACGTTGCTACCAGTAAAGCAGAT